>Ga0182014_10001198_pt1 | contig 34992 bp, 34 predicted proteins | sample 612S2DmetaG_FD_120489 | JGI IMG/M metagenome (GOLD analysis project Ga0182014, IMG submission 120489) | Permafrost microbial communities from Stordalen Mire, Sweden - 612S2D metaG | ecosystem: Environmental > Terrestrial > Soil > Wetlands > Permafrost | place: Sweden: Stordalen | collected... | reverse complement strand
GTCGTGGCTACGGACCTGGCCGAAGCGCTGGCGCGTGCCGGGACGCCGTTTCATCAAGCCCATCAAATTGTGGGCCGCTTCGTGCTCGAAAGCGTTCGCGCCGGCAAGAAACCCTCGGACTGGACGGCGGCCGAGATGCAAAGCTTTGCGCCGGAATTCACCGGCGATCTGGCGGCGCTGCTGGATCCGAAGAGAGGAATGGGATCGCGCGAAATCGCCGGCGGCACGGGGCCGACTGCGGTCGCTCGGGCGCTCGAAGAGGCGCGCCGGCGGTTGGCGCGAATGAAGGTATGACAAAGACGTATCGGCAGGGCCAGATTCTGAAGCTGATTCGCTCCAAGCGCATCGGCACCCAGGAAGAACTGGCGCAGGAATTGAAGAACCAGGGCATCGCCGCCACGCAGGTAACGCTGTCGCGCGATATCCGCGATTTGCGGCTGGTGAAGACCCGCGACGGCTACCAGGAGATGGCGCCGGAGGAGTCCGGCCCGCAATTTTCGCTGTTGGCGGGTGAGTTTCTGCAGGACGTGTTGCGCGCCCAGAACCTGGTGGTGCTAAAGACGTCCCCGGGCCACGCCAACTCGGTGGCGGTGGCGCTGGACGCCGAGAAGTGGCCGGAGGTAGTCGGCACCATCGCCGGCGACGATACCATCCTGGTGATTGCGCCCGACATTCCGACCGCCGAGGCGGTGCAGGAAAAACTGTTGGGGTTGCTCGAGCGGGGATAGCACGGAGCGCCCCAACCGCTCGAATATCTCCCCGGATTTCAGCCCATGGCGGCGCGCATGGCAAGCACCCGCTGTACCTGTTCCAGCAGCGACTGCGCGCGCGGCATGCTCTCGATAGCCTTCTTGATTTCCGCGTCGTCCAGCCAACGGGCGCGATCCCCCGCCGGTTTGTCGAAAGCGCGGAAGTAGAGTTCCCAGCGAATCTGTTCGCGAACCCACTCCTGATTGGCGTCGAATTCGGCGTCGGTGAAGGTCACCTTCTGGGTCTTGAGGAAATCGCGGAAACGCTCTAGGACCGCGTTGTCCGGCTGCCACCCGTCGGTCAAGGCCGGCTTGGCGCCATTAAAATACAAATTGCCGAAACGGAAAAGCAAATAGGAATACGGCGCGAGCCGCCGCTGAAACACGTTGTAAACCGGGCTCGGGTACTTCTCGTCCGGCGTGATGCCGCCGCCCCCGTACACCTTGCGGCCGCTGTCGGTCGACTTCAGGTCCTGCGTGTTGTTGGTGTCGCCATGCTTGGCGTAGTAGTAATCGAAGAACGACTCGTGCGAGTAATCGCGCTGGATCAGGCGCCCGCTGGGGGTGTAGTAGTGGGCGATGGTGAGCAGCAGCGCGGCCCCCTCATTGAGCGGAAACTGGGCCTGCACCAGGCCCTTGCCGAAAGTGGTCTCCCCCAGAATCCAGGCGCGGTCGTGATCCTGCAGCGCCCCGGAAACGATCTCGGCGGCCGAAGCCGAACGGCTATCCACCAACACTACGATGGGATACTTCTGCGCCGCGGCCACGGCACGCGCCCGGAACACCTGCTCGGTCTCCGCGCGGCCATGATGCGAAACCACCAGTTGGCCCTCCCGCAGGAAACGTCCGGCCACGCGCACGGCTTCGCTCACCAGTCCGCCGGGATTGCCACGCAAATCCAGGATCAGGCCCTTGACGTTCTCCTCGCCCAACCGCGCCATGCCCTTCTCGACGTCTTCGGCGACATTTTGCGCTTCAAAGCTGTCGATCCGCAGGAAGGCAATGTCGGGTTTCACCCAGAACGCATCCACCAGGCTGGTTTCAATTTCTCCACGGGTCACTTCCACCGTGATCGGCTGGTCCACGCCCACGCGACGCACCGAAACGCTCACCCGCGTGCCGCGGGGTCCGCGCAGCAGATCCGCCACTTCCGGCGATTGCAGACTGGTCGTGTCCTTGCCGTCCACACCCACAATCGTGTCGCCGCGGCGCAGGTCCGCCCGGTACGCCGGCGATCCCACGAAGGGACGATCGACAATCACCTTGGTGCCGTCCATGCCGATCTGCATCCCCACCCCGAAATACTGCGCGCGCTGCCGCTGCTGCATCTCGCGGTATTCGGTCGGATCCACGAAATTGGAGTGCGGATCGAGCGTATGCAGCATGCCGGGGATGGCCCCTTGATAGAAGGCACGCTCGGACGAGACCGGATCGGCGAAGTTCTTTTCAAGCAGTGCGTACGCCGATGCCACCTCGTGCATCGATTTATCGAGATCGGCTCCGGACGTCGCCGCGCGCGCGTGAAAAACGGGCGTGCAAAACAGTGCCAACACGGCGAGCAATGCCGCCGCCAGGGTGAGAAAAAGGTTGCTGCGGATTTTCATGGGTACCAGGGCCGGTGTGCCGGCCGGTGTCTCCCTTCCTTCGCCTCTATCATACCGTAATGTTCGGCCGCGCAGCCCGGCGGAGCGAAGGGAGGCGTGGATGCGGGCTCAGGCGCACGAACCCACCATCTTGAGTGTTATGAGGGAAAACCCTCGGTACGGGTAGGGTACTTTGGCATCTTTCGTTATGCTAGACAATTGAGTCAAAATGGACTTGATTATGATTCGAGCTTTAGGGTTCCTCACCATGGGCGGCAGCTTCCTGGCGATCTCGCCGCAACTCCGGGAAGACTTATTCTTCCAGGCCCACAAGCTAACGGGCAAGCTGAACGACTACAGTCCATACTCCTATATCGCCCTGGCATTGTGCCTGTTCGGCCTCATCACCATGTCCCTCTATCGCAGCACCGGCTTGCGGAGCTGAGAACCGCGCTCGACTCGCAGCTATACGGCGGCTCGGGTTCTGCGGGCGCCGGCGCCGGACTCGGATCGGGCCGGTTTCCGCTCCGCCACTTCGCTCAAGCGGTGCACCTGGTCCGTCACGCATACCAGAAACATCGGCTGGCGAGCGTTCTTCAGAAGATTGATGATCCGGTTGGGCGCTTCTTCGAGATAGATCGATTTGCCGTCCGTCAGGAGATGAATTTCCGAATTGGCCGCGATCGCGTCCGCCAGGCGTTTGCCCATGTCCTTCTGCAGAAATCGCAGCACGCGCCGGATCTTCTGCAGCGAGAAGCCCTTCCTTCGCAGTTCGGCAATCACCGAAATCTCCACCACTTCCTGCGTGGAGTAGATGCGTTTGTGTCCGTCCTGGCGCGGTGAAACCACGTTGCGCTCGTCCCACCACTGCAACTGGCGGAGGCTGACTCCACAAATCCGCGCCACGTCGCTGCTGTTGTAGCCTTCGGCTTCTACGGAGGCCTCCGGACGGATTTTCTTACCTCTAAACATTCTGCGCCACTTCCGTTCCCAAGAAATTCAGTGCCAGTCTGCATTTTACTCGCCTCAACGGCGGTGTCAATAGGCTGGTCGGCCGGTCTTTTCCGCGCACGCCGCTATTGAGCCGATTTTACGCTGAAACGGTTCTTGGTGGGGCAGTCGCTTCTTCATCGCTTCTCAGCCGCCGGCCGCCGGCTCGATGGCGAGATGGAATTCCCGCCAGGGATAGCCGATCTTCCGCGCCGCCGTTTCACGGCCCGGAACCGGCAACTCCTGGCTGGCGGGGGGCGTTGCCGCAGTCAACCGTTCCGCGTCTCGCATTTGATCGAGCGTCTGAGCCACGAACCGGGTCCTCACGAAATACTGTCCGTTTCCGGGGTTGCGCCACAGCGTAAGGGTCAACGCGCCCCCTGGGAATAAACGCGTCCTTGGGTCTGGCGGCCTCTCTGGTAGCATGCTGGGTGATGAAGTATCGCGTTTATTTGGAACCAGACGAGGACGGGGTGTTTGTGGCAACGTGTCCAGCTCTACCCGGATGGGTTTCCCAGGGCCGAACCCGGGTGGAAGAACAACCGGGAACATCCGCGAGGCAATCGAAGGTTACTTGAAGAGCCTCCGGAAGCATGGCGATTCATTGCCTCCCCATTCTCGAAGAGGTCATTGAGGTCGCCGGCGGATGTTAAGCTGCCGGTGGTTTCCGGTGGCGACGCAGTCACGGCGTGCAGAAAAGTCGGATACGAATTCGATGAGCAGCACGGCAGCCACATCATCCTTCGACATGCCGACCCTCCGCACAGACGCCCCTCCGTTCCAAACCATAAAGAACTTGCCAAAAGGACTCTTCGGGCGTTGATTCGAGAGGCCGGGCTTACGGTGGAAGAGTTCGCGGGTTTGCTTTAACATCCCGCCCCGTACGAGCGCGGCTTGGCCTACAGCGCGCTGGAGTAGAGTTCGAATCCCGCCTCGAGTTTTGATAATTGGCTCCCCGGACGGGATCCGAACCTGCCGCCGGCTGGCCGACCATTCCAAGGTCCGATTCGCAATTTTGTGGAATGCCGCGGATTGCGTCTAGAATAAGCAGAACCTGCCATGAAACCTAGCCTTCTTGCCTTTTGCGCTCTCGCCGCTGCCGCCTGGGCCCAGCCCGGCAGCCACCCTACGGTGCTGCATGCCGCCCGCCTGGTGGATGTGGAGAACGGCAAGTTGATTGCCCCCGGGGAAGTGCTGGTGGAGGGCGACCGCATCGTGGAAGCCGGCGCCAACGTGCACCGGCCCGCTTCCGCCGAGGTGATCGATCTCGGCGACCGTACCCTCGTCCCCGGCCTGATCGACGCCCACGTGCATTTGTTTCTGCATCCCGGCGCCGAGGACCTCCAGACCGTGCAGGAATCGGTTGCGCAGCGCACCATCGGCGCCGTCCTGGCGGCGCGCGACGACTTGATGGGCGGTTTCACCGCCGAGCGCGACATGGGCACCGAGGGCGCCGGCTCGGCCGATACCGCCGTTCGCGACGCCATCAACCGCGGCCTGGTTCCCGGCCCTCGCCTGCGCATCAGCGGCAACGCCGTCGACATCCTGGGCGGCCACGAAGACGCCACCGGCTACAATCCCGCCCAACGCGTGCTCTCCAACGCCGACATCGCCAACAATGCGCTGGAGCTGGTCGCCGTCATCCGCCAGCAGTTCAAGGAAGGCTCGGATTTCGTCAAAATCTACGAAACCGGCCGTGACTCGGTGGTTGGCGGCAAGCTGCACACGCCCTATCAATACACCGAAGCCGAATTGACTGCCGCGGTCCAGGAGGCCGCGCGCGTGGGCAAGCGCGTCGCCGTGCACGCCAGCGGCGAACCCGGCACGCTCTACGCCGCCCGCGCCGGAGTGGCCTCCATCGACCACGCCAACCAGCTCAGCGACGAAACCATGCGCATCATGCGCGAACGCGGCATCTTCGCCGTCCCCACCTTCGCCATTGTGACTTACTTCGCCGAACAGGCCGCCAACCCGCGCACCGCCCAGCGCGAACGCCAGGGTATCGCTCTTCACGCCGCCGAATTCCGCAAGCAACTCGCCGCCGGCGTACCCATGGCCATGGGCTCGGATGTCGGCCCCTTCCCGCACGGCACGCAAGGGCGCGAATTCGTGCTGATGGTGCAATACGGCATGAGCCCGCTCGAAGCTCTCCGCGCCGGTACCATCAACGCCGCCAGGCTGCTGGGCTGGGAGGGGCAGATCGGCGTCCTCCACGCCGGTTACCTGGCCGACGTCGTGGCCGTGGCCGGCGACCCGCTGGCCGATATCGCCGCCCTCCAGAAAGTCGACTTCGTCATGAAAGGCGGAATGGTGTACAAGAGTCCGGGGAAATAAACAAAGCTGTCAGCCGTCAGCGCTCGGCTCTCAGCCACTACCGGGGCGGCTCAACGCTGATTTCCGATCGCTGAAAGCTCCCCGCTCAGCTTCGCATGCGCAGCAGCAGGTACAGTCCGGCCAGTCCGAAGATCACGTCGGGCGAGAAGGCGGCCATGGTCGGCGGCAGCAGATTCGCGTCCCCGACTTTCTCGAACAGGATGCCCAGGCCGCGGTAAGAAACCCCGATCGCCAGGCTCTGGCCGATCCCCGCCATGGCCCCCCGGTTGCCCACCCGGAAACCGAACGGCACCGCGATCATCGCCATGATCAGCGCAAACAGCGGAGTGGCGAATTTCAGGTACAACTGGACCCGCTGCTTTCCCGTCGGATACCCTCGCTGCTCCAGGTCGCGGATCAGCCGCTCCAGTTGCAGGAAGGTCATCTGCTTTTCCTGCATTCCCTGAGGCAGAAAATAGTCGGGAGGCTCGCTCAGCTCCGGAAAAGTCGCCACCTGAATCGGATCGTTTTCGCTGAACGGCATGAAGTGGTTGCAGGAGGTGTCCTCAAACGTGCAGGTCCAGCCGTTTTCGAACACCCAGGTCCGGATGGACGGGTTCCAGGTCGCCCGCTGCGCGACGATTTCCCGCTGCAGCCGGAACGCGCCCGGCCGCGGGTCCAGCTCAAACACGTTCACCCCCAGCATCACGTGCGCCGAGGTGTCGAAGTAGCGGTAATAGTAAATCCGGTGCGCGCCATAACCCATGATCCACTTGCGGTCGGTGCGATAGTAGGTTTGGGTGGGCCGGTTCTTGATCACGTCCCGCAACGCGTCCTGCTTGAGGTTGGCCCCCGGCACGTAGTAGTGATCGAAAGCGAACAGGCCGCCGGAGAACAGCACCCCCGCCACCAGGATCGGCATGGACAGGCGATACAAGCTCACACCGCAGGCGCGAAATGCGGTGATCTCGTTCTGCTTGCTGAGCACTCCCAACTGCACCAGCACCGCCACCAGAACGCCGAACGGAAAGAGTTCGTAGATCAACTCGGGCGTCAGGAAAAACAGGTAGGTGAACATCTTGCTGAGCGGGATCCGGTTCTTGACCATGTCGCCCATCAGATCGAAAAAGTTGTACACCAGGAGCATCGACACCAGGCTGGCCAGCATCACCGCCAGGTAAAACAGGAAGCTCGATAACAGGTACGTGTCCAGAATCTGCGGCAGCAGCGGGAGCCGCCGCCGCATGGAACGCGGCTCCGCCCGGACTTCACTGCTCGCCGGCGCGTCCCCCTGCCCCGCCTCTTCCACCCGCTCGGCGCTGCGCTTCGGCCGGAACAGCCCCACCACGCGCCCGAAGGCTTCATTCAGCCAGCCCAACAGGTCGCGGTCGCCCGGCGATTCCATCCGGTAGAGAAAGATCACTCCCGCCAGGAAAAATGCCGCGTTGGGCAGCCACAGAGCCACCGGTACCGGCAGGGTATGCTGTTTGGCCACTCCGATCAACGCCAGCGAAGACAGGTTGTAGCAGAAGAATCCCAGGAACAGCGCAATCACGTACCCGGCCGATTTGCCGCCCTTGCGCGTGGCCACGCCCAGCGGAATCCCCACCAGCGCCAGCGTGATGCAGGCCACCGGCAGGGAAAAGCGTTTGTGCAGCTCGATCTGGACTTCGGTGTAGTCCGATCCATCGCGCGGATATCGCATCAGCTCGCGCGTGTTCATGGCGCTCGAGCGCAGCGTCTTCAGGTCGGGCGGCGAGGCGTCCAGCGCCTGCACGCCGTAGGGAGCGGAACTGTCGTTGGCGCGGCGGTCCTTGCCCATTTCGTGCTGGGTGTAATTTTCGAGAGTCAGCTCGATCCGGTTGTGGCGCGGGTCCGAGACCGCAATCGCCTCCCGCGCCAGCGTGATCATGGGCCCATCGGCCTTGTCGCGCATCCCGTTCTGACGCTGCTCCGGCGGCGTGATGTCGGCTACGAATACCCCTTTCCACTTATCCACCGACCCGGTAACTACGTCGTCCACATAGAGAATTTTGTTGGGGAAGTTCTCGTTGAATACCCGCGACTCGATGGCCGCCGAAAGCTGAGTGACCAGAATGTCGTTGAGGATGTGCGTGCTCTGGCGATACGCCAGCGGCGTCAGCCGCAACTCCGCATACGCCGCCAGGCCCATCCCCAGCGCCGCGAACGCCAGCACCGGCGCGATCACCGTGCGGCTGGAAACCCCGGCTGCGCGCATGGCCACAATTTCGCCATCCGCCGCCATCCGCCCCAGCCCGATCAGAATCCCCACCAGCACGCCGAACGGAATGGTCAGCGGCAGCACCGGCGGCAGCGTCCACCCCAGCAGCGCCAGCACCGTCCCCAGACCCACGTTGTTCGAGCTCACCAGGGCCGCGAACAGCTTATCCGCATACTGTAGAAAGATGATAAACGTCGCCAGCAGGGTGCCCAGCAGCGCGCTGGTCACAACCTGGCGGAAGACGTATCGCCCCAGTAGACGGAACACGAGGCCTACTTCACCGGCTCCGGCGTAATCAACTCCGGCGCCGGCACCACCGGCAGCTTGGGCAGCTCTTCCTCAACCGGACGGAGCTCCAGATCGTCGATCAGCACGGATGGCGCCACCACGCACGCTTCGATGGTGAACGAACCGGCGCCCAACACCGCCAGCGGCCCGCCGTTGTCCATATACTCGAAAACGTTGGCGTCGTCGCCCGCCGCCAGAATGTCCTTCAGCGAGCGCGCGTTCAATCCCTTGAACTCCACCCCGCGAATCAACTCCTCCCGCCCGTCCGGATACACCTTGTAGGTCAGCACCGGTGCACTCACCGGCTGCGCCATCCCCGAAGTCTCGCTCAACAGCCGCCGCACTTCGTCGAGCGGCGCCGAAGACGGAAAGTCCAGCTTCCGCACCAGGATGCCGTACGGCTTGCCCCGTGCCTGAATCGCTTCGATCAGCTTGCGCTTCAACCCGCCCGCCGGGGACGCCTCGCTGGAGCGCACAAAGAGGTTGCCGATACCGGCTTCAGAAGCGCCGTAAGCCCCCGGCAGACGCCCGTGTCCGTTCGAGCCCGGCATGCCTTTCAAGGGCTGGCGCGTCAGCAGAAAAGTCTTCAAGACGCCCTTTTCGATCAGGCTGACCGGTTGCGCCGCGACCCCTTCCCGGTCCACTTCATAGGCGCCGAACAGCGGCCTGCCGCGCCATTGCTTCTGGGTGGGATCGTCCACCACATCGAACGACTCCGGCAGCACCCGCGATCCGACCCGCCCCTGGTACTCGCTGGCCAGAAATGCGCCGCCCCGCCCGCCCTCCGGCTTGCGCGCCAGAATCACATTACGACCCACCACCTCGGCCAACAACTGCGCCCCGGCGGTTCCCTCGAACAGCACCGGCCCGGTGTAATCTTCGCCCTTGGGCGCCGCCGCCAGCGCGGTTACGCGAGCCGCCAGTTCGCGCGCGCCCGCCATCAGCTCCGCCTCGCCCGGCATCCCGGCCGTTTCGAGGGCGTGAAAGCTGGCAAGATCCCGCACCGCCGACCCATCCGCGCTCTGCGCCATGGCGCGCATGCGAAGAAACGTTACGTCTTCCGGCATCCTCACCTCGGTGCCTTCGGAATTCACCACGTAGTAGCCGCCCGCGTTGGCTTCCAGGTCGACGCGCGAATCCTTCACCGCGGGGTAGCCCGCGAACACCGCCGAAAGGCTGCGCACCCGCGCCGCCCAGGCGTCCTCGTCCAGCGACAAATGGCCCAGTTCGCGCACCGCGCGCAAAGGAGCTACGCGGCCGAAATCGTCCAGCCGATCGCCGCTCTCGGAGACATTCCGCAACGCCGCCCGCTTGCGCGCAATCCCTTCCACCGCTCCTTTGTAAGCCGCGTCGGTGGCCAGCCAGAAAAAGCGTCGCGCCAGGTCGTAGGAGCCTTCCAGCGGCAGATGGCCCCGGAACCTTCCACCGAATCCAGCGCCGGCAAAGTTGCCGTTGTCGAACTTGTAGTCGCCCACCCGCACATGCACTTCCGGCTCCCGAAGCTGTTCCCGGTTGCGCACCATCAATCCGCCCAGCGTGGCCGATACGGTGAACACTTCCTCCTGGTCCAGCACATACTCCACGAAGTACGGCTTTTCCAGGCTGGCCACCGCCAGCGTGAGCGAGCGCATGGCTTCGTCGTGCATGGCTTTGAGAGTCTGGTCGGAATACGCCGCCTGCGCGCAAATCGCGCCCGCGGCCGCCACGACCACCGCCCCGCCCGCAGCCATCCACTTCACCACCCCCCGGCGGTTCACCGCGCCCCTCCCTTCGGCTCCACCGAGGTAGGCTGGGGCAACAGCGGGGGCCGGTCGTTGGCCTTGGCTTTCTTCTCGATCTCGATTTCCGCGACCAGAATCGCCGGCGATACCGCCGACACCGGCACACTGCCCGACTCGGCTCCGCAGTAGCCGTTGAAAACCTCGGCATGATCGCCCGTCGCCAGAATCTTGGCAAAGCTGGCCAGCGGCGTGCCCACAATATCGGCGCCGCGCACCAGCTCGTCCGGCCGCCCGTCCACATACACCCGGTACACCACGATGGGAATCACCTTGAAAGCCTGCAGACTGGCCCGCGCCGTGGTCGTAAATCCGCCGGTGATATCGCGGAAATCAAGCCCGTACGGCTTGTTTTGCCGCTTGGCTTCTTCGATCAGCATGGCCCGCAGCCGGCCGTCCGAAACCGCGTGCGCGCTTTCCACGATCAGGTTCGATTGCCGTGAAACCGGCTCGAACCCCGGCTGCCTGCGCCCGTGGCCGTTGGAATGATCGAAGCCCTGGATTGGCGAGCGCGACATCAGGAACGTCTTCAACACCCCGTTCTCCACCGCCACCACCGGCCTCGCCTTCACCCCTTCGTCGTCATATTCGTACCAGCCGTTCAAATCCACTCCGCCAATCTTCCGCCTGGTCGGGTCGAACACCACCGATAGAAAATCCGGCAGCACCTTTTCCCCCACGCTCTTGGTGAACGTCTGGCCTTCGCTCTCGTCCTTCTGCCTGTGCCCTTCCACCCGGTGCCCGAAAATTTCGTGGAAAAACACGCCTGCCGCCTTGCCCGAGAAAATCGCCGGCCCCACGAACGGCTCCGCTTCCGGGGCTTTCAACAGCGCCGCCACGTCGCCGGCCACGCGGTCGATCGCCGCCTGCAGTACTTTATCGCCTGGTAAGCCGTCCGGCTGTAGAGCTTCGAACGTCTCGAACTGGCTCACATCCGTCCCATCGGCCGCTTTGCCCGATGCCGAAATCACCACCCGAGCGTAACCCCGCCCGAAAATCAGCCGCGAACCTTCCGTGTTCACGAAATAGCGCGTCTCGTCCTGGCACAATACCGTCACGCGCGAGTTCAGAACGCTCGCATAGTTGCCGAATCGAGCCGACAGCCGCCGCACCCGCTCCGTCCAGTCTTCCCGGTCGAATTGGAGCTTGTGCGGCTGCTCCACCGACACCGAAGGCGGCTCGCTCGAAAAATCCGCCGACGTGTCCTGGTTCGCTACCTGCACCTGGCTGTTGGTCTTGATCCGGATGAAGCGTTCCGATGCCGCCCGATAGGCCCGGTCCGTATCCAGCCACAGACGCTGGCGAATCGCGTTGGGGTTGTCTTCGAACGTCAATGGCGCCCCCGACGTCACCTGGCCGCTGCCCGAGCCCCGCCCACCTGAGTTCACGCGATGATAGTTATCCAGTTGCGGCGAGCCCACCCGCACGGAGATGTCCAGGGTCCGGCTCTTGGCATGATTGGTCGAGTCGATCGCGCCCAGCGTGCCGTCAATCGTGGCATAATCGGTCTCGGTCACTTCGTAGCTCAGAAAGTACGGCGGCGGATCGGCTTTTTGCTTCAGGATGTTAAAGTTCCGGCTCAGCTCGTCGGCCATGGTATCGAGCAGAACGTTGGCTGGCGCAGCGCTCAATTGGGCAACCGCGGCAAGAGCGGCCGAAACCAGGATCGCCAGGTGGAAAAAGCGAGAGGGGATCAAGACTTAAGAATAACAGAGCCGGCCCAAGCACGCGTTTCGGGTTGCGCAGGCCGGCGGCGGTGGTGTGCGCGGCTGGGCCGCTACAGTCATCCCCGCCGCAGCGGCTTTCGGCTGCCGAGAACAGGCCGGACAGGCGCCGACAGCGTGGGTTTGGCCTCGCCTGTCCCTGTTTTTCTTGAATTTGTAAACTATTATATTTCAATAGTTTGCACGATAACTTGGGTTCGTTCGGTAATTTCCCGGCTGGGCGAAGCCAATGTCCAGGGAGATTGGATTGCCATAGAGTCATCGCTCCTCCACCGCCAGGATACAACGGCGGTTTGTGGTTGGAGACGGGAAGTGCTTAATATTCAACAAAAACTTCGTTGTGACTACGTTTCGGTTGGGATCGCAGTCTTCCTCCTGAAACGTGCCAGTTTGAAGCCCTAGGGACAATAAGCTCGCTTCTTGTCTATTGCAGGGCGAAGGCCACGCCGTTTTGCGTGGACATGCCGTTGACGCTTGCGAGCAGGGGTTGATCGCCCGAACCCAGACCGGCGGGGACGGTCAGATTGAACTGGAAGAGTCCGGGGACAACCACGCCGGCAAAAGACGGTGTCACGGGCGTGCCGTTTATCGTGATGGTGATGGAATCGGTGGCTACCCCGGGAGGGCCGGTATATGCCCGCCCGGAGGGCACGGCGGGATTGGTCGGCCCGAAGCCGATTCCGTATAGCTCCACGATATCACCCGCTTTGGCGGCCACGGCCTGGTAACCGAGCGATGTCCCGGCCGGCCCCAGAATGGCGTAAGAATTCGCGCCGCTTCCATAAGCGCCGGAGCCGGCGTAACCGCGGAAATGGCGGGAGGCACGCCGGCACCGCTGGTATTGACCGTGCCGGAAACCGAGAAGCTGAACGTCCCGCCGGAAAGCACGGAGCCCGCGATCGTGCCTGACCCCGTTAAGGCCGAGCTGGTATAGCCGGCATAGTTGCCGGTTCCGCCCGTGATCGTGGCCGAGCCGCTGACCGGAATTTACCAGCGCTGTCTCCGGGAAGGTCATGGCGCCGGTGATCGTGCCGTGGCCAAGCGTGGTCGTGAACGGAACGGTCACGTTGCCTGCGCTGATATTGGCGACCGAACCGCTCGCGCTGAACGTGCCCGTATCGGGCGAACTGCCGGCCAGCGTCAGGCTGGCAGGCCCGGAAAACACGGCGGTCCCCGATACGGTGACAGAGGCATTCGTCACGGTAAACGTGAAGCTCAGTCCCTCGGCCGTGCCGGAAACCGAGAAGCTGAGCGTCCCGCCGGAAAGCAGGGGGCCCGTAAGCCCTGACGTCGGCACGGTCGAGCTGGTATAGCCGGCATACCTGCCGGTTCCGCCCGTGGCGTGGCAAACTGAGAGTCTGCTCCACGAAGTGAGTCAGCTTGAAATACCAAAATTCCGGCGGCCGTGGTACGCTCGGCTGGTGAAATCCTTTACCTGGCTTGCCGTCTGTCTTCTGGCGCCGCCGCTCGGGGTGGCGCAGTCGCAGGACCGTCCGCTGACTTCCCTGCCCTACACGCCCAGCCTGGAGCTGAAGTTTCTCGACCGCGGGGTGGATCCCTGCGTGGATTTCTACAAGTTCGCCTGCGGGAACTGGAGCAAGCTGAATCCGATTCCGCCCGACCAGCCGCGCTGGGACGTTTACGGCAAACTGACCACCGAGAATATGCAGTATCTGTGGGGACTGCTGGAACAGCTCGGCAAGGGGGGCGCGAACCGCACCGCCAACGAGCAGAAGATCGGCGATTATTTCGCCGCCTGCATGGATGAAGAAGCCATCGAAAAGGCCGGCACGAGGCCAATCGAAGACGCTCTGCGGCAGATCGCGGCGCTGAAGCACACCCGCGACCTGGCGCCGCTGCTGGCGCGGCTGCACATGGCGTCGAGTCGGGCGGAGGTTTATCTGTTCGGCTTCGGATCTTCCCAGGATTTTGCCGATTCCGAGCGCGTGATCGCGTTCGCCAGCGCTGGCGGGCTGGGTCTGCCCGACCGCGACTATTATGTCAAGACCGACGCCAAATCAGTTGAAACCCGAGCGCGCTACGTGGACCATGTGGCGAGGATGCTGCGTCTGGCGGGCGACGCCGCGGCGGCGGCGCGGGGCGAAGCCGAGACGGTAATGGCGATCGAGACCGAACTGGCCAAAGCGTCGCTGACCCGCGTGGAACTCCGCGATCCGTATAAACTCTTCCACAAGCTTTCGCGCGCGGAGGCGGAAAAGCTGACGCCCCATTTCGCCTGGCCCGAATACTGGAAGACGCTGGGCCTGGCCGCGCCGGATGTGGTCAACGTCACCGAGCCGGCATTCTACCAGGAGCTGGAAAAGCTGCTCGCCACGCGGCCCGCCGGCGATTGGCGGACTTACCTGCGCTGGCACCTGGTCGGCGACCGAGCGCCCTACCTGGGGAAAGCCTTCGTGGAGGCAAACTTCGATTTTTACAACAAGTATCTGCGCGGCGTGAAAGAGTTGGAGCCGCGCTGGAAGCGCTGTGTGCGGCGCGTGGATCGCGACCTGGGCGAGGCGCTGGGCCAGGTGTTTGTGGCCCACACCTTCACGCCCGAAACCAAAGCCAGCGCCGTCGCCATGACGCGCGAAATCGAGCAAACCATGGAGACCGACATTCGCCAGATCGCCTGGATGGGCGACGCCACCAAACAGAAGGCGCTCGAAAAACTGCACGGGGTAGTGAATAAGGTCGGCTACCCGGACCATTGGCGCGACTACAGCGCGGTGAACATCGTACCGGGCGATTACGCGGGCGACGCCGCCCGCGCGGCGACATTTGAAACCCGGCGCGATTTGAACAAAATCGGCAAGCCGGTGGATCGCAGCGAATGGCAGATGACCCCGCCCACGGTGAACGCCTACTACGACCCGCAGATGAACGACATCAACTTCCCGGCCGGCGTGCTGGAGCCTCCGCTTTACGATCCCAAGATCGACGATGCGCCCAACTATGGCAATACCGCCGCCACCATCGGGCATGAACTGACCCACGGTTTCGACGACGAAGGCCGCCAGTTCGACGCGCACGGGAATTTGAAAGACTGGTGGACCAAGCAAGACGCCGCCGCCTTCGTGGAGCGCGCCGCCTGCGTTTCCAATCAGTATTCGCAATACACCGTGGTGGACGACGTCAAAATCAACGGCAAGCTGACCCTGGGCGAAGACGTGGCCGACCTGGGCGGCACGCTATTGGCCTATATGGCATGGAAAGAAGCGACCAAAGATAAGACGCTGGCGCCGGTCGACGGCTTCACGCCCGATCAACGTTTTTTCATTGGCATGGCGCAGTGGGCCTGCGGCGAAGAGCGGCCGGAGTCGAAGCGCCTGCACGCCCTCACCGACAGCCACTCGCCGGACGAGTACCGGATCGACGGAGTGGTCTCGAACCTGCCGGAATTCGGCAAGGCGTTTGCCTGCAAGGCGGGCGACCCGATGGTGCGGGCGAACGCCTGCCGGGTTTGGTGAGGCGCGGAAGGCTCGAATTTGAATTTTCCCAAGGCCCTGCCCCCTTTCCACGCTGTGTGAAAAGCGTTAGGGTGAGATTAGGAGGCGCGAAAAGTGGTTATGCGCGTCATCACCATCGCCCGGGAATTCGGAAGCGGTGGCGCAACCATTGGGCGAATGCTGGCGGACCGGCTCGGGTGGCGGCTGCTGGATCGCGAGTTAGTGGATGAAGTGGCACGGGCGGCGCACGTCGAGCCGCGCGTGGTCGAGCAGTTCGACGAAAGATGCGACCCTTGGCTGGCGGCTCTGCTACGAGCCATCTGGCAAGGCAGCGGGGAGTGGCCGAGCGGTCTTTCCGATGCCGATCTGTTGGACGCCAGGACCATGGCTAAGCTGACACGCCCGATCGTCGAGGGCGCCGCGGAAGGCGGAAACTGCGTCATCGTGGGCCGCGGGGCGCAATGCATTCTGGAGGCGCGCCGGGATACCTTCCACGCGTTTCTGTACGCGCCGCTGGAGTTGCGCAAGCGCCGCGTGGCGGAACGCGTGGGCGGGGTCGCCAGCCTGGTCGCTCATATCGGCGAAAAAGACGCCGAACGAGCGGCATACATTCACAAATACTTCGGCCGGCAGTGGCGCGACCCGCGTCTATACGACCTGATGCTCAATACCCGCTGCGGCGACGAGGCCGCCGTGGAGACCATCCTGGCGGCGGCGCGAATCGCAGCCCCGGTGCACGCGACGGCAGCTTGAGGCGGAAGCGAGACCTCCCGCGATTACCGCTATAATCTTAGGTCTTATGTGCGACCTACCGGGAGGAGCTTTCCGTTTTGCCCCAGCTTCGTAAGGACCCGATCACCGGACGTTGGGTGATCATCGCCAGCCAACGCGCCAGACGGCCCACCGATTTCATTCGCCAGCCGATCCCTGCGCCAGCCGCCACGCCGTGCCCATTCGATGCAGGCAATGAGGCGAAGACGCCGCCCGAGGTGCTGGCTTACCGCGACAGCGGAGGGCGCGATGAACCGGGTTGGCGGGTGCGCGTCGTGCCCAACAAGTTTCCGGCGCTGCGAATCGAGGGCGACCTCGACCGGCAGGGCGAGGGAATGTACGACAAGATGAACGGCATCGGGGCGCACGAAATCATCATCGAGACACCCGACCACGCCACCAGCTTGAGCGAAATGCCGGAGCGGCAGATCCAGGAAGTGCTGCGCGCGGTTCAGGACCGGGTGAACGATCTGAAGCGCGATTTTCGCTTCCGCTACATCATTATGTTCAAGAATCACGGCGAGGCCGCCGGTGCGTCGTTGGAACATCCGCATTCGCAGTTGATCGCGTTGCCGGTCGTCCCCGAAGATGTCAAGGAAGAGATTGACGGCGCGTTACATTTCTACCAGCAAAAAGATCGCTGCATCTATTGCGACATCGCCAAGCAGGAGAGCGCGGCAGGCGTGCGCCTGGTTTCGGAAACCGATCGCTTCGTGGTAATCGAACCTTACGCGCCGCGCTTCCCGTTCGAGACCTGGATTCTGCCCAAACGCCACGCTTCTCATTTCGAATCGTCCGACGCGCCCACGCTGGAAAACCTGGCCTGGGCACTGCGCTCGACGCTGCGCAAGATCAACAAGGCGCTGGAGCGCCCGGCTTATAATCTCATCGTGCACAGCGCGCCCGTACAGGAGGGCCCGCTGGCGCATTACCACTGGCACATCGAGATCGCGCCGCGGCTCACCAAGATTGCGGGTTTCGAATGGGGTACGGGTTTCTACATCAATCCGACGCCGCCCGAGGAATCGGCGCGGTTTCTGCGCGAGGCCAGCCTGGGATGATCTCGCGGCGCGCCTGGCTGACGGGATCGTTGGCCGCGGCGGCGGGTTGCGGGCGCCGCAAGGCCACCGGGTATCGGGGTTATTGCATAGTCGCCAACCGGGAGGGCAAGACTCTGGGCGTAGTGGACCTGAACAATTTCCATCTGCGCAAAGAGATTTCGCTCGATGCCGCACCCGCGGCGGTCTTGGCCGATCCGGCGCGGCCGCGCGCTTTCGCCCTCGCTCCGGAGGCTGGCACAGTGTACGAAGTCGATGCGCTCACACTGAGCGTGACGCGCCGGATCAAGGTGGGCAATAGCGCGGTGGGTATGCACCTGGCGGCCAAACCCGGCGCCATTTGGGTGCTGGCGCGCGATCCGGCGGCGCTGGTCGAGATTCCGCTGGAGAATGCCCGCCCGGGCCGGCGCATCCCGGTCCCCGCCGTCGATATCTTCGCGATCGATAAACTGGGACACGCCGCGGCGGCCAACTGGCGGGAACACTCGATCGCGCTGGTATCGCTCGATCAAGGCAAAGTAGTGCGCACGGTCGAGACCGCGGCCGAGCCTTCCCTGCTCCACTATCGCTGGGACGGCGAAACCCTGTTGACCGGCAACTGGCCGGAGCGCAGCATCACGGTTCTCGATGTCGCTACCGGAAGAACCGTGGTTCGCCTGCCGCTGGCGCTGGCCCCGCGTAATTTCTGCAGCAACGCCGACGACTGGCTGTTCATCAGCGGCGACGGCATGGACGCCGTAGTGGTGGTGTTTCCTTCGCACAACGAGATCTGGCAGACTTCGCTGGCAGGGAAGGCTCCCGGCGCCATGGCCGTGGCCGAAGGCAAACCGGGTTATCTGCTGGCGGCCAATCCGGAATCGGGCACGGTGACGGCGCTCGATATGCTGACGGAAAATCTCGCGGCCGTGGTGGAAGTCGGCCGCGCGCCGGGCTTCATCCTGGTGACGCCGGATCAACAATACGCCCTGGTGCTCAACCGGCAATCCGGCGACATGGCGGTGATCCGGCTGTTTTCCCTGAATGTGGCGGGGAACCAGCGGGTGTTGAAGTATCGCTCGGCTTCGCTGTTCGATATGGTTGCCGTGGGCCGGGACCCGGTGAGCGCCGCGGTAGTGAACTGGGAAACTGCGCCGAGCTAGGCCTGCAAGAAGCTTCAGACACAGGCTAAAGCCTGTGCCACCTGTCCGCACGGGTGGCAGAGGCTTTAGCCTGTGATTCTTACAACCCCAGCCAGGCCCGCAGCAGGACGGCCGGGTCGCCCGCAAGATCGACCGCTTCGGAACGGACTTCCCTGCCCTCTTCGATGCTGACGGCTACCACGCCGCCCGCCGTAGGGCGGAGTTCCAGACGCCGCTCGCGGGCCTCCAGGCGCAGCGTAGCTCCCAGCCAGGCCACGTGAATCTTGGTGCGAACGGCGTGTCCCACGCGTGTGGTCTGCCGCAACAATTCCTCGGTGAAGGGGCTTTTCCTGAGCTCTTCGGCGTAAGGAGCGGCCGCCTGGGCCCGGGCCCGCTCGGTGGCGCGTTGGCGCGCCTCGCGCTCGGCGGAATCCTGCCCCTCTTCGCGCGATTCCATGGTTTTGAGGTTGTTCTCCAGATTGTCGAGAAAGCTCATCACTCCAGTTTGCCAGACGCGGCGCGCTAGGATGGTAGCGTATCTCCGGCTTTTTCGGCATTATGGACGCACTTACCATTCATCGTCTGCACTTCGCATTCACCGTCACGTTTCATTACCTTTTTCCGCAATTGACCATGGGGCTGGCTCTGTTGATCGTGATTCTGAAGACGGTGGCAATCCGCACCGGCGACGATCACTATCATCGGGCGGCCCGCTTCTGGGCCAAGATTTTCGCCGTCAACTTCGCTTTGGGGGTGGTGACCGGAATTCCCATGGAGTTTCAGTTCGGCACCAACTGGTCGCGATTTTCCAGAGCCGCCGGCGGCGTGATCGGACAGACGCTGGCGATGGAAGGGGTCTTCTCGTTCTTCCTCGAATCCAGCTTCCTGGGCGCGTTCCTCTTCGGCGAAAAACGGCTGGGGCCCAAAGCGCACTGGTTCGCCGCGTTTCTGGTATTTTGCGGATCGTGGCTCTCCGGTTTCTTCATCATCGCCACCGACGCCTGGATGCAACACCCGACGGGTTATCGCATCGATGGCGCCGGCATGATGCAGCTCGCGAGCTTCTGGGCGCTGGTCGGCAATCCGTGGGTATTCTGGCAATACCTGCATAACATGACGGCCTCGGTGGTAACGGCCAGCTTCGCGATGGCCGCGGTGGGTGCTTTCTACCTGCTGACTCGCCAGCACGAAGCGTATGGCCGCACGTTCGTGCGCTGGGGCGTAATCGCCGGCACGGTTTCGACCCTGCTGCTGCCGTTTCCCACCGGAGATGGCCAGGCGCGCAGCGTGCTGGAGAGCCAACCGGTGACGCTGGCGGCAATGGAGGGACAGTTCCACACCGAGGCGGGCGCGCCGCTGGCGATTCTGGGACAACCGGATATGGAACGGGAGCGGCTGGACAATCCGCTGACCGTACCGGACGCCCTGAGTTTTCTCACCTACCGGCGCTGGGGGGCCGAGGTTAAGGGGCTGGACGCGTTTCCGCGCGACACCTGGCCGGACAATATTCCGCTGCTCTATTACAGCTATCACATCATGGTGGGATTGGGCACGCTGCTGGGCGCCGTGATGATCGTCGCCGCGATAGGCGCGTGGCGCGGGTTCCTGTACCGCTCGCGTCCGTTACTGTGGGTGCTGATGCTGGCGATGCCGTTTCCTTATATCGCCACCACGGCCGGCTGGATGACCGCCGAACTGGGGCGCCAGCCCTGGCTGATCTACGGCCTGATGCGCACCCAGGACGGCTTTTCGCAGCGCGTTTCCGCCGGCAATGCGCTTTTCACTCTGCTGGGTTTCATGGGCACGTACGCCATTCTGGCGATGCTGTTCCTGTTTCTGGTGGGGCGCGAGATCGAACACGGACCGGAGGCTGCCTGAGCCATGCCTGCATCTATCCTTCCTACTCTGTGGTTCTGCCTGGTAGCGGCCATGATCGCCGTCTACGTAGTGCTGGACGGCTTCGATTTGGGCGCCGGCATTCTGCACCTCGTGGTGGCGCGCACCGACGCCGAACGCCGCACCGTATTGGCTTCCATCGGCCCGGTGTGGGACGCCAACGAGGTATGGCTGCTGGCCGGCGGCGGCACGCTCTACTTCGCCTTTCCCGCGCTCTACGCTTCCAGCTTCAGCGGCTTTTATCTGCCGTTGATGATGGTGTTGTGGCTGCTGATTCTGCGCGGCATTTCCATCGAGTTCCGCAGCCATCTGCATAGCGCGGTCTGGGAGCCGTTTTGGGACGCCGGCTTTTCGCTGTCCAGCGCTTTGCTGGCGGTGTTTTTCGGCGCGGCGCTGGGCAACGTGGTGCGCGGAGTGCCACTCGACAAGAGCGGCGATTTCTTCCTGCCGCTGTGGACCGACTTCGGCACCGGTCAGGATGCCGGGATTCTGGATTGGTACACCGTGCTGGTGGGCGTAGCCGCGCTGGTGGTGCTGGCCCAGCACGGCGCGCTGTGGGTGGCGCTGAAGACGGCGGGCGAGGTAGAGCGCCGCGCCACGGTCTGGGCCAACCGCCTGTGGTGGCCGGTAGCGGCGGCAACCGTCGCCATCACCATCGCCAGCTTCGAAGTCCAGCCACTGTTGAAAATCAGCTTTGCCGAACGGCCCTGGACGCTTGTCTTTCCCGCGCTTGGGGTGGCGGGCCTGGCGGCATCGCGTTGGGCCAGCGCCGGCTTGCGGCGCTTCCTCGGTTCCACCGCCTTCATCGCCGGTCTCTTGACCAGCGCGGCGGCGGGCATTTATCCCTGCGTGCTGCCGGCGAATTCCGACCCCAGGCTGTCACTGACGGTTGTGAACGCCGCCGCAGGCAGCTATGGACTGGGCGTGGGACTGGCCTGGTTCATCCCGGGAACGCTGCTGGCCACAGCCTATTTTGTATATACCTATCGAAGCTTCGCGGGGAAGGTGAACGGTTCGTAGCGCCGGCGATCTTGTCGCCGCTGTTTTTCCGTCTCTCCGGCCTGTTTCCCCCCGTGCGCGCCGCCGCCGAAATTGGGCCTGGCCGGGACAGGCCAGACGCAGACTGTCCCCAGTGCCCTCCAAATCGGTTTGGTATCGGATACTCGGCAGTTCACCACCTGCGGCGATAGCGGCGGTGACGCGAAATCGGGCGGTGAACTACGCGGGCGGCGACGCGGCGGACGGTGGCAACCACGACCACGCCAACCATCCGACAGGCCCGCCCGATCCTCGGGGCGTTGTGGGGAGTATACTAAACAGGACACGGGAGTCCACAATGCCTCTCTCACGAATATTGAGCCCTGCGGCTCTAGTTCTGCCGCTAGCCCTGCTTACGGTCGGTCGAGCGCCAGCCGAGGACAGCGAATTGTCACGTAACACCATGCGAGGCGTCCAGGGCGTACAGGTTGTTGTCGAAGACCTGAAGGATGGAGCGAGGCAGGACGGTCTAAACGAAAAAGACATCCAAACTGATGCTGAACTGAAACTCCGCCTGGCCGGGATCAAGGTCCTGACTCAGTCGCAACAAAGGGTCACGACGCCTGGGTTTCCATTCCTTTATATCCACGTAAATACCATGCTCAATCGCGGTGGTACTTTATACGCTGTGAACTGCGAGGTCAGCCTAATCCAAGAGGTTTTGCTCGCGCGCGACCCATCTATTTCTTACTCAGCGGCGACGTGGTCCACGACGGCCGTAGGGACCATCGGCAAGGATAGGCTCCCTCAAGAAAGAGACAGTATCAAGGACCTCGTGGATCAATTCCTCAACGCCTACCTTGCAGTGAACCCAAAAAGTGAATGACCCATGGACGACTTGACGCGCCGCAAGCGGCACTGCCTCCGCCTGCCGCGCGCCCGTGGGCACTTGGCCGGGCAGGACCGCCAGCCGCGCGCGAAAATCGCTTCCGGCAAAATTACCGGAAGCGTATCCAAGCGCCTGCCCTTGCCCAGCATCGCCCGCGACCACGCCCGCGCCTGCGTCCACCACCGCGTCGAGCAGCCCACCCGACTGTCAGGTCGGCAAATGACGGCGCGGAATTGGCAACCGCGCGCACGGGTAGTCCGACATTTGTGTGTGGCTGGTGGCGGGAGCGCCGTGGTACGATTTTCGATGTGCTAAAGAGAACGGCTCGTCAACTTGCAGAGTTGGCCGAACTCGTGAGATCCGAGAAACTGCAAGACTTTATCAGCATTGAGCACCAAAAGTCTGGCAAGACCCACCTGCTTACCAAAATCCGGTTCGGGACATCCGCTTCGGGTCGTACCACAAAACGAATAATGGAGTGTCTAGAGGACGGACGCGAACGGGCCTTCGATAAGGACTACGATTTTGATGTAACCGCCCTGATCACGCGACGCCGTCGGGCCGACCTCTAGTCACAACACTTTTATCGAGCGGTCCGGGAGCGGTCCAGTGCGGGCCGAAGGGGCCGAAGGCGGCCGAAGGGGTCAGCCTGACGTGAGCCCTTGGCGATTTGTAAGCCACCTGTTATCAGTAAGATGAAACCTTGCCTCCAATATCCGGCAGTGCCGTGCTATTTGTTTTGAGCGCGTTAGCACGGTCCGTGAACTTCGAAACTGGCGAACCTGTCGGAGCGCTCTGGCACTTTGGCGGTCTGAGGCAAGGGAATCCGGGACAGCTATGTCCCGCCCGGCCCCAATTACGGCCGTGATTGGCTGGCCCCGCCGCGGTCGGCGGCCTTCTCCAGTTTGAGTGGGCCAGTGAAACAAACTCCAGGGCGCAAGGATATTGAACTGTGGCACCTAGTGCTATAGAATGGATCTAGGCGCATTTGTGCGAATCTTCAAATCCAGGTGGTTTCAACGCTTTGCCCGGAAGGAAAGGATTGCGGATGCGGCCTTGCGTGAGGCTGTTGCCCGGGCCGAAAAGCGCCAGGTGGACGCCGACCTTGGCGGTGAGGTCATCAAACAGCGGATCGCCAGGCCAGGGAAGATCGAAAGGCTACCGGGCCATCATCCTCTTTCGGCGCGGGACCTCTCCTGGAGGAGCCAGGGCATTCTTCGTGTACGGGTTCGCCAAAAACCAGCGGGCGAATATCGATGGCGATGAGCAAGAACAGTTCAAGGAAGCCGCAAAACACGTCCTGGCGTTGACGGAGAAGCAGCTCGCGGAGCTGTTGAAGAGAGGCGATTTTACGGAGGTGAAAAGCGAATGAGCAAAAAGTATCGAAGCGATGCGATGGCGGCCATCCACGAAACCATGGAGGCCTTGCACGATGTGGGGGCCATCGGCAAACAGACGATGCGGCGTTTCGATGACGCCTGCTTGACGCCGATCCGGCCATTGAAGCCTGAAGAGATCAAGGCCATCCGGGAGAGGGAACACGTCAGCCAAAATGTTTTCGCCAACTACCTGAACGTCACCAGTAGCCTTGTAAGCAAGTGGGAGCGCGGCGAAAAGCGGCCTTCCGGGGCATCGCTCAAACTGCTGTCGCTGGTCGAGAAGAAGGGGCTTGCCACCGTTGCATAAGTGTCCACGCAAGAATAACTTCACATCCACTCTCGTGGCGCACGCACTCTTGCGTGCCGCGTCGAGTCTCTACTCGACGCTCTTGCGCCCTGTGGAAACTGGGGGACCGGACGTTACCGTGCTGACGGCGCTTCCTGAAATCCGAAGCTGAGTTGTCTGACGCCAGCCGATGATTTCGTCGGGCGGCCTCCCTTTTCCGGCTCCAGGCGACGCCATAGATCCGTTTCCCCGGTTTCAACCCCTGGCGACAATGCCTTTCAGTTCCTGGTATAAATGGCACGAGGGCGGATGACAACATCACAGACCACGGTTTGGTCAACCCGGACAGCGGCCGCGGCGCGGCGATGGACTCTTCGCCCGGTGATTCCGTGCCTTTTACCGGCCCTTTGGATGATGTCGATTCCAGGATTGGCATCCGCCCAACCTGCCGCGGATCAAAGCAGCGCCGCCGGCCAGTCGCAAGATGCGCCGAGCCGGCAGGCACCCGGGGCCATCCATGGCGCAGTGACTGACACCTCCGGATCGGCGGTAGTGGCCGCGGTTGTCACATTGGAGACTGGCGCCTCCACTGGCCAGCGTACAACGATTACAGACGAAGCCGGATCTTTCCACTTTTCCGCCGTGCAGCCGGGAACTTGCACGATTACGATCAGCGCGGGTGGGTTCGCGGTTTGGAAGGCGGCGAGCGTGGTGGTGGTTTCGGGCGAGAATCAACCCTTGCCGCCCGCCGTACTACAGGTGGCTCCTGCGTCCAGCAAGATGGATGTCGGTCTTTCACAGCACGAGCTGGCAATGGCGCAACTGAAGGCCGAGGAACAGCAGCGTGTGTTAGGCATTTTTCCGCACTTCTTCGTCAGCTATGAACCGAATCCGGCTCCACTCACTGCCGCGCAGAAATTTCATCTCGGCTGGAAGACCATCATCGATCCGGTTCGACTGATAGGTACCGGGATCGCCGCTGGAATTCAACAGGAGCGGAACACCTACCGCGAGTTCGGCCAGGGAACGGAAGGGTATGCGAAGCGTTTCGGAGCCCAGTACGCCGACAGAGTGACTGGTACCATAATTGGCCATGTGGTAACGCAGTCGATCTTTCACCAGGACCCTCGCTACTTCTACAAGGGCACCGGCAGCTTCCGCTCGCGAGCGCTCTATGCCATCGCCACGGCATTCGTTTGCAAGGGCGATAACGGGCACTGGCAGCCCGACTATTCCGATGTTGTGGGTGGTCTGGCGTCCGGCGAGATCTCGACGCTGTACTATCCGGCCAGTTCGCGAACCGAGCTGCGGCTTTTTCATAACGTCCTGGAGGGTTTCGGCGGCAGGGCGGCAGCCCATTTGGTGGATGAGTTCGTGCTTCGCAAGATAACGACACATGTGCCAAAAACGGCGGTGGCGGCGTCTCAGGCGATTCTGCACGAAGGAACGCCGCTATCGCTGATTTCGGTGGAAGACTTGAGTTCGAAGACGGCGGGAAACGCGGGGCCGATCGACTTTGTACTTGCCAGTGATATTCAGGTGGGCGGCGTGGTCGTAGCCAAAGCCGGCTCAAAAGCGTTGGGACAGGCAAGTTACGCCAGCGGGCCGGGCGGCGATGGCGGGGCGATGCACGTGGGCCTCGAGCGCGTGCGCCTCAAGGTGGGCAACGCGGACGTTCCGCTCAGAAGCAACCAGGTACGAGGGGCCGGCGGTGCCTTGGAGTATCATCGGCTGGAAAACTCCGGCAGGATAGCCATCGTGCTGTACGTGGCGGCGAATGTCGCGCTCCCGCCGGCACAGTGAGCCAGGTTCGACCTCTACAAGGACGTACTGACAAGAAGCGATCCGGCGGTTTGTGCATCTTTGTGCATGATCGCAGGCCCATTCGGGGCTGGGGCCGGCGCACCCGCAAGTCCATAACTGATTGCGGCTCTTATATTTGGCCAAAATAACGACTTCTTTCGTAATCCCAGGTCGAAGGAACCGCCGCCAGGCTCCCGCCTCTCCATTGTGCAATTTTGTGCAGCCCAAGCCTGGCTGGCTCGTATGCCTCCTTCGCCCGCGCGCACGGTACGCTCCAAGGTGGTAGAATCGCCAGAGCGCATCCCCCGCCCCGTTGCCGGCGGCCGGAACCGGTTCCGTCCAGCGGCTCCCGAGCGAATATGAGTACTGAAGGAGAACTTCTCATGGATCGACGCAGCTTCTTTCAAGCGACCGGCGCTACGGCCGCCTTCGCCTCCCTGGCCGGGCCCTTTTCCGCACGCGCCTCCACCGCCAAGGACCGGCCGGCCGAGGAAGTCGCTGCCGATGAGGACTTCTGGGCGGAGGTCCGCAACGAGTTCACCATCGACCGCACCGTCGTCAACTTCAACAACGGATACGCCAGCCCGGCGCCGCGCAGCGTGCAGGAGGCCATGCGGCGTTACCTCGACTACACCAACATGGGTCCTTACCACACCATGGTGCAGCAGCTCGACAAGCGCATCGAATCGGCGCGGCGCATGGTGGCGGAAGCCGCGGGCTGCGACGCCGAGGAGATCGCCATCACGCGCAACTCCAGCGAATCTCTCGAAATCGCGCAGCTCGGAGTGAGCCTGAAGCCCGGCGACGAGGTGCTCACCACCAACCAGGACTATCCACGCATGCTGACCACTTACGCGCAGCGCGTGCGGCGCGACGGCATCCGGTTGAACGCCATTTCCTTCCCCGTGCCCGTGACGAGCATGGACGATCTCTACCAGCGCATGGAACAGGCGGTGACTCCGCGAACCAGGCTCATCCATTTCTGTCACATCACCAACCGCACCGGGCAGATCTTTCCGGTGCGCCGGATTTGCGACATGGCGCAGGCGCGGAATATACCGGTGATTGTCGATGGCGCGCACGCCTTCAATCAGTTCCCCTTCAAGATCTCCGACCTCAACTGCGATTACTACGGAGTAAGTCTGCATAAGTGGACGTTTGCGCCGATCGGCACGGGATTCCTGTATGTGCGCAAGTCGCGCATCAAGGATACCTGGGCGCTGATGGCCTCGGTTCAGGGCAATGACGACAACATCCGGAAGTTCGAGGAAATCGGCACCCACCCGGCGGCTAATTACGACGCCATTTGCGAAGCCATCGCGTTCAATCAGAATATCGGCATCGAGCGTAAAGCCGCGCGCCTGCGCTACGTGACGGCCCGCTGGGCGAACCGGCTGGGGAGACACCCCAAGGTCAAAATTCTGCACAACCCGGCCCCCGGGATGTCGGTCGGAATCGGCATGTTCGGGCTTGCTGGCGCGGATCCGGCCAAGCTGGTGGAAGCGCTGCAGAACAAGTATGCCATTTACACCGCCCTGGTGCCGCACGAAGAGTACGTAGGAATCCGCGTGACTCCGAGCGTCTACACGACGCTGGAGGAGGTCGATTACTTCGCGGGCGCGGTGGAGAAGGAACTCAAGGGGTAGCACAGGCTTTAGCCTGTGTCCGGAATTTCAACATTTTTCACGGGCTAAAGCCTGTGCCACAATGGAAAGGTACCAATCGCATGAGGGATTCTGGCGGGTTTCTTGTGAGCCCGCGTGTACTGGGGATGCATCTGTAAACTATGGCCGACTCCTCGGAGTGCCGGGAGCGCGAAATCGCGTCTCCTTCCAGCGCCCACTGGCGCGATTACCTTGAACTTACCAAGCCGCGCATCACCTGGCTGATTCTGATGAGCACGGCCGTAGGATATTTCTACGGTCTGGGAGGCGCCTCGGCAGGTTGGAGTTTTCTGAGCCGCCTGAACTGGCTCGCCTTGCTCCATACCATGATGGGCACGGCGCTGATTGCCAGCGGCACGGCGGCGCTCAACCAATGGTTCGAGCGGGAAGCGGATCGCAAGATGCGCCGCACGGCGCAGCGCCCTTTGCCCACCGGCCGGCTGGCATCCGGACCGGCGTTGCAGTTCGGCATCGCGCTTTCGGTGGGCGGATTCGTGGAACTGTGCTGGGGCGTGAATCTGCTAGCCGGGCTGATCGGGGCCTTCACGCTGGCCAGTTACCTCTTCTTGTATACGCCGTTGAAACAGCGGACATGGTGGTCGACCGCGGTCGGCGCCGTGCCCGGTGCCATGCCGCCGGTGATCGGCTACGCGGCGGCGGCCGGCGCACTGACGCGTGAGAGCTGGGTTTTGTTCGCGATTTTGTTTTTGTGGCAGTTTCCGCATTTCTATTCGATCGCGTGGATGTACAAAGACGACTACGCCCGCGCCGGAATTCGCATGTTGCCGGTGGTGGAACCGGATGGCCGCTCGACGGCCCGCCAGATCGTGCTTTTCGGCGTGGCGTTGATACCGGCTAGTTTGCTTCCGGGATTGATGGGGATGGCGGGCCGATTTTACTTGGCGGGAGCATTGCTGCTCGGACTGGGGTACCTGTATTCAGGCGTGCGGGTGGTGCTGGAACGCTCGCTGGTGCGCGCGCGCAGTGTGCTGATGGCGTCCGTGGTGTATTTGCCGCTGCTCTATGGCCTGATGCTCCTGGATAGGCCGGGGTTGTGATCGAAGTCGAGAACCTGACGCATCGCTATGGCGAACGGTGGGCGCTTCGGAATGTCAGTTTCGAAGTGAAAGCGGGCGAGATCTTCGGCCTGCTGGGACCGAATGGCGGGGGCAAGTCCACGCTGTTCCGGATCCTTTGCACCATGATGGTTCCCACCGGGGGCGAGGTTACGCTGGCCGGACACGATGTGGTCCGAGAGGCCGCCGCGGTGCGGCGCCAGGTGGGAGTGGTCTTTCAAACGCAGAGCCTGGACAAGGCCCTCACGGTGGAAGAGAATTTGCGGGCCCAGGGCCACTTGCACGGCCTGAGCGGCGCCCTTCTGCGCGAGCGCATGGAGGCGGCCATGGAGCGGTTGGGTCTGCTGGACCGGCGCAAGGACCTGGTGGAGACGCTCTCCGGCGGCCTGAAGCGGCGCGTCGAAATCGCCAAGGCGCTGCTGCACCGGCCGCGAGTATTGCTGATGGACGAAGCCTCGACCGGCCTCGATCCGGCGGCGCGCCTGGATGTATCGCGCCACGTGGAGCAATTGCGCGAACAGGATGGCGTGACGATTCTGTTGACCACCCACATTCTGGAAGAAGCCGACCGCTGCGACCGGCTGGTGCTGCTGCACGAGGGGCGCATGGTGGCCGAAGGCAGCCCCAAACAACTGCGGGCGCGCATCGGCGGCGACGTGGTCGTGCTGGAGGCGGTGGATTCCGCGGCGCTGGCGGCGGGCATCCAGGAGAAATTCGGCCTGCCGGCTCACGCCCAGAATGGAGCGGTGCGGGTGGAGATCCCCAACGGCCACCGCTTCATCGCCGAAGTGGTGGAAGCCTTTCCGGGCGCCATCGAATCGGTGGGGCTGCACAAGCCCACCCTCGAAGACGTGTTCGTGAAGGAGACGGGAGCTTCCATTGAATAGCTTCTTCCTGCCGGCAGCCACCTTGTGGCAGCGCGAACTGGTGCGCTTCTGGAGGCAAAAGAGCCGGGTGATGGGCGTGGTGGCGTCGCCGCTGGTCTTCTGGCTGCTGATCGGTTCGGGCTCGGGCGACCTGGGGCGGTTTTATGCCGGCGCGCTGGTGCTGACGGTGATGTTCTCCGCCATTTTTTCCACCATCAGCATCATCGAAGACCGCCGCGAGGGCTTTCTGCTTTCCATGCTGGTTTCACCGGCGCCCCGCACGTCGATGGTGCTGGGCAAGATTCTGGGAGCGGCTACGCTGGCCTGGATCCAGGGCCTGATCTTCCTCTGCTTCGCGCCGCTGGCCGGGGTCAAAATCGACTTTCTGCGGCTCGTTCCGGTGGCGGCCGGCATCTTTCTGATTGCCTTCACGCTCACCGGCCTGGGCTTCGTGATCGCCTGGAAGATGGAATCGACGGCGGGGTTCCACGCGATTATGAACCTGCTGCTGCTGCCCATGTGGCTGGTATCGGGATCGATGTTTCCCATGGCGACCGCGCACGGCTGGGTGCGGGTCATCATGTGGGCGAACCCGCTGACCTATTCCGTCGCGCTGCTCAACCACACGCTGGGCCTGCCCAACGCTTCGCCCGGAGGGTTGGCGAGCCTGGTGGTGACGGCGCTGATGGGGCTGGCTCTGCTGGTGGTCTCCGGCGCCATGGCCGCGCAGAAGAGCACCCATTCGGCGGCATGAGGTGGCGCATGCTTCAGCTTGCGCAAGACCAGCGCTTACGCCGGCACGGGCAGGCGGAAGCGCCTGCCCCACGAATCAGCCTGGCGATCTTAGCGCTCGCCTGCCTGCTGCTGGCCGCCTGTCGTGGCGACGCTCCTCTCCCTCTGCTGGGCGCGGTGCCGCATTTCGCGTTGGTGGATCAGACCGGCGCGGCGTTCGACAGCGCACGCCTAGAAGGGCGCATCTGGGTGGCCGATTTCATGTACACCACCTGCCCCGGCCCCTGCCCGTTGATGAGCCACCACATGCGCCAGATTGCCGAGGCCAGCGACGTGCTGCTGGTTTCCTTCACGGTGGACCCGGAGCACGATACGCCCGCGGTGCTGGCGGCTTATGCCAAACACTACCCGGTGCCGCCGGGCCGCTGGTGGTTCCTCACCGGCGCACGCGCCGAACTGAACGACCTGGGCCTGAACGCCTTCCACCTGAACACGGTGGATGGCAGCCTGGAGCACAGCACGCGGTTTGTGCTGGTAGATGGGCGCATGCGCATCCGGGCTTATTACCCGACGCTGGAAGATCGGTTCCGTCCGCAACTGGTGTCGGATATCGGTAAGCTGGAGCGAACCAGCCGTGATTGAAAACCTGCCGACCGTGAATGCCGTGCTCAATGCCCTGGCCGCCATTCTGCTCGTCTGGGGCTATAGGCTGATTCGCCGCGGGCAAGTCGCCGCGCACCGCAAGGTGATGCTGACGGCTTTCGGTGTGTCATGCGTGTTCCTGGTTTGTTACCTGGTGTACCACTTCAACGCCGGCATCGTGCGGTTTCAGAAGCCCGGCTGGATTCACGGCGTCTACCTGGCAATTTTGGGCACGCACACGGTTCTGGCGGCGGTAACGCCGGTGCTGGCCATTGTCACTTTGAGCCGCGGCCTGCGGGCGCGCTACGACAAGCACCGCAAGATCGCCCGCTGGACGCTGCCGATCTGGATGTACGTGAGCGTGACCGGCGTGGTGGTATACCTGATGCTGTACCATTTGTAAGTGATGACGCGACGAACGGTTTTGTTAGTCCCGATTCTGCTGATGGCGCTGGCCGGCTGCGGTGCAAAGGCCGCGGAGAAGCGCTACCCCATGGAGGGCGACGTGGTGGCGCTCGACGCGGCGTCGAAGACCGCCACGATCAAGGCCGGCAAAATCGGCGACTGGATGGAAGCCATGACCATGGAATATCCGGTCAAGCCCGACGCGGAATTTGCAAAGCTGAAAACCGGCGCGCACATCAAGGCCACCGTGGTGGTGGAAGACGTGAAATACTACGTGACCGAAATCGAGGTTGCCGCGGCGCCCGCGGGGAAATGACCGCCTTTCAGCCGCTCGTCCGCAACCCACACATGCAGACGATCGCGGCGCACTACTGGAGACGCCGCGGCCGCGCGGCTGACTCCGAGCGGCGCCTGTATCGAACCGAGCCGGGCGTTCAAGTCCTAGTGGAAACGGACCGGCCCGATGGCCCGACGCGCGGGCACGTGGTATTGCTCCACGGCCTGGAAGGCTCCGGCCAATCCAGCTACATGCTGGGCCTGGCGGCGGCGGCGCGCGAGGCCGGCTTTGTCGCCCATCGCTTCAACTTCCGCACCTGCGGCGGCACCGAGCATCTGTGCGATACGCTCTACCATGCGGGGCTGACCAGCGATTTGCGCTACCTGCTGGGCGAGCTTCCGGAGCCGGCCTTTCTGGTGGGGTTTTCGCTGGGGGGCAACGTGGCGATGAAACTCGCCGGGGAGTTGGGCGACGAGGGACCCCGATGGATCCGCGGCGTGGCCTCGATCTCCGGGCCGCTCGACCTGGCCGCCAGCGCGCGCCGTATCGGCGAGCCCGACAACCGCGTCTACGAGCAGCGGTTCGTGAAAAAGATGCGCGCCCGGCTGCTGGCCACGGGCCGCTATCCGGCAAGCCAGTTCGCCGGCCTCCGCACGCTGCACGCGCTCGACGACCGGATCACCGCGCCCTCATTCGGTTTCGGCACGGCGGACCGCTATTACCGCACCCAATCCGCGCTCGGATTTATCGATCGCGTGCGCGTGCCGGTGCTGCTGATTCAAGCTAGGGACGACACCTTCGTGCCGTTCGAGACGTTTGAAAGCGAAGCGGTGCGAAACAACAGGCACATTGAGTTGCTGGCTACGCGCCATGGCGGGCACCTGGGATTCCTGGGCCGCCGGCCTCACCGTTTCTGGGCCGAGGACGCGGCGGTGGAGTGGATGGCGGCGGCCCGGTAGGCGCAGAGTCTAGAACAATTGGCTTGGCCGGGATGATTGATGCAACCTCGCCGGACAGGCCAAAGGCCTATTCCACAAACACAAACGCCGCGGACGGCCGGAGCGGCCCGCGGCGTTTGGCAATTGCTCTATCCTGTGGGCTATTCTTCGCCCTTCTCTTCTTCCGGCTCGCGGCCTTCCTTCTGTGCTTTGAGACGCTCTTCACGGCGCTTGGCGCGCTCGGCGGCTCGCTTCACCAGTTCCGAACCCACCAATTCGATCATGGCCTGTTCGGCGCCATCGCCCTTGCGCGGCCCCAGGCGGGTGATACGCGTGTAGCCGCCGGGGCGCTGGCCGAAGCGCGTCCCCAAGGTGTCGAACAACTTCTTCACCGAGGCGGGCGTACGCAGCACCGACGCCGCCTGCCGGCGCGAATGCAGGGTATCCTGCTTGGCGAGCGTGATCATCTTCTCCACCAGGGGCCTTACCGCCTTGGCTTTGGGCACGGTGGTGATCACGCGCTCTTCGTCGATCACGCTGGTGCAGAGATTGCGCAACAGCGCGTTACGGCTATCCACCGGCCGTTTTAGTTTGTACCCGCCTACTCGATGTCTCATGCGCTACTCTTCTCCCGTGATTCCCTGCGGCTCATCGTCTTCGAGCGGGTAATCCATGATGCCCGTCGAAGCCGATTGCGGCGGAGCCACCAGCCGGCCGTGCTGGTCGATGCGCATTCCCAGCGACAGGCCCATGTTGGCAAGGATTTCCTTGATTTCGTTGAGCGACTTGCGGCCGAAGTTCTTGGTGCGCAGCATCTCGGCTTCGGTCTTCTGGACCAGTTCGCCGATGGTTTGAATGTTGGCATTCTTCAGGCAGTTGTACGACCGCACGCTCAATTCCAGCTCTTCCACCGAGCGGTTGAGCACTTCGTTCATCTTGTCGTAGCCGCGCTCGGAAACCTCTTCGGCCTGCTCCGGCAGTTCTTCGAAGTTGATGAAGATGCTCATGTGGTCTTTGAGCAGCTTGGCGGCGAAGCCGATGGCATCCTGCGGCGAAACCGCGCCGTTGGTCCAGACTTCCAGCGTCAGCTTGTCATAGTCGGTCATCTGGCCGAGGCGCGCGGCTTCCACCGCGAAATTCACCTTGCGCACCGGCGAGTGGACCGAATCGATGGGAATGTAGCCCAGCGCCAGGTCTTCGTCGAAGTTCTTGTCGGCGCTGACGTAGCCGCGGCCGGTCTTGAGGCGCATCTCGATTTCCAGGCGCCCGCCTTCGCTGACGGTGGCGATGTGCAGGTCGCGATCGAGCACTTCCACGTCGGCGTCGCCCTCGATCTGGGCGCTGCGCACGTCGCCGGGCTTATCCACCTTCAAGCGAACCGTCTTGATGCCTTCGCTCGCAATCTTGAAGGGAATCTGTTTGAGGTTGAGAATGATGTCGGTGGCGTCTTCGACTACGCCCGGGATCGGGCTGAATTCGTGCTCGACGCCTTCAATCCGGATCGCCGTGATGGCCGCGCCTTCAATCGAGCTCAACAGCACCCGCCGCAGGCTGTTGCCGATGGTGGTGCCGAAGCCGCGCTGAAAAGGTTGGGCCGTGAACATGCCATACCGCTCCGTGAGGGTGTCGGTATTGGCAACCAGCCGTTTGGGTTTCTGGAAGCCTTTGAACATAAATGAAACCTCCTGGGAAGCCGAAAGTCGCGAGGCAGAAGCCGGAATGGCGCAGAGCGATTCCGACCTCCGTCTTCCGACTTTCGTCTTCTAAATCTCTTCTCTACTTCGAGTACAACTCCACAATCAGCTGCTCGTTCAGTTGGATCTGAACCAGGTCGCTGCGCTGCGGCAGGCTCGTCACGCGCCCCTTCAAGCCTTCCCGGTCCACGTCGATCCAATTGGGCGCCGGGGCATGTGCCGTGGCGTCGCGCGCCGCAAGGATGGTCGGATTATTCTTGCTCGATTCCCGCACCGAGATCACATCGCCCTGTTTCACCTGCGCGGAAGGGATGTTGCACTTGCGGCCGTTGACATCGATGTGCCCGTGGCCCACGATCTGGCGCGACTGCGCGCGGCTGGTGCCGAACCCCATGCGGTAAATCACGCTATCCAGGCGCCGTTCCAGGGAGGACATCAGGTTGTCGCCGGTGATGCCCTTGGTCTTGGCGGCCTTGTCGTAGGCGCCGCGAAACTGCGCTTCCAGCACGCCATAGACGCGGCGCACTTTCTGTTTCTCGCGAAGCTGCAGGCCATAGCCCACGATCTTCGCCCTGCGATCCTTGCCATGCTGCCCCGGAACGAAGTTGCGCTTTTCAATGGCGCACTTTTCGCTGTGGCAGCGCTCGCCCTTGAGATAAAGTTTCATGCCCTCGCGCCGGCATTGCCGGCAAACCGGGCCGATGTATCGTGCCAAAGTTCGTCTCCTTACCTAGGGAGCTTTCAGCTTTCAGCGGTCAGCTTTCAGCTAAAAACTCTCGTCTACTTCAGGTGCGGTTTACAGCCAGTGGCAGGCTTTCTTCCCGCTTGTTAATAGCGATCAACGGTCAGCTCTCAGCCAGCTGAAAGCCGACCGCCGATCGCCGACAGCTTTCTCACACTCTGCGCTTCTTGGGCGGACGGCAGCCGTTGTGCGGAATCGGGGTGACGTCTTTGATCGCGCGCACATCGATGCCGGCCGTCGAGAGCGCGCGCACCGCCGATTCGCGGCCGGACCCGGGCCCGCTGACCCTCACTTCCACCGTGCGAAGACCGCTTTCGGCGGCTTTGTTGGACGCCGTCATGGCCGCCTGCTGCGCGGCGAACGGAGTTCCCTTGCGCGACCCGCGGAAGCCGAGCGAGCCGGCGCTCGACCAGGCGATGACGTTGCCTTCGTGGTCGGTGATGGTCACGATGGTGTTGTTGAAGGTGGCTTGGATATATACCACGCCGCTGTGAACGACGCGTTTTTCCTTCTTCTTGAAGCTCTTCTTCTTGCCTGCTTTGACTGGTGCCTTGGCCATACGCTACGTCTTCCCCGTCGCTTTCTTCTTATTGGCCACGGTGCCGCGCCGCGGTCCCTTGCGGGTGCGCGCATTGGTGTGGGTGCGCTGGCCGCGCACCGGC
>Ga0182014_10001197_pt1 | contig 35008 bp, 31 predicted proteins | sample 612S2DmetaG_FD_120489 | JGI IMG/M metagenome (GOLD analysis project Ga0182014, IMG submission 120489) | Permafrost microbial communities from Stordalen Mire, Sweden - 612S2D metaG | ecosystem: Environmental > Terrestrial > Soil > Wetlands > Permafrost | place: Sweden: Stordalen | collected... | reverse complement strand
TCGGCCAGAATCTCGGTGAGGATCGGGATTTTCTCGATGTGGCCCTGGTAGACGTACTTCATCTTGGCTTGGCGGGCGCGCTCCTCGGTGGCGGGGGAAAGGCGCCCGCTGATGACGCCGGTCGGGATACCGTACCAGCTCAGCCATTGCAGGCCGATGCCATCCTGCGAGTCGAACCCCTTGGTTTCGGCCATTTTGCCATCCGGGCCGGGCACGTGGTAGAGCTTTCCGTTGGTCAACACGCCGTCCACGTCCATCAGCAGCAGCCGGACGGAGGCCGCACGGGCCACTAGTTCCGCGGGGCTAAGCATTGTAGGTACTGGACGAAACCGAGCCGCCCTTGCCGGTCCAGTTGGTGTGGAAGAACTGGCCGCGCGGGCGGTCGACGCGCTCGTAGGTGTGGGCTCCGAAGTAATCGCGCTGGGCCTGCAGCAGGTTGGCGGGCAAACGCGCGCTGCGATAGCCGTCGAAGAAGGAAAGCGCGGTAGTAAAGGCCGGCACGGCAACCCCGGCCGCCACCGCGGTGGCGACGGTGCGCCGCCAGGCAGCCTGGCAGCGTTGCACGACGCCGGTGAAATACGGATCGAGCAGCAGGTTGGTGAGGTTGGGGTTGCGCGCGAAGGCGTCCTTGATTTTGCCCAGGAACGCCGAACGGATAATGCAGCCGGCGCGCCACATCAGCGCGATGGCGCCGTAGTTCAGATTCCACTTGTACTCTTTGGCGGCCTCGCGCAGGAGCATGAAGCCTTGCGCGTAGGAGACCAGCTTCGAGGCGAGCAGCGCCTGCCGGATATCTTCGATGAAGGCCTTGCGGTCGCCCTCGAAAGTGAACTGGGGTCCGGCCAGAATCCTGGAGGCCTCGACGCGATCTTCTTTCATGGCGCTGAGGCAGCGGGCAAAGACCGCTTCACCGATGAGGGTGACCGGCACGCCCAGATCGAGCGACTCCATGCTGGTCCACTTGCCGGTGCCCTTCTGGCCGGCGGTATCGAGAATCTTGTCGAGAACGGCTTCGCCCGTTTCATCCTTGTAGGCCAGAATGTCGCGGGTGATTTCGATCAGGTAGCTGTCGAGCTCGCCTTGGTTCCACTCGTCGAGGACGTCGTGCATCTCCCGGTTCGAAAGCTTCAGCCCGTCCTTCATGAGCTGATAGGCCTCGCAGATGAGCTGCATGTCGCCGTACTCGATGCCGTTATGCACCATCTTGACGAAATGACCGGCGCCGTCTTCGCCAACCCAGTCGCAGCACGGGTCGCCGTCGGGGGTTTTGGCGCAGATGGCCTGAAAGATGTCTTTGACCAGCGGCCACGCCTTGACGCTGCCGCCGGGCATCATGGAGGGGCCGAAACGGGCGCCCTCTTCGCCGCCGGAAACGCCCGTGCCGATGAAAAGCAGGCCCTTCGACTCCAGATACCTGGTGCGGCGGATGGTATCCGGGAAGTGGGAGTTGCCGCCGTCGACGATCAGGTCGCCGGGCTCCAGGTGGGGGAGCAGCGTTTCGATGAAATCGTCCACCGCCTTGCCGGCCTTGACCATCAGCATGATCTTGCGGGGGCGTTTGAGCAGGGACACCATTTCTTCGATGGAGTGGGCGCCGATCACGTTCCGGTGCCCCTTGGCGGCGTCGGCGAGAAACTCGTCGACCTTCGACACGGTGCGGTTAAAGGCTACAACCTGGTAGCCATGGTCGCTCATGTTGAGGATCAGGTTCTGGCCCATCACGGCCAGACCAATTAAGGCGATATCGGCGGTTGGTTCCATAATTGAAAACTCGGAAGGGAGGCTATTGCGCGAACCCTTCTTATAACATGCGGCGAGGGAAGGGGGATGCGTGCGGGCTCTTTCAGCGGTCAGCTTTCAGCAATCCGCGATCTATCCACCGGCTTGGTCGCCCGGTGCGGCGACGTCTTCGTAAATATCCGCTAACGGAAGGGTGCAGCCGACCGAGTCCAGACAGACTGCGTCGTCCGGACGGCTCGCCGCCGTCAGCAGCCACTGGCCGGCCGATTGGCGCTTGAAGCACTCCACCTGGACGCGGTCCTGCGAGACCAGCACGTATTCCTGCAGGGACTCCAGCGTTCGATAATGACTGAACTTCTTGCCGCGGTCGTAGGCCTCAGTTGTCGGAGATAGGATTTCGACGATGAGGGTCGGATTCAAGAGCGTATCGCGGTTGTCATCCAGGAACTTACGTTCGCCGCAAACAACCACCAGATCGGGATATGTATAGAGTCCGGTGGCGCTCACCTGCACGCGCATGTCACGTGAGTAGGAGCGGCACGGGCCGCCGCGGAGTTTCAGGCGAAACGCGACGACCAGGTTATCCGCCAGGGTACTGTGTGCTTCGTTGGCGTCCGCCATGGCGACCATCTCACCCTGGTAGTATTCACTGCGGATTTCCGCCTGGCGCTCGATCTCGAGGTATTCCCCGGGCGTGAGGAAGGCCTTGGGATGTGTGGACATGGTAACGGCTCAAGACAAACTTACCATGTCCACACACCGGACGATTCCTTACGCCGTTCTCGACGATTCGCTATTGTCGCCGGAAATTGCGGCTTGGGCGGCGGCCAGGCGGGCGATCGGTACCCGGTACGGGGAGCAGGATACGTAGTCCATGCCTATCCGGTAGCAGAAGGCTACCGAGCTGGGCTCGCCGCCGTGCTCGCCGCAAATGCCGACTTCGAGATCGGGACGGGTGGCGCGGCCTGCTTCCACCGCCATTTTGATCAGCTTGCCGACGCCTTCCTGGTCCAATACGCCGAAAGGATCGCTGGTGAAGATCTTTTTGTCTTCATACTCGCGCTGGAACTTCGTATAGTCGTCGCGCGACAGGCCCATGGTGGTCTGGGTCAAATCGTTGGTGCCGAAGCTGAAGAACTCGGCTGCCTTGGCCACCTCGCCGGCGGTGAGCGCGGCGCGCGGAATTTCGATCATGGTGCCGACCATGTAGTGCAGTTTCTTCATGCCGGCCTTGTCCAGAACGTCCTTGGCAACGTCGTCCACGATTTTCTTCTGGTTTTCCAGTTCCTTGACACCGCCGATCAGCGGGATCATCACCTCGGGCAGCACCTTCTTACCCTTCTTCGCCACCTGCACGGCAGCTTCGAAAATAGCGCGGGCCTGCATTTCGGTGATCTCCGGGTACAGCACGCCCAGGCGGCAGCCACGGAGGCCAAGCATGGGGTTGAATTCGTGCAACTCTTCCACCCGGTGGAGCAGGCTGGGCAGCACGCTCTTGAGGGTCTTGACGTCCACGCCGAAGTTGGCGTACTTGGAAACCATCTCCCTCTTTTTCTTGATGTCCGCGTAAGGCAGCACGGCGATATCGACCATCAGTTCTTCGCGTTTCGGCAGGAACTCATGCAGCGGCGGATCGATGGTGCGGATCACGACGGGGCGTCCGTCCATGGCGAGGAAAAGGCCGGCAAAATCCCTGCGCTGCATGGGAAGCAGCTTGGCCAGGGCCTTGCGGCGGTCCTTTTCAGTGTTCGCCAGGATCATGGCCTGCATGTGCGCGATGCGGTCTTCGGCAAAGAACATGTGCTCGGTGCGGCACAAGCCGATGCCCTCGGCGCCGAATGCCACCGCGACCTTGGCGTCGCGCGGAATATCGGCGTTGGCCCGGACGCCGAACTTGCCGCGGAACTTATCGGCCATCTTCATGAAGGTGGCGAAGGCCGGCGAGTTGGGGTCGGGATCCTTCGTATCGGCCTGGCCTTGATAGACTGCGCCGGTGGTGCCGTCCATCGAGATCCAATCGCCTTCCTTGATGCTGACGGTTTTGCCGTCCACTTCCACCGTGGCGATCTTGTTGCGCTCGGAAATCGAAATCGCCCCCGCGCCTACCACGCACGGCCGGCCCATACCGCGGGCCACCACGGCGGCGTGACTCGACTTGCCGCCCACCGCGGTCAGAATGCCTCTGGCCACATCCATGCCCTGAATGTCGTCCGGGGTGGTTTCCTTGCGCAGCAGAATCACCGGACTCTTTTCGGCGAGCACTACGGCGTCCTCTGCCGAAAACGCCACCCGTCCCACCGCGGCGCCCGGGGAGGCATCGATGCCGGTGGTCAACTTCACCAGCTTCTTCAACGAGGCGGGATCGAATACCGGGTGCAGTAACTGATCGAGCTGGTTGGGAGCCACGCGCAGCACCGCCGTCCTGGCGTCAATGAGACCTTCCTTTTCCATCTCCACCGCAACCCGCACCGCCGCCGGACCGGTCCGCTTGCCGTTGCGCGTTTGCAGCATGTACAGCTTGCCCGCTTCCACCGTGAACTCGAAATCCTGCATGTCCTTGTAGTGCTTTTCGAGTGACGACGTAATGGAGACAAGCTGGTCGTAGACCGCGGCGTTCCAGTCTTTGAGCTGCGAAATGGGCTGCGGGGTGCGAATGCCGGACACCACGTCTTCGCCCTGCGCGTTCACCAGGAATTCGCCGTAGAATACCTTCTCGCCGCTGCCGGGATCGCGCGTGAAACCCACGCCGGTGCAGCAGTCGTCGCCCATGTTGCCGAATACCATGGCTTGCACGTTGGCGGCGGTTCCGATATCGTCGGAAATCTTTTCCATCTTCCGGTAGTAGGTGGCTTTGGGGGTCCACCAGGAGCCGAACACCGCGTTGCGCGACAGTTTGAGCTGCTCCTTGGCGTCCTGCGGAAAATCCTTCTTGGTCTCTTTCTTGACGATCTTCAGGTATTCGCCGATGATGGCCTTCAAGTCTTCCGCCGTCAGTTCGGTATCGAGCTTCACCTTGGCTTTGTGTTTGCGCGCGTCGAAGGCTTCGTCGAACTTGGCCATGTCGATGTTGAGAGCCACTTCGCCGAACATCTGAATGAAACGGCGATAGCAGTCGTAGGCGAAGCGGGCGTTGCCGGTTTTGGCTACCAGCCCTTCGGTGGTCGCATCGTTCAGGCCGAGGTTGAGAATGGTGTTCATCATGCCGGGCATGGAGAACTTCGCGCCAGAGCGCACGCTGAGCAGCAGCGGATCGGCGGCGTCGCCCAGTTTCTTGCCCAGGCGGGATTCCAGCAGCGCCAACCCCTCATCCACCTGCGTTTCAATTTCGTCCGGTACGGTGCGCTTGTTTTGGAAGAAGATGTTGCATACTTCCGTCGAAATCGTGAACCCGGGGGGAACAGGCGCGCCGGCCCGCGACATCTCGGCCAGGCCCGCGCCCTTACCGCCCAGAACGTCCTTCATCTGTCCGTCGCCTTCGGCGGTTCCGTTACCGAACGAGTAGACATACTTGCTCATGCGTAGCTCCTATCAATTGGTTACAATTTCCGAAAAATCCGCCATCGTGGAAAACTCACGAAACAATGCATTGACGAGCATTAAGCGGTTCAACCGGATTCTAGCATCCGGCGCGTTCACCAGAACCTTGTCGAAGAACAGATCGACCTTAGGCCGCAGCCGCGAAATCACCGATTCGATCGGCTGACCAGCGATGCGCCGGTATTCGTCGTAAAGATCCTTCTCCGGGCCGGGTTCCAGCAGCGATTCGTCCACTGTCCCAACGCCTGAGAATTTGGCCTGCTCCAAGATATTGCGGATGCGCTTGAAGCCGGCCGCCAGCGGCTCGAAATCGGGAGTGAGCCGCAGCGCCTGCAGCCGCTCCAGCCGCGATTCCAAATCCACCAGGTTGCTCCAGCCCCTGGCCATGGCGGCATTCACTTCGTCGTAGCGGAAGCCGCGTGCATCCTTGAAATAGAACTTCACCCGGTCTTCGAAAAAAGCGCGCAGCGCTTCGTCGCCGCCAATCGCGTCGAGCAACGGGATCTCGATCCGGCCTTCCACCAGAATCTTCACCACGCCTTGCGCCGCGCGCCGCAGCGCAAACGGATCGCGCGAGCCGGTAGGAACCAGGCCGACGCCAAAGCACCCGCGCAGGGTATCGAGTTTGTCCGCCAGGGCGACCATCCGGCCGGCCGGACTGCGCGGAATCGAATCTTCCATGCTGACCGGCTTGTAATGGTCGTAGATCGCCTGCCATACCGCCTCGGGTTCGCCGTCGGCGCGGGCGTAAAGGCCGCCCACCACACCTTGCAACTCGGTGAATTCCTTCACCAGCTCGGTGGTCAGGTCGCATTTCGCCAGTTCGGCGGCGCGCAGCGCGTCGGCGTCTCCGCCCAGTTGCCGCGCCAGCGCCACCATGCGTTCGGTCTTGTCGAGATACGAGCCCAGCTTGGCCTGGAACGTCACGTGCGCCAGGCCGGCTTTGCGTTGTTCCAGGGTCTTTTTCCGGTCGGTCTCCCAGAAAAACCGCGCATCGTTGAAGCGGGCGCGCAGCACGCGCTCATTGCCGCGCTTCACGAAACCCTCGCTATCGGAGGGGATGTTCATCACGGCCACGAATTCCGGCGCCAGATTGCCCTCGGCGTCCTCCACCGAAAAGTACCTCTGGTGATGGCGCATCACCGTCACCAGGACTTCTTCGGGCAGGGTCAGGAAATCCGGATCGAAGCTGCCCCGGATGGTCGCCGGATATTCGGTCAGGTAGACCAGCGTTTCGAGCAGCGCCGCATCCGGCTTCACCCGCACTCCGGCCAGCTCCTGCTGAATTTTCTCGCGCCGTTGGGCGGCCGAAAGAATCACGTGATGGTCGCGCAGCCGCTCGGCGTAATCGGCCGTAGTCACGGCGATTTCCCGCGCGCCCAGCCGGCGATGTCCGCTCGTGAGCGCGCCGCTTCTCACGCCGGCAATCTCGAACGGTACGATCTCCTCGCCCAACAGCGCCACCAGCCAGCGGATGGGCCGGATGAAACGCGGCCCGTTCTTCCCCGTCCAGTACATCGTCTTGGGAAAATAAATCCCCAGGATTACTCCCGGCAGCGCACCGGCAAGGATGTCTTTCACCGCCCTGCCCGGCACTTTCTTGAGAAAGCCGTAATACTCGCCCTTGGCGGTGGTCTCGACGGTCAGATCCTCGGGCTTCACGCCCTGCTTGCGGGCAAAGCCGGCCACGGCCTGCGCCGGGGCCGATTTGGCGGGTCCGGGCACGCGCTCTTCCGTGTCTTGCAGCCGCGCGGGCAAGCCTTCGGCGCGCAGCACCAGCCGCCGCGGCGTAGCGTCCAGCGCCACCGATTCGTGCGGAATCCCGATCTTCTCAAACAGCAGGCGCAGGTTTTCGAGCGCGCCCGGAATCATCCAATCCGGAATCTCTTCGACGCCGATTTCGAGCAGGAAGGGAAGGCTCATTGGGCGGCTCATCTGGCAACCCCCACTTCGGCCGGCCGGCCCGCGCCTTGCTGATCCACCCAGCACTGCGCCACGCGAACCGCCAGCTTGCGCACGCGCTGAATCACGCCCACACGCTCGGTTACGCTGATGGCGCCCCGCGCATCCAGGGTATTAAACAGGTTCGAGCATTTGAGCACCTGGTCGTAGGCCGCCAGCAGCGGGAAGCGCAGCTTGTCGGCGGCCTTGGGGTCGTAAGCCGCCAGCAGCCGCGCGGCTTCGCCTTCGTGCAGATCGAACAGCTCCCACAGAGTCGTCACATCGGCCATCTCGAAGTTGTAGACCGAGTACTGCAGCTCGTCCAGATAGCGCACGTCGCGATAGGAGAAATCTTTGGTCCAGTCGATGTCGTAGACGCTGTCCTTCACCTGCAGGAACGCCGTCAGCCGCTCCAACCCGTAGGTCAACTCGGCCGGCACCAGCTCCAGATCGATGCCTCCGCACTGCTGGAAATAGGTGAACTGGGTGATCTCCAAGCCGTCCAGCATCACCTGCCAGCCCACTCCCCAGGCGCCCAGCGTGGGAGACTCCCAGTTGTCTTCCTCGAACTTGATGTCGTGCTTGGCGAGGTCGATGCCGATCGCTTCCAGACTGCCCAGGTACTGCTCCAGCACGTCGTCGGGCGACGGCTTCAGGATCACCTGTAGCTGCTGGTGCTTGAACAGGCGGTTGGGATTATCGCCGTACCGCCCGTCGGCCGGCCGCCGGCTCGGCTGCACGTACGCCACCCGGTACGGCCGCGGCCCGAGCACGCGCAGAAAAGTCTCCGGGCACATCGTGCCGGCGCCCACTTCCACGTCGTAAGGCTCCTGAATTACGCAGCCGCGCTCGGCCCAATATTGCTTCAGCTTGAGTATGATTTCTTGGAACGTTTGCATGCCGTTAGAAGCTATCCTCGAGCAGCGGCGCGGTTACCAGCCGCCGCTCGATATGCGATTCGATCTGCTGCGCCAGAAAACGCCGCAAATCGGCCGCGGTTTCCCGTTTCCACTCGCGCGGCTGAAGCTGCGCCACCGCTGTGCGCAACATCTCCGCCGCCACCGCCCGCGATCCCACGCTCAACTCCCCGCCCCCGCCCGCCGCCAAACTGCGCCGGCAGTGGCCGCATAACAACCCTTCGCGGCCGGGGCTGAAAAAAGCCCGTTCCGGCGCCTCCGGATCGTCCAGCAGGCTGCCGCAGCCCAGGCAGACATGCAGCTCCGGAAGCCAGCCCGAGAGCCGCACCGCCCACAGGGAAAAGTACGTCACCGCGCGCCACGGCCCCGCGCGCAGATCGTCCAGCACCGCCGCCAGCAGCCGAAAAAACTTCTCGCTGGGCTCCCCCGGCGGCAGCAACTGGTCGCTGACTTCGGCCACGTAATCGAGAGCCACTCCCGTCCGGTAATCGGACACTAACCCGAATTGGGAGCGGATCAGCTCGCAGGAGTCCAGGTTTACCAGCTCCCTGGTCTCGCGCTGGAAATACGCCATCCGCACCTGCGACAGACGTTCCAGCCCCGCGCCGAAAGCGCTCTTCGGACGCCGCGCCCGCTTGGCCACGCCCCGCAGCTTCCCCTGGTCGCGGGTGAAAAAACTGACCACCAGGTCCGCTTCCTGAAGCGGGTAAGTACGCAGAACGAAAGCTTCGCTGACACGCGCCGGCACACTCGGAAAGGTAAGAGTAACATATAGCGACAGGCGGCCTCTCAAGGGGGCATTGCTCAGCCAGGGCCCTTCCGGAGACAATTCCTATGGATATGAGGGACCTCCAGCTCTATATCGCGATCGGATTGCCGACGATCGCCGTCCTGGCGTCCCTGACCGGCAAGGTATACGAGCTTATGGGCCAAAGCCCTGACGGCTTCGATTGCTTGAATCCCAAAAGGTCGACGATTCGCTAGCGCTGGCGCCCCGCCTGAAAACGCTTGCGGCGCGCCGTTCCCGCCCTTATCATGTTTGCTATGATCGAACGCTTCAGCCGGCGCGACTTTGCCCGCACCGGCGCCGCGGCCACGCTTGCCGCTCTGCTGCCGCAGGGAGTCTTTGGCGATTCCGCTGCCAAGAAGAAAGCCGTCATCCACGCCGATAGCGAAATCGGCACGGTGCGGCCGGAGTTTCATGGCCATTTTGCCGAGCACCTGGGCTCGTGCGTGTACGGCGGCATTTGGGTGGGTCCCAAGTCGCCCATCCCCAACATCGACGGCTTTCGCAAAGACGCCGTCATCTACCTGAAAGAGTTGGGCGTGCCCGTTCTACGCTGGCCGGGCGGCTGCTTCGCCGACGACTATCACTGGCGCGACGGCGTCGGGCCGGCCGAAAAGCGCCCCAAGCGGGTCAATATCCACTGGGGCGGCTATGTGGAAGACAACAGCTTCGGCACCCATGAGTTCGTGGCTTTTTGCAGGCTGATCGGCGCCGAGCCGTATTTCGCCGCCAACGTGGGCACTGGCCAGCCGCGCGAAATGCGCGATTGGATGGAATACTGCAACCAACCCTCCGCCAGCACACTGGCCGACGAGCGCGCCGCCAACGGCTCGCCTTCCCCCTTCGGCGTGAAGTATTGGGGCGTGGGCAACGAATTGTGGGGATGCGGCGGCCAGTTTACTCCCGAGGCCGCTGCCGCCGCGTTCCGCCATTTCGCCGTCTTCGCACCCAGCTTCGGCGTCGCTCGCCCGTTCCTGGTAGGCTGCGGCCCCAACGGCAACGATACCCGCTGGACCCGTGGTTTTCTCGAAACTCTGGCCGGCGGACGCTTGCCCGACGGCTTCTCCATGCACTTCTACGAGAACGGCACCCTGCCGCCCGAAAAGTTCACCGACGAGGCTATGACCGTCCAGTTCAACCTCTTCCCCCGCGTGGAGCAGGCCATCGTTCAGCAACGCGCCCTGCTCGATGGCTACGATCCGCAACGCAGAATCGGCCTGATTCTGGACGAGTGGGGCGTCTGGGACCGCATTCCGCGCGATGACGAACAGCAGAAAGGCCGCCTCTGGCAGCAATCCACCATGCGCAGCGCCGTGGCTGCCGGCTTAGGCTTGAATCTGTTCAACCGCCAGGCCGACAAGCTCTACATGTGCAACATCGCCCAGATGGTCAACGTGCTGCAATCGGTGCTGCTCACCGATGGCCCGGCAGGCGCCGCCACCGTGCGTACCACCACCTACTACGCCTTTCTGCTCTTCAAAGCGCATCGCGGCAAGACCGCCCTCCAGGTGGAGACCGACGGGCCCAAGCTGGGCGACTACAATCGCGGCGGCCGCGGACAGCCTCAGCCGGACCCGCCGCCCGATCTGTCGTTGTCGGCATCGCGCCAGGGCGCGGAAATGGTCGTCACCCTGGTGAATCCGCGCCCCGACGCCTCGATCGATGTCGAATGTGCTCTGCGCGGCGCCTCCGCCCGGCGCGGCACCGCCCAAATCCTCCACGATAGCGACCTGAACGCCTCGAACGGCTTCGACCATCCCGACCGCATTATCATCAAGCCGCACGAGGTCGCCGTGGATGGCCCCGCGTTCCGCATCGTCCTGCCGGCGCTTTCGCTGGCGACGGTCGCCTTGGAAGTGGTATAGACAGTAGGTGGCCAGGCTTTAGCCTGTGAGGAGAGACTCCTGTGAATCACAGACTAAGGTCTGTGCCACCTGTTATCGTAGATCCGGATCACGTCGCTCGTAATATCGGTGGCGTTTTCGGCGTAGAGCAACGGTGCCCGCGAGGTGCTCACGTCGAAGACCATCGCATATCCGCTGGCGCTGGCCACTTCCACGATCACCGCAACCATCTTCCTGCCGATATCGCTCACCACTTTGTTTTGAGCCTGCTCCAGGTCGCTGTCGTCCTGATCGGTTTCCACGTTGAACAACACGGTTTTGTCGGCCAGGTCCTTGCTCAGCTTCTTGCGGTCTTCCTCGCTTAAGGTCTTGTCCTCGTCCAGACGCTTTTGGGTTGCGTCGATGGCTTCTTTTTCCTGGTCCAGCTTGGCTTTCCGAGGGCCGAACTCCGCTTCCAGCCGTTTCGCCGCCGCCTGGCCGTCGGCCGTTCCCACGATAGCGTCCTGAATATTCACCAGGGCGACCTTGGGCGCCGTTTTGGCGGGAGTTTGCCCCCAGCCGCACACTACTGCCGCCAGCATCAAGAGAAGGGGAAGAAACAGTTTCACGAAGGCCCTCTGAACGGGATGTTAACACGCCTGGACACCGCGGACCCCTGTGTGCGCCCCGCCACAGCGTAGTTCAAACTTCACTCAGGCATGCGCTACTGAAAACTGATTACTGACAACTCACTTCAGCACGCCAGATCTTCCCGTCCCAGCCGGAAACCGTTCAGGTTGCCCAGCACGGTCACGGCGATCTGGCGCGGGTCGAAAAATTTCCGCGCGATCCGTTGCACGTCGTCGGCGGTAACGGATTCGATCGACTCCACCAGCTCGTCGAGCGTGAAGAACCTGCCGAAATACATCTCCTGGCGCGCCAGGTTCGACATCCGGCTGGAGGTCGATTCCAGGCTCAGCATCAGCGAGCCTTTCAGGTGATCCTTGGCCCGCCGCAGCTCCTCCGCGCTCACCTGCTCCTGCTTCAATTCGCGGAACTCGCGCAGAATCGATTCCACCACCCTCGGCGCCGACTCGATCGACGTGCCCGCGTAAATCGAAAGACAGCCGGTGTCGCGGTACGGGCTTAGTTCGCTGAACACCGCGTAGGCCAACCCCTGCCGTTCCCTGATGTTCTGGAACAGCCGCGAGCTCATGCCGCCGCCCAGCAGCGTATTCAGCACGTAACAGGGGAAGCGCTCGGCGTGCGGCAGCGGATAGGACGGCACGCCCAGACACAAATGCACCTGCTCCAGCGCCTTTTTGTTGCGCAGGGCGATGCGCGCATGCGTGTTCGGCGGCGAATCCGGCCCCAGCGGCGCGCCCGCCGGCGTGTTCTCGAAGTGTTCGCGTACCAGACCGACCAAACGCTCGTGAGTCAGGTTCCCCGCCGCCGTGACGATCAGGTTGGAAGGTACGTACACCGCCGAGTAGTATTCCAGCACCGAGTCCCGATGGAAGCGCTTCACCGTTTCCCGCGTGCCGAGAATCGGTTTGCCCAGCGGGTGGTCCTTCCAGAAGTTCGAGGAAAAGATCTCGTGCACCAGGTAGTCCGGGCTGTCCGCCTCCATCTTGATCTCTTCCAGAATCACGCCCTTCTCTTTTTCGATATCTTCCTCGCGGAAAGACGGGTGCAGCACCAGGTCGGCCAGCACGTCGAACGCCTGCGAAAGGTGCTGGTCCAGGACCTTGGTGTTAAAACACACCAGTTCCTTGGCCGTGAAGGCATCCAGGTTGCCGCCGATCGAATCCACCGACCGTGCAATGTCTTCGGCCGAGCGCGAACTGGTCCCTTTGAACAGCATGTGCTCGATAAAATGCGAGATCCCGTTGCGCTCCCCGGTTTCCCGGCGCGAGCCCGAAGCGATCCACACTCCCACCGAAACCGAGCGCACGTGCGGCATCGGCTCGGTGATGACGCGCACTCCGTTGGCCAGCACGGTAGTTTCAATGTCACGCAGAGGAGTATGGGCGGAACTCATGATTTTGGAGGAACGAACGTCGGCCTGCCTGATTCCTTTGTAACACTATTTACCAAGGCACTGGGCGACGGTGCGGCCCGTCCCCCATCGGTTACACTGAAATCACGATGTCCCTACCGCTGGTGGGCATGGACCTTGCCGATCTCAGCGAGGCCGTCGGTCCCGATCAACCGCCATACCGCGCCAGGCAACTCTACCAGGCTATCTATCGCGGCCAAACCGCCGAGTTGGTCCAAATTTCGACCCTCCCGGCCAAAATGCGCGACGAACTGAGCGCCCGTCACCGCCTCGGCCTGCCGGAAATCGCGGCCCGCTACGATTCGGCGGACGGCACCCGCCGTTACCTGCTGCGCCTCGACGACGGCCGGACCGTGGAAACCGTCCTGATGCCGGAGGGGGAACGCGACACCATCTGCATCTCCAGCCAGGTCGGCTGCCCGGTGGATTGTAAGTTCTGCATGACCGCGCTGCTTGGCCTGGAGCGCAGCCTCACCGCCGGTGAAATCGTCGGCCAGGTGCTGCTGGTGGCGCGCGAAAACCACCTGCGGCAGGATGGCGGGCGCCTGAATATCGTGATGATGGGCCAGGGCGAGCCGCTTTTGAATCTGTCGAGCGTGGTCAAGGCCACGCGCATTCTGCTCGACCCCGCCGGCTTCGGCCTGTCGCCCCGCCGCATCACCGTTTCTACCGTCGGCATCGTTCCCAAAATCGAAGAATTGGGCCGCGAGCCCGTTCGCCCCAAACTGGCCGTCTCGCTCAACGCCTCCACCGAGGAATCGCGCCGGGAGCTCATGCCGATTACCCGCAAGTATCATCTGCGCGACCTCATCGCCGCCTGCCGCGCTTACCCGCTGCGCCCCTGGGAGAAGCTGACCTTCGAATACGTGCTCTTGAAGAGCGTCAACGACAGCGATGCCGACGCCCGCCGCGTGGTGAAGTTGCTGGCCAACCTGAACGCCAAGGTCAACCTGATCGCTTTCAACCCCGGTCCCGAGATTCCCTATCAAACCCCCGGCCCCGAACGGGTGGAAAGTTTTCAGCGGATCGTGCGCCGCTCGCTCCCTTGCTTCGTGCGCAAGCCCCGCGGCCTCGATATCTATGCCGCCTGCGGCCAGTTGAAGCGCTACAGCGAAACCGTGTGAAACGCGGGCTCAGATCTTTTGCACCCGCCGCAAAGTATACTGCTCGGGCTTCATGCTGGTGTGCTCCAGCTTCTTCCAATCGTCGTTGGCGTGAATCAGCTTGCCGCTGATATGGTTCGATTTGGCCGAGGCCAGAAACAGCGCCAGTTGAATCTGCTTCTCGGGCGTTACCCCGCCGTTCACCCGCAACTGGCGCGCTTCGGCGTACTCTTTTTCGCCGGCCCGTTCCTCGCCGGCGCGCAGGATCTCGTCGGTCATGTGCGTGTATGCGGCGCCGGGAATCAGGCAATTGACCTGCACGTTGTGCTCGCCGACTTCCTCCGCCAGAGTCTCGGCGAATCGTACCAGCCCGGCCTTGGAGGCCGCATGCGCGCTGAAATTGCGGCGCGGCGAGGTCGAACCACCGCCTGCCAGCAGTATGATCTTCCCCGACCGCCGCTCGATCATGTGCGGCAGTACCGCCCGGCAACAGTTCACCGCCCCGATGAGATTGGTCCCGATGGCTTCTTCCCAACGCTTCGGGTCGGTTTCCACCAGCGGCCCGATCGGACCCAGCACGCCGGCCGCCGCCACCAGCACGTCCACTCCGCCGAACAGCACCCGCATCCGATCGACCGCCGCGGCTACCTGCTCGCGGTCGCGAACGTCCGCCTCCAGACGAAGCGCGTTGCCCCTGGCTTGTTCAATCTCCAGCTTCGCCAGATCCAGTTCCGCCCGGCTCCGCGCCAGCAGGCCCACCCGCGCACCCGCGTCGGCGAACCCCATCGCCAGCCGCTTCCCAATCCCGCGGCCCGCCCCCGTTACCAGCACGCTCCAGTCCCGGCTCACACTGCGATTGTAATCCCGGGCGTTGAATATCCAGTGAACCCGAAGAAATATAGCCACAGATAATGAAATCAAAGGGCTTTTATCTGTGTTTATCTGTGTTCATCTGTGGCTATATTTTGGTTTTTCCCGCTATCGTTTTTTCGCCCGGAAACCCTCCGTCTTCGGGTTCTTCGCGTTCCAGGCAGGCGCGTCGGGATTTGACGCGACTTCCCACACCCCCAGCGCAACCGCCCCGTCCACTTTGGCCATATTGTCGTAGTCGAGCTTGGGCCATTCGTCGCCCGGCTGGTGATAGTCGCTGAACTGGTACGCCACCGCAATCGTGGTCGACGGCACTCCGGCCTCGGCAAAGGCGTAATTGTCGCTCTGGCGAAAATATTGTTCGTTGCGCTCTTTGTCGTTCACCACGCGGATACCGAACGGCTTGGCGGCCTGGCGCAGCACCGGAGCCAGATCGGTGAACTCGAATCCGGTCAGGTAATACTGCCCCGTCTGCACTCCCACCCCGGCTTCATCGGTGCGCCCCAGTTGCTCCAGGTTGAGATCCACCGCGGTCTTGGCCAGCGGGAAGACCGGGTGGGCGGCGTAATAGCGCGATCCCACCTCGCCCAGCTCTTCTCCGAAGAAGGTCATGAAGACCACGCTGCGCCTGGGCCGCTCCGGCAGGGCGGCCAGCGTTTCGGCGATCTCGAGGGCCGAAGCGGTGCCGCTGGCATCGTCGTCGGCGCCGTTATAAATATGATCGCCGGGCCCGCTGCCGCGAATGCCCAGGTGATCGTAATGGGCCGTCACCAGAACGTAGGAATCGCGCAATACCGGGTCGCTTCCCGGGAGCACGCCGATTACGTTGCGCAGTTTCACCGGCGTAGCTTTGGGCGCCGGAATGTGGGCCGATAGCCGCGCCCCCGGCGCCAATACCGCCTTCTGGAAAGCCGCATCGGAAATGCTGAGAACCGGCGTCGCGGATACCGCGGCCGTTACCTGCCGCAGCCGCTCCAACTGCGCCGGGCCGCGGCCGGGCGCTCCCAGAACAATTACGATAGCCGCTTCCAAACGCCCCGCCATCTCGGGAATCCGGCGGATCAAAGCCCGGCCGTTCTCGGGAACCTCCACCACCAGGGCCCGGCCCCGCGCCGCACCGGCGGCCAGCGATTCCAGCGCCGCCGCCCGATCGAGCGTCATATGCAGCACCGGAATACCGTCGAAATCCGCGCCATCCGCCTCCAAAAACCGGATGCCGTCGGCGTCGGCCCGCACTGTTTCGCCGTTCGCCTCCGCCGCCAGCGCCAGCCCTTCGGTAGACGCCGTGACCTCGTCGAAGTCGGCCGTTTGGAAATAACCGTCGTCCCCGGCAGGCTTTAGACCGGCCCGGCGGAACTGGGACGCGATGAATTCAGCCGCGATATCCAACCCGCGCGATGGCGTACCGCGCCCTTCCAAAGCGTCGGAAGCCAGGAACGAGACGTCGGCTTTCAGCGCATTGGCGGTCAGCCGGCCCGCGATCGATGCCACGCTCGGCGGCGTTTGCGCGCTCAGTCCCGCAATCGCGAGCAACGCGGCTGGAGCGAAGTTCAGTCGTCTCATGCCATCACTTCAGATTAATCGTCCCCCGGCACTGGGGCGAGCCGCAATGGCAGCGCACTTTCTCTATCTTGTCCGAGAACCGGTAATCCACCGTCAACTCTTCGCCCGCCTCGATCGCCCTTTTGCTCATGTAAAGAATATGCCCTTTGAAGATCCACGTGTAAAGATTCGGGTCGCAACCGTGGTTGATGATTTCCGCGCCGCTGCCGCCCACCGCCCCGTCCAGCGTCCAATAATCGTCCAGCGTAAACAGGTAGGTAATGGAGCCGGTCCCGCGCCGCTTGGTTTCCTTGCGGTTGATCCGCTCGCCGGTGTATTCGATGACTTTATGCCGCGCCGGAATCCGTTCCAGCGTATACACCCCGCGTTTATGGATGCGCGAGGTGCGAATTTCGAGACGATACCGGGTATATCGCGGGTCGATAGCCGGGGATTTGACCAGAGCGGTTGGCATGAGCGGGTTTTCCGAATTGTAGCCGACACCGTCTCCCTTCGCCAACCCGCTCTGGCAGGCCCGCGTCAACGTGGCGCACGCACTCCTGCGTGCAGCGTCGAGTCTCCGAACTCCTGAGGTCGCCCCGGCGGTTTTCTGGTGCCGAGGAAAATAGGCTGACCCAACTGACGGAGAAGCGGCGCGGGGAGCCAGGTGGGACCTCGTTTTTTGTCGTCTGTCAGGCGGCGGGCGGCGGCAAAAGTGCCGACGCTGCACGCAGGAATGCGTGCGCCGCGGCAGCAGGCGCCCGCCGCCCGGCCATCCATAAAAATTTCAAATCTGGCGCATAGAAAGTCCTGAAACGCAGATCCCGGTGCGTTTTGCTACTTTATGGTGGTGAGTCGCCAGCGCGCGGGGACCAACCGTCCCGGCCTGAGGACCCGCTCCGAAGTCTGGATTTTCGAATCGTGGGGGGCTCGGCAATGAAGAAAATCGAGGCAATCATTCAGCCGTTCAAGCTCGATGAAGTCAAAGAGGCGCTCAAGGGCATTGGTATCGACGGCATGACCATCAGTGAGGTTCGCGGGCATGGGCGCCAAAAGGGCCACAAAGAGGTCTACCGCGGCCAGGAGTACAACGTCGACCTCCTTCCCAAAGTGAAGGTCGAGCTCGTGGTATCCAATTCCCGCTACGAGGAAGTAATCAAAACCGTTACCCAAGCGGCCCGCAGCGGCAAGATTGGCGATGGCAAAATCTTCGTCTACGACGTCGCCGAGGCCATTCGAATTCGAAACGATGACCGAGGCGATACTGCCCTCTAACAGCCCACCCGATCCCGCTCAGGTGTTTCTCGAAACCGGTGACGCTCTCACCGCGCTGGCCGAGCGTACCGCCGCCGTCGACCGCCTGGTCCAGGATACCGCCCGCGAATTGTTGCTTCCAGCCGTTCCCTCCGGCTTCTCCGTGCTGGCCGTCGGCGGCTACGGGCGGCGCCATCTCTTCCCTTATTCCGACGTCGATTTGCTGCTGCTGGTCGAAGCCGAGACCCTGGCCCAGGAACATAAACGGGAAATCGCGGCGTTTCAGCAGCGCCTCTGGGATGCCGGCCTGCGTATCAGCCATTCCGTGCGGACGCGGGAGGAATGCACCGCCGTCCACGAGCGCAACACCGAGCTCAACATCAGCCTGATCGATCAGCGCTACCTGGTGGGAGACCGCGTGCTCTACGCCTCCATGGCCGCCAAGCTGCCGCGTTTCATCCAGGCCAACCGCGAAGCCCTCATCCGCAATCTGGCGCGCTTGACCCACGAGCGCCACGCCAAGTACGGCAACACCTACTATCACCTGGAGCCCAATATCAAGGACACCCCCGGCGGATTGCGCGATTTCCAGTTGCTTTGCTGGCTCGATCAGTTGCATAATACCGACGCCACCCGGGTGACCGTTCCCGAGCTTTCCTCCGCTCTGCGTCACACCTTTGCATACCTGGCGCGCTTGCGCTGCTTCCTCCACTTTCAGGCCCGGCGCGATAGCAATGCCTTGTCGTTCGAGGCCCAGGATGCCATCGCCGACCAGTGGGAGCATCGCGAGGTGGCCGCCTCGATGCGCGACTATTACCGCCATGCCCGGGCCGTCTACCATGCCGCCATGCGCCAGTTGGACGCCAGCGAATCCTCCCTCAGCTCCCTCCTGGCCCAGTTCCGCAACTGGCGTTCCCGCCTCGCCAACGCCGATTTCAGCGTGCATCGCGAGCGCGCCCATATCCGCGAGCCGCAACAGCTCGATTCCCACCCGGAGCTGGTGTGGCGCCTTTTCGAATTCGTGGCCCGCCACGGCTTTGCCCTGTCCTTCGAAGCCGAGGAACGCATCGCCGGCCGCCTCGATCGCCTGCGCTGGCATTTCACCGGCGACCAACCGCTCTGGCGTCCCCTGGAAGACATCCTCAGCCTCCCCTACGCGTCTCTTGCCATACGAGGCATGCACGAAACCGGCTTGCTCACCGCCATATTCCCCGAGCTCAAGCCCATCGAATGCCAGGTAATTCGCGACTTCTACCATCGCTACACCGTGGACGAACACACCCTCGTGGCCATGTACAATCTGCGTTCGGTGGAAGGGCCGTACCGCGAAATCCTGGCTGAAGTCACCCACCCCGGTGTCTTGATGTTCGCCCTGCTGTTTCACGATGCCGGTAAAGGCACGCCCGAAACCGACCACGTCCCCGCCTCCGTCCAACTGGCCGAGCAGGCCGCATCGCGCATCGGCATGCCGGCTGCCGACCGCGACACGGTCCGCTTCCTCATCGCCAACCACCTGGAGCTCTCCGAGGTGATGCAGTCCCGCGACACCTCTGACCCGCAGGCCATCGCCGAAATCGCCCGCCGCATGGAAACCGTCGAGCGCCTGAAGGCGCTGACCCTGCTCACCTACGCCGACATCAGCGCCGTCAACCCCTCCGCCATGACCCCCTGGCGCTCCCAGCAGCTCTGGCAGGTCTACCTGCGCGTGTATCGCGAGCTGACGCTCGAACTGGAAACCGACCGCATCGAGGCCGTGCCCGCCATTCCCCCCGAACGGGTCGCTTTCCTCGAAGGTTTCCCCACCCGGTACCTGCGTACCCACGGCGACGAGGAAATCGACGAGCACGTCGCGCTCGAGCTCCGCGCCCGCCCCACCGGCTTCGCCGTCGATGTCCGCCGCCGCGAGCCGGTCTGGCAGTTGACCCTGGTCGCCCGCGACCGCACCGGCCTGTTTGCCTCCGTCGCCGGAACCCTTTCCAGCTTCGGCGTGAACATCGTGCAGGCCGAGGCTTTTGCCAACCGGCGCGGCCTGATCCTCGATACCTTCAACTTCGAGGATCCCATGCGCACCCTCGACTTAAACCCGACCGAGATCGACCGCCTGCGTTCCTCCGTCGAAAAAGTAATTTCCGGCAGGATGGACGTCAAGGTATTGCTCCGCAATCGTCCCAAGGCCAAGCTGCCCAGCCGCAAAGCCGGCGTAACCAGCCGCGTGGCCTTCAATTCCGAAGCCAGCGCCACCGCCACCCTGGTGGAAATCGTGGGCCACGACCGGCCCGGCCTGCTCTACGACCTGGCCTCGACCTTTTCCCGTTTCGGCGCCAATATCGAGGTCGTGCTTATCGACACCCAGGCCCACAAAGCCATCGACGTCTTCTACGTCACAGCCGAAGGAAAAAAGCTGACCCCGGAGAAACAGGCCGCCCTCCAAACTGCCCTCCAGACGGCCATCCAACCATAATGCTCGAGTCCGAGCCGCGACTGCGAAGGAGCGCTTGCCAGGAGCGAAACCGGCGAGCTGGCCTGCTTAGTACGCCAGCGTACCCGTGCGCGGCGTCTCTTCCTGGTTCGGAAGATAGAGCGCCTTGCAGTGTTCGCAACGGTAGATCTCGGCATTCGCGCCGAACTTCCGCTTGACCTCGTCGCCGAAGAAGTACCAGCGTTTCAGGTGCCCCGCGCACAGCTTGCCCTTTTCGTCTTTCTCGTTGCAGGCCCGCATGCGCGGAATGCGCCGCTTCACTTTGGTGCCGTCGCTCAGCGTATCAACCAGCTCCGCCACCGGTATCGGCTTGTCGGAAACCGCGTACTTCGGATTCGCCATTGGAAATCACGAGTATATCAGCCGGCAGGCGGCGCATGCTTTTCTAGCCTGCCCATAAGCCCGAAGGGCCATGGACAGTAACCCAACGCGTGAGCGCCGGGGACGGATGAAGCAAGCCGCTATTCGCGATCGTGACCTCGACCTGGAAATCGCCGGCGACTGGCCGGGCCGTGACAGCCGGTCAATCGTGCGGACCGCGGCTTCGGGCAGGATGACATTGATGCGTCTGGCCATGGAGGTAAAATCTTCCATCCACATTATGTACACACGGCGTATGGAGGAATTTGGATTGGCGCGCTCGGAGATCGCCCCGACCGGCAGGTTCAGCCAGCCGGCTGCGCCTGCACTCCGCCATCGCGCCGGAACTCGAGCAGCTCAACCGGGCCGCCGCTATCGAGAATTATCGCTACCGTTACGCCCTCAGACGGCGAGTTGGGCGGCGTCAGAATCTCCTTCCGTTCTATCGCAGCCTGTAGATCGTCCACTTCGAATGCCACGTGAGGGACGGACCGGATCAGAGCGTGCACCGGGCTATCGGGCTCGAAGCGCATCCACTGAATGCCGCAGGCGCTGGTCTCGAACCCGGAGACGTACATCTTGAACCGTTCCAGGTAGCGCTCGCCTGGGCGCGGAACATCGGTCGGAATACCAATGTGGTGATATCGCCAACCATGTACGGAAGTCGCCGCGGGTGGCTCATCGCCCTTCCGGAGAGCGGTCGGGTTGTCTGACTCGGAGTCTGAAATCGGCATGGTCCTTCCCCGGCCAAGGTACCACGGCGCGTCCGCCGGGGCGAAGGCACTGAACTTCCCACGCGTATTTCGGCTATAGTGCCCTGATGCTGGCCTGGTTCAAGAGACACGTTCTTTCCGTCCTGCTTGTTTTGGCCGGACGGAGTCTCCCCACTCCTGATGTCGTGGAATTTGAGCTGAGCCTAGCTTCGGCTTGGTCCACGCATGGCTGCGCGGTCAGAGGTGGGACAGACCGTCGTTTTTCGTGGTCTGTCAGGCCTCGCCAAGTTACGACCACTTGACAGACGACAAAAAACGATCGTTCCACCTGTCTTCCAGCATCGATCCCCCGTCAGTTGGGTCGGCCTATCTTCCTCACCGCCTGGAATTCGCCGGGCAAGATCAGGAGCTCGGAGTCTCGTCCCCGCGTATCTGCGCGCGTACAAGCTGGTTTCCGCAGCCGCGCAATGACGCCCGCCTTTCACTCCTCCAGCCACGACAGGTACGCCGCGCCGTAGAGGCCGGCTTCGTTGCCCAGCGTGGCCGGCGCGATACGCGTGTCGGGCTGGGTCGCCCTATAAGTAAAGGACCGGCGCGCCACCGTCTCCAGCATGGCCGGTGCAAAGAATTCCCACGCCGGCAACACGCCGCCGCTCAGCAGGTACAGGGGAAAATTGAAGATATTCACCAGGGTGGCCAGTGCCGCGCCCAGAGATTCGCCGAACACCCGCCAGACAACACGAGCTTTCTGTCCTTCTTCGCTCTCGAGTTTGGCCAACTCGGCTACCGCCCGTGCGCTCAAATCCCGGCCCAGGTGCATCATGCCCGCCATGGCGGTGACGGAAGTGGCCGAGGCGTGCTTCTCCAGGCAGCCCTGGTTGCCGCAACCGCACGGGTTTCCGCCCGGCACCACCGTGGTGTGCCCAATCTCACCCGCCATCCCCACCGCGCCGCGCAGGATCTTGCCGCCCGAAATAATGCCGCCGCCCACGCCCGTTCCCAGCGTCAGCAGCACCAGGTCGTCCACGCCCTTGCCCGCGCCCACCCATTTCTCGCCCAGCGCTGCCGCATTGGCGTCGTTTTCCAGGATCACTTTGGTTCCCAGCCGCCGCGCCAACTCGTCGCGCACGGGAAAATTCTCCAGATACGGCAAGTTGTTGGCATTGGTGATGAAACCTTCGCGGATGCGGATAAAGCCGGCCACGCCGACGCCGATCCCGGCCAGCGTCTCGGTACCGTGGCGTTCCCGCAAAGCCCCGATCGCTGCGACAATGTCGCCCAGGACGGCGTCGCGTCCCCCCGCAAAGTTGGTGGCTCCGGAGATTCTCTCCAGAATCTTGCCGCCGCGATCGACCGCCGCCGCCCGGAAATTGGTGCCGCCTAAATCCACTCCGATCGAATAGTCCGCCATATAAACCGGCATCATAGCACGCGCCGTTCCCGAACACCGGTTTCCGCCATCTGGCAGCAGCCTCCAGTGACTGCTAACGTTCGATAAGCGGGCTGAATGGCGCAGATGAAAACATTTTTGGGAGAACCTGGCCCAGTCCGTGCTACAAACAATGAAACAGGGAAAGCCCACTTACGTCGATATGAATAGGTAGGGGGACGCTATGGCGGATCAACGCTATATCGAAATACCCGGCGGCAAAACCCACGAGTTGCCGCCCTTGCTGCTCCACGGGATGGAGGCCATCGCCGGCGAGAACTGTCCTGCCGATCTCGACTCCGCCATGCCGGAGGCCGAGGAAATGCTCGCTCCCAGCGATGCCGATCGCGCCACCATCGAACAGCGCACATTCGAGCTGGCCCTGCAGCTTGCCGAACAATACAAGGGCCTGCTGAATCATTGGTCCTGGGGCGATTCCGTGCTCGAGTGGATTCGCCAGTGCGAGATCACTTTCGAATCCCAGTGCGCCCTGCGCTCGCTGCTCCAGCCGGATGTCTGGCCACACGCCGGCCGCGCCAGTTTTGTCACCCTGCTTCGCGAGAAACAGATTCCCACTCCCGGCGTTACCATCGAGCGCGCCGTCGGCCTGCGCCTCACCTTCCGCCAGCCGCCGCCCCTCGGCTGCTGCTCCAGCCAGTTCTTGCTGTACCTGAACTCCAGCGTCGCCGACACCGCCTTCCAGACCTGGTCGCACCTGGCCCGTCAAACCCCCGGTCTGCTGCCGCCCCACCGCTTCCACTTCGAAGTAGTGAACGTGGGGAATTAAGTCGAAGGTTTCAGAGCAGTCCGCACCGTTACGGCCGGCTCGGCGGAAGTACGCGGAACCGGCGGCGGCTTTCTATTCGATAGGTTTCGAAGTCCGCATGATCCACGGTGAAGACGGTCGACAGAGCCTCACGCTTCGCGAGATACACGAGAGTTGCGTCCGCGAAATCCATAGGGCGATCCGCATAGCGCGACATCAGTGCATGTATTTGCGGGAGCTCTGGATCTTCGATCGCCGCCAGCACGATGGCGCCGGAGCGCACGAGTTGCCAGGCTGCCTCCATCTCATGACGGCTGTCACCAACCAGGTGAAACAGCTCCGTCAGCACCGCTTCGGAAGTTACCAGAGGTGGTCGAGTTGACCAAATGCATCCACGCAGGTCCGGTGCCAACGGTCGGTTCCGTCCAGCAGCGCCAAGATCGCGCCGGTATCGATCAGAACGTTAGCGGCCACAATGCCGTCGCAGACGCCGACGCACAGCTTGGCGTGCAGTCTCTGACCGATGGCCATTGCCGCTGGCGAGAGCCCCAAAGCACTTCGAGGCCGCCTTCTGCAGGCGAAGTTGCTCCTCATCGCCCTCTGTTTCCGCGCCGCTTTTGTTGAGCCAGTCGCGGGCGGCCAGGTCGAGAACCGCGGAAAGCGAGATCTTCCTCCGCTGAGCTTCGCGCGCCAAGCCAGTCTTGAGATCGGTCGAAACGCGCCAGCTATAGACTTCGCTCTTCATGCACTACATTGTAGTGCATTCCGGTGGCGAGATCGTCGAGACTTACCTAAACAACCCGCAGTTCCTTGCTGGTAGGGGTCAACACTTCGCATCCGTTCTTGGTTACGACCACCGTGTCTTCGATGCGGATGCCGCCCCAACCTTCCAGGTATACGCCGGGTTCGATGGTAATGGACATGCCTGCCTCGAGGCGCCTCTTATCGCGCCGGCCCAGCCGCGGCGGTTCGTGAATCTCCAGCCCCAGGCCGTGGCCGGTGGAATGCACGAAGGCCCGCTCCAGCCCGTACCCGGCCAATACGCGCCGCGCGGCCCGGTCAACCGCTGCCGTCGCCCGGCCCGCCTTCACTGCGTCGATGGCCGCCAACTGCGCTTCCAGTACGGCGCGATAGGCCCGCTTGACCTTCGCCCCGGGCTTGCCCACAAACAACATGCGAGTCATGTCGCTGGCATAGCCCTGGTGGAAGGCGCCCATATCCACCACCACCAGACCGCCTTCGCATAACCGCTCAGCGGTCGGTTGCGCGTGGGGCAAGGCCGAACGCTCTCCGGCGGCCACAATCGTCTCGAAGCTCGGCTTTTCGGCCCCCAGGCGCCGCATGCGGAATTCCAGCTCGGCAGCCAGGACGGATTCCTTCATTCCCACGCGCACCTTCGCCGCCACTTGTTCGAAGGCCTGGGAGCTGATCTCCACGGCGCGCCGAATTAGAGCCAGCTCGGCCGGCGATTTCACCATCCGCAACCCTTCGATCCAGCCTCTCACCCCCAGCGCTTCGGCATTCATCGGCAGACGCGGAACCAGCCCCTGGTAAGCGTCGTAAGTCATTCGCGCCGGCTCGAAACCGATCCGCTTTACCGCTTGCCGCCGGATGGCCTCGGCCACTTCCATCACGAGCGGGCCCGGGGCAATCTTCACCGCGCAGCTCACTTCCCGAGCGGCTTGGATCTCGAAGCGCGGATCGGTAAATAGCAACGCCCCCGCGGCCGGTGTAATCAGCAGGTTCGCGTTGTCGCCGGTGAAACCGGTCAGGTAGCGGAGGTTCGGCCCGTTCGAAACCAGCAACGCATCCAGCTTGCGCTCCGCCAGGCCCTCTCGCACCGCGCGCGCGCGCGCCTCGTACTCGGCAGGCGCAATCGGACTAGCGTACATTCTGCAAGTCCCGCGCCAGAACCAAAGCTTTATATGCCAGGTCGCTGGCCGCGCGCATGTCGCCCTTGGCCTGGCTGTCGTCGGAGGATCTCAAAAGCTGCTCGATACTCTGTGCCGTATTTTTATCTTGGGGACTCAACGCGCGGCCGCGCGCCTGGTCCAGCAACTGCCGGGTTTCGCGCTTGCGCTGGTCCGCGGCGTCCTGCAGCCGCTTTTGCTCATCGGCCGACATCACTTCCTGAATCGGCTGCCGCTCCGGCTCCGCGGGCGCCGCCGTTACCGGTGAAGGCTGGTCGGCCTTGGGAGCGGGAATCGCAGGCGGGCCGGCCCGGCGATTGCCGCGGGATGGCGCGGCCGGCAGCTCCACCGTCGCCGGTTCCACATCCACCGCCGTCAACGCCTCCGGATCCAGCGGTTGGGGACCGGGAAGTTGCACTCGCGTTTGCGGTACCGAGAGCGTCTGCGCAACGGAAGCGGGAGCGGGCTTGACCGCGGGAACGGGCGCGGGAGGAGCCGCCAGAGCCGTCTTCGAATTAGCCCGCAAAGAGCACCCGGCAAGCGCCAAGGCCAAGCAGGCCGCGAGAATTGCAGCTTCGGTTTTCATACGGCGGGCCCGTCAGGCGGCGACGGGTATACGTAGAGTAAACGTCGTACCCTTTCCTGGCTCGCTGGAAAACTCGATTGTACCATCGTGCAATTGCACCATCCGGAAAGTCATCGCCAGCCCGATGCCCGAGCCTTTTTCCTTGGTGGTGAAGTACAAGCGAAAAATCTTCTCGCGCAATGCCGGCGGAATTCCCGGACCGCTGTCGGAAATTCGAATTTCGGCGGTGGCGGCCGAAGAATTGCACGCCAGCCGCAATTCGCCGCCCTGCGGCATGGCTTCGATGGCATTCACCACCACGTTCAACACCGCCTGTTTGAAAAGGTCGCGGTCCACCCGCACCGACGCGCCGCCGGAATCGTCCTCCAGGCTCACGCGAATCCCCGCCGCCTCCGCCTGCGGCCGCGCCAGCGCCACCGTCTCCTCCAGCAGTTCGCTCACCGGCACCGTCGTCATGCGCAGTTCCACTGGCCGGGTAAAATCGAGAAAAGTCTTCACCACCCGGTCCAGCCGCGCGATCTCGCTCGAGATGATCTCGATCTGCGGTTCGATCGCCGTGTCTCCGCGGGCCAGCTTCGCCCGCGCCACCTCCACGTGCAGCAGCATGGCGTTCAGCGGATTCTTCACTTCGTGCGCCACGCCGCCGGATACCCGGCTCAACGCCGCCAGCCGGTCGGCGGTCTGCAACTCGCGTCCCAACTGGCGCTGCGCCTCCGCGTCGCGCAGCCGCACCACCAGGCCCGAGCCCCGCGGCGCGGTTTCGAGCAAATCCACCGAGAGCAGCACCGCCGGCATCCCGCTAGACGCGTCCCCCAAGGGCGCCGCCGCTACCCGCCGGTTGCGCACCGGCCGCCCCGTGCGCGCCGCCTGGCCGACGATCAACCCCAACGCCGTCGTGTCCGGAAACACCTCGCCGACGTCCAGCCCCGCGAGTTCGGCGCGCCCGCGGCCGACGAATTTCTCCACCGTGCCGGACGCGAAAATCAGATGGTTCTCGCGATTGAAGATGAACACGGCTTCTTCCAGGTCCGCCAACAGCCGGTCCAGGTTGCCCCGCAGGTCGGATACTTCGTACTGCGCCCCGCGCAATCGCTGGCTCAGGATGTCCACGTTGGAAGCCATCATCGACACTTCGTCGTTAGCCCGCCGCTCCCGCGCCGTCACGGCGAGCTCGTATTGCCCGCTGGCCACCAGTTCCAATTGGCGCCGCAGACGCCCCAAGGGGCGTAGCACCACGGCGGAAAACAGCATGGTAACGAGGGCAGCCCCCGCCACCGACAGCAGATCGAACTTGAAATTGCGCTGTAGGCGCGGCAAAATATCGCTGCTGATCAACGCCGGGTGAATGACCACCCGCACATAAATCGTCGGCGGGCTCAAGGCTCTCTCCAACTGGTAATACCTCGCCTTGGCATTCAGCATCGCCAGCTTGCCATACCAACCCGTATCCGTCACGACGGATTGGAAACTGGCGTAGGGGGGCATGACCTTTCCCATGTTCTCGGCGATGCTGTCCGCCAGGATCTGGTTGTTCTCATTGACCACGGCGATCTCCAGAATCGCGCTCGCTTTCGCCATGTTTTCGCGCAGCATGTTAGCCAGATCCGGATCTTGCAAGGCTTGTTCGAGAGGGGTGGAAAGCTGCCGGTTCAGCGAGCTCTTCACCATGTCGGTGGCGAAGGTGCACACGCTCGAAGCGCGGTCCAGCGTGGATTGAAACTGCACTTGCAGTTCGTTGGCCAGGTCCACCGCCGAAAGGAATGCCACCATCAGGACGTTCACGAACACAAACGAGAGTGTCAGCCTGAGGCGGAGATTCATGAGTTACGAGACCGTGAGGAGCAGCTTGCCGGCAGTGCGGCGCCCTTCCAGATCGCGGTGCGCCTGTGCCGCTTCGGCCAACGGGTAGAGGCGCTCGATGCGCAGCTTCAGTTTACCCGCTCGGGTCCAGTTCAGCACGTCCGAGGCGCGCCACAGCAGCTCGTCGCGCGTGGCCACGTGCTGCCCCAGGCTGGGCCGCGTCACGAACAACGAGCCCTTGGAGTTCAAGATGTTCAGATCCACCGGCGGTACCGGTCCGCTCGATTGCCCGAACAAAGCAAGCAAGCCGCGTGGGCGCAACGAGCCCAGGCTCTTTTCAAAGGTGGCCTGCCCCACCGAGTCGTACACCACATCCACGCCACGCCCGCCGGTCAGGCGCTTCACCTCGGCTTCAAAATCCTGTTCGGTATAAAGAATGGTTTCGTCCGCGCCGTGTTCGCGCGCGATTTCCGCCTTCCGGGCGGTGGAGACCGTGCCGATTACCCGCGCTCCCGCCAGCTTGGCCATCTGCACCACCAGACCGCCCGCTCCGCCCGCCGCCGCATGCACCAGGCAGGTATCGCCGCGTTTCAGCGGATAGGTGGAGTGCGTCAGATAGTGGGCCGTCATGCCCTGCAGCATGGCCGCGGCCCCGGTTTGGAAGTCCACCGCTTCGGGCAGCTTCACCAGCACGGCCGCCGGTACCACCGCGTACTCGGCGTAGGATCCGCGCGCCATGGCATAGGCCACGCGGTCCCCAACCGCTGCTTCGGTCACGCCCGAGCCAACCGCTTCCACCGTGCCCGCGGCTTCGTTGCCGAGCGCAATCGGCCGCTCGGCTTTGTAGAGCGCGGTGCGGAAGTAAACGTCGATGAAGTTCACTCCGCTGACCGCAATCCGCACCAGGGCCTGTCCTGGCCCCGGCGCGGGCACCGGCACATCCACTAACTGCATGTTCTCCGCGCCGCCCGGCTCGAATACTCGAATGGCTTTCATGTTTGTCCCCCGCGCAATGCGCGCCGCCCGTGTACCCAGGCGGCATAGAGTAAAAGGTATAGAAAAGTGAACGGGAAGGAAATCGACTGCGCCAGCATGCGTACCGTGCCTGCTTCGGCCAGCCCGGCGCGCAGCAGCACGAACTGGCGGATCAAGCGGAAGTGCACCCGGTCGAGCCAGAAGTAGTCGCCGTTTTCGTTGATGACGAAAACCTTGGCCGGAATCCGCAGCGCCAGGGCCCATTTCCACTTGGTCATCAGCGGCTCGCCGGAACACACGATTCCCAGCAGCCCATAACGGTTGGCGCCGAGCAGGCGGTACAGGCGGCCGCGCCCTTCCCGCCCGCGGTAATCCGACACGCGATAAACCCGCGTGGTGGCCGGGTCGAACCCGGCCGGCAGCGCCGAAAAGCACGACACCAGATCGATCGGGACATCCGGCCCCCAGGTCTGCCGCAACCCGCCGATCACCCGCTCGATAATGCCGCGGGACCCGCTTTCCACCAGCAGGATCGACGTGGCATCCGGCAACCGGCCCGTTATGAAGTAACGCACCTCTCTCAATATAGCGTGGGGCCGGTTTTCCCTGCGAACTGCGCGAGAATAGAGCGGAGCGAGATTCCCATGCCGCGCTACTTCGCCTTCCTCCGCGCCATCAATGTGGGTGGACACGTAGTCAAAATGGAAGCCCTGCGCGGGCACTTCGAGGATCTGGGATTGCTCACGGTGGAAACTTTCATCGCCAGTGGCAACGTGATCTTCCAGGCGAAATCCGGCAAGGCCGCGGACCTGGAGGGTAAGATCGAGCGGCGCCTGGAATCGGTTTTGGGATACCCCGTAGCGACCTTTCTGCGGACGGAGTCCGAACTGGCCTCGATCCACGCCCACGCCGTGGACGCGATCGAAGGCTCGCCTGCCCCCAATATCGGATTTGTGGCCGCGCCGATCGGCGCCCAAGCCGAAGCGGCGCTCGCGGCGCTCGCGACACCCACCGACGAATTTCACCTGCATGGCCGGGAAGTGTACTGGCTGTGCCGCACCCGGCAGAGCGAGTCGACCGTCACCAATGCCCGGGTGGAACGCGCCATCCAGGCCAGAATTACGTTTCGCGGCGCCGGCACGGTGGCGAGGCTGGCAGCCAAGTACCTGCGTCCGGCGGGTTAGCCCGCCTTCTTTCCTCGCCGCCGTCAGACCCGCCGTTTACTTCGCGGTACCCAAAATCAGGACGGCCGTTTCCGGATCAGCCGCAAACTCCGCGATGCGGATTGCCTCGCGCCGAAGGATATCGGCAATGAGTCGGGTAGTGCAGTTACCCAGCCCCAGCCAGATCACCTTCGGCGGCGCCCCTACATCGAGACTGAACTCCCGAAAATCGCGGTCTTTCGTGACCACGACAAGGCACTCAGCCCGCGCATAGTCCCAAATCCAGGAATCTCTCTTCGATTCCAAACCTGCATCGGATACGTGCAGCGATCCGGGATAGAGATCGGACAAAAGCAGTACAAGACGGGGAGATACATTTTCGTCGAATAACAGGCGGAGCCTCACACCACGGCAACCCTGTGCTCTCGGTCGGCGGCGAAGCGCAGCGCGGCCCTGATGTCGTCGCGCTCGAGATAGGGGAAGTCCGCGAGAATCTCGTCTTCGGTCATCCCGCCAGCCAGGTAATCCAGCAGATCCGATACGGTGAAACGAAGATCGCGGATGCAGGGCTTCCCGAACATTTTCTGCGGATCGACCGTGATGCGCGGATGATTCGGAACGGTCATACCTGCCTCAACAATACGGTAACACGACGACGAAGGGCGCTAACCTTTCTTTACTCAGTGCGTCTATAGAGTTGACGTCCTATATATTGATAGGCTATATAGTGAGTATGAAGCGCTCGCGCATCGAATTCGTACAAGGCACCCTGGATATGCTGATTCTGCGCACGCTGGCGCACGGGCCGCTGCACGGCTACGGAATCGCTCAGGCGATCGGCCGGACCACGGATTCGGCGATCCAGGTGGAGGCGGGCTCGCTTTACCCGGCACTGCAGCGCCTGGAACTGCAGGGGCTGTTGACGGCGCAATGGGAGGCCGCCAAGAGCGGGCGCCGCACGCGGATCTACCAGCTCACGCCGGCCGGGGAGAAACGCCTCGAGGCGGAGGTTTCCCGCTGGGAGGAATTCGTCGATGCGGTGGCGCTGATTTTGCATCCCAAACCGGTTACGGAGTGACCTATGCACTGGCTTCGCCGAACGCTGTTGCTGCTGCCTGGCCGGCGCCAGAGGCGCGCGCGGGAGCTGGATGAGGAGCTGCGGACCAATCTGGCGCTCGCCGTGGAAGACGCAGGCGGGCAGCCGGAGACGGAGCGGCAGGCGCGCATCGCATTCGGCAGCCTGACGCGGGCGCGCGAAGAGGCCCGCGCGGTCTGGCTGCCGGGCTGGGACACGTTGCGGCAAGACCTGCGCTTCGCCCTGCGCACGCTGGCGCGGGCGCCGGCCTTCACGGTGGTAGCCGTACTCTCGCTGGCGCTCGGCACGGGCGCGGCCACGGCGCTGTTTTCGCTGGTCAACACGGTGGTGCTCAAGCCGCTGGCGTACCGCGAGCCGGGAAAGCTGGTGATGGCGCGGGAAGTCCTTCCTGCGCTGGCGCACATTTACCCCAGCCTGCCGGTGAACTACGAGCACTATCGATTCTGGCGCGAACAATCGCGGGCATTCGAGGCGCTGGCCGTGGTGTCACCGCAAAAGGCACCGCTGGTGAGCGGCGGCGAGCCGGAAGCGGTAGGCGGGGCGGCGGTTTCGGCCAACCTGTTCGCGATGCTGGGCGTGGAGGCGCAACTCGGCCGCACGTTCCGACCGGAAGAAGAGCAGCCCTCAAAGAGCGGGGTGATGGTGATCACGGACGGGCTTTGGCGCCGGCGCTTTGGCGCTTCACCGTCCGTCGTCGGCGAGACCGTTCAGTTGGACGGTGGCTACAAGCAGACCATAATCGGCGTGCTGCCCGCCTCGTTCCGCTTTCCGAAGAAAGACGACCTGGGGAGCCTGTCCCGGCTGACCGACAACACCGAGGTTTTTCAGATCCTTCAATCGCCGGACAACGGTTGGGGCGGCGATTACGATTACCTCGTTCTGGGACGGCTGCGCCACGGCGTTACCAGAGCGGCAGCCAACGCCGAATTGAACCTGCTGGAAAAACGAATCGCGGCCGAGCACGGCTTGGGATACGCCCTCAGCGCCCAGCTACTTCCGCTGCAGGAGGTCATTACTTCGCCGGTGAAGACCAGCCTGATGGTGCTGCTGGCGGCGGTGATGCTGTTGGTGCTGATGGTGTGCGTGAACCTGGCGAACCTGCTGCTGGCGCGAGCCAGCGCCCGCGCCCGCGAATATTCGCTGCGGATTGCGTTGGGCGCGGGGCGGGGCAGGCTGGTGGTCTCCGCACTGGTGGAAACGCTGTTGCTGGCGGGTGCGGGCGGGGTTCTGGGCGTGATCGTCGCGCGCGCGGCACTGGCGGTGTTCGCGCGTACGGCGCCGGTGGATCTGCCGCGGCTCGATGAAGTACAGGTCGATGGACGAGTGTGGGCATTCGCGTTTCTTCTGTCTCTGGCCTGCGGCTTGTTCTTTGGCCTGCTGCCGGCGCTGCGCCTTTCCCGTACCGACCCGCAGACCGCCTTGCGCGGCGCCAGCCCCAACGTAGCCGGCAGCCGGCGCGGGATGCACCTACGCGAATGGCTGGTGAGCGCCGAAGTCGCGCTCAGCACGCTGCTGCTGGTGTTGGCCGGCCTGTTGACGACGAGCCTCTGGAACGTGCTGCACGTGGATCGCGGATTCACCGACGACCGGGCCCTGGATGTCCACCTGCAACTGCCGGCGCGCTACAAGGATGCCAAAGACCGCGCCGCATTTTTCGGCATGGCCGCCGATGGCCTGCGGGCGCTCCCCGGCGTCCGCGCGGCCGGGGTCGTCGACGCAATCCCCTTGACCGGCGAATCCGAGGTGAACGACGTGACGCTCGACGGAGCGGACTCCAGCGCGATCGACAACGGGCGGCAGGTGGTGATGATCAACGTGCGCTTCGTGGGCCCGGACTATTTCACGGCCCTTGGAATCCCGCTGCGCCACGGCCGGACCATCGAAGCGGGCGACCGCGACCGCAGCGTGGCGGTGGTTTCCGAGCGCCTGGCGGCGAAGTTGTGGCCGGGGCAAAATCCGCTGGGCAAAGGGCTAAAAACCGGATCGCGTGTTGGTCGCGTGGAGGTGGTGGGTGTGGTGGCCGACGTTCACAACGCACAACTGGACCGCGACCCCACCCTGATCGTTTATGTGCCGATCTGGAAACGCGTGCCGTGGACGGCGGATCTGGTGGTGCGATCTTCCATGGCGGCCAGCGCCCTGCCGAGGGAAGTGCGGCGCGTCCTGACAGCGATCGACCCGGGGCTGCCGGCGCCGAAAATGCGCACCATGGGCCAGTTGGTAGACGAGACGGTGGCGCGTCGGCGCTTCCAGATGCAGGTGGCGATCGGCTTCGGCGTGGCGGCCATGCTGCTGGCCGCGGTGGGAATCTACGGGGTGGTGGCCTACGGCATTGCCTTGCGGCGTCGCGAGTTGGGCATTCGCATGGCGCTCGGTGCGCGCGCCGGGCAAGTGCGCCGCCTGGTGCTGTACCAGGGACTGCGGCCGGTGTTGTTGGGGCTGGCGGCGGGAGTCGCGGCCGCGCTCGCCGCCGGGCAGTTGGTCCGCAGCCTGCTATTCGGGGTGACCGCATCCGACGGTCTTACGCTGGCGGCCGCGGCGGGAATGCTGACTTTGGTCGCCGCACTGGCGTGTCTGGTGCCGGCGCAGGCCGCTGCGCGCATCGATCCGGCCCGAGTGCTGCGGGACGAGTAGGTGGGGAAGACCATCGCCTTTTGTGGTTTGTCGGTGCGGGAGGTTGACAGACGACAAAAGGCGATCGTCCGTCCCACCGGCTACAGCCGGTCTGCGGCTACCAGTTGAATGGACGTGACGGCGAGTCCCAAGGGGCGGGGATCTCCCGGCAGAGACCCTGGCGGCAGCGGGTGAAGGATCTTGAAAACCATGGCGACGTTGCCGGCGGTATTCGGCACCACCGGAAGCTGGATGGTCTTGCTCTCGCCTTTGGCCCAGCGGAAGGCGCCGGCGTCGGCTCCATTCACGCGGAACCCGACCACCTGGTCGGCTCCATCGCGGGTGATGCCATGGGCAGTCAGACGGAGGAGCAACCGGCGGCCCGGGGAGGTGCGGAAGTTCAGGAAGGCTTCGGGCCCAACGGTCCAGCGGAAACCAGACTCAGCGTCCGCCCAACCGTCTCCCAGCATGGGTGTCACTTCCTGAGAGGAGAAAGACAGTTCGCGCCCAAAAGGAATGGCTGGAAAGATCCCGGATGGAATGCGGATCGCCTCGCCCTCCAGCTTGAAGACGGCCGCCTTCGAAAGGCCCAGGTCGCGAAACCAGACGACGCCTTCGGCCAGCATTTCGCCGCAGAAAAAATCGTAGCGCGGGGCCGCCAACACCGCCTTGGAAATACCGGCTGCCAGGCGAACCGTCTGGCCGGGGGCGACATTGTAGGAGATGGGAAAACGCCATTCCCCAAGGGACCCGCCTTCGCAGCGGGCGTTGCCGAAGGTACGGATCGCGAGGACGACCTGGCCTTTGCCGGAATCGGCCAGCCACAGCGATGGGCCGGAATTGCTGGCGGCGACGTCGATGGCAAGCCTGTCGCCGTCCCAGCGGGCGTCGGCGATGCCGACCACCGCCGCTAGGCCCTTGGGCGTTCGCGAGTCGCCCGCGGGTCCGATTCCCAGGGCCCATAGCGCGGGCTGGCGCAGCGCGCGGACGACAATGCTCCAGTTCGCTCCGGTTGACGGAATCGCCTCGTTCCAGTAGGCCAGCATCAGGTAGAGGTTCAGCCCCAGGAGCCACCAAATGGGCCGCGGGATTCTAGTAAAGATCAGTGCCAGCCCGACCGCTACGGCCGGCAAGAGATCGATGTACATGCGGTGTCCGAAGCCGTCCCCGAAGGTCGCGGCAGTGCCCACGGCTGGATCGCCCCAGGAGCCGAGGATGTAGGTGACGACGGCGATAGTGGCCAGACTCGTGCCGCAGAACCATCTCAAGTTCCTCGAAAACAGGCCGCCGGCCAGACCGGCAACGCCAATCGCCGCCACCGGGCTCCAAAACCACCAGCCGCGTTGAACGCTCAGCAGATTGGTGAAAATCAGCGGGCTGCCCCAATGAAACGAATAATCCCAGTAGGGCGTCCGCCACGGCGCACCGAGGTAGTAAGTCGTCACCGCGATATAGGGCAGCAGAGCCACAGCCATGCCCAATCCGAAGGAGAGGTAGTTGCGCCGGACGGCCAGCCGGTTCGATCGCCAGAACGCGGGACAGAGC
>Ga0182014_10001195_pt1 | contig 35053 bp, 24 predicted proteins | sample 612S2DmetaG_FD_120489 | JGI IMG/M metagenome (GOLD analysis project Ga0182014, IMG submission 120489) | Permafrost microbial communities from Stordalen Mire, Sweden - 612S2D metaG | ecosystem: Environmental > Terrestrial > Soil > Wetlands > Permafrost | place: Sweden: Stordalen | collected... | reverse complement strand
CGGAATAAGCTCGGCGACCCGGCTCAGGAAATCCTTCCAAGACACAGAACAAAACAGGTTCAGGAGGGGTCAATTTTGGACGCCGATCGGGGGGCAAATTTGGAAGCCGATTGACAGTCGTGTTTCGATCCACGCCCCCGTGAAGGGGCGACTACCGGGGCGCTGAATGATCTTGCCAGCCGGATCACGTTTCGATCCACGCCCCCGTGAAGGGGCGACTCGCGGCAGGTGCGAAGGCATATTTCTATAGCGGTTTCGATCCACGCCCCCGTGAAGGGGCGACCGCCTCGCGTTCAGCTTGCGTACCCGTACCGGCATAGTTTCGATCCACGCCCCCGTGAAGGGGCGACTGGAGTTGCTATCTGCCCGTCCGACACGAAGTTGTTTCGATCCACGCCCCCGTGAAGGGGCGACTTCATGACGCCCTGCTGGCGCTGTCCGATTAGCTGTTTCGATCCACGCCCCCGTGAAGGGGCGACCCGCCCAGCGCCTGCAACCGGCGGCCCTCCTGGGAGTTTCGATCCACGCCCCCGTGAAGGGGCGACTCCGTCAGGCATGCGCATCAGTTGGCGTTTGAATGTTTCGATCCACGCCCCCGTGAAGGGGCGACCGACGCCACAGTACGTCTTGATGATCTAGCGATGTTTCGATCCACGCCCCCGTGAAGGGGCGACAATCCAATGAGGTTGAATGCTTAGCTACAAAGAGTTTCGATCCACGCCCCCGTGAAGGGGCGACCTGCGACGCATAGCTGCCATCCTTAATAAAGCGGTTTCGATCCACGCCCCCGTGAAGGGGCGACCGTTAGTTCGCGTCAAGCCTTCCATATAAATGTCGTTTCGATCCACGCCCCCGTGAAGGGGCGACCATACGGGTCGACAGCCGTTCCCGCTACAAAATTGTTTCGATCCACGCCCCCGTGAAGGGGCGACATGCTGGTCCCGGTAATCAGCACAACGGGAGCGGGTTTCGATCCACGCCCCCGTGAAGGGGCGACCGCCCAGCGCCTGCAACCGGCGGCCCTCCTGGGAGTTTCGATCCACGCCCCCGTGAAGGGGCGACCGATCTCCAGCTCGCCGAAGCTGAACGCTTCGCGTTTCGATCCACGCCCCCGTGAAGGGGCGACGGCATTGATGACGCGCTATGGGCGTGCCGCGCTGTTTCGATCCACGCCCCCGTGAAGGGGCGACCCCCCATCCACGCGGCGGCAATGAAGCCTTGGGGCGTTTCGATCCACGCCCCCGTGAAGGGGCGACGCTGCTCGCCCTTAACCTACAAGGGGTAAGGCATGTTTCGATCCACGCCCCCGTGAAGGGGCGACGCTGCTCGCCCTTAACCTACAAGGGGTAAGGCATGTTTCGATCCACGCCCCCGTGAAGGGGCGACTCACGAACGCTCACGCCAGCGCCGGGCTGTGGCGGTTTCGATCCACGCCCCCGTGAAGGGGCGACGAAAACATCCGCCTACATAGACACGACCGGTGTAGGTTTCGATCCACGCCCCCGTGAAGGGGCGACTTGCGGGTTCGGATTAGGCGTCGCGCCGCTTTGTGGTTTCGATCCACGCCCCCGTGAAGGGGCGACGGCGTATCATTAAGTACATCGCCCGTCACGGTGAAGTTTCGATCCACGCCCCCGTGAAGGGGCGACTGAAGTCCGCCCTGCCCACAGTAAATCGTGTGGGTTTCGATCCACGCCCCCGTGAAGGGGCGACTTAAGCGGGATTTGACTAAGGCGGATGCGGCAGCGTTTCGATCCACGCCCCCGTGAAGGGGCGACGGAAGTTGTTTATCCCGCAAGGTATGTGTTGGGAGTTTCGATCCACGCCCCCGTGAAGGGGCGACTCCTATCCACGCGGCGGCAATGAAGCCCTGGGGCGTTTCGATCCACGCCCCCGTGAAGGGGCGACCTATCTTCAGCGACGCCGTCGATAGTTACTTGAGTTTCGATCCACGCCCCCGTGAAGGGGCGACGTCACACCATAGATGCCGCCATTGAGATTGAATGGTTTCGATCCACGCCCCCGTGAAGGGGCGACTAAATGCCCCGGTCGATGCCCGCTCGCGCATGGAGTTTCGATCCACGCCCCCGTGAAGGGGCGACGCCGATAGGCCCCATGATCATGCCAGCTCCGATGTGTTTCGATCCACGCCCCCGTGAAGGGGCGACCTGAAACATTCCGCGAGCGTGTCGCGGCGGCGAAGTTTCGATCCACGCCCCCGTGAAGGGGCGACGCTGGACATTAACATCGGTGCCAGAACCGACAGGTTTCGATCCACGCCCCCGTGAAGGGGCGACATAATCCCCATGCGATGCACGCGAGCGCCAACATGTTTCGATCCACGCCCCCGTGAAGGGGCGACTTTAACCTTGCGGCGAAATGCCATAACTTGCTCGGTTTCGATCCACGCCCCCGTGAAGGGGCGACTTCATGACGCCCTGCTGGCGCTGTCCGATTAGCTGTTTCGATCCACGCCCCCGTGAAGGGGCGACTCGCGCGGGGCTGGCGATCAGTCTCAGTTTGTGGGTTTCGATCCACGCCCCCGTGAAGGGGCGACCAATATCTTCAGCGACGCCGTCGATAGTTACTTGAGTTTCGATCCACGCCCCCGTGAAGGGGCGACTGTTGATCCCCTTAGTTAGAATGGAATAGTGTCAGTTTCGATCCACGCCCCCGTGAAGGGGCGACATCTCGCCGCCGATCATCCTGTCCGGCGCTTACCAGTTTCGATCCACGCCCCCGTGAAGGGGCGACTTATTAGTCCGCGTGGTATGATAGCTGTGCGAGAGTTTCGATCCACGCCCCCGTGAAGGGGCGACGCTAGCGATGCGCAGGGCGGCGCGAACCTGCTCGGTTTCGATCCACGCCCCCGTGAAGGGGCGACCTCGCGGCAGGTGCGAAGGCATATTTCTATAGCGGTTTCGATCCACGCCCCCGTGAAGGGGCGACTTACGGCAGGTTTCGGTCTCATCTACGCTAAGGACGGTTTCGATCCACGCCCCCGTGAAGGGGCGACTACCTGACATGGTTGCTAAGGCGCAGGATTGGCCGTTTCGATCCACGCCCCCGTGAAGGGGCGACCTTGCGCAAGCTGCTGCCCCTGTGGCGTAGTCAAGTTTCGATCCACGCCCCCGTGAAGGGGCGACAGCTTCGCTAACACAATCGCGCCGGTTGTGGGAGGTTTCGATCCACGCCCCCGTGAAGGGGCGACGCAGGATGCGATGCGTGGGAGAATATAGGCTAATGTTTCGATCCACGCCCCCGTGAAGGGGCGACCGCCGAGTTGTTGCCGCAGGCCCAGGCGCTCGCAGAGTTTCGATCCACGCCCCCGTGAAGGGGCGACAGGGTTCCACACACCGTTAGCCGTTCGATCATAGGTTTCGATCCACGCCCCCGTGAAGGGGCGACGATGCAGCGCCTCTTCAATCGCGGCCATCGCGAGGTTTCGATCCACGCCCCCGTGAAGGGGCGACCCCCAAGATGTCTTGTCTTTAGGTTCCCCTATGAGTTTCGATCCACGCCCCCGTGAAGGGGCGACATTAGCTAATCACCAACGGTAGCGCCCATTTCCGCGTTTCGATCCACGCCCCCGTGAAGGGGCGACCTTCCGGCTTGGCGAGCGGGACCATCACCAACGCGTTTCGATCCACGCCCCCGTGAAGGGGCGACGGAGGGGATCGAAGCGGTAATTTATCTGCATGGGTTTCGATCCACGCCCCCGTGAAGGGGCGACGACGGAGCCGCATGGCACTGTGACAAGTTCAACGGTTTCGATCCACGCCCCCGTGAAGGGGCGACGCCGGTTATTGCCATCGAGAGCTACAAAGACCTCGTTTCGATCCACGCCCCCGTGAAGGGGCGACAAGGACGTGGCCGTTGCTGAAATCAACAAAATTGTTTCGATCCACGCCCCCGTGAAGGGGCGACATGGCGATGTTGACGGCGGCAATCTGCAGGTAAAGTTTCGATCCACGCCCCCGTGAAGGGGCGACCGAGGATGAGTGATGCGAGAAGAATGTATTTCATGTTTCGATCCACGCCCCCGTGAAGGGGCGACGCTGCTCGCCCTTAACCTACAAGGGGTAAGGCATGTTTCGATCCACGCCCCCGTGAAGGGGCGACGTCGTGTCAAACTGCGCCTGCCCTTGCACGATAAGTTTCGATCCACGCCCCCGTGAAGGGGCGACCGAGAAAGCGCGCTGCGCCGCCGCGAGCCTCGGCGTTTCGATCCACGCCCCCGTGAAGGGGCGACGATGCAGCGCCTCTTCAATCGCGGCCATCGCGAGGTTTCGATCCACGCCCCCGTGAAGGGGCGACAATGAGGCATATAGGCACTTGCGCTATTGCTTAGTTTCGATCCACGCCCCCGTGAAGGGGCGACCCTGTAGCGAGAGGCGCGGGGAGCGAGCCAGTGGTGTTTCGATCCACGCCCCCGTGAAGGGGCGACCTAAGCTACTAGTCAAGCAGGCGGTTCCTGCTGATGTTTCGATCCACGCCCCCGTGAAGGGGCGACTGGTCAAAGCCGAAGTCGCAGCCATTGATTTGGGCGTTTCGATCCACGCCCCCGTGAAGGGGCGACCAAACCATCCGCAGTCTGTTCTTCCGGTACATGGGTTTCGATCCACGCCCCCGTGAAGGGGCGACATGTCCGCCGTACCGCTAGCAGGTCCGGTTAGTACGTTTCGATCCACGCCCCCGTGAAGGGGCGACATCGGGGCGGCCGTTTTCTTTTGGCTGCTATGGGTTTCGATCCACGCCCCCGTGAAGGGGCGACCGGCGCGCCGTTCTCGCCCGGCTCATATGTCAGGGTTTCGATCCACGCCCCCGTGAAGGGGCGACCGGATCACAGAGCGTTCGCATACAGTATATGTGTGGTTTCGATCCACGCCCCCGTGAAGGGGCGACGCGACGAGATGGTGATGCTGGCCGTTAATTCATGGTTTCGATCCACGCCCCCGTGAAGGGGCGACGCCCCTGCCGCCTGACGATAGTCCCCGGTAGCGGCGTTTCGATCCACGCCCCCGTGAAGGGGCGACTACGGCGGACATAACAATTACGAGATACTAAGGGGTTTCGATCCACGCCCCCGTGAAGGGGCGACAGCATTCTGCCCCATACCATAGGTAAGCGCATCAGTTTCGATCCACGCCCCCGTGAAGGGGCGACTGTAGCGAGAGGCGCGGGGAGCGAGCCAGTGGTGTTTCGATCCACGCCCCCGTGAAGGGGCGACATACTACGGTTACCGGGCTTCAGTTTCTATTCTCGTTTCGATCCACGCCCCCGTGAAGGGGCGACGGTCGCGCCGTCGAACGAGTTGGCCGGGATTTTGTTTCGATCCACGCCCCCGTGAAGGGGCGACTGCCGAGGTAATTAGCTTCGATGTCGAAACAAAAGTTTCGATCCACGCCCCCGTGAAGGGGCGACGCCCGCGACCGACGCCCTTCTTGTAGGCATGGAGTTTCGATCCACGCCCCCGTGAAGGGGCGACGAGAAAGCGCGCTGCGCCGCCGCGAGCCTCGGCGTTTCGATCCACGCCCCCGTGAAGGGGCGACTGTAGGCACGATAATAGTAGGTCGTGCCGGGAACGTTTCGATCCACGCCCCCGTGAAGGGGCGACCGGGAACAAATGGGCCAGCGCCCACATATGAGGGTTTCGATCCACGCCCCCGTGAAGGGGCGACTTAGTCATGCGAGGCAGCCCTTTTAACACGTGAGTTTCGATCCACGCCCCCGTGAAGGGGCGACGTGTTGGCTTTAGCTTCCGCTACCATCTTGCCAAGTTTCGATCCACGCCCCCGTGAAGGGGCGACGCTAATCCGGCAATACTGCCCCCGCCTTGCTGCGTTTCGATCCACGCCCCCGTGAAGGGGCGACCTACAACAATGGTCAGCTGCAGATAGTTAGCGACGTTTCGATCCACGCCCCCGTGAAGGGGCGACCGCCCAGCGCCTGCAACCGGCGGCCCTCCTGGGAGTTTCGATCCACGCCCCCGTGAAGGGGCGACGGCATAGCTACACTCCTAATCCACACTCTTCGATGTTTCGATCCACGCCCCCGTGAAGGGGCGACGTGTTATTGCCAGCGAACGGTGCAGGGCCGTTCGAGTTTCGATCCACGCCCCCGTGAAGGGGCGACCTCGGGTCGTCTCAAATAGATTATATGCAGTATGTTTCGATCCACGCCCCCGTGAAGGGGCGACCGCATCGTAACACATTCAGAGTAGCTGCCGGGATGTTTCGATCCACGCCCCCGTGAAGGGGCGACGGCCGGTTTCAGCTACTCCTAAATCTTCAAGCACGTTTCGATCCACGCCCCCGTGAAGGGGCGACGTTATGGCCGCTGCAGGCGTTATTGGCTGTTGACGTTTCGATCCACGCCCCCGTGAAGGGGCGACTGCGGGTTCGGATTAGGCGTCGCGCCGCTTTGTGGTTTCGATCCACGCCCCCGTGAAGGGGCGACGAGTACGCGCTGCCGGAAGGAAGTGCAGCAAGAGGTTTCGATCCACGCCCCCGTGAAGGGGCGACCTTGAGCGACGGCGCCGGATGCGCCGGATACGATGTTTCGATCCACGCCCCCGTGAAGGGGCGACCGGCCATAAATCCTGACATCACTACCCCATGAATGTTTCGATCCACGCCCCCGTGAAGGGGCGACCGCGAGCATATCTTCGTCGGAAAGATAGTGTGAAATGTTTCGATCCACGCCCCCGTGAAGGGGCGACTGTTTGGATCGTTAAGCGCCTGCCATGTCTGTGGGTTTCGATCCACGCCCCCGTGAAGGGGCGACGCGATACAGCCGAGGACATTCTAGCAAAAGAAAGGTTTCGATCCACGCCCCCGTGAAGGGGCGACAGGATGCAACCGAAGGCTCCACGACTATTGTCGTGTTTCGATCCACGCCCCCGTGAAGGGGCGACGCCTCGCTTTGCCTCGCAGCAAACCCGCATCGCTGTTTCGATCCACGCCCCCGTGAAGGGGCGACACACAGTGATTGGCGTCGAGCTATTTCCGCTATAGTTTCGATCCACGCCCCCGTGAAGGGGCGACGTGCGCGACGGTGTGCAACGACTTCTCATAGGGGTTTCGATCCACGCCCCCGTGAAGGGGCGACCAACGGCGGCGCTACGCTTGTTACTGAACAGACGTTTCGATCCACGCCCCCGTGAAGGGGCGACCATACGGATCAACAGCCGTTCCCGCTACAAAATTGTTTCGATCCACGCCCCCGTGAAGGGGCGACGTTATTGCCAGCGAACGGTGCAGGGCCGTTCGAGTTTCGATCCACGCCCCCGTGAAGGGGCGACCTGTAATGGCGATGTAGAAGTCTTGGTTCTCAGGTTTCGATCCACGCCCCCGTGAAGGGGCGACTGCGTACTACGAACTAATACATGCTTCAATAGCGGTTTCGATCCACGCCCCCGTGAAGGGGCGACGAATGACGCGGGTGCAGTAGCCACACCCGAGAGCGTTTCGATCCACGCCCCCGTGAAGGGGCGACCTTTTGAAACGACGGAGCCCCCGCCTCTGTTTGTGTTTCGATCCACGCCCCCGTGAAGGGGCGACGACGACGAGCCGTTGACCTATGCTCGTATCCTCGTTTCGATCCACGCCCCCGTGAAGGGGCGACCTGTAGGGCTTGATTATGCTGGTATGGCTAAGGAAGTTTCGATCCACGCCCCCGTGAAGGGGCGACTGCTCAGTTGTACGCTTCAAGAAGCGCGAAGTAGAGTTTCGATCCACGCCCCCGTGAAGGGGCGACCGCCCGCGACCGACGCCCTTCTTGTAGGCATGGAGTTTCGATCCACGCCCCCGTGAAGGGGCGACCTGTAGGGCTTGATTATGCTGGTATGGCTAAGGAAGTTTCGATCCACGCCCCCGTGAAGGGGCGACCGCGACAGTGATTAGCTAGGCTAACGTTAGTTGAGTTTCGATCCACGCCCCCGTGAAGGGGCGACTGCCTATTGTCTAACGCTTTGCAAAGAAATTGGAAATTCGCGTTGAAACGCGAAGCGCGCAGAAAGGTGGTGCGGAAATTTCCGTTAGTGGTTTCCTTTTGAGAAAAACCAAGTAATTTCATCTAATTGGAAGCAGCGCGAGCGTCCCAGGGTTTTCTTGTTCGCTTGGGGTTCGCGCTAGACGATCAAGGAGCCGTGGAGATCGTCCGCCGGCTTGGCGCCGACATGCTCGATTCGGCCCTGCCAGTTCGCGCCGAGGAAATAATAGCGCAAACTGTCGGTCTTGAAATCTATGACCGCTTCGAGGCGGGTTTTCAGCGCCACCCATTGCGCCGGATCGACCTCGATTTCAAAGACCGAGAATTGGACGCGCTGGCCGAAATCGCGGCACAGCTTGGCCACGCGCCGCAAGCGACGAGGTCCGCCTGCCGTGCTGACGCTGACATCATAGGTGACGAGAACCATCATGCACTGCGCCTACTTCCAGAACCAGGGTGGGTAGGCGTCGAGATCGCCGCGCAGATGGCGGGCGAGCAACAGCGCCTGGAGATAGGGGATCAGTCCGAACGGCGCCGCCTCATCGAGGAACTCATGGCGGCGCTCTGTTTTCTTGCGCTCCTGCCAGGCGGATAGAACGGTCTTGCGGCCGCGCTCGTTGAGGTAGACCGCGCCGCCGTCGCGCGCCTCGAAATCCGCCGCCTGAATCTGTTTGCGGTTGATCAGCGCCAAGGCCAACCGATCCGCGAAGACCGGGCGTAATTCCTCCATCAGGTCCAAGGCAAGGCTCGGGCGGCCAGGCCGGTCGCGGTGTAAAAAACCGACGGCGGGATCGAGGCCGACGGTTTCCGCCGCGCTCCGGCATTCATGGGTCAGCAGGGTGTAGAGAAACGACAGCAGCCCGTTGACGGCATCGAGCGGCGGACGGCGCGAACGGCCGGTAAACCTTAGGAACGGATCGTCAGAGGCGATCAAGCGATCGAAGACGCTGAAATAGAGATTGGCGGCCTCGCCTTCGTATCCGCGCAGCATATCGAGATCGTCCTGGCCTAGCGCCACGCGACGCAAGATCAAGCCAAGCCGCTCGACGACGGCGTCGATCGCTGTGCGCGAAGTGGAATCCATATCCGCGCGGTCGCGCAAAGCGCGTTGCAGAACCGTGCGCTGGTTAGCGATCTTGCCGCTCAGAAGGCCACGCACGAAGCTTTCGGGCTTATCTGAGCGGCGATACTGGGCGCGCCGCAGCAGTACATTGCCGCTGACCGGCCCTTCGATCCGCGCCTGAAACCGCCCGACCCGATCCAGCAAAGCGATGGTGATGCCAGCGCCAGCGCAGGCTTGGATAAGTCCTGGCGAGACGAAAATCGGTCCGAAGGCGACAATGGAGGCCAGCATATGCAATGGGACCCTGACTTTTTCCGCGCCATCGAGCACGGCGACAAGGTTTTCGCCGTCCTTTTTCAGGCTTGCGCCTTCTGTCATCACATAGACCGTATTGAGGAGTTTTTTCATCGGTCTCTCTCGGTGACGGAGCCGCTGAGTAGCGCGGCGACCTGTTTCGCCTGCCATTCCCGGACTGATCTGGCCCCGGCTTTCGGACGGCAAAGATCGAGCAGAGAGCAGGCGCGGCATGTTTCCAGGCGATAATGAGCCGGCGGCGTTTGGCCTGTGGCGAAAAGCTGCGCCAGCGCCGCGACGGTCTCTTCGGTCACGCGCCGCAGCTCGGGATCGAAGACAACAATCTTGCGGCGCTTGGTCTGGGCATAAAAAAGCGCGCCTTCCGGAACTGGCCGTCCGGTCATTTCCTCAAGGCATAGAGCCTGCGCGCAAAGCTGGACTTCATCGGCGCGATGCGGCTTGGGCTTGCCGCGTTTGAACTCCACAGGATAGGCCGTTTCGTCGCCATGTTCCGCCCGGAACTCGACGAGATCGGCGGTTCCGGCGATGCCAAGACGCCGGCAGGACAGCGCCATGGCGCTGACTCGCCGCACGTCCTTGCGGCGCAGTGCGGCGGGTTCGTCGATTGTTTCATGCAGGACCCGGCCTTGGGCTGTGAGAAGATTTTCCTCCCATAGCCGCTCAAGGTGGATCAGCGCGGCCTGGCGCAGGCAATAGACAGCATGCTGAAGGGCGGACAGCGGGATAGGATTGTCGATTTCTTCCATGCCGCTCTCGCCGCCTTTTAGAGCAATTCGAGAATTTCCACTCCGTCCGGCAGTTTATCGCGCTCGATCTCGACCTTGTAATCGGCGAAGCGGCGAGCGGGAGGCAGATTGTCGAGGCCGCGATCATCGACTTGGCGCAATTGCCCATCAACGTTGCGGCCGACGACGATGCGTTCGAACAATGTGTGCGCAGGAGCTTTGCCCAACGCGCAATCGTGTTTGAAGACGATCAGCTTGCGCACCGCCATTTCACCGCGCGCCGCCGATCGGTCATGTTCGAAGGCGTTCTTCAGCGCCTCCCAGAGAAAGTCGAGATCGGCGTCGGAAAACCCTGTTTTTTCCGCCAGCTTGGCGGAAATGAAGCCGTGTGCGCGGAAAAGGCCATAGGGGATGATATGTTTGCGCCCCATGGTTCGGTTTTCAGTGCGTTCGTCATCGGCGCCTTCGGTCTTCTTGGCCTTTTCCGCCTCATTGGTCGCCGCCATGCGGGTGATGGAGATTTCCAGCGGCACTACCGGCTCGATCGATGTGGCGAAGGACATTTGGACGGGTCCGCGCACCTGCCCGCAATTGACGCCCGTGCTCATCACCGCGCCGAAGGTGCGCACGTCGAAGAAGTTTTCACACATGAAATTGCGGAGAGCGTCGGCTTCCTTATCGTCGCGCGGATTGAGTCTTTTGTCGGTTTTGGCTTTGGGATCGTCAGGCCGTTTGGCGACATAAGCTTTGCGATGCTGCTCATTCAGGATCGAGCTTTCCTGCACATAGATCGCATAGCCAGGTGCGTCGCTTTTCGCGAGTTCGGTGAAATTGCGGATTTTGCGCTTCAGGCAAACATCGGTGACGAGGCCGTGATTCGTCTCCGGATCGAGGCGCGGCAGATTGCCCGCATCGGGGTCGCCGTTGGGATTGCCATTGGCGACGTCAAAAAGAAAAACAAAATCATAGCGATTAGCGATAGCGGACATGAAAAGCCACTCCTGGGATTAGGACTCGACGACGGCCGCTTTCGCGACGTCTTTGGGGCGGTAGAAATCATTGCGTTGATGGTAATAGCCGATGGCGAAAAGGGCTTGACGTTGCGCCGACAAGGCCGGCGCGAAAAATTGGTCGGCGTCGGCAAGTTCAAAGATTTCACCGATGCTCTTGTCGAGATTGACAGCAAGGCCGGGCTTGTCCTTGCGCAGGCGCGCCAGATGATGCGTCGCCTTGCGTTGCAGTAGCGGAAAGACCGCTCGCGGCGTCGCCGAGGCTGTGCCGTAATATTGATCGCGGATGGTGGCGTTGACATTGCCGCCAAGCGCTTGCGTCTGCGCATATTCGTAAGTTGCGAACAGGCGCCCGAGCAGATAGCCGGGATCTTTTTGCTGCGGGTCGAGCGACACGGGAACCTCCAAAAATGCTTGCGAATGATTTTTGATCAGGATGGCTTTAAGCAACGAAACGCGCAGCGCATTCACTTCCTTGTCGGCGCGCAGGCGCATCAGCAGGACGGCCAGCAAATTGCGCGGATAGGGTGTCCCGGTCAGGATCGCGCGCAAGAATTCGCCCGCAAGATTGGGCGGGACATTTTCGGATTTTCTTTGGCTGGCGGTCTCGATCAAATAGCGCCACAGCGGCGCATTGGCGTCTTTGGGCGGAGGTTCGATATGCAGCCGGGCCATATGTTCCGAAAAATGTGTCGCGATCTGGCCGAAACTATCCTCGATGTAAAAACGCACGGACAGTCGCGCGGCGTTGGGGGCGAGGCCCAGCACATGGAAACGAACGTCGGGATCTAGATCCGGCAGGAAGCTCGCCGGAGCCCGGCCCTGACGAACCTTTTCCAGAATGGCGCCGACTTTTTTTGCTTCGGAGCCTTCGTCGATATTGAGAAGGCAGGCGAAAATGTTTTCAGCTTCCGCCGCGCTTTCGGCGGCGCTGGCGTCCGCCCAAAACACCGTTGAAGCATCCCCGACCTGCATGCGGTGGCGGCTATCTTTTTCTAAGAACCGATTGAGCGCGGTGGTGTAAGCGAAAGCGGCCGCTTCGGAGACCGGCGCGTTGTCGCCTTGCTCATGGCCATAGGAGGTAAAGGCGTCAAGATTGAATGAGACCAGCGAAGCACCGGAGGATTGTGCGCCCCAAACGCCTTTAATTGCCGGGTGCAGGCGGGCGGTAGGTCCTCTTGCTCCGGTAACGAGGCAGACCGCTTTCGATGTTCCGACGCACGCCGTGCGATTTGTCCAGAGCGCTTTGGCTGCGGGTCGATCGTGAAGGCGGATATTGGCACGCCGGTCGCATTCCAACGCGAAAACGACGTTTTGATCCTTCATGTCGGCCGGCCAGCCAAGTCGTTCGAAATCGTCGGGCGTCCATGCACGCAGGAAGAGCAGCAGAGCATGCAAGCCGGCATCATCTGAAGCTTGCAGCGCTTCGTCGTGGACCTCGCGGAATTTCGCATGCTCTTCAGCCGTGCGTTTGCCTTCGGCTGCTGTGACGCCAAGCGCATAGGCCGTTTTGTCCCAGAGGAAATTCGGAGAAATCCCGGATGTTCGCTTGGCTGGCTGCGGTACCGAAATCGCCCGCGCCGTCTTCTTTTTGCCCTCGCCCTCACGCAGATCGACGGGTGGCCCTGCCGGCGTTCCATCCTCATTAAGCGGGATCAGAAAGCCGATCTTTTCCGTCGAAAAGCCATAGGCCGGCGCATCGGCGCCCATCCGGTCATAAGCGCGCGTAAGAGAAGCGAGGATGCTCATCGGCAAATCTCCCGCGCTTCGGGCGCCGGCACGCGCACGACACCATTGTCCAGCGCCGCCCGGAAAAACTGTGAGGCGCGGTCGGCGGCATGATCGATGTCGTAAAGCATGAAACCGAGGTCGCGCGTCTCGGCAATAGCGGCTGGCGGCGGATCGTCAGGCGCCAACAGGCTGAACTCTGCCGGAAACTCCCGCACGCCAAGGCAGGGCTGATGAAAGCATTGGCCGCGCGAGGCGCGACGGTTGAACGTGTCGAGATGCTTGGCGACATTGTCGCCCTCGCCCGCCTTGGCGGTGAGTTCGAAATGGGCCTCAATCAGATAGGCGACATTGACGAGAATGGTCGCCGCGCGCTGCTGGCGCTCGTCTTCAACTGACAGATATAGATCGTCGATCCGACCGGAGTTCATCGCTTTGCGAATGGCCGCGGTGGGCGTCTTATGCGCCACCTCGTTGCGCCGGATCGATTGGAATTTGATCGGCTTCAACACATGAATGGCGTCGATCTTCCAACTGATCGCCGGCTTCCAGTGGATCGCCTCCAAAATGCCTCGGGCGGCGGAGGGCGTTATCACATCATAGGAAACACGCTCGACCTTCATTTCTGGGCGCGTGAAACAGGCGCGCTCGCCCTTGACCAGCAATCGGATTCCGTAAGCCATTTTGCCCCCGTAGGTGAGCGAATGTCGGTGCACGCAATTTCTTTGCGCGCACCGTTCAACATGTGCGTCTTAGCGCGCCATCTTAAAAACAAGTTTCGACCCACGCCCCCCAAAGGGGCGACACTATTCGCCGACCAAATACCAGACGCCCTTAGCAACAATGGCGAAGGCGATAGCGAAAAGTTCCACGCACCACTGCCTGGAGTCTTTATCAAAAAAGCCACTACGGCCTCATTTGGCAAATCGCAGAATCAAGATGCGATCCCACGACAGAGGCAAGCTGGCAGCAAATCTTCTTGTTGTAAAGCTGGCGTGCTCTATAATTTCCTTGCGCCTCTGAGCGCCTCTGACCGGATTCTCCGTTAAATGATGAAATCGTCCAAACCCAGATAATCCGCGTCCTCCCAGATCAGCCCACAGTCCTCGTGGTAGAGGTCGGGGGTCATCAGGACGGCAAATTGGTCGCCAAAGCGGTCGGGCGCGACGAAACGGACATGCTGGTTGGCCAGCATCTGGTCGCGCGCGCGAGGGGGAACCTGCACGATATAGTTTTGCAGCGCCCGCGCCGCTGCTCCCGCAGGGAGCCATCCGGCTTCAAGGTCTTTGATTGTTTTCCGGGATTGATCGTCAGCGGCAATGATGACGGGCGCCATATAGCTCTCGATCAGGCGGAAGTTTTCGCCGATCTTGCGGTAATCGAAATCAAGCTGCTTGCCGCTGACCTTGAAGGCTTTGAGAACGCCGAATTTATCGAGATTGTCTTCGCCCTTGCGCCAATACACCTCGCTAAAATAATCGCGCAAAGCGTCGGGCGAGAGCAAATCGGCATGTTTGGCGCGCACGCGCGCCATGTCCTGTGCCAAGGCGCGCATTTCGCGCGGCGGCGGATGATCGGGTGCCTGAAAAACCTTGACGATGCTCTCGTCCAAAAGCCGTCGGCCTTCGCGATTGCAGCGGCCCGCCGCCTGGGCAATCTGATCGAGACCAGCCTCGGCCCGCCACACGCGCGGAAAATCCACATCGACTCCGGCCTCCACCAGCGAGGTTGCGATCAGGTGGCAAGGATCCTGATCGACAAGGCTCCTCCGGACGCGGCGGAGAATTTCGCGCCGATGGGCGCCGTAATGTCGTGTCGTCAGATGGACGCAGCCATTCAATCCTGACTTTCGCGCGTCACGATAAAGGGCGAGTGCATGCGCGCGACTATTGACGATGACCAGACCCTGTGGATGCTCGGCCAGATCAGCGCAGAGCGCCGCATTGTCCAAGGCGCCACCGTCGACAATGCGCACCCGCGCCAATTTTTCGTGAAGGGCGCGCGGGTCGGGCGCGAGTTCGCGGTCGGGACCAAGCGGCAGCCCGCCGATAAAATCCGGCGCCGCGATGGCGGGCTGTGTTGCGGTACAAATCACGATGGAAGCGCGATAATTGAGCGCGAGCTCGTTGATCGCTGCGATGCAGGGGCGCAGCGCCGCGAGCGGAATGGTCTGCGCCTCATCGAGAATAATCACCGATCGCGCGAGATTATGCAGTCGGCGGCAGCGCGAAGGCCGATGGGAATGCAAGCTTTCGAACAGCTGGACATTGGTGGTGACAACAATGGGCGCCGCCCAATCCTCCATGGCGAGCCGCAGTTTTTCTCGGCTTTCGCGACTCCCGAGCCTGTCCTCGTCAATCGAGGAATGGTGTTCGAGGACGACGTCCTCGCCGAGCGCTTCCTTGAAGATCGCCGCCGTTTGGTCGATGACCGATGTGAAGGGAATGGCGTAAATGATCCGCTCAAGCCCATGGCGCTTGGCATGATCGAGCGCGAAGGCGAGCGAGGCGAGCGTCTTGCCGCCGCCTGTCGGGACATTGAGCGAAAAGACGCCGGCGTCGACGTTGGCGCCTTCCCTGACATGATCGAAAATCTCGGAACGCAGTCGGTTGACGGGAGAGTCTGGCGTGGCGCGACTCTTCTTGTCCATATAGATATCAAAGCGTGCGATCAGTTCGTCGATGATATTCGGCAATTGCGGCCAGTCACGATCGACCGGTTTGTTTTCAGCTTTGGCGTAAAAGGCTTCAGTGTCGCGAAAGTCCGCGTCGACCAGGCAGGAGAAGATCATCCGGCCAAGAAAACCGAATTGATAGGGCAGGACACCCTTTCGCCATTGGAAGGTTGGCGGTTGCAACGGCGCGCCGTCTGACGCGATTTCGTTCCGCCATTGGGAGTCGATAGGCTCAAGAGCCTGTTTCAGGCGTTCGTCGAGGTCGCCGAGACTGTCGGGTAGGCCAGCGTGATGCCCCGCGATGCAATGGGCGACTAGCTGAGCCATGACAGACGATTCGGGCCTTTGCCCAATGGCTTTCAGGATTTCGGAGGCGCCAGCCGTCGAATGATCGACGCGCTCGCCGCCGCGCAGGCGGATCTGAAAACCTTTGGTGTATTTTCCAAGGTCGTGCAGAAGGCCGGAGCGGGCGGCGGCGACTTCAGCCCCGAATTTTTCTCCGCGGGAACCTGCAAGCCTGCTGACTGCAACCAGGTGATCACTGAGCAGTTGCCACAGAGACTCATCTGGGTTTCCCAGCGAATGGGCAAAAAATAGATTTGAACTCATTTTATTGGTTCCGGTGCAAAATTTCGGAAGCGGCTCAATAGGGCCTAGCGACCTGGAATAGGCTCAGGCGGCGAGAACTGCATTCCAGACCGCGGGCGCCGTGTCGTCTTTGTTGCGAAGTCCGCCAAGGTTGAACTGACCTTTCCTGATCCAATGTATGATACCATCGGCCCTTATGATTGACCGACATGCGCCCAGTCTCGCATTCCGATTGATGTGATGGTGTTTGGTTGGGCGATGAGGTTTCGCCAAGCGTCGCAGGCGGCGTCGATGATGGCGTCATAGCTTTCGAAGACGCGGTTCGAGAGCCAGTTTGCGCGCAGATATTGCCAGATGTTCTCGACCGGGTTCAGCTCTGGCGAGCGGGAGGGCAGGAAGATCAGCGTCATGTTCTTTGGGACGTTGAGGGCGCCTGTCGTATGCCAGCCGGCGCGATCGAGCAGCAAGACGGCGTGGGCGCCCCTGGCGACCGTACGGGATATTTCGTCGAGGTGGAACTGCATGGCCTCCGTGTCGGCATGAGGCATTGCGAGCGCCGCGCCGGTCCCGCGCGCCGGGCAGATCGCGCCGAACAGATAGACGCTCTCATAGCGCTGGTCGGCGGGCTGGCGCGGCCGCGTTCCGCGTTTTGCCCATTGGCGGACGATCCCGTTCTTCTGGCCGATCCGGGCCTCGTCCTGGAACCAGATCTCGATGGCTTTGCCCTTCCTGACGCCGGCCAGATGGGCGTTCAGCGCGGTCGCAAAGTTTTTTTAAATGCCTCGATCGTCCGCGCGTCCTGCCCCGGGTGGCGCGGGCGGGCGCTGATGTGCGAGAAGCCGAGCGCCTTGAGGAGCTTGCCGATTGTGCGCTCGTGGTAGACGACGCCGAAGCGTTCGGCGATGACGCGTTGCAAATCGACGCGCCGCCAGCGCACGACGCCATGCACGGCCCGGTCCGGGCCGGTTTCGACAAGCTGCGCCAATTCCGCTTGCTGCTCCGCCGAGAGGCGCGGCGGCTTGCCCTTCGACCAGCTATCTTTCAGACCATCAGGCCCATGCTCGCTAAAGCGATGGACCCAGTCGCGCAACGTCTGGCGATCCATGCCGCCGATCCGCGCCGAATCGGTCCGGTTCATGCCGTCAAGGACCGCTGCGAGCGACAAAAGACGCCGGCTCTGGTTCGCGTCCGACGCCGCTGTCGCACGCCGCCGCAGCTCTTTAGCCGAAAAATCCGTCCGCAATTTCACCGCTGACGCCATGGCGCGAATCCTCCCCGCGCCATGGAATCAAATCAGTCCCGAAAAAGGAATCCCCCACGAGTCAAAACCAACGGCCGTTGGTATGAGTTCAATCCAAGCATCGGACCCAATCGAAGTTTGATCGAACGATGGTCCTGCTCGATCAAATTGTTCAAGTACTTCGAGGATCTGATTTTGGTCCGCTCGCCGCGTCGATGCTCGCCGAGAAACTCCCGCGCCGCCCGATGCGAGGCTTGGTAGCCGTCAAGCGTGATGGCGCGCGGCAGTCGACCCTGGCTCTTGAACGCCCGACGGAAAAACGCTTTGGCCGCCGCGACATCCCGCTTTGCGCGGAGAAGGAAATCGACGGTTTTTCCCTGCTAGTCGACAGCGCGGTAGAGATTAAGTCCAGCGACCCTTTATCTTCACGTAGGTCACGGCGACCCGCCAGGATCCACCGGCTTGGCGAGCAAAACGGTTCCACCGCTTTTCGAGTTCCGGAACATATCGTTGGATTCAGCGCATGATCGTCGTATAGGCCAGAGACAATCCGCGTTCGGCCATCATTTTCACGAGATCTCGGAAGCTGGGCTTGTATCGGAGATACCAGCGCACGCGGAGGATGATGATTTCGTGGTCGAAATGACGGTCTTTGAAAAGATCATCTACGCTTAGCATGCCTATCAGCCCTCCTCATGTCGCTCACTTACCGGCAAATATGCCCAGCTTCCGCGGTTCGCACCAGAGCCCTCTGCCCGAGGTCCGCGACGTTGACACTCCCGTTCGTTCGCGAATGCTGACCTGACAACAGGGCTGCTCAAGCTGGCGGCTCCTCAAGCGCACAGTTACCGCTCCTTCATCGCCGACGAGACTGTCTGAACAAGCGGAATAAAGAGGAATTCGAGTATCCTCTGTTTTCCTGTCTTGACTTCGACGGACACTGTCAATGCCCGGCGTTAGCTGTGTCATTCGGCGCGGGACCTTGCCCCCCGATCGGCGAGCGGGCCAAAGAAAAGCGACCGAGAAATCAATTACCTGATGATTTGACCCGTCGCCGATTGGGGGTCGGAATGTGGAGCAGATTCAGAATTCCGCTCGTAAGGATCTGTCCAGGGGCGCTCAGCAACGAGCGTCCCTGCCGGGAACGCTGACCTCAACGAGCGCTGGTCAAGCCCCGTCATCGATGATAGGTTACATGTAACTATATGGAGGATGGTCATGGCCTCGATATCGAAGCCCAAGCCCTCTCGCGTCAAGGTGCGGGAACATCGTGAGCGCCTGCGGTCGCAGGGCCTCCGTCCTATTCAGATTTGGGTGCCGGACGTGCGGGCGCCGTCCTTCCGGTCGGAGGCCCACCGGCAGTCTCTGGCCGTCGCGGCGAGCGCTCATGCCCGCGAGGATCAGGCGTTCATCGACGCGGTGTCGGACTGGGGCGATGAATGAGGCGTGGCGACATCTGGACGGTCGCCGGCGGCAAGGATTATGCGGGCAAGCCGCGCCCGGTTGTCGTCGTGCTGGATGACAGCTTCGACGCCACCGACTCGATCACCATCTGCGCCTTTACGACGGATGAGACGGAAGCGCCCCTGTTCCGCCTGCCCGTGGAGCCGAACGAGTGCAACGGGCTGCGCGCCACCTGCCGACTGATGGTGGACAAGATCACCACCGTCCCGAAATCCAAGGTTGGCGCGCGCATCGGCCGCTTGGACGACGAGGACATCCTGCGGCTCAATCAGGCGATCCTCGTTTTCCTCGGGTTGGCCGTGACCCCAAGGACGCAACGGAAAACATAGGCCGTGACGGAGCTGCACGGGACCGCACTCTCTACGCTCCGTTCGTCTGGCGCGGCGCCAAGCAAGTCTTTTGACGATTCGTGATCGTGCCGACTGTGGCGCATTCTTCGGCTTTGGTCAAAAATCAGTCTCGCGGCAGTCGGCGTAGTCTCGCGATATCTGGCGACTGGCGCTGTCTCGAGGGCGCAGATGGCGCACAGGCGAATAGATGCGCATTCGCAAGGGCGCCGTCGCAAGGCTTGGTCGCTCTGCTTCAGGAGCGCCCCGCCCCGCGCGCGCGCCGAGGACCCAGGCGGGGGGCAGAGATCGTCGCTTCAGCTCTCCTTCATTGCGCGGGAGGCTGTTTCGACGAGGGGAGAGAAGAGATATTCGAGGATGCGCCTGCTGCCGGTTTTGATCTCCACGCTCACGGCCATGCCGGGCGAGAGGTCAATGTCCGCGCCGTCCGCGTTGATGGAAAGACGATCGGGCGAAAGGGCTACTGGAAAGACCAGATTTTGCGTATGCTGGGCGCCCGCGGGCTGACCTGATTTCGTCGTCTTGGCCGGATCGCCTTCGATCATCTGCGCATCCGGTTCCGGGATGGCGTCGCGCGCGACATTCGTGACCCTCGCCCTGATCGTCCCATAGCGCGTGAAGGGAAAGGACTCGATCTTGACTTGCGCCTCCTGACCGACGGCGACGAAGCCGATGTCCTTGTTCTGCAGATAGCACTCGATTTCAAGGCCGGCGTCGTCGGGCACGATGCGCATCAGCTCCTCGCTGGTCGTCACGACCTGCCCCAGGGTGGTCACCGAAAGCGCCATGACGATTCCCGAAACAGGGCTGGCGAGCGTCATATGCTCGCGCTTCGCGCGCGCTTTCGTGAGCCTTTGTTCGTAATCATCTGCTTGCCGCGCCGCCTCGGCGGTTTTTTGTCCATTGTCGGAAATGAACGTCCTGAAAATCTTGTCGCGCTCCTGGGCGAGAACCTTGATGTTCGCCGCGGCTTCCTCAAACTGGCCTTTCTGCGTCATCAGCGTCGTCTGGTGATATTGCATCGTCTCCAGCGCGTCGATGACGGGCGCCCGCGCCCCGACCCCGCTCTTGACCAGTTTTTCGCGCATGTCGACCCGCTCCTGAAGCGTGGAGACGAGCGCGCTTTGGGATTGGATCGTCGCCTTAAGCGCTGTTTCCTCGGCCCGCTTCTGGGCGATTTGCGCGTCGAGACTGCCGATCTGCGCCGCCAGCTGCCGTAAATCGTCGGCGAGAACCTCCTCCTCCCGCTCCCGGATGGGTCGCGGGATATCCTCCGCCCAGGCGATCCTGGGAGGCGCGGTGAGTTGCCCCGCCTTGGCCGCGATCAGCGCGGCGCGGCGGCGCTCGGCTTCCGCCTTGAAGGCTGCGTAGCCGGCCGCCGTTCCCGTCTCGTCGGCAAGGGCCTCGGTCGGTTCAAGCTCCACCAATATGGCGCCGGCCTCGACATGCTTGCCGTTTTTCACGTGAACAGCGGTGACCTTGCCGGTCTCGAGCGGCTGGATGACCTTGACGCGCCCCGATGGCTGGATTTTGCCCTGCGCGATGGCCAGAATGTCGAGATGACCGAAATAGCCCCAGGTCAGGACGACGACCACAAGGAGACAGATTGTGGCCATGAGGGCCATGCTGATCGGCGAGGCCGGCGTCTCGATGAGTTCCAGCGCCGCCGGCAGAAACTCGGCGTCCGCTCGCCTCGCGCGCGCCCGCGCCCGCAATGGCGGCATCGATGCCTCGCTGCTGTGCTGCCCCAAAGCCATCACGCCGCCGCCTGATCGTTCTGGAGCGCCCAGAGCCTCGCGTAGAGGCCCTGCCGCCCAAGCAATTGCTCGTGGCTTCCCGCTTCGACGATCCGGCCGTCCTCAATGCCGATGATGAAGCTGCATTGCCGCACGGCGGCGAGCCTGTGCGCGATCACGATGACCGTGCGATTCCTGACGATCTGGCGCATATTCATCTGGATGGCGCGCTCGCTCTCGTAATCGAGGGCGCTCGTCGCTTCGTCGAAGATCAGGATCGGCGGATCCGTCGCCAATGCGCGGGCGATCGCGATCCGCTGCCGCTGGCCGCCGGACAGATTGACGCCGCGCTCCTCGATCATCGTGTCATAGGCTTGCGGCAGCTTGCCGATGAACTCGTCGGCGCCGGCGAGCCGCGCAACGGCCATCACATGCGCGCGTGGAATGGCCGGATTGGCGAGCGCGATATTTTCGTGAATGGTGCGGTTGAAGAGCAGGTTCTCCTGCAGCACCACGCCTATGTTGCCGCGCAGCCAGGCCGGATCGGCTTGCGCCAGATCGACGCCATCGAGAAAGATCTGGCCCTCTTCGGGCAGATAGAAGCGCTGGATCAGCTTCGTCAAAGTCGATTTGCCGGAGCCGGAGGGCCCGACGATGCCGAGCGTTTCGCCGGGCGCGATTTTGAGCGAGATATTTTTCAAGACCTCCGGCGCGCCGCGGCGATAGCGGAAGGTGACATTCTTGAACTCGATCGCGCCGCGCGGCGGCGGAAGAATGACCGGCGCCGTCCGCAAGCCCTCGACAGGCGTGTTCAAAATATCGCCGAGCCGATCGACCGAAATCTGCACCTGCTGAAAATCCTGCCAGATTTGCGACAGGCGCAAAATGGGCTGAGCGACCTGAGCCGCGATCATGTTGAAGGCGACGAGTTCGCCGAGCGTCAATTCGCCATCAATGACCAGCATGGCCCCGAACAGGAGCAAGGCGGCGCTCGATAATTTGCTGACATACTGGATCGCGTTCTGGCCCTTGGCGCCGAGAAGCCCCGTATCGAAGGAGGAGCGCACATAGGCGGCGAGCTTCTCCTCCCATTGGACCTGCATCACCGGTTCGACGGCCGTCGCCTTGACGGTCTGCGCGCCGACGATGGCCTCGACCAGGAATTGCTGGCTTTCCGCGCCCTTGTTGAATTTTTCCTTGATCATCTCGCGAAGCAGCGGGCGCACCAGGGCGCCGATGATCACATAAAAGGGAATGGAGATCAGAACGACGAGGCTCAGCTTCCAGGAATAGGCTAGCAGCACCGCAATGAAGACGAAGGTGAAGAAGAGATCGATCGCGGCGAAGAGCCCCTGGCCGGTCAGAAAATTCCGGATCGTTTCAAGTTCGCGCACGCGCGCCACGGTCTGCCCCGCGGAGCGCGTCTCGAAATAGGAGAGCGGCAGATGAATCAAATGATGGAAAAGACGCCGGCCGAGTTCGACGTCGATCCTGTTCGTCGTATGGGAGAGCGCATAGGTCCGCAAATATTGCAGCGTGACGTCGAAGAGGCCGATGATGGCGAGGCCGCCGATCAGGACGAACAGGGTGTCGTATGATTTATGGGTCAGCACCTTGTCGATCACCACCTGGAAGAACAGGGGCGTGACGAGCGCGAAGAGCTGCACGAAGAAAGAGGCGACGAGCACCTGCGCCAGCGGTTTTCTGTAGCGCCAGATCGAGGGCAGAAACCAGCGAAAGCCGAAACTTTGCGGATCGAGCCCCTCTCCACCCGCCCGACGGGCGATGAGAATGATTTCAGGCTCGATCTCCTGCGCCAGCTCCGCCATGGGCAATTCGCGGTCGGCGTGCGTAATGGGTTCGACGAGACGATAGAGACCCGAGGCGGCCCGGCCGCCGAAGACATTGAAAGTCCCGTCCCGCGATTTGACGATCGCCGGAACAGGTATCGCGTCCAGCCTCCCGGCAAGCTTCTTGGCGTCCGAAACTTCGATGATCCGCGCCTTGAGGCCGATGAGCTTCGCCGCCCGGACAATGTCGCCGCTGTCGGACGGACGACCGGTCAAGGCGAGTTCGCGCTGCAAAAGACCTGGGTCGGCCGCGATCCTGTAATAGGCCGCGATCCCGCAAAGCGCGCGAAGGCCTGCATCGAATTGCTGACCAAAAGCCTCAGGCTCGACAGGCTTGTTCATGCTGAGCCCAGGCCTTCCAAAAAATGTCCATCACAAGGCAGTTTACAGAATAGTGAGTCGAGGCCTGTCGTGAGGGACAGACCTCCTTGATCGGATGCTTCAGACGAAACGGAACTCGGCGGAATTCAACTGCGCCGGAAGCACGTGGTTAAACGCAATCGTATTATTCGCGTCATAGGCAATGATCGCGTCGGTCGTGCCTGCCGGCTTGATGGCGGCTTGCAAATGCGCCCAATCGGGGAACAGGCTCTTGTCGATTTGCACATAATCGCTGGCGTTGAATCCATAGATTGTGTCGTGACCGAAATTGGCATGAAACACGAAGGTATCGCCCGAAGAACCGGTTCCGGAAGTTACTGTCGACGATCCGTTCATAACAATCGTATCGTTCGAACCATTGATCGCCACTGCGCTTCCCGCGTTGACGATGATGGTCGAATTGCTCGCAACGATCTTGTCGCTCGCTCCCGTGACGACGACCGATGATCCCGATGCCGCCATAACGACATCTGAATTACCCGTCAAGTTGATGCCGCCGTTCGCTCCGACGCTGATCGTCGCGCTCGAGCCGCTAATGGTCTCGTTGGTTACGCCGGAGGCAACGTTCACCACGTCTCCCACCGACGATCCCAGCGCGAGGGTCTCGTTCGATGCGGCGAGATTAATCGTGTTCACGCCATTGACGGTGGCGCTCGCCCCGGTGCCATTCAGATTGATGGTATTCGAGTTGCCGTTGATCGTCGCCGACGAGCCGGCGACTGGCATACGAATAATGTCGCCCGAACCGTTGATGACGTCCAATACTCCGGAAGCCAATGTTATCGAGGTGTTCGACGCATTGGTGGTGGCTTGATGCGAATATCCGGGCTGCGGCGTATCAGACGGCGTTGCGGCGGAAGACCTATTTAGCGTCATCGATTGGGAGGAAGGCGTCAAAGCAGGATGCAGAACGGGACCCGCCGAATTGAGCGAAGACGATCCCACACCTACCTTAGCCAAGCCTATCCCCAGCCCTGGCCACGTCAAGAACCCATAGCGGACGGGTAGCTCATTATAGAGCGGCGATATGTTGAACGAGCCGGTTATAATATTTTGATAGTTGTTGCCGAAAATGTCTGTCGCATAAGATGAGGTGATCGTGCCGGCGTTATCCGGCCCATTCGTCAATAGAATTATAGAAGTGATATGATTCTGTGCGACCCAGCTTGCAAGACCAGGAATAAACGACAACTGACTTGCCGGCTGGAGGTAATGGAATTCTGAGGATTGATATCCAGTATCGAATCCAAAGCCAATTTCATGATTTCGAAGTGGCGAATCATACTCGATGACGTCATATTCGTTCGGGCTGCTCGCAAAGCCCGTGACAAGGAACTTGTTTACAGTGTCTCCAAAAGTTGTGTCTGTTGCAGTTGTATCTGTTATCAAGGAATAAGTTAACTGTCCCGAGATTGAAAATCTGTTCGCAAAATTCGTGTAGACGAATGAAGTTGGTCCTGAGTAATCGATCGTTCCATAAACATAGGGCAGGCTCGAATCATTATTTTGCGCCAATGCAAAAATAGATCCGTTTGCAGTGTTGGCTTCCTGTAGCCATACGTTAGAATAATCAAAAAGATTACTCGGGTTTTGATATGGGATGTATTCGTTTATGGCGCCAGGAGTTACAATATCGGCCACCGCTATGTTGTTCTTTGTATCACGATAATAATAGATGCTCTCCGCAACGGAGCCGGTGGCGCTGTCGTAGTAATTAACGTTGTATTCAAGACCGTTCGAGTAAAACTCGGTTCGCTGCAGGAATCCGGTGATCGGTTCAAAATACTCCTTCTCCTCACCGTATGAACCGTAGGTTATGATCGAGTCCGGTACGCCGCCTCCGCCGCCGCCTCCCGCTCCAAACGGCAGAGGATAGGGGCTGGTTGCCTGGAGATTGAATTGCTTATCGGGACTTGCCGCGGGATCTGCAATGCGAGAGATGTCGCTAACAAAATTCGCTCGGGACAGTGAGTGTGACGTGCTGTCCAGCTGCGCCGTCCAGAAGGAAAGCTCACCACTGTTGGGCGAACGTCCAAACGCGTTCTCGTAGACGGACTGGACAAAACTTGTCGCATCCGCCGGATTTGGCGAGCCATAATCTTGAACAAATTCGCTGGACGCCATGAGATTGTTGCTCAACTGCGTGACGTTCAGTCCTCCCGGTGTATAGTATCGCAGCCAGGTTTGTTGTTCTTCCGGGTTCATGGTCCGCCCGAAGAGAACTGTATATATGCTTTGAACACGAGAGAAATCGATCGTTTCTTGTTTGGCGTCGATGCGGTAGGTCGTGCGCGTGCCGCGGCTCAATAGATCAACGTAGTCGATCATATTCGCATCGATCGTGTGATTGGCGTATACCAGCTCATTGCCGCTGCTATCTTTTTCCGTCCAGGAATAACTGCCGGACCCATCGGAGCTGTGCAGAGTGGTCTCGGTCGTGTTGCTCGTCGGGCTTGCAGCGATAGACCGGCTGACGGCGATCATTCGTCCATCGGCCGATGTTTTCGTGGTCGTGGTGGAGGAGACCGTCAGGCCATCGGGCTGATAGAACGTGTCCGTGACGGATTTTGCGCCGCTCGCATCTTTGACCGAGGTCTCCGCAGCATCCAGCTTCCCATCGCCGTTCAGGTCCCAGGTGATGTTTGTCACGCGGCCATCCGCGCTGGTGTTTATTACCATTTTGTTGCGGGTGATCGTTGATCCTGGCGTTGCTCTAGGCGAGGTCGTGATCGCGGTCGTCGTAGCGGAGCCGTCGCCATTCTTTACCATCGTGCTGACTGTCGTCGCCAGTACTGATCCGGTTTCTGCAATGGTGACCGTCTTCGTCAAGCCATCCGCGGAGGTCGTGATGATCTGCCGGGCGAGCTGCTTGCTGCTCGCGTCGGTTTCCGTAATGGTTTCGATGGTTTTTCCATCAGGGGTGAACGTCGTCACATCCGTTTTGGTCTCGTCAACTGTGCCACTGCCGGTCGTGTCGAGCGTGGTCGTCTTCGAGAGGCCGTTCAGGGTCGCGGACTGGGTCTCTTTGTTTAAAAGCACGCCCCCATTCGACGTCCAGTTTTGGGTTGTGGTTCGACTGATCGCGTTTCCACTGCTTTCATTCGCGGGCGCCGTGTTCAGATTCGCATAATTTGACAGTCCGTCTTCGTTGACCGCATCGGTGATGCCGATCGTGCGTCCGTCGGCGCTGACATGTATGGTTTTGGTCTCGCCCGTAGACTGATTGTCATTGAGATTAGTGATGGACTCCGAGGTACTCCCGTCGAGGTTAGTCGTGAACGTATCGCTGCGATATACGGCGCTGTTCTTGTCCGCAAAAGTCGAGATTTGGGTCGTCTTGGTGAGGCCATTGCGGCTTACCGTCACTACGCTCGAATCCTGGCCCGAGTAGACTGCCGTGCTTCCGCTCTGAGTCCTGATCGCAGCCGTGGTGGCAGTAGTTTCGCTGCCGTCCGTATTAATAGTGGTTTGCTGAGAAGAGTTGAAATTCGCCGTGTCGTCGCCGAGTATGAGGCTCGACGGCTGAACAGTCACTATGAGTCCGTTTGCTGAAGTGGTCTTTGTCAGGCTTTCCTGCTCCTTGAAGGCAGTGCCGGCAAACGTATCACTGACCGTGAGAGTTTCGGTCTTGACGCCGTATGCATTTAGGCTGGCGACGTCCGAGACGACGTTATCGTAAGTTCCGTCGCCATTCAAATCCCACGACACCGTCCGGGACAAGCCATTGGCGTTGGTCCGTGTTTGCTCTGACGCAAGCAGCGGTCCCGACGCCGAGGCTGACGCAAAATAGTCGACAGTGTCGACGACGGAACCATTCGGCTGGGTTGCGCTCGTTTCCAACGAGCTTGCGGGCGTCTCAACCTGATTGCCGGCAAACGTCGTTTGCAGATCGTTGGTTGTGATCGTCATCGTCTGTTGGTCGGCGCTAATTTGCCGCGTGGACTGACTGACCACCGCGCCGCTCTGACTTTTTACGGTCGATGTTTTCGCATCGGAACCGTCGATATTGTAGGTGATGTGCGTTTGATCGGTTTCAACAAGCGCGCCGGTGGCGGCTGTGCCATCGACATATTTTTGCGTCGTTACGTTGGTCCCATCGGCGCTAGTTGCGACCACGGTCGTACTGACAGTTATTGTGCCGGCCAATGACGTGATAGTTTCGGTTTGGCTGCCATTTTGATTGAGCGTCGTGGCGTCGGTTTGGGTGAACTCATAGACGCCATCACCATTCACATCGCTTTGCGTTTGCGTGTAAAGCCCGTTTGCGTGCGTGGTTGTGACGACTTCGCTGATCTTTTTGTCGTTGGGATCGTAGCGATCGACCGTGGTCACTGTGTTGCCGATGGCATCCTTGACGGTCTTCTTCACACTGTCAAAGACGCCATCGCCCGTATGATCGACGCTGGTGATAACGGAGAAGCGGTCGGCCGACGTGTAGGTCTGGGTGCGCCCAAGAGTGACAGGAGTTGATCCCGTCGTTGTGGCCGTGACGAGCTCCGTCACGCTCCCGTCCAATGCGAGCGTGGTTTGATCCGTGGTCTTGATATCGTAGACGCCCTCGCCGTTTTTATCGGCGAGGGTCGTCGTCAACAGGCCGTTCGCCGATTGGGTCGTCTGCGCGGCGCTGATTTCATGCCCGAGAGAATCATATTGGGTGATGGTCTCGATGCGGTTGTCGTTAGCGTCGATCGCGGTGTTGTCTATCGTGGTATAGTCCACTTTGCCGTCGATATTGGTCGTCGTCGCGCTCGAAAGACCGTTCGCGCTCGTCGTCGTGATCGACTGCGGTTCCAACGTACTGTTGTTCGACGTGACGCTCACCGTTTCAGTTCGGCTGCCAGTCGCGCCGATCATCGTCGCGTCCGAGGTCGTCTGGTCGAAAGAGAGGCCGTTCGCCGCATAGGCCGTCGCGCTTTGGCCCTGAACATCCTTCTGCGTTATCTTGGTGAGCCCGTCAGCGCTCGTCGATGTCTTTGTCGCGCCGAGCACGTCGCCGTTCTTGTCGAATTGGATGGTTGTGTCGACGACCGTCCCGTTCAACTGAGTCACGACCGTCTCGACCGCCTTGACGAGTCCCGTGGTTCCGAGCGTCGTCGTCGTCGTGACGGTTTGCCTGTTTGCCGAGGTCTGCTTGATCGTCGCGTCAAGAACATTGCCGTGGCCGTCCTTGTCGGTGATCGTCTCGGTCAGGCCGCCGTCGGCGTTGATCTGGGTCGCATCAGTCGTCACCCGATCCCAGCTCCCGCTGGCGAGGCTCCCCGCCGTGTAAGCCTGGTCGGTCGTGATCGTGAGCCCGTTCGCGCTCGTCGTCGTCTGCTTCTTGTCGATGAGATACGCGGTCGTGGCGCCGTAATCCGTGACCGTCTCGGTCGTCGAGCCGTCTCCGTTATGGACGGTCGCGTCAATCGCCATATGATCGAACACGGGGGCTCCGTTCACGAGGGAGCCTGTCGTGTCAGTCTCAAAAGTCTTCGTCAGCCCATCGGCCGAAGTCGTTGTTATCGTTTCATTGCCGAGAGAGCCGTCGCCGTTGAAACTGGAGAGCGTATCCGTCGTCGCTCCGGTCGTGCCGTTGACAGTCACCGTTTCGGTTTGGGTAACCTTGCCGTCGACGTAAGCCGTGACGGCGCGCGCCGGCCCGCTCGAGGCGCGCCAGCTTGTCGTTTGCGACAGCACCGTCTTATTGCCGGCCTCATCCGTCACCGTCTCGGTACGGCTGCCGTCCGAGCCGACGACCGCATTGTCCGTGACGATGGAGGTGAACACCGGCGTCTGCGCCGTCCCGCCGCCATTGGCGTCGGTCGATGTCGTTTTCAACAGACCGGTGGAGTCGACATTCGTGACCGTCTCGTCGAGGAAGGTCCCGTTCGCCGCACTGTCCGTCTGCGTCGTGGTCGTCGAATGGTCGGTATTCGAGACTGTCGACTGAACTGTCGTCAGATCCAGCGTCGCCCCATCCGCGAGATAGGACGAGGTCGTCGCGGTGACGGCATTCGCCTTCGTCTGCGTCGAGGTGACCGTCTTGCCGACCACCGTGGTCCCGACGCTGTCAGTCATGGTCTCGGTGCGCTGGCTCAAAATCTGGCCGGAGGCGGCGCCGATCACGGTCGCATCGACTGAAGTGGTGGAATCAGCAGCGATCCCGTCGACCAGCGTCGTCACCGTCCGCGTCAGCCCATCCGTCGAGGTTGTCGTCGTCGTGACGCTCGACGCCGAGCCATCCGCGTTGAGATCTGAGACAACGTCCGAGGTCAAAGTCCCGTTCGTCGTCGTCCGCACCTCTTTTTGCGTGGTCCAGCCGCCGCCGAGCTGGTCGCGGGAAATCGTCACTGTGTTCCCGCTGGTGACCGTCGTCGTCGAATTGAGCTTCTCGTCTCCGGTCACGCCGGCGGCCGTCAGCTCGCCATTTGTCTGGATCGCGCCATTGGCGTAATTGGTCACGACCTCCGTCGTCGTCGCGCCCGAGACCGTCGTCACGTCGGTCTGCAACGACGTCGCCACGCCGCCGGCGTTCGCCTCAGTGAGCGTCTTCGTCAGCCCGTTGGCGCTGGTGTTGAGGATGTTCTTGTAGTCGATGCTGCCGTCGGGGTTGCTGGCGACATTCGCGACCGTCGTCGAACCGTCGGCGTTGGTCGTTGTCGTCGTCGTGACGAGATGGCCTTGCGCGTCATAAGCGAAGGTAACCGTCGCCGCCGTTCCGGTTTTCCCATTCGAATATGTGAAGGTCGTCTCGCCGTCGATCGACGAGCCGTCCGGCAATTGCTGGTTCACCGCGTTGGCGACAAGATTGATCGAGGCGATGCCGAGCTGCGCCAGCGAATAGACCGATTGCGTGCCGTTGGCGTTGGTCTCCACAACAAAGAATTTGCTGAAATCGGCGTCGCCGGCGTCGAGCTTGCCGTCGTGATTGGTGTCGAAGACGCTGGCGAGCGCCTGCAGGTCGCTCGTCGCGGAGGGGTCCCATCGCGTGAACTCGAACTGGCTCGCCTGCGTGAGCACGCCCTTGCCGGAGAGATCGACGAACAGCACGCCATTGCCCGCGCCGGCCCAAGCCGTCCGGTTCTTATAGCCGTCGCCGCTCGCGTCGACGAATGTGTTCGACGAAGTGAGCTGCGTGATGTTGACGCCCTTGCCGGCAAGGTCGAGCACCACAGGATTGGAGTTGGTGCTGGCGTCGCCGAAGGCAAGAACATCAACCGAGATGAGTGAGGGAATGTCAGGAATAACAGGGATCACGCCGTTTAAAAGTGCAGCATAGGCCCCGGCAAAATCCGCCACGCCAACGCTTATTCCGGCAAGATTGAGGGCGGTGATCGAATTGGCGGTGGGCGTGAGCGACAGGCTGTTTTGGTTTGCCAACGAAAGATCAGCCGCCGCCCCGAACGACGAGGGCGCGCTGGTTGAGACCGATGACGGCAATTGGGCCGCCACATTGGGGTCAATGCCGCCAAGGCTGCCCGTAGAATACGGTAAAACGTCAACAGTGCCGTCCGGGGGCGTGGCGGCTCCGGCAGCTATCCCAAAATTCGAGCTATAGTAATCGGCGCCCTGCGATGACTGGACATGATAAACGGTCGGGCCGTTTGAATTGTCCGGGGTGATTGTCCAGGTTGTGCCATTGGCGTCGAACGTGATCGGGGCGCCGGATTGGAGCTGCGCTCCAAGGTCCTTGCTGAAAATAAACTGCGTCCCCGCATTGTTGCCGAGACTTACAGATCCGTTTATGTCGCTCGCCGGCGCGAGGTAAAAATTTTGTACGGGGGCGCTGATCGGACTCTGGACAGAATTAGTGTTGGCGCCAGCCGTCCCTAAGTCCGAAGTCGCAGTTCGAAACGCTTGTTGAAGTCCGTTCGCCAGCTGCTGCTGTTGCACCAGCTGATCTTCGCCCTTATTTACCGGCGATGATTGGAGCGTCTCTATCAACGCCGCGATAGGCAACGACGCTCCCACCTTCAATACCTCCGCCGCGCCGCCAAGAACTTTGGCCGCCAGACTACCTGAATTGGTCTCTAAGCCGGCTGCCAATGCTTGGTCTAGCCTGTTCTGCAATGCGGCTTGAACGTCTGCGTAGAAAGCCTTATTCCCGGCGTTCGCGGCGGCGCGGGCCAAGGCTCTGCTACCGCTGAACAAGAGCTTGTTGGCGTTGGTGTTGAGCTGAATGGCCGCGTCCTGGCGCAACGCCGGATCGCTGAGCGCCTGCCCCAGCGAGCCGACGAAATCGTCCAGAACGGCGCGAGCGGTTAGAGGATCGCCGCCAGCTTTAAGAAACTCCCGAATGGCGAAAAGCGCATCTCGTTGGCCCGCAAGGTAAGACTCCAAATGGCCCCCTAAATGCTGCGCGGAGCCATAGGGCAGTGAAGCGGAGGCGCTCCCCGGCACAGGGACCAAATTCGCCGGATTATCCAATTGGAAGCCAAGCGACTCTAACAGAGGCATGAACTGCCTATAGATTTGCTGCGTGATGACGTGATGAGTTTCCACGGCGCGCCTCCTATTTCTGGCTATCGTCGCCCGAGTTTTGTGAATCCAATCCCTGTGAGTTTCGCTTCTGTTATCTTTATCTTCAGATCATTACTGCAAAATATTCTGTCACTAAACTCCATGATCCTAAACAGATGATATTTATGCTCAACATTTATGAGCCTCAAATGTTCAATAGAGTCGATACGATAGGCAATGGAGCCAGTAGGCAATTGCACAATTTTTAAATTCTTGCTGTTTTCAACGTCGACAATATTCTTGCTTTCGAGCATCCGCGTGACGCTGCAGATCCAATATTCCGGCCCCGCCGAGCCGTCAGGCATGATCGTTTGGGCGGGCCTTATATCGCAAGCTCCGAGGTCGATCTCCTCGATCATGTTCTTGAAGCGCTGGGATATGAACCACATCCCGCCCCAAAACTCGCAATCTATCGGCGGCCTTTGCTTTTTCCGCGGCGTCATAAGCAAACGCGGCGTTTCATAGGTCTCGGTGAATTGGTAGGGGTGTCGCGGCAAGCGTCCATAGCCGTCCGGCCATGATTGTGGCCCGATTCCGCGACCGCACCATAAATGGGCGGTTTCGGTCGATTTTGGGTCGACTTCGAACCCGCTGTTCGTGGCGCCACATCCATCGGGCCGCGTCTCGTAGTAAATCGCGCCGCTCATTTCTCTCGACGTCCTTCCATTGTTCTGCGCAGCCTGTATATTCATGCGAAATACAGCCGATAGACTGTGGTCCCCGCGACCAGGATCGAGTCCTCATGCCGGACCCTGACCTTCATCTTGGCGTCGGGGCCGATCGTGTCGCCATCCTTGATGACGGCGCCCGCTTCGACAAGGTATTTTGCCAGGTCCAGAATGACGCCGTTCAGCGCCACCGGATCGCCCCTGAAGCTCCGCGCCTCGATCTCCATGAGGCCGAACGCTGAGAGACCTTGGGTGATCGCCGAGACATCGCCATCCGCGTCGCGGCTGAGCTTGGCCGCGACGCAAAACATGACGGGGGGAGCGAGCGCCCCCGGCGCGATTCCTTTCGCGACGAAAGCTGCCGGCCAGAGGGAATCGGAATCCGCCCAATGCACGGCAAGCGCATCTTTCGCCGTCCCGATCACCGCCGCGACCATTTGACCGTGGAGCCCCGCGCGCCGTTTTGCGTCCGCTCCGCCGGAGACAGAGACCAGCATATGGCGCTTGTGTCTTTTGACCTCGGCTTGCGCACCCGGCCAATACCATGCGTTTTGCACGCAAGGATCGTCTGCGGAGATCGGACAGGGCGCGCCGACTTTCATCACCGTCAACATGTAGCCTTCGTGCAACAAGAGTAAGGAATCGGCGGGCGTCGCGAGAGGCTCCGGAGCCACGACGACAGCGGGAATTCGCGCAGCGATAGCCTGCGTCAACTCTTCGTTGCCTGGAAACCCACTGCCACTCGTCAGAACGACCGCGAGCGCTGTTTCATTCGCTGCTGCAGACACGGAAAAACTCATCGGTAGAGGATGGCGATACATTGTCTGTTTTTCGTAACCCCCGCTCCAGAGAGAGCGAGATCATCGTCAAGCCTCGCGCAAATCGCCACTATCGAGGGAGTGTTCATTACAAGCTTAGGCTACATGTGTTACTTTAGGTCGTCAAAGCATTTGTTAACCTGCTCTAAAGAAAATCTACACTGCTGCTCGCGATGCGGTGAAATTATATACTATATCAATACGTTCTCTGCGCCGCGCCACAGGCATCGCAAACAGGCTGGCCTGGAGATCGGGCTTGTGTTTCCTGTCATTCGCAAGCGGTACGAAAGTTTTGAAAGGTTTGACGCCGGGCAAGCCATGTTGTTGCGGCAACGCCCTCGCGTGCTCAATCGTGGCCGAGTTTCCGAAAGGGTTGGGGCGGTTGTTTCCGACATTGCCATACTCGCCTGGCTGAAGAAGCCGCGCGGCGCCGGGAAATTCACGAGCAATGTTGAGTCTCGTCAATTCCGCACGGTATTTCGGAGCAAGGCTGGTCCTTCCGCTCTTGAAGCTATTGCAGAAATAGAACGGGTCTAATCGAGCGTTTGGATAGACGATCAGGCCGGCGTCTCCACCGAACCGCAGGCCGAACCCGAAATACCCAATTGCATTGCCGTAGTTGTCATAGACGTTCATCGCTGCCCTCCTCTTCCGTGTCTTCCGGAGCTGGCCCTTGATAGAAGGCATCAGGCTTTCTGTATCGCTCTAGTCTTTGTGCGAACTCTCTTTCCAGCCGATGAGTGAATTGTTCGTGATATGCGCCAGATGGACCAAAGAATTTCTGTGACGGAGCGGATGTCATGACGTCCTGAAGGTCCATCGCATACATCCATAAATAGTGGTGTGGCGTGACGGCCCAGCGCCTCAATTTAAAGCCGCGTATTTCTTGCCGCTGGAAGCTAGAGCCAAAATCCGCCTTCATTTCTTTGAACTGGCTCTTGCTATAACTCTCCGGCATAGGCCCCATCTCCCAATGCAAGTTCGGGCAATTGGTGATCAGAAACTCGCCGAAGGCGGTCGCGAGATCGAACACCACATTGCAGCCGGCGCCCTCGCCGGTCCACGGCGGGTCATAACTGAAGTAACTATTTTCGACGGTTTGGCTCGGCAGCAGCAGGCCGCCATATTGCACCATCCAGCGGTTCATCGCGGCGACGCCCTGTTGATCGGGCGTAAGAGTCGCGCCGAATTTCTCGCGCATCCAATTCGTCAGATACGCGACCCGCTCGTGGCGCACGCGGAGAAAATAGTCGAAGTTCTCCAGCGCCTGCTCCCTGGGCAGCACGCGCTCCTCCACCTTATGGGGCGGATCGTAGAGCGGGTAGTCCTTGAGCAGGGGCTCGAGTGGCACAAGCGGCTCGGGCTTTTGTTTTCGTGGCCAGATCAGAGGCAAACGCATGGCGGTCTCACATGGTCTCTGCTTGCGCCTTCGTCACACGAAGAACGATAGGGTTGATCCAATTGTCATCGCGCTGAAAGGCGAAATCCGTCGTGGTCGCCCCGACGCCCGATTTAGTGTCCGGCGCGATTTCTTGCTTTGCTCCGTCCGGCGGCCGGATCGTGAATAGCCGACGCAGCATGGAACGTGGCGAAATTGACCTCCCTATTAAGATGACAGCTGAGCGGGGCGAAATCCGCAGTCCGTGCCCACGCTTAATGCGAATTAATGCTGTGACAGAATGCCGCGGCGGACCGGCCCACGGGGCGATTGATCTTCGGGGCGGGCGCCAAGCATCAAGGTTTGCTTGCGCGCCGTCGTGACCTCCATGAGTTTGTCAATCGGCTTCCAAATTTGCCCCCCGATCGGCGTCCAAAATTGACCCCTCCTGAACCTGTTTTGTTCTGTGTCTTGGAAGGATTTCCTGAGCCGGGTCGCCGAGCTTATTCCGTTGTTCGATGGCGCGACTATTCCGTCGTCCCGACTGGAATCATTTCCCGCGACGCGCGTAGGCGCG
>Ga0182014_10001189_pt1 | contig 35172 bp, 25 predicted proteins | sample 612S2DmetaG_FD_120489 | JGI IMG/M metagenome (GOLD analysis project Ga0182014, IMG submission 120489) | Permafrost microbial communities from Stordalen Mire, Sweden - 612S2D metaG | ecosystem: Environmental > Terrestrial > Soil > Wetlands > Permafrost | place: Sweden: Stordalen | collected... | reverse complement strand
TTACAGAGACAAAGGATACTTTGGAGCAAAATCAAAAGGTTATTATGCAACAATGAAAAGAGCAGTAAAAGAACATATTATGGGAAGAAAGGATATCTAAAAAACAAGAGAATTGCTTAAAAATCAGGTCAAATACCGAAGATTAATGAGAAAGATTTGAACAGGATTCATGCGAAAAAAAGAGGTAAATCAGAATCCCCTATAGCCAGAAAAACATTTTTTGGTGACTTTTTAATATTTTATTGTATCGCAAAAATTCATCATTATTTAAAGCATTCTGCAACTGCAATAAATCAAAAAGCCAGAAAATGTTAAGATGTCTCCTTTTCAGAAAATCTGGCATCACTTATAGGTATACAGAATAAATATAAAAAGAGATAATAACTGGGAAAATAACCTGACAATATACCTGGTTTAGCTACAAATGACTAAAAATAAAACCGGTTTGCGAGAACAGGCACAAAAATCTCCAAAAAATAAACTTGGTGGAGTCCATACAACTATCATCGGTGGAAGGGCTGGGAAAAAACTCGTGAAAATAGTGGGCCAGCATCGTGAGATAAAAAAGATAATCCCGTCAGTAATTTCCGTAAAAGGTATCCCAGGAGGAAGTCTTACGGGAAAGGTATTGCGTTCGGATGCTAGAGGTAATCTGAGACTATTGATCTCTGAAGGCAGAAGTTACCAGAAAGTACGGATTGTAACAACAGTTGGAACCGCTGAAGAGGGAGACAGAATCATGACAGAATTAAATGAGATCTTAAGGACTTCCCTCTAAGAAGCTAAAGGAGAGATCGCTAATTGACATTTATAGGAATTGATCATGGAACAACAGCTATACGTTTTGCTCTGATAGAAGAAGGCAGAGTTCTGACCTTTGAGCTTGAAAGAGCTAGAGCAGCTGATATGTCCGAAAATGAGATACTAACATATATCGAAGATAAATTCGAAATTCAGCGCACATTTATTGACCTAGTAGCGTTGACCTACTCAATGGGAGATGATTTTTCCACAATTGTTGACATCAGGAACTTAAAAGAAAGAGGAATCAAGAGTATAGAAGGAGCTGGGAAAAAGATAGGGGGAGGTACAAAAGTTTTTGATGCTATCCGTTACTCGAACATTCCTGCGGTAGCAATTCCTGGCCTCCATACAGCAAGTAAAGTGGATTCTCGGATGAAAATTTTTTCCCACCTTGCAAGCCCAGAAAAACTTGGGATTGCCTATCATATTCGATGTCTTGGCTATAAGAATTTCGTAGTTTCTGATATTAGCTCAAATACTGTTACTGTTGCCGTTGCTGCAGGAAAAGTAATTGGTGCAATCGATGCCTGCATATTTGCTCCCGGAATTTATCAAGGCCCCCTTGACCTGCAAGCTATCAGGGACATAGACAACGGGCTCCTGACGGCAAACCAAGCTTTTATTAAGGCAGGTGCTCTGAAGATGACCCCTTTTGAAGATAGAGAAGAATTACTCAGTGCAGCCAAAAAAGGAGAAAGTTTTGCCCTGCTCGCTCTAGATACTGTCGCCCTGTTTGCAGCTATGGAAATAGCTTCAATGCAACTCTTTCTCAAGGATTATGGAACAATCGGTGAAATCTTTCTTGCAGGCTATGTGGCAGAAGTAGAATATGTACAAAAGAAGATAAGTGAACACCTGGGGCAGGAATGCCTGTGTTTCGGGAGGTGGCATGCTGCAATAGGCTGTGCTGAGATTGCAAGGGATGTTTTTGGCGGAAAGAAGGAGATTATTGGAGTAGATGTGAATTATCCGTAAAAGGCTGGTATAGAAACGTCGCAGACTACTATGAACTGAAATAATAGATGGACAAAAAATAAAAGAGTGGGTTAAATAAACAAAGCAGACATATTTTTTGCATTACATCTTATGAATAAAAACAAGATGAATATATAAAATTGGATATTGCGTAAAAAGGATCATAAAATACAAAATCATTCCAAATCATACTTTTCAAGGTCGCTATTTTATGTTAGTTCTTGAAATTGCAGCATATTCAAATGGAATCAGTGATTATTTGGGACATTATTTGAATAGTAGCTAAGGAATTGGGCAATGTGCCTATTGTGCTGCAAAGTCGTAAACCTCAACAAGTCATGAGAAAGAAGATTAAACCTCGGAAGAATATAATCACAGAAAGTCTAAAAAAATTAAACTTTGAATTAAAAGTAAATTCTCAATACTGTCTAGAATTGAGATATTATACAATAATCCAATAAAATTCCTGTTTAAGTACTTAAAGAAATTTAATCAAGAATATTAATCCTCACAAAATTATAAAATATTTTAGTGAAGAATATGCACAATTTTAACTTTAAAATTTAAAACATTAATTTCTAAAGGCAATTACAAAAAATGGAATCAGGTGTTTATGCCAAAGTTTTTTTCCTTGTGAATCATTGAGGAAAATTGGAAATGAATAGGTAATAGTCATCCTGAATACTGCAAATCGAAAATATTGTTTTTTAGAGAAAATTTTATATATTTAAAAATACAATTTAGATATCGTTTAAAATAAAGAGACGTATAACTGTTATTGAAAACTCATTTTTGTTTTTAAATAATAATTTGATACAGTCTCAGTTTTATTCTGTGATTACCCTCTAAATCTTAGGTGAAACAAAATGGTTTTAATAAAGAGGGAATTCGTATAGGTCTGGCATTCGAGGTGGTTTTAGAGGTAGCAGCAACGGCTCTAGAGAAATGACTAAAGTGACCGTTCTTGAATGTGGCGTTGAGACCGAAGTTACTTTATAAATCAACAGAAGGGAGATCCGTTTACTGAATAAATTGTCTTTCTAACCACAGGCAGTTCTAATTAGTACTTCATGAATGTGAATTTCTAATGAATGTGAATTTCATCGAATTTTGAGAAAGCATTACACTTAGGTATATGGATATAACCGGTATACAAATGACTCGTAAAACTCATAGATTTATCGAAATATTCTCTATTAATTTGTTTAGATTAACATTTGATTTATTTACACTTTTTGTTTCCTCTCATCTTTGCTTTTGGTCTTTTGTTCCTGCATTTGATCCATCAATCTAAACAAAATAATTGAAAATACTCAAATAATATCAAAAGTATTTGATTGTATAAGTAGAAACAATAATAATGATAACAATAAAACAGCTGCAGTTGAGAATGAGAGATTAGAAAGTCCGTCAATTCTTAAATCTAGTGAGAAAAAAAGTAAAGGATGACTTAATTTGGCTAATTATAGAAGCACTATTAGGAAAAGAAAAGCAGGATCCAATCCAGTAAGCTCAGAAGATGCCACTGAAGTAACAAGGGTACGAACCCCTCGTAAGGACAAAAATGAGGTCTTGGCAACTGTAGCAAGTTTACTTGGATCAAAAAGAGTAACATTACAATGTATGGATGGAGTAGTCCGAATGGGTAGGATTCCAGGTTCCAAGCATAAAAAAATGTGGGTTCGTGAAGGTGATATTGTCATAGCAAACCCCTGGGAAATTCAGGACTCAAAAGCCGACATTACATGGAAATATACAAGACCACAGGTTGAGTGGCTTGAAAGAAAAGGATACCTTAATTAAGATTTACATTCTCAAATTAACGAAGTTTTGCGTGTATTACAACTTATTCTCACTATATCATAGACCATTTTTATAATTTTAATCTTACAATCTTTATTTTATTCACTCCAATTTTCTTCTTAGCTTAATAATTCATTGGTTCACTGTAGGATTTTTTACCCATACATTATATATACTTACCATTAAATAGAATGAGAATTCAGTTCTTTTATTAGCAAATTATTATGAACATCTCATCTGTTTACTCGTGACTTCAGCATCAAATAACCATCCTGATTTAATATTTATACAATTTTTCAAGTATCGATTAGATATTAATCACATACACAATATAGAAGTGCAGTGGTTTTTTACCTAGTGAAAACATGGTGTAGATAATTTCAGGAAACTCTTTGCGCAAATTAGAAATACTTGGATTTTCCAAAACTCATCAGAAATAATTACGCATGCTTTTTCGCCATTTTTCAAAAGTTTGCATTGGCCTCGTCTAGGTCTTTCAGGTCACCTATATAAGAAATCAAGTCAAACACAAAAATTAATGAAAAGATTTAGACGGTATTCAAGCGAAGAAAAGATTAGAGGTAAATCATAATCCTCTAAAGATACGACCGAAATTACATAAGGCTAAAAATCATTTAATGTTAAAATCGCTTAAGATCAAAGTGACCTTGGATTACCTGATTTCTTAATCAATTAATGGTGATTGATATGACGATTCATCCTATAGATTATCGGTATGGTACTGTGGAAATGAAGCATGTATGGAGTCAAGAAAACAGACTTGCCAAGCTCTTGAATATCGAGGCAGCCCTCGCCCTGGCTCAAGCGGATATGGGGCTGATCCCTGCAGATGCGGCTGAAATCATATATGAAAGCATTAATTCCGTAAAAGCTGAGAGAGTTGAAGAAATTGAAGCCGAGATACATCACGATATGATGGCTGTGGTTGTTGCTATTTCTGAGAACTGCCGAGATAATGCCGGTAAATGGGTACATTTCGGCGCTACTTCAAATGATATTCTAGATACGGCAACAGCTCTACAGATAAGAGATGCAATAGAGATTTTCGAAGATAAGCTTAAAGTCCTATTAAGAAATTTGGTCGATCAGGCTGAAACCCATAAACATACTGTCTGCTGCGGGAGAACTCATGGACAGATCGGAATTCCTACGACCTATGGACTCCGTTTTGCGATCTGGGCGTCGGAGATCTCAAGGCATCTGGATAGACTGAACCAACTTGCTCCAAGAGTGATTGTAGGCAAAATGACTGGAGCTGTAGGGACCCAAGCTGCATTTGGCAAATCTGGAATTCTTGTTCAAAAACTCACTATGCAACACCTTGGAATCGGATCTGTGGATGTATCCAACCAAATAATCCAGAGGGACAGACATGCAGAATTTGTAATGTGGATGGCAAATGTGGTCACAACTCTGGATAAAATTGGTATCGAAATCAGAACTCTCCAGCGCAGCGAGATCGCCGAACTTGAGGAGAACTTCGAAGAAAAACAAGTAGGCTCATCCACAATGCCTCATAAACGCAACCCTATAAAGTCAGAGCAGATATGTGGACTTGCAAAGATAGTAAGAGCTATGGTCGAGCCTGAACTTCTTAATAACACCCTATGGGACGAAAGAGACTTAACAAACTCTTCCAGCGAACGAGTGATTTTCCCTGAAGCTTGTATATTGACTGACCATATCCTTAAGCTTGGGATCAATGTGCTTTCAAATCTTAAATTCTATCCTGAAAATATCTTGAAGAATCTGGAATTGCTCAAGGGTCTGAATATGGGGGAAGCTATAATGATAGAACTTGCAAAAAGGGGCTTGGGTAGGCAGGAAGCTCATGAACTTGTAAGAACTGCAGCAATGAAAGCTCATGAAACCGGACAACATTTTAAAAATGTACTCCTTGAAACTCCTGCTATTTCAAGATATCTAAATGACGTGGACATAGATAATTTAATAAATCCTGAAAGATACATAGGTACAGCTGTTGAACAGGTTGAAGCGCTAGTTGTGAAACTTCGTGAGGCTTATAACCGCTAAGTATCTGTTTATGCATATGATAAATAATAGTGGATTTCGATAAATCTCTAAATTTAGTCATATGCTCATAAATAGTATATAATTGATTCATAAAACCAGATATCAATCGGAATCCTCAATAATTATGGAGGATTTGGGTTAAGGGTATTTTGTGTAAAGAAGTAATATCTGAAAACCATTTTTTATTTATATTTAAATGAAGTTTCGGTGTCACAACCTCTGCAAGAAAGATACAGACAGTAAACTGGCTGCGCCTATATAAGAAATTGACATATCTCTTTGCCATAATCAACGACTTCATCACCTCAAATAATTTTTTTGACATTCTTTTGATTTGTAAAAATTGTTTCGGAACTGAAGAGATTCAAAACTACTGTTTTGATGAAAAAAGTTATATGCCTTAAAATCCATTAAGCGGGCTATATACTTGACCAATAATAAAAATTAATAGCAGGTGACAAAAAAATGGGTCGTTTTCCCGAGGCAGAAGAAAGATTATTAAACAAAAAAATCTGCATGAAGTGTAATGCCAGAAATGCAATAAAAGCAACACGCTGTAGAAAATGCGGCTATAGTGCCCTTCGAATAAAATCCAAGGAGTCCAAGGGAGCATGATCTAGTTTGCAGGTGGAAGCACGACTTAATACAATTATTGCACAGGAAGGGAAAGTTCATCTTACCCTCATCGACCCGGCGTCCCAAAAGCCTGAAAGAGCTGCAGAAATCGCCTTTGCCGCAGATGAGGGAGGCACAGATGCCATTATGATAGGTGGCTCAACAAGCTCATTTGGAATCCTGCTTGATGAAACAGTCCTAAAGATAAAGGAGAAAGTAGATCTCCCCACCATCCTTTTCCCTGGAAATTCAGCTGGGCTATGCAGATACGCAGATGCTGTGTTTTTCATGAGTCTTTTGAACTCCAGAGATTTGGGGTATGTGATCACCAACCAAGTTCTTGGAGCTCCGCTTGTACACAAAAGTCAGATTGAGCCGATTTCCATGGCATACATTGTGATCGAACCAGGAGGGACTGTGGGTTGGATAGGAGACGCAAAGTTAATTCCCAGGAAGAAACCTGAAATTGCTGCAGCTTACGCACTTGCAGGCAAATATTTGGGCATGCATTATACATACCTTGAAGCTGGATCTGGCGTTGATAAACCTGTCAATCCTGATATGATAGAGACTGTCAAGAATGTAGTTGGGGAGAACAAACTTATCGTCGGTGGTGGGATACGAGATGCAAAAACTGCAAAGCTCTGTGCTTCTGCTGGTGCAGATATGATCGTTACAGGTACAATTGTTGAAGAAGTAAATGACGTCACTGCGAAAGTGGCTGAACTTGTGTCAGCCATAAAAAAATGATTTTCCTGAAGAGATTATTTAAGATTACTCTGCCTGTCTTTCAGCTCAGAAAGAACAATTTTTAATTAGATGTCATTTTTAGTGACTTATTCTTCGTTGCTCATTTTCTGGAGCTTGGATTTTATTTAGCACCTGAGTAAATTTGAGAATTAGTCAAATCCAAAATTCAGGTCGCATCACCAAGTTATGAGACTTTCAATATCTTTTTGTGTCCCAAAAATTTACCATAAACTCCTCCAGCAATCGACTGCAATCAATCTAAAATCAAGAAAACCAAAGTTTCCGTTGTGTGTATGCATTATACTGCGCGCAATTAGTAGATTCGCACCCCTGCTCTGGAAATAAAGGATTTGTTCAAAATCAACTATTTTCAATTGCCTATTGCTTCCCTTTCTCCCCGATTTTCACGAATTCAACATCTTTTTTAACTACTTCGGAAGTTGTAATATCACCCACAGGTCCAATATAACCTCCATCACTTCACAGTTCTCATCAAATAACTAGTTTTAAAATCTAAGAGTATTCTTTAAAGATTTTTCTTTGTGTGATACTTCTCATAATCTGCATCACTCTTAAAAGAGAATATTTTTGTTCAGTACCAACAGAAGATGTATATGATCATCATTACTAATTGCATAAAACTCAAAAAAGTACCTTTTAGTAATTTCAAAGCATATAGATTTGAAATAATTAAATTTTGCATTGTCCAAAAGAAACTTTTCTCGATACTTCATACAAAAAAACATATGAAACCTGATTTTTGGAATGATGATTTGAATACCGTAGTTCCATTTTTATAGCGCAAAGATAGCCTAAAATAGAAACAAATTAGTGATATGGTTATCGATAAAGTTTTTATCCCCACAACAAACTAGGATTCCGACTTGAATCAATATTCAACATTATTTTTGTTTGTGAATCTTTCAAAAAATAGATGAAATTTTACTGAGTATCTGAGCCAGTTGATGAAGTACTCAATTCTCTAATTGTTTAAACTTATGATTATTTGTAACTATTCAGCCAGGATAAAAACGTATCAATTACCATCTTTACTCAGATCTGAGGATCAAATTTTGATGGGCTGATCTTATTTAACTGTCGACTATTGATCATATTTCGTATCTTTTTATAAGTTGCTGATCAGAAGTACCTCTTGAATCAAAATAGATGTAAACCAACCTATTGTAGGTAGAATGAATAGTTCCAATTATTTTTTGGTTCTTTTGATGTATTGAAGTCAGAAGCCAGTTGAACTTATGGTAAATTTTTGCAGCACCAAAAGATATTAAAAAATATTTAATTTTTACGCATTTAAAAATTAAATGCTTATTCCTCCCTCGTTTTCTTTTATTCGCCCAGTTTCAAAGCCCCATGTGGACACATCTTAATACACATACCGCATTGTATACATTTCTTTTCATCTACTTGTACATTCCAGTCTACATCAAAACAATAAACATTCATAGGGCAGACCGAAATACAGGCTCCGCATTCCACACATTCTTCATCATCTCTATGAATAGGACGATCCAGAATGGAAACTATTGCTCCCCTGAATTCCAGAGCATTTTTTATCCTATCGAACCGAAAATCGTTTACGTCTGCAATCAATTCCCCATAAGTGGAATCAATATTTGCAACCATTATATTAATCGATATTCCGGTTTCGATTATAGATTCGGAAATTATCGGGTTATGGATCCTCTCTGTAGGAATGCTAATTTTTATTTTCATTCTCAGTATCTCCTTGCAAAGAGCTTACTTATATTATCGCTAGTTATTATTCCGAGAACACATCTTTGCATATCGATTACTGGCATGGCAGATACACCATAACGATCCAGTCTACGAGCCGCAATATCAACTGGCTCGTTAGGAGAACAGGTCAACACCTTTTTCGTCATAACACTTTCTACCGAATCAAAACAATTCTCTGCAACGGCTTTGGATATATCCCAGGCAGTTAGTATACCAACCAGTTCGCTGGAATCAGAGACCACAGCCAGATGATTAAAAGAGTTTTCCCATATCTTCTTTGCGGCATCCTGAACTGTCTGAGATTTTTTAATGGTCACAATAAAGTTGGACATTACGTCCTTTACTAGAGGCACAGCTTGAGTCTGTTTCATAAGTTTGACCAAACCTTCACCTTGTAATCTCTCAACCGGCATGGTGACGAAGAATTTCCCACGTTTCAACCAATCCTTTAGCTCACCAGCTATTTTTCTTGCGTTCTTGAAACTGGATAGAGAAGAAGTGGGTACATCCTTCCCATCAATTTGCACCAGGCCTGACCTGAGTTCTCCATAGTTTACCTGCCTGATAGATGGTTTATCTCGGCTACCTACAGCATAATCCAAAATTTTAGTTGTGATATCCTCATCTCGTACTGCAGTTGCAGCAGCAAGTTTTTCATTGAGAATTGGGATAGGGATTCCGATACCCATATAAAGAGTAATCCCATAACCGGTAAAGGAAGCAGCCCTTAAATAATCCGGATTCATCTCCTTCAAGTTTCCTTTGACCATCAGGGTACCGAAACCAGTAGATGGAGAATGCTGAGTTCCATTCCCTATAACATACCCTTGTGCTCCTCCTATGAAAATCCTTGTACCTATACCAATAGTTTCATAATCCGGATCGTTTGAGAGGGGAGATAATACTCCTGCTCCAGAGTAAGTTACGTTTCCGAAATTGGGAAGAAGTTCACCCATATAAGTATTTAATATCCTTTTGGAACTGTTGGTTGCAGCTGCATAATTCTGGTATGCATTCCTGGGGTTTAGAAGGACTGCTTCATTCAAATCTTCAAGGGTAATCGTCGTATCTAGAACTTTCCTGGGATAACAATCAGTTCCATATGAAGTTGCATGAACATTTATTTCTTTCCCCCTCAAGAGATCTTCAATAACATGAGCTCCACCGTACTGAATTCCCCTTGTATCCGAAATCTGAGCAGCTCCGAGGTAAACGTCAACAGCTGCAATTCCACTATATGCTTCTACATTATTGAACCATACCTTCTGAATTTTAATAGGTGACTCGGAGTGACCAAGATTAAGCATTAGGCCAGATGAGCACATGGCTCCGAATGTGCCTGTAGTGACTACATCGACTTCTTTTGCAGCACCTTCTACGCCAAGGTCTTCCACTAGTCCGACCATTTCCTCAGCTGTGACCACATTAACGTCGCCATCTTCTATTTTCCTATTTATCTCATGAATTGATTTTCTCACCATGTGTGTTTCCTCTTATTATAAATGCGGGTAGTAGCAGCATTTAGCAGGGATATATATTACATTGATAATAACTAAGGTAATACCTTTTACATAAGTGGGAGAAGACTGTTCCAGTTTCTGATCTATCTTCAAACTGACAAATTAACATCCTTAGCTTAATAAAATTAGTTATTTTTGTGTACCATATATACTACTTATGGTAATTGAGTACTCTCCATCCAACATTAGTCGCATAATAAATAAGTAACAGCTTACAATGCATAAGCTTGAACTACATCAAATTCCTATAAGTCGGAATGTGAGTTTTTTTCAGTAAGTTTCTTATTCATGCAAGGTATTACCGATACAGGTGATCTTTTGACACGTGTACTTGCTACCGGAACTTTTGACCTTCTACACCCAGGGCATGTCTATTTCCTAACCCAAGCAAGGGCTCTGGGAGACGAACTTTTCGTCATTGTTGGCAGAGATTCAAACGTAACGCACAAGCAAAAACCCATTGTACCCGAGGTGCAGAGACTGGAAATGATAGATGCCCTGGAAATGGTCAACAAAGCCCTTCTTGGCAGCGAAAAAGATATTTTCGAGCCTCTTAAGCAGATCAGGCCGGATATTATTACTTTAGGTTACGACCAGCACTTTGACACAAATAATCTGGAAAAGGAAATTACCAAAAGAGGCATTTCTGCAAAAGTTGTTAGAATTCCGTTTTCAAAGGAATGCCAACTATGCAGTACTGGTGCCATCATAAAAGAGATCCTTAAACGGTATGGATGAACATATCCTTCTACTGGTTGCATATTAAAGCACAAACAACTTTACTGATTCCTATCTAAAAAGATCATTTACTACATGTTGTCTTATCAAAATATTTTTTCGAGCCTTTCAAGAGCTTCCCTGATCCTATCAATAGATGTTGCATAGGAAATTCTAATAAAATCCTCACCTGAAGCACCAAAAGCAATTCCTGGGGTAACTGCCACATGAGCTTCTTTCAAGAGTCTTTTTGCGACTGTTGTCCCATTTCCATAATCACTTACATCAGCAAAGGCATAAAAGGCTCCATCTGGTTTTTTGCATTCAAAACCTATTTTGCTCAGACCTTCAATAAGGACATCACGTCGCACTTTAAATCGGTCAACCATTGCTTTAACTCCATCCTGTGGTCCCTGAAGAGCTTCAAGCCCACCGTACTGAACAAATGTGGTCGCGCTACTTACAGAATGGGACTGGATCTTCAGCAGAAGCTTAAAAATCTCTGGAGGCGCAGTCAGGTATCCAAGTCTCCAGCCTGTCATTGCATAGGCTTTGGAAAAACCATTTACTGTTATGGTTCTTTCCTGCATCCCATCAAAACTGCCAATGCTGATATGCTCCCTGTCGTAGAGGATTTTCTCATATATTTCATCCGAGACTACTAAAAGGTCATGGTCAATTGCAAGATCAGCAATACACTGTAAAATCTTTTTCCCAAATACTCCGCCTGTTGGGTTTCCCGGACTGTTTACTACAATCAATTTGGTTTTATCATTTATGTAATCCACAAAGTTGTCCGGAAGAAAACCTTTTTCAGGGACTGTTGGAATCCATACAGATTCTGCTCCCGCAAAACGGATACATGCGTCATAAGTCACCCAGGCTGGATCAAAAAGAAGAGCCTGGTCTCGATCATCGAGGACTCCCAACATTATCTCAAAAATCCCCTGTTTAGCCCCGGGAGTCACAAGAACGCTCGCTTCTACCACATCGATTTTATTTTCTAGTTTCAATTTTTCGGCAATAGCTGTTCTTAACTCAGGAATGCCTCCAGAAGGTGCATAGTGAGTTTTGCCCTCATACATAGCTTTTACGGCAGCATCGCAGATATTTTGAGGGGTACTGAAATCAGGTTCACCAAGGCTGAAATTGATAACGTCTATACCCTCTTTAATCATTCTGGTAGCAATGTTGGAAATCCTGATCGTTGCGGATTCTTCTACACGCTTGAGCCTTTCGGATGTCATAAGGATGGTCCTGACTTGTCACATTTTGCTAGTTTATGAAAGATGTTCTCGAATTTCACAGCCGTTGCACCAGCTTTACTGCAGCTTCAACTGCTCTTTTTGCATAGTCCACACGTTCATGAGCCGCCATCCGAGTCATGCCTGGGCCAGGAATCCCGAGAGTAACAGGTTTATTGAACTCAAGGGAGAGATCCATGATCTTCCTTGCAGCATGCTGCATAACCACTTGATCATGATCTGTCTCACCTTCAATTACCGACCCTATGGTAACCACGGCATCGATATCATCCCTCTGGCAAAGTTTCTTGATTGCAAGAGGCATATCAAAAACCCCTGGAACGAGAATAGTCTCCTTAACTGTTGTCCCAAGGAATTCTGCATGTTCTCTTCCCAGCAGTTCCATCTGATAGGTTAGATCCCTGTTAAATTCAGCTACGACAAATCCCAAGCTGATGGTCATTTAATAAAATCTCCAGTCTTCGCTTTTACTTAAGATTACTTCACATTCTCAAAGGGCCTGAATCTCCAAATCCCTGCCTCTGTCCAGTACCAGCCTCTCGAATCAGATTTTCAGGTTTAAGTAGCAATTTTATTACATTTAAAGCGTGTTCTCGAGTCCTTCTGTCCATAAGAAAAGCGAGTTCCTTTTCATCTTTTCCTTCATCCTCATGGACAAAAACCTCAATAATATGGATATTGGTCATAAGCTGAGCCATTATAAGACCCTGAGAAGCTTCATGTGCGCACATCTTATCCTTTTCATTTGCTCCGGGCATTCCAAGGGCCATTACGATATCGCAGCCTTCTTCCTCAATAAGTTTTTTGGCTGCGACTGGAAGGTCCTTTATCCCGGGAACAGTAACTCTTTTAATCTTTAAAGATACATTTTTCTGTATCTCATCAATTGCTGCACTCCCCATATTATAACGTGCGAAAGTAGTATCTGCAATTCCTATTGTAGGCATGTGAATCCGATCGAAATTATAAGATTACAACTTTTTTCTGGGTTTTCCTGAAAAAGTTTGATGCTTTTGCAATTTTTTTAATTCAGAACTTGTCAATAACCTGTATTGCAGCTTCTGTCCCTGTCCCCACGTTGTCAATGTAACCTCGTTTATTCAGCACGATCTCCAACTGCTGGATTGTTGAGAGCACATCTCTTGCTGTGATAATTCCCATGCATCCGATCCTGAAAATTTTACCCTTCAGATGTTCCTGGCCACCAGCGATGATTATACCTTGCTTCTTCATATCGTTTTTTATATCCTCCCCATCAATTCCCATCGGTGCCTTCATAGCAGATATAGTGTTGGAGTAAAGGCTGTATTCATTAAGCTGTGGGAACATCTCGATGTTCATCACGGCAACTGCCGCACGTATGGCTTTTGTAAGAATCCTATGCCTTATAATCCTTGCCTCAATTCCTTCTTCTTTTACGATGTGTAGGGCTTCCTGAAGTGCATAGAAGAGAGGAATCGCAGGGGTATATGGTGTTTCTGGCTTGGGTTTGTTGGCACTCTTTTTATACGCTAGAAGGTCATTATAATATGGTCTCTTTGCTATCCCTTTCATAGCTTCCAAGGCTTTTTCACTTACTGACACTGCTGCAAGTCCAGGAGGTGCTGCAAGACATTTCTGTGAACCTACGACAGCAATGTCAACCCCCCATTCATCTACTTTGACGTCATCCCCTCCAAGGGATGTAACGCCGTCCATAATAAAAATTGCTTCATATTTTCTAGTAAGTTTGCCGATTTCTGCAGCTGGGTTAAGAATGCCTGTGGAAGTTTCATTGTGAACGAGAGTAACAGCTTTTGCCCCGTTCTCGAGTTTTTCTTTGACCATTTCAATGTCAACAGGATGACCCCATTCGAAAACTAGAGGCTCAACTTCCGCATAGAGAGCTGCAAGATCTTTGAAACGTTCTCCAAACTTTCCATTTTCGATCGCTATTACCTTATCGCCACTCTGAGTCACAGACCCAACAGCAGCTTCCATACCCGCAGTTCCCGAACCGCTAAGTACAAAAATATCATTATTTGTCTGAAAAATGCTGGAAAGTATTGTCCTGCAATCAGTATAGATACCTGCAAATTCCGTACTACGATGATTAATCATCGGTTTTGACATTGCTCTAAGGACTCTGGGTGCAACAGGTACGGGACCAGGCATCATGAGAAGATTATCTTCAAGATCCATATGTATTATGCTCCACATTCTTTAATATTTAATTGATTTTTGTTTATCTAATTGTTTAATAAATTTATTCAAATTCGGCCATTTTAAAATCCTAAACATATGAAACAATTAAGAGTTATATCCTTGTGGCTGTATACATACGAAAAGTTCCAGAGCATCAGATGCTCTAAAACTATTCAACAGGAAATAAAAATATTTTAATCACTTGGACATTTCCGGTACTGAATCAAATTCAGGATTTAGGTTTAAATTTAACTATGGTATCAATTTGATGTGTTTTTAGTTTCCAGTCTCAACACTTACCACTACTTTAGGAAAAAGTTCCGTTTATTTAGTCCTTAATAATCTTCATTAAATCTTTTTTTGTGACTATGCCGACTACTTTTTTTATAACCAGCACAGCAGAATTTCCTTCTAATATATTCAAAACTACTTAGAGAAAGGTACCAGTAGATACTTTTGGGAGGAACTCCTCCACTTAATCCTGAGATCCCAACTGGGAAATTGACTTTTTCTTACTTTCTCCAATCATTCTTACTATCATATCTTATAAATACTTCCAACCGGAACTCCATTTTCAAGTACATGAACTTGTAAAAAACCATTGATATACTTCAAGTTTACTGCTTCTTCTATAGAGTCAGATGGAGAAATGTGACGGACAGGGAAATAAATGAGATCTCTTATGAGAACCAGCAGTTCCTTTTCAGCTTTCTTAAAAGTGTCAAGTATTTTTCTGACAGTAGAAAGTCTAGCATCCACATCTCAGACTCTATACGAACAATAATAGACTGCTGTAATCCTACCCTTTTAGCCAGATCCTTCTGGGTAAACCCGAGTTCATTTCGTCTTTTTTTAAGATCTTCGGGTGTTGGAAGCTGCATATGTATTACCCATATTAATTATGATATTTAATCTCATTGGTTAACATAATTTAAAAGTATATATATAAATCATTTATAGGAATAAATAATAGAGATCAGGAACAAACTTGGCAATAAAATTTAGAAAAATAAAAAATTTCAAAATATAGTCCGGTTAGGCAAAGATGGGTAGGCATGAAGTCTATAAAAATTAATAGAGTAGTATGAAAAAATAAAATTTTTGTATCTCAACTCGCTGCAAGCAACCTGAAATGTTCGTGTTCACGCTCAGAATATAGAGGAATCATTCAAAATCAAATATCTTCATTTTCTTATATGCTTCTTTTTCTTCCTGGTTTCAATGATAAAGAATACTCTGAAATTCACAATAAGCTTTGGGATGGTTAATTGTGGAGTGATGAAAGTACATAGGAACTGTGGGTAATGTTACAGTTTCCATGTCATTAAAAACGATGTTGTGAATCATTGAAACAGGAAGATGCAGCAAATTAAAGAAAAACAAGAGAAAATGGACTAAGAGTGCATAATGAAAACAGCTAACCAGAAAAAAGGAATAGTAGAAGAATTATCCCTAAATATTGAAAATAAATAAAATGTTAGAATTTAAATAGGCTTCATGCACTTAAGCAAAAAATCAAAAAATCAAACACTCAAGGCTGGTGAATATGTTTGTGCTTTTGATAATTGAGAGCTTAATTCTATAGATTTCTCAGTTAGACAGAGTAAGTCCTATTAAAGTTTGAGTTCCTTAGCCATCTCCTGGAAAACCTTTCCTTTATCAGTAGTGATGAAAAGCCCATTTTCGTTCCTGATAAGTTCTTTTTCTCTTAGCATTTCCAGATATTTCTGGGCGATGTTAAAATTTAGATTTACCTCATATACAATATGAGTTTTCTTTGCTCCATTCATAGCTACTCTTAAAATATCTACTGCAATATCAGTTCTGCTCCTTCTTTTAATACTGATTCCTCCCCCACGGTTAACTTTAAAACAATCTTTGCGAGAAACCTTTGCTTTAAAAATAACTTAAAGCATATATTTTTGTCGGTAACAAAGATCCTAACTCTTTATCGTTCCCCTTTCTATATAACTATATCATTGTTATATAAAAATTCAAGTTATAACAAGTAGTTCCAAATCTCGCCAATTTCGAAATCATCTTTCAAATAAGTAGGGCTCACACAATAACAGATTTTTTTAATTTAGTCTCTCAGATTTTTCCAATATTACAATAAAGTTAAATTTTATTTTAATCTATATATATAAACCATTGCTCTGATTGTATGAATTTTTTTACTTTCAAGCCAAAAATTTCATTTCTGATTCTTTGTAATTCCAGCTTTAGAAAAGCTATCAATGAGAATAATTACATTTGTTCTCCTTACTTTTTTTTCGTTGACTAATACTTTTAAAAACCAGATATCTGTTTCATTACCCATGATATTCTTCAATTATCCATGACTTATCAGCTAGTCCTTCCTCATGGATTTATCTTTACCCAGCACATTTGCGACTCAGTATTACAGTCCTCACTTATTGAAACTATCCTATTCAATAATCTCACAAATTCACACACTTTTAGATTTTCTGTCGAGGTATACAACAGGGCCATCTCATTTTTCAATTGAAAAGTAGCTCAAAAATTAATCTGATTTTCAATGAATAATAGTAGCCAAACAGGAAACAAATTATGCATTTATGTATATCTGTAGAATATCGAATGCTAGCTTTGAGGTTCTTTACGCTTCACACCACACATAAAAAATTATGAATTCCAGCTTAAACTCAAGTTATTTGTCTTTATCGAGCATATTAGGAGGAATGATCACCTTTGGTTTCATTTTAGTCATCTGTATTAAATATATGAAAAGCAACAGGTAAAATAAACTCACTATTGATCAAACCAAGGTAATCAGATAAAATACCTTTAACAATAAGATGATGCTTTCCACCTTAATAATATCAAAAAATTATTTTTTCAGCATAAAATTCATATAATCTTGAGCAATCGACAATCAATCATTTTATTTAAGAGTAAAAAATTTCTTTTCTTCAGCCTTAAAAATTCTGTACCAAAAAGTTATTTTTGAAGGAAACAAGTGAAAAATGATAGGTTGAGCATTTGGTACAGGAGTAACAAAGAGCACCGAGGTAATATAAATACAGCGGAAGCAACGATAATAAAAAAACATTAAAATCTTTGACTAACAGACACAAATCAGATTTGCAGTGTCGATTTCACTTAAAACAATTCGGTGTGTTCGCACCACTGCTCTGAATATTAAGGAAATTATTCAAACTAAAATTTTTTAATTTGCTTATATGCTTCATTTTCTTCCTGGCTTTCCTTATTTTAAAAATCTTTTAAATTGGATAGAAAATTTTACCATCGCCACATTTCCAATGTAACTTCAATAAGGGTATATTAAATTTGATTCTAAAAACGGTTATAAAATTGATCATTGAATTGCCATGGAAAGCTCAAATGCGACTTTTATTGCGAATGCTAAATTCAGTAATTCGCTAAAATTAATTCTCCAATCTTTACCAATATGTTACCTCAAACATTATAGAACTGCCTTAATCCTTAATTTTCGTCCCTACAAGCCATCGATTAGAAGCACAAATAAATCTAATCTGAACTTTTCCTAATTAAAAAACTTAGGTTATCTTTTGACAATAGCAAAATGTTTTTTCTAAAAGTATGCCCATATGCTTTTTAGCAAGAAAGATATTGGCTTATAAAAATACTCGATATTAACGAGAATTTTGATAAACCTCAATATTTTGTCAATTACACATATATTGGGCATAAATGCTTCATGAAGATCAGAATATTGTCGAAATTCTACGCGGTCTTTAGAGATACAATAAAGCAACCGCAATATACATTTTTGATTTTAATCCAAATTTAGGACCATATCAAATTTAACGGATAAAAAAGACATGAAGAAGATTTCCCACCGTATATAATTGTACTTAAGGAGAGAAGGAAAAATTAGTGAAGTACTGAAATCGCATTCTAGGTAATTCCGCTGCCCAAATAGATTTAGTGACCTGAATTATCAAAAATAGTAGCCAAATCTTGTGAATTAGACACTCACAAACTTTTTGCCATTGCTTACATACACAGGATATACTGCGAAATACAGATACACTTTTTGATAGAAGTAATACTGAAATTTTAGCTCTGAAAAAAATGGGTATACCAGAAAAATGTGATATAGTTGCATGCAAATCCACTAGTGACTTTTGGGTTTCTATTTATGATTCATTGATAAGTATCTACTTTTATAGTTAAAAATATCAGAAATATGAAGGCATTTACGCATAAAAAAACAGATAAAGTAGATTCAAAATTCATTTCACAACTTCCACTTAATAATATGATTCAGCCATCAAGATTTTTCCCAAAAGATCATAACAAATTTGGTTGTATGTTCGTCTTCTCCATAAATTTGTACAAAAAAAACGATGCATCAATTATTATGAGCCTCTTTAGTTGAGACAATCTGTAAATAATAGAGAACCTTTCTCCAAATATTCGTAATCAAAGTTTGATGACTCCCCCAGCTGAAAAGAATTTAGTGAGTCGTCAACTTTGATTTTATTCTGATTCGTAGAATGGTTTCATATCTAACTAAATTTTGACCCACTGAGTAATTCACATGGTTTTTGCCAATGCCTCCTAAAAACTTTTGATTTGAACTAGCCTTTTATTTACCTTCTAAATTTAAGACTGAGCATTAGACTCACTATTTTCAGCAACTTACCTCTAAAACAATTTGTTTTAATTTGTAGGAATTGGAAGGTTTCATGAAATCTCAAATCAAAGGAGTTCAAAGATAATAATTAAATCAGTATATATGAAAAAATATAGTAATTAAAACAATAAAACATAGGTAAAAATGAAAAATAAAATTGTCGAAAATGAATATTTTGCCTTTTTTTGTTTTTTAGAGTTATTTTATCAGCATAGTAAAAAATAAAAAAATGAATTACTATTGAAATAATATTAGTCCATTAAGATAAATATTTATATTTAGTATAATGTAGTTATATTGTGGTAAAAACGTAAAAAACTTTACAGTGGGGGAAAAAATGGAATTTAGAATTGTTAGTTCCATAGAGGAAATTCTCCTATCTTGACTCTTAAAAAGCTTGTTGTTCATCTGAATTTCAGACATTATAGCAAGGATATTTTAGATTGGGCAAAAACTGTCCGAAAATTATGATAGTCCAATTACCTAAATATATCCTAACTTGGTCTCAAAGTCCATCAAAATGTTCCTTGAGATGAGAGAACAAAGCTCTATTGAAGGAGACTTCTAGGTTAGCAGAAATGATTTTATCCATAGCACATTAGCTTTGAAAGACAAAGTGTACTAAATGGGGGATGAAAAATGAAAAGTAAAATTCTGCTGATAACACAATTTTATCCATATCTGGTAGCATTATAGCTAATAAGGCTTGCGGAATCCTGCCAAACATCTCGGAACACAATAATCAATTACTCTAAATTTTGGTCGCAATCAATTTTCAGGAGTTTTGAAAATCTTAAAAAAAGATTTTCTCTACATTTTCCACAAATTTGAGATATATTCGCTTTTCAGATTTGATCAAGACTCAAGAATGCAACCAAAATTATTGGCAGATATTACTTAGTTTTATGGGGGGTATAAAAATGGCAGTACATAAGTTTTTACCTAATCAAAAAACTAATGAATTTTATTTTGATCGACATCATATAATATCGGTTTTAAGACGAGAATTAGTGCTTCTTTCTCTAGTAAGTTGCCTTGTCCTTGCAAGCGTCCATACTGCTTTATGCAGAAGTTCCGTGCCAGTAATTTATATTGCAGGAGATGGTAGTGGAGATTTTAATTGCAATGGAAAAGATGACAATGTACCGATAAACAAAGCCCTAAAGTTTGTGGTAGAAAATCCCGCATACACAACTGTCCACCTTAAAGGACCGTTTACATATACCATAGATGATACTCTTCTGATCGGCAGCGATACAATTCTTGAAGGAGATTCTAATGCTGTGATTAAACTGGCCGATCATGCAGGATGGGATACAATGAAACCCCTGATTCAGCAGATGAACTGTTCAGGAAACAATAACATTACAATAAGGGGCTTTGAAGTTAATGGAAATTATGTTGGTAATAGTGAAATCAAATTAGGTAGTGGATACTATAGTATAATTTACTTCAAACATTCTACAAATATAACAGTATACAATATGTATATGCATGATGGAATGGGAGATGGACTGAGAACAAATCAGTGCAAAAACGTTCAGTTTTACAACAACACTATATACAAGCTCGGGCATGATGGCATGTTTGCTATTGGGTGTGAGAACATGGAAGCCTGGAACAACAAAATAACCTGCAGGACAAATAGCGCTCTTAGAATCTGGAACTCTAATGAAGTAAAATTGCATAATAACATAATAGATTCCTTCTATCATTGGAGTGCAGGTGGACCGGGTATTCAGATCGAAAAGAGTTCTGGAATTATGGATAATATCGAAGTCTACGATAATACTATCCACAATACATATGGACCTGGAATATGGTTTTTTAATTATGATACATCTCTTACTACCAGAGATCAGGGGAAGAATATCCATATTCATCACAATGTTTTCTACAACACAGGAACTAATCCTCATCCTATAGTTACGTGGGTTGGGGGCATTGTAGGAAGTGAATTCCATGACACACTTATCGAAAACAATGTATTTGATGGTGTATACAATGCAGCCATTGTCCTCATGAATCCCAATGATTACTCATTTGATTATCTACCTCAAGAAGGATATAGGACCATTGTACGTAATAACATAATCGTAGACACTCAGAAGCGGACAAAAAACCCTAGCGGAACAGGATATGCAGTTATCAATTATCTTCCTGAAACTCATACCATTATTCTGGAAAATAACTGCCTTTATAACAATGCTGGCGGGAATTACATAAACGCAAGCTCAACTACTGATATCTATGCAGACCCTCTCTTCGCAGATCAAAAAAAACATGATTACCATTTAAAATCAAAAGTAGGTCGCTGGGATGGGAACAATTGGGTAACGGATAATATCAGCTCTCCGTGTATAGGTGCTGGATATCCTTTTTCGGATTATTCTAACGAACCGGAACCAAATGGAAACCGGATTAGCATAGGCCCAGATGGAAATACGAGGTATGCCTCAAAATCAGAATTTTGTATATCAAAAGATACTTCTCACTGACAACTAAGGTATCAATATAACCAAAACTTAAGCATTTGAAATACCAAATCAATTACATTGGACATTTTAATTAAACTTGTGCTTTGTACAGAGATCCAGCCGATGTACATAGATTTAAAAATTTTATATATTTTTACCATCATTATCCATTGAATGTTAGATCCATTTTTGAGCTACTGTCACATTGAAAATAGATGGTATAATTTGTACTTTGCGAAAAGTGGATTTAGACATTACAGAATTAATGATATTGATTTCTTCAAGTGCTAAGTCCTAATAATTAGCGTCTATGATCCACTTTATTTCCATGGTCCTCAAATAAAAGTTAACACTTCAAAAACTTGGAAGAATGGATTTATATCAAGGATATTTGGATCTACTAAACTTAAATTCAACGCGAATCACGGAAGTAGGGAAAGCCTGAAAAGAGTAAATTAAATAATAAAGGAAAACATTTTCCTTATATGTTTACTTTTTTCTGTGGGTATAGAATTTCAAGTAACTTAGCCATAAATAATTACTTTTGGAACAATTCATTTTTTTGCTAATGCCAAGAGGGAGCTAATAAATAGAGGTTTAGATAATAAAACTGAATTTAAGGCAATGTAATTATTTCTTTGCCGAAAATATTACTTGAAAAGCTATAGAATATTTCGATAAACCCCAATTTTTAACTGTTTGCTTATACACCCTATATAAGCAACTTGTTAAAATCGGAAGTTATCGAAAGTCTCTATACTCATTCCATGTTCTTTTTAGTATCTCCTACTCATTGTAACTTTTGTGGTACCATATTAGATGTGAACTCTTGCCATACGTGCCTAACTCTCACGAGTTACGGTTGCTACAACCTACAATGTTGAACACTGGGAATCTCGATAAATCCCTAAATTTTGTCACATGCTAACAAATTGAATGTAAATAGATCGTGAAAATAAAGGTCTATCGAAATCTTCATTGGATTTGTTCTAATTTATAGTATTTCACTAACTTTAATCCATTATTTCGAACACATGTCTGCTTATTTTAACCATACCAAACGATTATAAGCAATATAGATGTATCTCCATCGAGTAAATATATATAATAAATCTTATTTGAGATTTATACCTGAAATTAACCATAGATCAAGGAATCTTAAAGTATGTACTTTTAATGGAGTTAAATGAATAAACCCTGTTGTTACATCTCTGAGAAAAAATATTCAAATTCCTAATCCATCAAATCTGACTCAGAAACTCTTTTTCAAGATTCTAGTATCACAGGATACCCAAAAGTTATCTCAGTCGAATACCCGATGCTTACTGCTGTGATAGAAAATTACCAAAGAACTATCATTAATTAACCAATCTATATTCTAAGCTACCTTTAACCATGAAATGGACTACTTCATGCAAACCACTGTGTATATAAATTAAAATATTACCTATTTTTCGTAACAATTCAGCCTATCCAAATTCAGTTGAAATAGATCTGTTTTGATACAATAGAGACCTCTGATTACGAACTGTTGGAAACATCCAAAACATAATCCATGGGCTACAGTTAAATAAAACAAGCACATCGAAATTTGCTCAATGAATCTCAGTAAAGATGGCGATATAATTGTTTTATCCTGGATTGATAACCATCATTTTCACTAATTTAATTATCAGCATTCAGTTTCATTGAAATTAGAGAATCATCCTCTCTTTTAGCAAAGGTTCAATATTGTTTGCTTTATAAGTTACTTTGTCGAAAATGATAAAATAACTTTTTGTTAGATCCACCTTTTCACTAGAATAAAAGTGTCAAAAAAATGCTCCAATTCAGAGAGTTGTTTTTATTAACTATAACTCAATAGATATGTTTATGAGCTACAATTGATCATGTCTATTATTTTTAGTATATCCGTACTTACCAATTTAGGTTCAGTGCCGGAAGAACTATACTAGGCCAGTACGAATATCCAAAGTATGAATTCGCACCTTTTTTGTCCAGATTTTGTCTCTGCTTCTGCTTTTTTTAGCTTTATTTTCTCGAGGTATAGCCAGTTTTGCATGTCATGATTTGAATGGATAAAGTAGCTTCCTGAATCAGACCTTTTTTATTTTTCAAACCAAGTAATCAAGTTGGCTTTGCAACTGTCCCTATATTGATTCTTCTTTGCAGTTCTCAATAATTTTTATTCTTATGACCATACTGTGTTACTATCTAATATTTAATTAGAAAAACCAAGAAATTTCTGAAAGAAATTCGATCAATACATTGTTTCTCAAGTTCAAAGTCTGAAATATATGCCATTGCTGTAAGAAAAAGCGTTTTAAACATAACGATTATGTGGGCTTCAGTCCACATGCAATTGACTGTAATCAATCAAAAAAAAACAAACGAGATAAAAAGTATATAAAATTGTAATGTGGCGTAGAATATACCTGCAACAAAAAGCTTTAAGATAATAAGCCCATAAAGCAGGCTATGCTCACATTCATAGGGCTGGGTCTTTTTAGCGAGTATGACATTTCTTTAAAGGGACTGGAGGCTGCCAGGAAAGCTGACATTGTTTATGCGGAGTTTTATACTTCATACCTCATGGGTACAAGCCTGGATGAAATGGAAAAGCTATATGGAAAAAGAGTTTGTTTGCTCTCAAGAGAGGAGGTAGAACAACAGCCTGATTGGTTGGTGGAAGCAAAAGAAATGAATATAGTTTTTTTGACTGGTGGAGACACGATGATTTCTACAACCCATGTGGATCTGCGCCTGAGAGCAGAGAAATTAGGGATAGAAACCCACCTGATTCATGGAGCTTCCATTACTTCAGCCGTTTCAGGGCTCACAGGGTTGCAGAACTATCACTTTGGGAAATCCACAAGCATTCCACACCCCTATAAAAGCAAGAGAGGCACAAGAATTATCTCGGAAACACCTTATGATATTATAAATCAAAATATAGAAATGGGTCTTCATACTTTAATTTTCTTGGATATTGATAAGGAAAATGGCTATATGACCCTGAACACAGCACTTGAGCTTCTTCTGGAAATTGGTGAAAGAAGAGGAGAAGAACTCATAAACCGAGCTGTTGCAATTGGTATAGCTAGAGCAGGCTCAGAAAAACCGATAATAAAAGCTGATTATGTAAAAAAACTAAAATACTTCAATTTTGGAAAACCCCTCCATATACTCGTAATTCCAGGAAAACTACACTTCCTTGAAGCTGAAGCACTTGTGATGCTTGCTGGAGGACCAATGGAGCTTATAGTAAAGGATTGAGTAAAAAGAAAGAATAAAGCTATCAATCTGCTTTTCAGGTGATCAAAATGCCTGCCGATTTAAGCGAAAAAGTCAAAAGATATGAAGATATGCTAAAAAGAGCACTACAAAAAGCAAAATATTTTCCGACCTCAAATTCCCACATGAATGACATTGCAAAAGATTATTACACAATGGCTGAAGCCTATTATAAGGATGGAGTTTATTTTCTAAACAATGGAGATCCTGTAAATGCCCTCGCCTCTTTCAGCTATGGTCATGCATGGCTTGATGCGGGAACAAAACTTGGTATTTTTGTAGTTGATGATGAAACCCTTTTCACCATTTGAGAAAAAAGAACAAAGAAACAAAAAATGAAAATGTGGGAATCCACATAGAATAGAGAAAGTAAGGTATCCCTGAATGAAAAAATTGAAAATTATAGAACTAAAAACTAAAAGCATAACTGAAAAACAATATCAAAACTAAAAGCACAACTGGAAAACAATACCAAAGAACGTACATAACTATAATCAGAATAAGAAACAATTTATATATTTTAATCCATTCTTTAGATTCTGCAAAGATTTTCCCAATCAGATAATATTCTTAAAAAATTATAATAATGGAATAATTACGGTGAATAATAATGAAAAACTTTCATGTGGTACTTGAAGCAGCTTGGTTGGTTAGAGATGTAAAGACAACTGATGATGCGATAGGGGTAGCGATTTCTGAAGCTGGAAAGCGCCTGAACCCCAAATTGGACTTTGTAGAGGTCGACGTAGGAACCACTTCCTGCCCTGCATGTTGTGAGCCCTTCAGCAGTGTATTTATAGCAGCAAATACTGCTCTTGTGGGACTTATTTTTGAGATGAAAGTTTTTGATGCCGAATCTGCAGAACATGCAGAAAGGATTACAAAATCTGTGATAGGTAAATCTCTCCGCGACATTCCACTAACAGTTGTCGAGGTTACCGAATTCGAAAGATTAGGAGATAAGGGAGAAAAAAAGCAGAAAAATAAAGTAGATAAATAAACAGTTTTTTTGAGAACCTAGCAAAAACAGTTTTTCGAAAAAATCTACCAAAAATACCAGAAATGACATAGGCATTATGGTGAAGCTTTTCATACCTTAAAGAGGATTTTGATAAACTTTTGACTTTTCATGAATATTAATAGTACACCAGCTATAATATATGAAAAAATATAGTGTTTTACAGAAATTCTCATAAGTTTGTCCAGAAAAGCTCAAACAAGCTCATGGAAAAAAAGAAAGGGTATTTCATAGATAGAAGGCGACATAAAAAATAGTATCTACTTCCTGTCTATTTATCCATATTTTAAGGGTATACAATCCCTAAAATATCTGGGCTCATTTGAGCCCCATGAAAAAAGAGGACACTACATGGACAGAGAAATCTCAATAGTGGCGCATAATGCTTTGGATTACATCGTTGATGTTGAAAGAATAACAGAAACTATGAATCTTCCCCTGCGATTGATTACTAGAAGTACCAGTCGATGGTGCTGCCAACATTGTGGTTGCCATTGCAAGGCTTGAGGGAAGAGCCAGCTAATTTCCCTAGTGGGTACAGATTATACAAATTCCGGATATTAAAAGCTCCATATAGATGCTTGTGTTGACTTTACACTCCTCTACGAAATTGGACACCATAAATTTCCAAAGCTTTTATTTTTACAGACAAGGAAAATAACCAGACAATATATTTTTACTGTGGAGCCTCTTCAAAATTCAAAGAGTTTGAACCAGGATATATCTAATTTGTCCATTTAGCTATCGGAGATCCAGTATGTAATGCAGTATCATGTAAATAGCCGACTTTGCATCCTTCGATCTGGGCCAAGACCTAGCAAGTATTCAAAAGAAAAACTAGAACTCATCCTTGATCATACTGATATATTCTTCCAAACCGGCATGAAATCAGGAAGGTCTCTAAGATTACAGGGAAAAGCTTCTGTGAGCTCAAAACTATGATTGCAATTACCATAGTCACATAGATGCTGAAGGCAGCAGAATATATACAGATAAAGAGGAATTCACAATTCCTGTGGTTCCGTTAGAACTGTTGACACCGCAGGAGATACTTACAGGGAGGTTTCCGACTGGCCCTTACAAGATGAAAATCTCTCCACACATACTGAAATAGTGTCCACAGTAGTTTCTTTTTCAGTACAGAAACGGAGCTGTCAGACAAGCCTTCCAAACTGAGAAGAAATGAAATCTCGTTACTAAGCCAATTTTGGAAAACTGGAAAAGCATATTGAGATTGGAAATACCGAAGACTAAACGCTGAAAAATCAAAAAATATATCAAATATTACATGATGAACCACGATCATAACCCTGAGGTACGGAAAAAGTGGTTAGATATAGGGATCCAGATGAAACTCGCAGCACTAATTTCAGGTGGCAAGGACTCGATTTTTGCCATACACAAAGCCTTTGAAGAAGGGCATGAGGTCACTCACCTCATTAACATTGTTCCAGCAAGGAGCGATTCCTACATGTTTCATTCCATCAACCTTCACATGGTAGAACTAATATCAACTGCCTGTGAAATCCCGTTGATCCAGCAACAGTCAAGTGGAATCAAGGAACTTGAGCTAGATGACTTGACCCTTGCCCTAAAAAAAGTGAACGTAGAAGGGATATTAGTAGGAGCTATTGAATCTCAGTATCAGGCCGGTAGAATTCAGAAAATTTGTGATTCCATGGATCTTAGGGTCTACGCTCCTCTATGGCACAGGGATCCTGAAGAGTTGCTCAACGAGATGTCAAAAGTTCTTGATATACGGATTGTCCAGGTTGCAGCTGAAGGCCTTGATAAATCCTGCCTTGGCCGTCCTATCAATGTAAATTCCATCGAACATCTTAAAGCCCTTAATCGCAGGCACATGATCCACATGGCTGGAGAAGGTGGAGAATATGAAACTCTTGTCCTTGATGCTCCTTTCTATAAGAAACATATTGAAATTGTAAAAAGTGAAATTGAATGGGAAGGGGATAGTGGATCTTTAAAGATTCTGGAAGCAAAACTCGTCGATAAAAACTGATTTTCGAAGCAGACTTTCTAGAAAAAAAGTTTTAGCGGCATTTCATGAAGTTTTGAGGACTTCGATAAGCTCCTAAATTTAGTCGTATACTTACAAATTGTATATAAGTGATTCGTGAAAATTAAAAATTTATCGATATCCTCTGCTCTAACACTGCAGTTATCCAAGAAATTGGATTATTGTGTTTTACTTTCTGATAATGTCCATGAATTATTGAAAATCTGAATTATAGGTTATCTATACATTTTCCTAAAAATGGTAGGTACATTTCTTTTTAAGATTTGATCATGACTCAAAGAAACAACTTGAAATTAAACCTGAGTAAAAAATGAATTGTCAAAAACTAGTTCACCTACATTATTTGGTAGATTTTATTTCAAAAATTCACTTAGTGATATTTTTTGTTCCGCACTTCAGTGCTATTAGTTAGAACATATCGACTTCAGTGCATGAAATCACAAACTTCGTCAAACTGGAAACTTAATTATGGAAACATCAACTACTTAATGACGGACAAAAAAATACTGTCGTAGCCCTAAGTCATTGATTAAATTTGAAAAATGAATATACCTTCCATTTTAGGGAAAAATTCGAAAAACTCTTTTGTTTTCTATTTTCAACAACTCACTAGCAAGATTCAGAAACTAAAATAATAACCCATGTCTGTCCTTGACTCATTAATTAAATATGAAAACCTATTATACATTTGATTTATGAAAAATGTAAAGAGAATTTTGATTTACGATTTTCAACAACTCATAGACAAAACATAGTTTCCTATTCAGAAAATTATTTTTGAATATCTTATCCAAAAAAGTATAAAGTATGGAAAAAACGTGCGCTAAATTATAGCATGGTCTTGTTATGAGAAGAATTACATCCATATTTGTAGTAAGGTATCTGAGAATATCCTTTTGTGCTGTAAACCTCACCATCACTTTACCTCTTCTTCCCCCAAAACTCTCAAAATTCGGAAGTACCTTCTAACAATACTTTTCCTAATTCACTAACTTGACCAGATTGATCCGATTAGACTCTTGAAAAAATCTCCCTGGAAATGTGGAGATGATCTATATATACACAAAGAGATCTGGAGTAAAAAGCGTTCTAAATTTTGAAAAATAAGATATCATACAAAGCCCATTAAGTAGTGAAGATCGTTTGTTCTTTAAGCCTTTAATAGCTATCAATTAAATCTAGAATTCTCAGGGCAAGGTATGCACCATTTGCTCCGTTATCTATCCCAACGCTCCCGACAGGTATCCCTTTAGGCATTTGGGCTATGGAAAGAAGAGCATCGAGCCCGCCAAGATTTGCACTTACGGGAACTCCAACTACAGGTTTTTTAGTCTTGGAAGCTACAAATCCAGGGAGAGCTGCCGACAGACCTGCAATTGCGATAAAGACCTTTGCATCAGTGCTTGAAATGTAACTGTCAAGTTCTTCCGGATTCCTGTGGGCGGAAAGAACCATCACTTCGTAAGTATACTTGTTCTTTTCAAGCACAGATGTCGCACGATTGGCGATTGATCTGTCGGATTCGGAACCCATAATCACTGAAATATCGACCATTTTAGCTCCTATTAGCAGTCAAGGCAGGCTTCCTTTGCCACTCAACTCATACTGACGTTCAATACTCATCCTTATTAAAATTTCAAAAATAGCCTTAACAGACCCCAGATCAAGATTAAGCTCTGTTGCAGCATTTAATGCCCTGCTGATTACAATCTCATTTTGCTTGTGATCATTTATTGAAGTTCCATTTATTCGTTTTGATTCAAGCACCTTTTCAGCCATATTAACTCTTCTATCAATAAGGGAAAGGATTTCTATATCAATCTCTTCGATTTTTTCACGGACAGCTTCAAGTTTGGTCAAGAGAGTCACTCCCTTCATAAGGATATTGCAGCCCTGTTATTTATAGTGGTCTCTATGATCCTTCCTTCCATTCCACAACTTTCCCAGGCAGATTTCAGCTCTTTTGTCTGCTCATTCTTCACAAGTGCTACATATGAAGGACCGGTTCCAGATAGGCTCACACCTTTTACACCACATTCGAGAGCTTTTAGCATGTATTCCATATCAAAACCAAGGGCCCCACAGTAGAGGAAACCATTAAGTGTCATGGCTCGTTCGTAGTCACCTTTCAGAGCAAGATCGTATGCAACTTCTACATAAGGAGCGATCAATTGGGAACGTTTGATATCAGTCTCTACACTGAAAGCCTTCCTGTCAGGTGCAAATATCAAAACTTTATACTCAATTTCCTCGCGTCTGATTAGCTCCATTTTTAGGTTGTCAGTGACCACAATTCCTCCAAGGAAAGAAGCACATGCATCATCAAAGGCTCCTGTTACTGTAACCCCTGCGTCTCTTGCGGCTCTTACCCCAAGTTTCACAGTCTCAAGGAGAGGTAGAGTCTTGCCAATGGCACGTAAAGTTGCAAGGATGGAAGCGTTTGCTGCAGCACTACTACTCTTGAGCCCGCCTGCAATAGGGACTTCACTTCTTGTTCTTACCGTACCACCTAATTCAAGCCCAAACTTTTCGAGGACCAGCTCAACGCAGAGCTCTATGAGGCGAGCATCTCCCTCAGGTGTCTCTTCAATAGATCCTGAAATCCCGTCTTCACTTTCCGAAAGTCTAACCTCGGCAAATGTTTTCAAATCTATCCCGAATGCAGCACCTTTCCAGGTAGCTATGGCGTTTATTATAGTTCCTGCTCCGAATGCACAGGCATGCCCTTTGAATGTCATCAAGTCCAAAATGCACTGCTCTTTAATATTTTTTGCGACTCTTTTTTAGAGCATATATAACCGACAAAATAAATAATGCAAGATTTTATGTTCAAAATCTGATTTTCCAAAATTTCATCAAGATATAAATTACTACATAAGATTTTTGAATAACTTAATTGGCTTTAGCACAGCAAGATAACTCCCCAACAATATTCGGTCTTGTTCCTATATTGTTAGCTAGAGGAAAAAATCCAGTTCTTTGGCACTAGCAAACCTCACTGCAAGCAACTATATATTCACTTCATCCTTTGGACATAAAGTAATTATTCAAAATTAAATATTTTCATTTGCTCAGGAGATCCGTTTTCTGCCGAATTCTCCTGATTTTTAACACCGTTTTTAGTTGCATTGAAAGTTGTACCACCATCCACACTTCCAATGTAACTTCCGTTAATCTACAGTTCATTAACTTATAACTGTTCTTTAATATTATAGTATTTTGGTAACAATTTTTCTTGCGTGGTAATTTTCATAATCTTCATTACTTAGAAGAATAATATTTTGTTCGGTGTCAATGCAAAAACTTATATGATTAACATCAGTATCGATTCCATTAAACTCAAAACAGTAACTTTTATCCATTTCAAAGTAGAAATATTTTTAATAGTTGATGATGTCGTTGCTTAAAAAAAATTATTACACTACTTAATACAAAAAACAATGAGTAGATCTTATTTAATCGTACACTAGTTTACATGAAGTAGTTCCATTTTATAGCACAAATATACCTGAAAAATATAACCCACTCGATTAATAATGGTTTTCGGTGAAGTTTCCATCCTCACATATTGCTGCAGGGTATTCAATTGGAATAAAGACGCTATATCCAGGGATCGCAGAGGAAGCAAAAAGCAAAGTCTTAATCTTGTAAATCAGGGATATTTGCTGAAAGCAAACCCGAAGATTGAGGAGAAACCTAGCAGGTTGCCTGAAGCATACCCATACATTAGAGTTGAGTGCTGAATGCAATTTTATTTTTGTCTTGTTCATGAGTCACTGAATAATTCTTAAAAAAGAGCAAGTATCACAAAACTGTTTTGGCAAACCAAGATTCACACCAATAAAAAATTTCTGATCAACATCACAATATTCCCTCAAGATCTACTGAAATCAGCTGTATTGGAAGCCTGTTCTACATTCTTCTTTGACCGATGATCCAGCTGACCATTCTAGTATTGAGCTTCACAACATAAGGTGAATTAAACCTAGCATAGCTAATGTGAAATCTTTTTCGTTATATAAACTAACTTTCGATAATAGAACACTATACTAAATTTAGAAGAACCTTGGCCTTGCAGAAAGATATTTTGCAAGTGGCAGTTTCCTATAAGGTTTACTACTTATTTCTTCTCTAACCAACTCTTTAAGTTTTTCAGGAGTTATCTGGATTTTTTTTAGTTTATCGTGCTCTGATTTGGCTCTAATGGTAACATTAATAGTACCTTCCTCAATTTCTTTATCGCCAACTACCACTAAATAAGGTATCCATTCCCTGCTTGCTTCTCTTACTTTTTTTCCGATGGACATGTCACGATCATCAATATCAACCCTACAATCAAGCTTTTTTGAAACTTCTTCGGCAAAAGACAGGTGCTTTTTCGAAATAGGCACTATTCGAACCTGGGTTGGAGAAAGCCAGACAGGGAACATGGGAACTTTTCCTTCATCAGCTTCCATTGCAGCTTTTTCAAGAAGAGCATAAATACAGCGCTCAATTGCCCCGCTTGGCGAGCAGTGAAGAACTGTCGGATTTACCAATTTACCCTCAGCGTTCACATAAGAAATGTCATACCTTTCAGCATTTTCCACATCTATTTGAACAGTAGAAAGAGCGCTGGCCTTGGCCAAAGCGTCTACGAAATTAAACTCAAACTTAAGTACGAAATAGAAGAATCGGGTGTCCCACATTTCAACAAGCACGGGTTTGTCAACGGTTTTTGCCATGCTGACTACAAGCTCTTTATTCGACTCGTAAAAGTCCCGGGTAAAACGGATGGCGACCTCATAATCACTAACGTAAATTCCCATATTCTCAAGCACATTGATGCATAAATTATATTGCTTCTTAAACTGATCCACAGCCTGCGGCATATCCTCACAGAGAGTATGCATATCAGGCATTGTAAAAGCTCGAAGTCTTCTCAAACCCACAAGTTCTCCTCGCTGTTCCTTCCTAAAACTATAGCGGGTCATTTCTATCATCTTCAGAGGCAGATTCTTATAAGAAATAGTCATGTCATGATTCATCAAGAATTGCCCAAAACAGGCTGCAAAACGTAGGAACAGTTGCCGCTTATCAGACTCGATCGAATACTGCCTTGCGGGGAATCTATCTAGATATTTCTTCAGAGTAGGATGGTTCATGTCGTACATGAGGGGAGTTTCAACTTCCATTGCCCCAAATTCTGTTGCCACATCAAGTACGTAATTTTCAAGAAGGGACTTTATAAGCCTCCCTTTTGGATAATAGCGCATGTTTCCGGAATCTGACCCGGGCTCATAATCTGCAAGTTCAAGCCTCCGCATAAGCTCTACATGTGGAGGAGCCCTCTCAACAACTCTGCTCTTGGAAATTTCATAGTTTACTAACTGCTGGAGTTTATGATAAGGGGTCAGGTCAAAGCTCTTAACTTCATGAATTTTTCCATCAGGAGTCAGAATGTACCAGTAAGATCTAGCAGTACTTTCAGCTTTCAGTGCCTCGGAAACAACTTCGTCCTTTTCTCCGGCTACTTCATCTTTACTTGCAGCCTTTGCCACTCCTACAGGGCAAATGCTTCTGGAAAGTTCGGATAGAGGATGCCCTTTACAGCTTACAGTAAAGGCTTTATACCATCCAAAAGGAGCACGTTTCACCTCATATTTACATGAGAGAGCCGCTTCTATTCCTTTTAATACCTGAACTGCGATTTTTGGTGAGGAAAGATCAGAACTTAAGTGTGCGTAAGGATAGAGCATTATACGATTGGTTTTGACCTGGGCCGCCACCTTTTCGATTTCTAAAACAGCTTTATCTATAGATTCCTGCGGATTTACTTCGTCTATGCTTTCCACAGCTGTAAAAGCCGTAAGTGCTTCTTCAAGCCTTCCAGACTTTAAGGATTCGTCAATTTTTTCAGCAACTGAAGTTTGTTTTTTGATTTCGTATTCGATATAATTAGAATGAATTAACAATAACTGCATTCTATCACCATGTTCTATGAAAAGCTGGAATATGCTTTTGAATCAATTTCGATTCCGAATCGAATAAATTGAATTATTTTATAATCGTCTGCTATCTGCATCTGTCAGTAAATTTTGATTAAATAAATAAGAAGAACTAAGAGAATTCTAACATCCTGCAACAATATAAAGTAATCCCTTCCGACTGATACCTCTTATTTTATCCTCATAGCTTTTTTCAATTTTCTGAATTATTCAGTTCATTTTTTTGATTTCTGGAAATTAATTTACTGATTCAGCCTTAAAAAAGTATCTCAGATTTTTGAATTCCAAGTCAGACTCACAGTCAATGTGTATGTATTCCTGATGAACACTTTAAACTGTAGTCAGGGATCCTGGGAAGATACGAACTCCAAAAAAAGACTGTAATTCTCAACAAAAGATCCTACAGAAAAAGCAAGTATGAGTAGCGAAGGATGAAAACTAGAAATCAGAAGAAACTAAAATTGAGTGGCTTATACATCTGATTTATTTAACGCAGCTCGAGACTCATCTATGGGTCAAAGCATACCCAAAAAGTTGGGAAATTACTAAATTTTTCGTTATACTTCTGAATATTTGAACCCTAGTTAGCAAGTTTAGTGAGTAAAAACTCAAATAAATCTTCACTTTTATATTTAATTTCCAATAGCTGAGTTTTCCCTAATATTCGGTTCTATGATTATCCAAACCAAAGATCCGGAAATATCTCAGCACCTAGAACCCATTCAAACATCTGATTTCCAAGCTGTTGGATGTACAAAAAATGATTGGGGATACCCTACCCCTAGAGAGAACTAAAAAACTCAGCTCGAATGACTTTCCCACATAATACATGAACAGCTTTGAGTAAAATTACAGGATCAATTATTTTGATATTATTTTCTATCATCTCAAGCATACACAGGTTTTAAAGTAAAACATATGTATATTCTCAACATCAACTTTTCATTGTACTTTTTTGTACTATTAATATACTCACAAACTTAAGTGTATAGAAAAATACAAATAAATTTAATTTTAAACAAGCTAGATCTTTTTAAGTCTAATATATATTTCTGTTTACATGGCTAAGACTAAATGTTGCCTCACTCTACGAATAGGATATAGGAAGCTCACAACTTCAGATGTTGGTCTCCTAACTTATAATCGGGTTCCGTTGCAAAAAATCTAAAAAAAATATGTAAATCTATAAGTAATTAATAAAAATCAAAATATTCAAGGAAAATGTACTAACATTATAAAACTATACCAAACAGTTGATTAATGTATT
>Ga0182014_10001188_pt1 | contig 35192 bp, 31 predicted proteins | sample 612S2DmetaG_FD_120489 | JGI IMG/M metagenome (GOLD analysis project Ga0182014, IMG submission 120489) | Permafrost microbial communities from Stordalen Mire, Sweden - 612S2D metaG | ecosystem: Environmental > Terrestrial > Soil > Wetlands > Permafrost | place: Sweden: Stordalen | collected... | reverse complement strand
GCCCCCCTGTCGCTTTCCTTGACGCGTGCGCCATTCTTGACCGATTTGGGTAGCCAAGCGGCCCGTCTGTTGCTATGTTTTGGGCTACACGGGGCGTTAGGCATTCTTACAGAATACCATAGGCGAGACTTTGGGCTGGCACCCGTGGGTGACCGGCCTCTACGCGTGGGTCATCGTCAAGCGCCAGTCGTCGCCAAAGCGATGGCTTCGAACAAATGACTTGGAATTAACGGCGTAGAATTCAGACCAGTGGTCAATCGGGCGGCGGTTACAGGTGGATACGGCAGGCATATCATGAGCAAAGGTAGAGATTTCCGGGGACCGAAAAAGCGCGGCTTCGACGATGACGGGCCGTCCCCCTACGATGCGCCGCGTCCCAGCCGGACGCCGCGTTCGAGCTTCGGCGGCGGCGCACCGGAAATGGCGGCGCCGGCGACCGGCCCCAGCATTGACGCCGTCGTGAAATGGTTCAAAGGCGACAAGGGGTTCGGCTTCGTCGAATTGGGCAATGGATCGGGCGACGCGTTCCTTCATATCGGCGCCCTGCAGGCTGCCGGATATGAGACGGTGCCGCCGGGCGCCAAGCTGAAAGTGAATGTCAGCAATGGCATGAAGGGCGCGCAGGTGACACGGGTTCTCGAGGTTGACACCGCGGGCGCCTCGGAGCGCGCGCCGCAGCCTCGTGTTTTCGGCGATTCGCCGCGTCCGGCCCGTCGCGCTCCCGATCCTTCGACCGCGGTCGCGGTAACGGGCACGGTGAAATGGTTCGACGACAATAAGGGCTTCGGCTTCGTTCAGTCGAATGATGGCGGTAAGGACGTGTTCGTCCATATCTCGATCCTCGGCCCCTCCGGCGTGCAAAATCTCGCCGAGGGTCAGCCCGTAAGCATGCGCGTCGTCGACACGCCGAAGGGCCGCGAAGCTCTGTCGATTTCGCTCGAATAAGCTTCGCGCGGGCGCTGAGGCGCCCGCTTTGTCAATAAGCGATGACCGGACGGTTTCCCGGCCGGTCAAGTTTGCGGCGCGCGGCGGCGACCCGTATCGTCGGGCGTCTCCCGCCTTGACGTCTCGTCGGGGCATTCCCGATTCGGCGTCCGCCATGCAGCCTTCTTCCGACATTCAGCGCCTTCTCGACATCATGGCGGCGCTGCGCACGCCCGAGACAGGCTGCGGCTGGGATCTCGCCCAGACCTTCGAGACGATCGCACCCTACACCATTGAGGAAGCCTATGAGGTAGCCGACGCCATCGCGCGCGGCGATTTCGCGGATTTGCGCGATGAACTCGGCGATCTGCTGCTTCAGGTCGCCTTCCATGCGAGATTGGCGGAAGAAAACGGCTCTTTTGACTTTGGCGGCGTCGTCGAGGCGATCACGCAAAAGATGATCCGCCGCCATCCGCACGTCTTTGGCGACGCGACGGATTTGCTCCCGCATGAAGTCAAGGCGCAGTGGGCGCGGATCAAGGCGCAGGAGAAGGCGGCGAAAACGGCGGCCGCGGGCGAGGCCGGCGATCGGGCGGGGATCGGTCTCCTTGACGATATTCCGCTCGCCCTGCCCGGTCTCAGTCGCGCGGTCAAATTGCAGCAAAAGGCGTCGAGCGTCGGCTTCGACTGGAATGACATTCACGTCGTTCTCGGCAAAATCCGCGAGGAAACCGCCGAGATCGAAGCCGCGCTCGACAGCGGCGAGGCGGATGCGATCGAGGATGAGATCGGCGATCTTCTCTTCGCCGCCGCCAATGTCGCGCGCCACGCCGGCGTCGATCCCGAGGCGGCGGCGCGGCGCGCCAACGCGAAATTCGAACGCCGTTTCCGTTTCATCGAAGAGGCGCTGGCGCAACGCGGCGTCGCGCCCGGAAAGGCGTCGCTCGCCGAGATGGATGCGCTCTGGAATGAAGCCAAAGGGGGTGAAAAGCAGCGCGAGGGCTGAGCGTCAGATCTGCCTGGCGGCGCGCGTCACGCGCTTGGGCGCGGCGTCGCGAACTGGCGGATCAAGGCTCGCGCCAAAATCTGGCTCCTGCGCCGCAGGCGTGAAAAACTTCCGCCGCACCGGCTCTGCGCGCTCGGGCGCGACGCGCACGGTGAGATGCAGCAATCCGTCGGCGTCGGTGCTCTTTCCCATCACTTCGGTATTTTCATGTAGCCAATGCAGGCCTTCGCCATTTTCCGGCGCGAGCGCGATGTCGAACAGGATCCGGCCGGCGGCGAGGCGCGTTTCAATGCTTTCGCGGAGCTGGTCCAGCCCCTGCCCGTTCAGCGCCGAGACGATCAGGGGCTCCGCCTGCGCGCCCGCCTGGGCCGCGCGGCGGCGCGCGGCGTTCTCCGCCGCAGCAAGGCTTTCGCCGTCGAGCAGGTCAGCCTTGTTCCAGACTTCCATCAGGCGGCGGTCGCCGGCGTCAACGCCAAGCTCCGAGAGGATCGCCTCCACGTCGGCGCGCTGCGCTTCGGCGTCCTCGTGCGCGATGTCGCGGACATGCAGGATGAGATCGGCCTCGAGGACTTCTTCAAGAGTCGCGCGGAAGGCGGAGACCAGCATCGTCGGTAGGTCCGAGATGAAGCCGACGGTGTCGGAAAGAATGATCTCGCCGCCATGCTGCAACGCGACCGAACGCAACGTCGGATCGAGCGTCGCGAACAGCATGTCGGCGGCCAGAACATCGGCCCGCGTCAGGCGGTTGAACAGGGTCGATTTTCCGGCGTTTGTGTAGCCGACCAGCGCGACGATCGGAAACGGCACCGCGCTGCGGCTCTTGCGATGCAGGCCGCGCGTGCGCTTGACGCCGTCGAGCTCGCGCTCGATCTTGGTCATGCGCTCCTCGATCAGGCGGCGGTCGGTTTCGATCTGGGTTTCGCCCGGGCCGCCAAGGAAGCCGAAGCCGCCGCGCTGGCGCTCAAGATGGGTCCAAGAGCGGACGAGGCGGGATTTCTGATAGGCGAGATGGGCGAGCTCGACCTGAAGCGCGCCTTCGCGGGTCCGCGCCCTGCGCCCAAAGATTTCGAGGATCAGGCCGGTGCGGTCTATGACCTTGGCCGAAAAAGCTTTTTCAAGATTGCGCTGCTGCACTGGCGAGAGGGCGCAATCCATGATGACGAGGCCGATGTCTTCCGCCTCGATGAATTCGGCGATCTCCTCGACCTTGCCTTTGCCGAGGAAGCTCGCTGGACGGATTTCGGCGAGCGCGACGATTTTGGCGTCGACGATATCGAGATCAATGGCTCCCGCAAGCCCTGCGGCTTCGTCGATGCGCGCCTGCGCTGAACGTCCCGCGCCCTGCGCCAACTGCGGCTTGCCGACCGGACGCCGGGCCTTTTCGTTGAGATAAGGGCCAATGACCAGCGCCCGCGTGCGTGCGCTCTTCGCCGATCCGTCCGCCGCCGCGTTCTTCACCAGAGCTTCGATTCGCGTCTTCCCCTGCCGATCATAGAAGGCCTGCGGCCACTTCGCCGCATATGGGGATCGTTTCCCATTCGCGCAAATGGTCAGCCCGACGCGGGGCCAATATCTTCGCCAGCTTCGAACATCTGGATCGGCTGGCCCGGCATGATGGTGGAGATGGCGTGCTTGTAAACCAGCTGCGAATGGCCATCCCGGCGCAGCAAGACGCAAAAATTATCGAACCAGGTGACGACGCCCTGAAGCTTCACGCCATTGACGAGGAAGATTGTGAGGGGAACCTTGTTCTTGCGTACGAAATTGAGAAAGGTGTCCTGTAGATTTTGTGGCCTTTCAGCTGCCATCTTGAATATCCTATCTTGTTATTGGCGCCGGCTGGCGCGTTCGTTTTCGTTAGCGGTTGTGCCGCTTCGTCTCGGCGCGCCTTGACGGCGCGCGCGCCTCCGCGTGCGTTTCGCGATCTACCCGCCGGCATTAGACCTGCTGGTCGCGGCGTTTGCAATGGGTCTTTGCGCCTTGGATCTCGATGCCTTCTGGCTGAACGGAGCTGAACGCAAATGACGTGATCGATTCCAACAAGTTAAGTCGAACGCGTCGCCGCATCGTGGAATATATGGCGCAATTTCAACGTTACCGCGCCTGGCGCGCCGCCGCCGATTTTCTGCCCGTCGATGGCGACGACCGGCATCACGAGCGTGGTGGCGCCTGTGATGAACGCCTCCCGCGCGCGCAGAGCTTCGTCGATGCTGAATTTGCGCTCCACCAGACGCAGACCCTGCGCCGCGATGATTTCGATCAGCGTCGTGCGCGTGATGCCGCGCAAGATCGAATGATCGACTTGACGGGTGATGATCGACCCCGTCTCGTCTATGATCCAGGCGTTCGAGGCTGCACCCTCGCTGACGAGGCCATCATCGTCGATCAGCCAGGCCTCATAGGCCCCCTGCTCTCTTGCTTCCTGACGCGCCAGCACATTGGGCAGCAACGCGATCGACTTGATGTCGACCCGCTTCCAGCGCAGGTCCGGCGTCGAGATGACGGAGATTCCCTTGCTGGCGGTGGCTTCGCCTTTGCGCGGATCGATCTGCCGCGCCGTGACGACTAGGCTCGGCCGCACCGACGGCTGCGGAAACACATGGTCGCGCGGGGCGACGCCGCGCGTCACTTGTATGTAAAGATAGCCGTTGGCGACTTTGTTGCGGGCGAGAATTTCGCGCAGGATGATTTCCAGCGCGCCCGGCTTGACCGGTGCATCGATGCGAAGCTCAGCGAGCGAGCGCGCGAGCCGGCCAAGATGACGCTCTTCATCGATAAGGGCGCCGTTGAAAACCTCGCACACTTCATAGACGCCGTCGCCGAACTGATAGCCGCGATCCTCGATCGGAACGACGGCCTCGCGGCTCGGGAGATAGAGGCCGTTGACATAGGCGATTCTGCTCAATTGGCTCACCTGCTTTGCTCGCCGGGCCGTTCTAGGAAGATGCGCCGAAAGCGCCGCCCGCCAGCGCAAGGAGCGCGCCGGCCGCGATGCCATACAAGGGATTGATCCTCGTCAGGCCGCTGAGCAGCGTCATGCCCAGTGTGAGGGCGATCGTCAAGCCGCCGCTGTCGGCGGCGTGCGCCAGCACGAGGCCGCTGGCGCACATGAGGCCGATGGCGATCGGCGCCAGCGCTGTTTTCAGGACCGCGATCGCGCGGCTGGCGGAAAGACGGCGAAACATCCGCTCGGCCGCGAACGCCAGCGCCGAAGAAGGCGCAATCATGCCTGCGGTGGCGACGGCGAGGCCCGCGGCGCCAGCGATATGCCAGCCCATCAGGCTCATGACGATGACGTTCGGCCCCGGCGCCGCCTGCGCCAGCGCGACGAGATTGGCGAAGGTCGCATCATCCATGTAATGCGAGACGTCCACCATCTGACGGTGCAGTTCCGGCAAGGTCGCATTGGCGCCGCCGACCGCGCCAAGCGACAAGGTGGCGAAGGCCAGCGCGAGCTGCGTCAGTGGCGGGCTCATCGTTGCCGGCTCATGGCGGCGTGCGTCCGGCGCGCGCGAAAAGGGCGAGACTGCAGGGAATCGTCAGCGCCAGCGTCGCCACGAGCGAGACATGAAAGATCCCGGTCAGCGCAAAAGTGAGCGCCGCGACGAGAATCGCGCGCGCCTGCCCGCGATACGCCTTCACGAGCTTATAGGCGTTGCCGATGACGAGGCCGGCGGTCGTCGCCGCGGCGCCGCCCAAGGCCTGCCTGACGGCGGGATGCGCGGCGAATTGATCGTAAAATGAAGCGATGGCGATCAGGATGGCGAGCGGGGCGAGCAGCAGGGCGCAAACCGCCGTCAAGGCGCCGGACGCGCCCTGAAAACGATCGCCGAGCATGACCGCCAGATTGACGGTATTGGCGCCCGGTAGAACGCTGGCGGCGCCGTGCAACTCGGCGAATTCGCGGTCATCGAGCCAGCGGCGTTCCTCGACGAGGATCGGGCGGACCCAGCCGGCGACGCCGCCAAAACCGCAAATCCCGATTTTGAAGAATGCGCAAAACAGCGCGTAATGAGAGACGCACCGCATCACGCCGAGCGGCGGATTGGCGCGGCGCAGGCGTTTCGGCATAGGCAACAGTTCGTTTCGCTATATTTGCTCACGGCTTTCCCATAATTGTTTATCTGGAAAATGGTAAAATTGATTGATCGACCGTTCGGGTATGTAAGTTTTCAGCTTCGGATTTAGAATTTTCGACCAAGCGGAAAGCTGCGACGTCGTTTTGACGCACCAGGTGCATTTCGATAGCAAATACATTGTCGAAAGCGCTTCGACGCCCTTCTGATGATTGTCGCCCGCGGAAAAATGAATCGGATTCCCGCCGGCGCCCATTTCCTTGCATTCAAAATACAGGATTTGATTCCAGAACGGACCGCTCCGCAGATGCTCCAGATATTTCATGTCATCGGTTGCGACGAAGATTCTTAGCTTCTCGTTTGCGCCGCCCGGCGAAATTTTCTCGAGCGCGCGCAGAAAAAACTGATCCATCCGGTCGAATTGGATGAGGGGCGACTCATATCTTTTATCGGTCCCCCTGTAGTGAATGCCGACGACCGGCGTCGTGAATTCACGTTCGGCGAAAGCGATCGCATCGGCGATCGCGGTCGGCCTGATTTTGAAATAACGCGCGTAAAGCTCATGCGCCTGGTCGATCGAGATGTCGTCGTCGAGACGATCGCGCGTGTAATCCGACTGGCCTTCGATGTCGGAAAACGTCAATCGCGCCAGGACATCCGGCGCAACCGGGTCGACATAATCAAGGAAATCGCCGAACCAATCATGCTTTCCGTCGGTCGCGTTTGTGTAGAGGGGATTCGTGATCCTGATGACGGGACGCAAATTCTTCTTGTTGCAATATATTAATATCGCGATGACTTGGGAGAGCGTTCCCGCGAAGCCGACCTTGCCTTTGAGATTGACGGCGAAATAGCCCCCATTCGTCGCCTGCGCGGCTTGAAGCGCGCGGAATCGTGGAATGGATTCGAGATAGCCGATGAAATCGGAACGCCGCAATCGAAGCGCGAAAGTGTAGAGGGAAGGCGCCGCATTGCGCAGCGCTGTCTTCAAGGGCATCGATCGGGTCTCCCACTGTCGCGGTTCGCCGGCCCAGCCCGGTCCAAGCCGTTGCGGAGCTTTTCCAATATAGTGCAGCCTGCCATGGCGCAGCTCTCGCCAATATGACGCACTCCAGGATTCAGATCGCGATGACTGGCCCGGAAACGAGGCCTCAATCGACCCGAAGCGACTTCAGCTTGCGATGCAGCGCCGAGCGCTCCATGCCGATGAATTCGGCGGTGCGCGAAATATTGCCGCCGAACCTGTTGATCTGGGCGACGAGATATTCGCGCTCGAATACCTCGCGGGCGTCGCGCAGCGGCAGGCTCATGAGTTTTTCGCCGCCCGCCCCGTTCGGCGTCGAGGGCACCAGAGCGCCAATTTCGGAGGGCAGCAAGTCGGCGGTGATGGCGGCGTCCGGATCGCCCGCGGCGAGGATCATGAGGCGCTCCACATTGTTGCGGAGCTGCCGGATGTTGCCCGGCCAGTCATGCGATTGCAGGACCGCCATGGCGTCATCGGCGATCATGCGCTTCGGCATTCCCGTCGTCGCCGAGACCTGCTCCATGAAGAAAGTTATGAGCTGCGAAATGTCTTCGCGCCGTTCGGACAGCGAAGGCACGCGCACCGGCACGACGGCGAGGCGATGGAAGAGATCCTCGCGCAGAGAGCCATCGGCGATGAGCGCGGCGAGGTCGCGCGCGCTCGATGAGATGATGCGCACGTCGACATGGACGCGCGTCAGGCCGCCGACGCGCTGGAAATTCTGCTCCACCAGAACGCGCAGGATCTTGCCCTGGGTTTCGCGCGGCATATCGGCGATTTCGTCGAGATAGAGCGTGCCGCCATGCGCCTCTTCAAGGGCTCCGATGCGGCGTCCGGCGCCGTCTTTTCCTTCGATGCCGAAGAGTTCGATCTCCATCGTGTCCGGCGCGATGGTCGCCGAGTTGATGACGACGAAGGGGCCGCTCGCGCGGGCCGACGCTTCATGGATCGAGCGCGCCGCGAGCTCCTTTCCAGAGCCCGGCGCGCCGGTGATCAGGACGCGGGAATTGGCGGGGCCGACCCGCTCGATGGTCTGGCGCAATTGATTGACCGCGCTTGAGCGGCCGATGATCGTGTTGGTCCCGCCCGCCCGATGGCGAAGCTCGTTGACTTCGCGCTTCAGCCGCGAAGCCTCGAGGGCGCGTTCCGCGACGAGCACCAGGCGATCGGCCTTGAAGGGCTTTTCGATGAAGTCATAGGCGCCGAGCTTGATGGCGGATACCGCCGTCTCGATATTGCCGTGGCCCGAGATCATCACCACGGGCAGCATCGGATGCTGCTCCTTGATGATCTTCAAAATCTGCAGGCCATCGAGCTTCGAGCCCTGTAGCCAGATATCCAGAAAGACGAGGCTTGGCCGGCGCGCTTCGATCGCGGCGAGCGCCTCGTCCGAGTTCTTCGCCGTTCGCGCGCCGTGCCCTTCGTCCGTCAGGATGCCGGACACGATGTCGCGAATGTCGGCTTCATCGTCCACGACCAGAATATCGCTTGCCATGGGGTTACCTCACGATCTTTGCAGCGCCGCCGCGGCTTCGGCCTGATCCGGCGAATCCGCGACCTGATTCTCGACCCCGTTTTCGCCAGCATCGCCAGCGTCGCCGGGGTTGATTGTCGTTACGACATTCAAGGGGAAAAACAGCCGCACCCACGCGCCGCGCCCGTGCGGCGCATCGCGCAGTTCAAGACCGCCGCCGTGATCAGCGAGGATCTTTGCGACGATCGCGAGTCCGAGCCCGGTCCCCTCGGCCCGGGTCGTCATATAGGGCTCCAGCAGCCTCTGCCGGTTGTCTTTCGGGAACCCCTTGCCGTTATCGACGATATCGATGAACACGGTTTCCGCGTCGACCGATAGAGTGACGGAGATATGGCCCGCGAAGCTGGCGTCGCCAGCGTGGGCCTCGATGCCTTCAGTCGCGTTCTTTACGATATTGGTCAAGGCCTGGGACAACAGCCGGCGGTCGAAATGTCCATGCACCTCATGCTCCGGCAGGTGGTCCTCGAAGACAATATTGGGATGGGCGACGCGCATCAGGAACAGGACGCGGCGGATGCATTCGCCAAGATCGTTGCTTTCAACGCGCGGCTTGGGCATCCGCGCGAAAGAGGAGAACTCATCGACCATGCGTTTGATGTCGTCGACCTGGCGCACGATCGTGTCGGTGCATTGGTCGAAGATGTCTCGGTCCTGCGTGATCAATCGTCCATATTTGCGCTTCAGCCGCTCGGCCGAGAGCTGGATCGGCGTCAGCGGGTTTCTGATTTCATGCGCGATGCGGCGCGCGACGTCGGCCCAGGCGGCGGTGCGCTGGGCGCTGACGAGATCTGTGATGTCGTCGAGCGTGACGATATAGCTCTTGTCGGCGCGGCCCGTCGGCGCGCTGGTGATGCTGACGCTGAACAGCCGCTCGAGCCCGCCGCGGGTGAGCGAGATCTCAGTCGGCGCCATGCGCGTCTGGCCGGCGCGCGCCTCCGCGAAGGCTTCCCTGATTTCGGGCAGCACCACGTCGACCGGCTTGCCGACGATGGCGGTGGCGCCCTCCCCGGCCGGCGGGACCAGCCGTTCGGCGGACGGGTTCAGCACTGTGATCTCACCGGCTGGACCGACGCCGACGACGGCGACCGGGACGCCTGACAGCACGGCCTCGGTGAACAGCCGCCGCTCGTCGATGAGCTGGCTCGCCGCGACGAGGCGGTTCTGCTGCAGCCGCAGCTCCGAGGTCATCTTGTTGAAGGTCTCGCCGAGATGGGCGAGATCGCCCTCCGATTTGCGCACGGCGACCTGAACATTGAGATTGCCGGACGAGACCTGATCGGTCGCCGCGATCAGGCGACGGATTGGCGCGACGAGGCGATTGGCGAAGGAAAGCCCGAGCCAGGTCGCCGACAGCAGCATGATCAGGGCGATCAGGATGAACATCGTCGCGAAGGCGATCTGAAAGGCGCGCCGATGCGAATCGAAGCCATCATAGAGCGCAACGAGTCCAGCGGCCTGGCGGGGAAACTCCACCGTGAAGGGATCGACCGGCCGCGCAACGTAAAGGAACGTGTCCTGAAAGGAATTCAGCGCGCGCAGGGCGGCGAATGTTCGGCCCTGGTCGAGAACGAGGCATAGGGGCTCGTTCTTGCGCGCATCGTCGAAATCGCTCGCCTCGGGCTTGGGGATCGTGTTGCCGATCGCGGCGCCCGAGTCGATCTTCTCGACCATGGCGCCGTCGGATTTCAATAATGCGGCCGCGGTAAATCCGAGAAAACGCGCGCGCGTGCTGAAGAAATCATGGAACAGAGGCCGGTCGACCTCAAACATCATCTTGGCGCGATCGAGATCTGACGCCGTGAGCCGCGCCTCCTGCAGCAGCGCCTTGCATTGCCCTTCGCGAAACAGGCGCGCCGCGTCGATCGTGGTCTGCACGAAGGCCCGACCATCGCGCATGAAAGAGGGATTGAGGCTGCGTTCGAGGGTCACCGAGCCGACCCACGCCATGAGCAGCGCCGGCGCGGCCGCGACGATCGAGAACAGCGCCACGATCTGGATGTGAAGCTGCGACCCGGCGACCCCGGCGCGCCGCGCCTTGAAGATGGCGTAGGCCTCAAGGAGGATGAAGCAGAAAACGAGAAAAATGCCGAGTACATTAGCGACGAAGAGTCCAAGCAGGACGGGGTCGCTTGGCGGGATCACCGGGATGAAACCGGCGAAGATCAGGAAGCTGCCGAGCGCGACGAGCAGCACCAGAATGACCACGGCCGGGCCAAAGCGAACCGTGAATCGACGATCGCTCGGCGCTCCCGACAGTTTCCGCGCGTTCTGTTTTTCGCTCATGGCCGTTTGATCTGGACCGTTGCGTTTTGTTTTGCCGGGTCAGGCTGCTCGGCTTTTGGTATGGCGTAAAAATGCGCAAAGAGACGGAAAAAAGCGAATCTCCGTTGCTCTTATGCCACGGTGTTGCATGAATACGACATTTCCGCGACCAGTTTCTAGGCGCCACGCCCGAAAATCCCGCCTTTGGCGGGACAAGGGATCGGGATCTGGCCGGTTCAGGCGCGTGCGAGATCAGCAATTGCCGGATGCGCGGCGGCAGGCGCATTGCGGCGGGTTTCCGACCGGTTGGGATCGGAAACACGCGCTAACGGCTTGCTTCGACGCCCCTTCGTAACGCGAACAGGGGCTGTTTTCGCATTCCGCGATCTAACCAGGCGAGCGCATCAGCCGGATGTCGAGGTCGCGGACTTTCTTGCGCAGCGTGTTGCGGTTAAGCCCCAAAAGCTCGGCGGCCTTGATCTGATTGCCTCTTGTCGCCGCGAGCGCCGCGGAAATCAGCGGGTACTCGAGCTCGCGCAAAATGCGATGGTAGAGGCCGGGCGGCGGCAGACTGTCGCCATGGCTGCGAAACAGTTCCGACAGATGCCGCTCCATGGCGCCGGCCAGCGTGGCGGGGCGTTCCAGCTCCTGCGGCCGCCCGCCTCCGGTCTGCGCGAACCCCTGCGTCAGGGGCGGCGAGCTGATGGCGAGCTCGACGTCGATGAGCTGCGCCGTCACGGCGTCCTGCGGATAGAGGGCGGCGAGCCGGCGCGTCAGATTTTCGAGTTCTCGGATATTGCCGGGCCAGCGATAGCGCTTCAGCCGCTCGAGCGCGTCCGGCTCGATATGTTTCAGCGGCAAGCCCTCATTGGCCGCCAGGGCGAAGAAATGCTGGGCGAGATCGCCAATATCCTCGACGCGCTCGCGCAGCGGCGGCAGCCGCAACGGAACGACGTTGAGGCGGAAGAACAGATCCTCGCGGAACAGGCCCTGCTGGATCAGGACGAGGAGGTCCTTGTTCGTCGCGGCGATGATGCGGACATTGGTCTTGATCGGCATGCGGCCGCCGACGGTCGTATATTCGCTTTGCTGCAGAACGCGCAAAAGCCGGGTCTGCGCCTCCATCGGCATGTCGCCGATCTCGTCGAGAAACAGGGTGCCGCCCTCGGCCTGCTCGAAGCGGCCGGCGGAGCGCTGGTTGGCGCCGGTGAAGGCGCCCTTCTCATGGCCGAACAATTCGCTTTCGATGAGGTCGCGCGGGATCGCCGCCATATTGATGGCGACGAAGGGGCCTTTCTTGCGCTTGCCGTAATCATGCAGCGCGCGGGCGACCAGCTCCTTGCCGGTGCCGGACTCGCCGCTGATCATCACGGTGAGATCGGTCTGCATCAGCCGGGCGAGCGACCGGTAGATCTCCTGCATGGCCGGCGAGCGTCCGACGAGGGGCATGCCCTCCAGCTCTTCGTTGCGCTCGACCTTGACCCGGTTCTTGGGTTCGCTCATCGCCCGGCCGACGATGGAGACGAGTTCGCGCAGATCGAACGGCTTTGGCAGGTAATCATAGGCGCCGCGTTCGGACGCCTTGATCGCGGTCATGAAGGTGTTTTGCGCGCTCATCACGATGATCGGGAGCTCGGGGCGCAGTTTCTTCATCTTGGGCAGGAGTTCGAAGGCGTTTTCGTCGGGCATCACGACATCGGTGATGACGAGATCGCCATCGCCCGACTGCACCCAGCGCCAGAGCGTCGCGGCCGTGCCGGTGGCGCGCACGTCATAGCCGGCGCGCGACAGGGCCTGACTCAACACCGTCCGAATGGCGGTGTCGTCGTCGGCGATGAGGATATTTCCGGTCGCCATTACATTCCTCTCCTTAAGGCGCGAGATTCGCTCGCGAGCGAGCCGTCACGGGTTTCGTGCGCGTGGACTTTCGCGGCCGCTGGAACGCGCGGCGGTGCGCCGGTGTGGATTTGATCTCAGCTGCGCTTTTCGCCTCGACCGTGACGCTGCGAATACACCGGCATGAGGACGCGGAACGTGGTGCGCCTCATCAACGATTCACATTCAATCGTGCCGCCGTGATCCCCAATTATCTTGGCGACCAATGCAAGTCCAAGGCCAGTCCCCGTGGCTTTCGTGGTGATGAAGGGGTCGAACAGATAGGGCATGACTTCTTCCGGAACGCCGGAACCATTGTCGCGGACGCAAAATTCGAGCGGCAGGCTGACGGGGGCCTTCGAGCCGGGGATCTGCATGCGCACCCCGGGCCGGAACGCCGTCGTCAGCTCGATCTCGCCGTCCTCCTCGCCGATCGCCTCGGCGGCGTTCTTGACGAGATTGAGGAACATCTGCACCAGCTGATCCCTGTTGCCGAGTACAGGCGGCAACGACGGATCGTAATTCTCGTGGAAGCGGATATGGCGGGCGAATCCGGCCTGCGCCACCTTCTTCACATGGTCGATGACGGCGTGAATATTGACGCTCTCCAGCTCGACCGGGCGTCCGTCCGAAAAGGCGCTCATGCGGTCGACGAGCTTGACGATGCGGTCGGTCTCCTCGCAGATCAGCCGGGTCAGGGCGCGATCGGAATCATTGGCGTCAGTCTCAAGCAGCTGCGCCGCGCCCCTGATGCCGGAAAGCGGATTCTTGATTTCATGGGCCAGCATTGAGGCCATGGCGGCGACCGAACGCGCGCCGCCGCGGTGGTTCAGCTGCCGCTCCATCTTTTCGGTCAGCGAGCGCTCCTGAAGCATGATGACGAGACCGTCCTGCAGCTCCGGCAAGGGCGTCACAAAAATATCGACCAGCTGATCGGCGCCGGATTTACTGAGACCGAGCTCGACGCGATAGCTGTTGAACGCGGCGCCGCTCGCCTTGACCTGTTCGACGAAATCGAGAAGCGGCGAGCCGGGAGCGACGAGCTGCGCGAGATTTTGCTGGCGCATCGACCCACGGCTCATCCCGAAAAACGTTTCCGCGGCGACATTGGCGTCGGCGATGGAGCCGTCGAGCCGCACGGAGAGAACTGGATGCGGCAAAGCGTCGAGAAGCTTGCCGGCGTCGGCCCCTTGCGAAGCGTTGAAGGGCGCTTCTTCGCGGCGCGGTGCGTAAAGCGACGCCATCACGCCGCCTCCGCCGCGAGAGCGGCTGCGAACGTTTCGTGCAAAATGGACCGGACCGATGCGCTATCCTCCGCTGTGACGAGACGGCGGCGCAGCGACCCGGCCTCGCGCGCGCCCGACCATTGCGCATAGGCGGCGAGATGCTTGCGCGCGTGGCGCAGCCCCTGCGCAGCGCCGAAAATTTCCAGAATTCCTTCATAATGCTCGAGCGCCGCGTCCCTGCGGGCTCCGTCCGCGGGTTCGGCGCGGATTGATCCCGTCGCCAGATAATGAGCGGCGTCTCCGACGAGCCAAGGCCGCCCGACCGCCGCCCGGCCCATCATGACGGCGTCGGCGCCAGAGGCGGCCAGCATCGCATCGACGTCTTTGAGGCTGGCGCAATCGCCATTGGCGACAACCGGAATGGAAACCGCCGTCTTGACTGCGCGGATCGCCCGCCAATCGGCCTCGCCGGAATAAAACTGGCAACGCGTGCGCCCATGCACGCTCAGCATTGCGATTCCCTCCGATTCCGCGAGGCGCCCAAGTTCCTGCGCGTTGATCGAGCCGGCGTCCCAGCCAAGGCGCATCTTGAGGGTGACAGGGATGCGCACGGCGCGGACCGTGGCGCGGATCAGATCGACGGCCAGCGGCAAATTTCGCATCAGATGCGACCCGGCGTAGCCGGCTGTCACCTTTTTCGCCGGGCAGCCCATGTTGATGTCGATGATGTCGGCGCCCGAATCCGCGGCGATGCGCGCGGCCTCGGCCATGAAATGAGGCTCGCAGCCGGCGATCTGCACCATATGAGGCGAAACGCCCGCGCCTTCGGCTTTGAGGCGATTGGCCGCGTCGCCGCGTGCATAGGCGTCGGCGGCGACCATTTCGGTGACGACGAGGGAGGCCCCGAACCGCCGCGCGATCCGGCGCATCGCAATGTCCGTGACGCCCGACATGGGCGCCAGGATTGCCCGGCCCTCGATCCGCACCGGTCCGATCTGGAATCCGCCCAGTCTTCCGGCGCCTAAATTTTCAGCGCGTTCGTTCATGCCTATATCATAATCATTTTGTGCACCGCGACAAAGGAATAAATGACGGAGACAAGACACTGTCGCCGTAAAATTGACGCCGGGCCTGAAAAGAGACAGAGGAACTGCGGTGCTCTTTTAGGGAAAAGCCTGCGCATGAACGTCCGCCCCAATGCGAGCGCTGAACTCGCCATTCTCGTCGTCGCGGCGGGTCGCGGCGCGCGGGCGGGCGATGGATTGCCGAAACAATATCGCAGCCTCGCGGGCCGCAGCGTTCTGGCGCATGCGCTGTCGGCGCTGCATCGCGCGGCGCCGGACGCCCTGCTCGCCCCCGTCATTCATCCGGACGATCTCGAACTCTACGGGGCCTGCGTCGCCGAGCTCGACGCCTCAGTCGCGGGGCGTCTGAAAGCGCCGGCCTTCGGCGGCGCGACGCGCCAGGACAGCGTTCGCGCTGGGCTTGAGGCGCTGGAGGGCGACCGCCCCGGCATCGTCCTGATCCATGACGCGGCGCGGGTTTTCGCCAGCGCGGCCTTGATCGAGCGGGCGATCGTCGCCGCGCGCGCGCATGGCGCGGCCATTCCCGGCGTCGCCGTGACGGACACGATCAAGGAAATCGACGCGGACAGCGCTATTGTGGCGACGGCTCCGCGCGCGCGGCTGCGCGCCGTGCAGACGCCGCAGGCCTTTGATTTCGATCTCATTCTCTCGGCGCATCGAAAGGCCGCCGCCGCCGGCGCCAATGAGCTCACCGACGACGCCGCCATCGCCGAATGGGCCGGCCATCGCGTTCATGTTTTTGAGGGGGATGCAGCCAATATGAAAATCACCAGCGCGAGCGACATCAGCCTCGCGGAAGCGCGGCTGATCCGCGATCTGCAGGATATCCGCACCGGCCAGGGCTATGACGTGCACGCCTTCGGGCCCGGCGACCATATCTGGCTTGGAGGCATAAAAATAACGCATGATCATGGGCTTATTGGACACTCTGACGCCGATGTCTTAAGTCATGCGATCACCGATGCGCTGTTTGGCGCCCTCGCCGACGGCGACATCGGCAGCCATTTCCCGCCCTCCGATCCGCAATGGCGCGGCGCCGCCTCGAAGATTTTCCTCGCCGCCGCGGCGGCGGCGGTGCGCGCCTGCGGCGGCATGATCGCCCATGTCGACGCCACGCTCATTTGCGAGCGGCCAAAGGTCGGCCCCCATCGCGACGCCATCCGCGCGGCCATCGCGGCGATCATCGACGTTCCTTTGGACCGCGTCGCAATCAAGGCGACGACCAGCGAGCGGCTCGGCTTCACCGGCCGAGAGGAAGGCATCGCCGCGACCGCTATCGCGACGATCCGCCTGCCGCTCTAGGGACCGGCATGTTCGAACCTGCGCTCAACGACCGCGCGGAAAGGCTGCTCGCGCTCTATCGCGCCCGTGGCCTCACCATGGCGAGCGCCGAATCCTGCACCGGCGGGCTTGTCGCGGGCCTCATCACCGCGATCGCCGGCTCCTCGGACGTGTTCGAGCGCGGCTACGTCACCTATTCCAACCAGGCAAAGATCGAATGCCTTGGCGTCGAGTCCGCCCTGCTCGACCGCTTCGGCGCGGTCAGCGCCGAGACCGCCGAGGCGATGGCGGCGGGGCTTCTTGCGCATTCCCCCGCTGATACAGGCATATCGATCACGGGCGTCGCGGGTCCCGGCGGCGGAACGCCAGAAAAGCCGGTCGGGCTCGTTCATTTCGGCTGCGTCCGGCGCGGCGGGGATTTGACCTTGGTCGAAAAGCGCTTCGGCGATCTCGGCCGAACGCAAGTGCGCCTCGCCGCCGTCGCGGTCGCGCTCGATCTTCTGCTTCAGGCCGCCGGCGCCCCATAGACGATGTCGGCGCGGCGCTCGAAGGCTTCCGAGAATTTGCGGAAGGCCGTGTCGAACATGCCGCCCATGACAAGGCTCAGTGCGCGGCTCTTGAACTCATAGGCAATCTGGAATTCAACGAGGCAGGCGCTATCGCCCTGCTCGCGAAAGCTCCAGCGGTTTTCGAGATGTTTGAAGGGCCCGTTGATATATTCGACGAAAATTTTGCGGTTCGCGGAATCGCAGGCGACTCGCGTCGTGAAAGTCTCGCGGATCGCTTTATAGCCGACCGCCATCTCGGCGACCTTGGTGACGACGCCCGCCGCTTCCGTCCTGGAACGAACCTTGAGCGCCACGCACAGAGGAAGGAACTGCGGATAGGATTCGATGTCGGCCACGAGGTCGAACATTTCCTGCGCGCTATGGCGAATTTTGCGGGTGGTTCGAAAGGAAGGCATACGCCGCCAGAATTGGGCCAGCGCCGGATCGGCGCGAGGGGGCGTTCCGCTAGAACGCCGAAAGGGTCTAGCGACTGGCTCGCCCGCCCGCAAGAGCGAGCCGCTGCGCTTTTAGCCGCGCGAAATCCTCGCCCGCGTGATGCGAAGAGCGGGTCAGCGGCGAGGAGGAAACCAGCAGAAAGCCCTTGGCGCGGCCGATGTCGGCGTAGGAGGCGAACTCTTGCGGCGTCACGAAGCGCGCGACGGCGTGATGCTTTTTGCTCGGCTGCAGATATTGCCCGATAGTCAGGAAGTCGACGTCAGCGCTGCGCAGATCGTCCATCAGCTGCAGCACTTCATGCCGCTCTTCGCCGAGCCCGAGCATGATGCCGGATTTGGTGAAGAGCGCCGGGTCGAGCTCCTTCGCCCGCTGCAACAGCCGGATTGAGTGGAAATAGCGCGCGCCTGGCCGCACCGTGAGATATTTCGACGGCACCGTCTCGAGGTTGTGGTTGAAGACGTCGGGCTTCGCCGCGACGACGATTTCGAGCGCGCCGGGCTTGCGCAGAAAATCCGGCGTCAGCACCTCGATGGTGGTCGCCGGGCTGACTCGCCGGATCGCCTCGATCACCTCCACGAAATGACGCGCGCCGCCATCCGCGAGATCGTCGCGATCGACCGAGGTGATGACGACATGGGAGAGGCCGAGCTTTCCCACCGCGTCGGCGACGCGGGCGGGCTCACCAAGGTCCAGCGCGCGCGGCAGGCCGGTCCTGACGTTGCAGAAGGCGCAGGCTCTCGTGCAGGTGTCGCCCATGATCATGAAGGTGGCGTGTTTTTTCGCCCAGCATTCGCCCATGTTGGGGCAGCCGGCCTCCTCGCAGACAGTGACGAGCTTGTGGTCCTTGACGATTTTCTGCGTCGCCGCCCATTCGGGCGAACCCGGCGCGCGGACGCGGATCCAGTCGGGCTTGCGCAGCACAGGCTGATCAGGCCGGTGCGCCTTTTCGGGATGGCGCGCCGATGCGGCTTGGGACTTTTCGTCAGGGGAAAGATTGGAATCCATCTTTATGTCTTTAGTTTCCTGCAGGCGAAACGAAGCGCGATAAACGATTTCGGAGGGCGTATCATAGAGATAACCCGTGGAAGGGTCATCTGCGAGGGGTCCGATGCCTTATTCAAGCAATGACGACCTGCCGCCTTCGGTGCGCGACCACCTGTCGCCGCATGCGCAGGATATTTTCAGGGCCGCCTTCAACAGCGCCTACGATCAATATGGGGATGATCCCGGCAAAGAGGAAATCGCCTTCCGCGTCGCGTGGGCCGCGGTCAAGCGGCGCTACCACAAGATCGGCGACCGCTGGCTGCCGATCGACTAGGCGGCGGCGCCTCACGTATGAATCACGCGCCCATAGGCGTCGAGGACGCTTTCATGCATCATTTCCGAAAGGGTCGGATGCGGGAAGACCGTGTTGATCAGCTCTTCCTCGGTCGTTTCGCAATTCATGGCGATGACGAAGCCTTGAATCAGCTCGGTGACTTCGGCCCCGACCATATGCGCGCCGAGGAGCCGCCCCGTTTTGGCGTCGAAGATCGTCTTGACGAGGCCGTCGGGTTCGCCAAGCGCGATCGCCTTGCCATTGCCGATGAAGGGGAAGCGGCCGATCTTGACGTCGAAGCCCGCCGCCTTGGCTTTCGCTTCAGTGAGGCCAACGGAGGCGATCTGTGGGGTGCAATAGGTGCAGCCCGGGATCATGAGCTTATCCATCGGATGCGGATTGAGCCCCTTGATCGCCTCGACGCAGATGACGCCCTCATGCTCGGCCTTATGCGCCAGCATGGGCGGGCCCGCGACATCGCCTATGGCGTAGATTCCCGCCACATTGGTGCGCCCGAACGCATCGATCTTGATTGTTCCCTTCTCGACCGCGACGCCTGACGCTTCGAGGCCGAGATTTTCCACATTGCCGACGACGCCGACCGCCGAGATGATCCGCTCCGCTTCAAGCGTCTGCGTCGCGCCCTTTTCATCCTCGATTGTGGCGACGACCCCATCGCCTTTTTTGCCGACCTTCGTCACCTTCGTCGCGGTGAAGATCCTGACGCCCTGCTTTTCGAAACGCTTGCGGGCATGCGCGGCGATTTCGGCGTCCTCGACGGGCAGGATCTGCGGCAGCACTTCGACCACCGTCACCTCGGCGCCCATGCTGCGATAGAAGGAGGCGAATTCGATGCCGATGGCGCCGGAGCCGATCACGATCAGGCTCTTGGGGAAAACCTCCGGCTTCATCGCCTCGAAATAGGTCCAGATCAGCTTGCCGTCCGGCTCGATCCCGGGCAGTGCGCGCGGGCGCGCGCCGGTCGCGACGATGATATGCCTGGCTTCGTAGACGCCAGCCCCGAGGACGCCTTTCGGGACCGGATTTTGCGGCAGCACGGCAGGCTTTTTCGTCGCAGCGACGATGACTTTGCCGGGCTTTTCGATCGTCGCCTCGCCCCAGATGACGTCGATCTTGTTCTTCTTCAGAAGAAAGCCGACGCCGGCGTTGAGCTGCGCTGAGATCGCGCGCGAGCGCTTCACCACGGCGCCGGCGTCAAATCCCGGCTTGCCTTCGAGCGTCAGGCCATAATCTTTGGCGTGGCCCATGTAGTGGAAAATCTCGGCCGTCCGCAGCAACGCCTTGGTCGGAATGCAGCCCCAGTTGAGGCAGATGCCGCCAAGATGCTCGCGTTCGACGACGGCCGTGCGCAAGCCAAGCTGCGCCGCGCGGATGGCGGCGACATAGCCGCCGGGGCCGCCGCCGATGATGAGGATGTCGTAAGGTTCAGCCATGGGCGCTCCCTCCGTCAGATCAGCATTCCGAGAGGGCGTTCGATCAGCGATTTGAAGGCGTCGAGCAGGTGGGCGCCGAGCGCGCCGTCGATGGCGCGATGATCCGTCGAGAGCGTGACGCTCATCAGCGTCGCGACGCTTGGGGCACCATCCTTGACCACGACGCGCTGCTCGCCCGCGCCAACGGCGAGGATCGAGGCCTGCGGCGGATTGATGATGGCGGAAAAATTCTTGACGCCCATCATGCCGAGATTGGACACCGAGGATGAGCCGCCCTCATACTCTGTGGGCTTCAGCTTGCGCGCCTTGGCGCGCGCGCCAAGGTCCTTCATCTCGTTTGAAATGGCGGAGAGGCTTTTGATGTCGGCGGAGCGAATGATCGGCGTAATGAGGCCGCCGGGGATCGAAACGGCGACGCCGACGTCGGCGCGTTTGTGCCGCAGCATGGCGGCTTCGGTCCAGGTCACATTGGCGTCCGGCACGCGGATCAGAGCGAGCGCCAGCGCCTTTATGATGAAATCATTGACCGAGATTTTGTAGGCAGGCTTGCCGTCCTTGCCCAGCGGAGCCGCCGCGTTGATGTCCTCGCGCAGCGCCAGCAAAGCGTCGAGCCTGCAATCGACCGAAAGATAGAAATGGGGGATCGTCTGGCTCGCCTCGACGAGCCGCCGCGCGATGGCTTTGCGCATTGAATCATGCGGCGTCTCGTCGAAGGATCCGGGCTCGAAGAACTTGCGGATCACATCATCGGAGGCGGGCGCTGAAACTGGCGGCGCGGCTGGCGCCGGGGCGGCGGGCGCCTTTGCGGTCTGCGGCCGCGGCTGGCTCAGCGCCGCCCTGACGTCGCGTTCGATGATGCGGCCATGGGGACCGCTTCCTGAGATCGCGGCGAGGTCGAGGCCTTCCGTTTTGGCGATGCGACGCGCCAGCGGCGACGCGAAGATGCGTGGGCCCGCCTCGCCATTGACGGCGGCGCCATTCCCGCGCGCGGGTGCGGTTGGAGCTGGCGCGGGCGCGGCGACGGGCGCTGCGGCAGGGGGAGCCCCAACTGCGGGAGCGGGCGCGCTCGTTACGTCTTCGCCCTCCCCCGCGATGATGCCAATCACGGCATTGACTGCGACGTCCGTGGCGCCATCCGGCACGATGATTTTGGCGAGCACGCCCTCATCCACGGCCTCGACTTCCATCGTCGCTTTGTCGGTTTCGATCTCGGCGAGAATGTCGCCGGATTTGATTCTTTCGCCTTCCTTCTTCAGCCAGCGGCTGAGATTGCCTTTTTCCATCGTCGGCGAAAGCGCGGGCATCAGGATGTTGGTTGGCATGTGGGGCTCACATTTCGAGCGGAACGCCGGCGTCGATCCGAAAGTTCAGCGGTAAAGCGCCGCCTTCGCAGCAACGATCACCTCGTCCGCGTTGGGCAGCGCGAGCTTTTCGAGATTGGCGGCGTAGGGCATCGGCACATCCTTGCCGGTGATCCGCGCGACGGGCGCATCGAGGTAATCGAAGGCGCGCTCCATCAAAAGCGCGGCGATCTCGGCCCCGACGCCGCTTTGCGGCCAACCTTCCTCGACGGTGACGCAGCGCCCAGTCTTTTTCACGGATTCGATTATCAGTTCGCTATCCATCGGGCGGATGGTGCGAAGATCGATGACCTCGGCCTCGATCCCTTCCTTGGCCAGTTCCTCTGCTGCCTTGAGGGCGTAGACCATGCCGATGCTGAACGAGACGATGGTGACGTCCTTGCCGGCGCGGACGACGCGCCCCTTGCCGATCGGAACAAGAAAATCGTCGATTTTCGGCGCCTCGAAACTATGTCCGTAAAGGATCTCGTTTTCGAGGAAGATGACCGGGTTGGGATTGCGGATGGCGCTCTTCAAGAGTCCTTTGGCGTCGGCGGCGCTATAGGGCGCGACGACGAGCAGGCCCGGCACATGCGAGAACCATGATGTATAGTCCTGGCTGTGTTGCGCGGCGACGCGCGCGGCGGCGCCGTTCGGACCGCGAAAGACGATCGGACAGCTCATTTGCCCGCCAGACATATAGTGCGTCTTGGCGGCGGAGTTGATGATCTGGTCCATCGCCTGCATGGCGAAATTGAAGGTCATGAATTCGACGATCGGACGCAGGCCCGCCATGGCGGCGCCGATGGCGAGCCCGGCGAAGCCATGCTCGGTGATTGGCGTATCGACGACGCGCTTGTCGCCGAACTCCTGCAACAGCCCCTGGGTGATCTTGTAGGCGCCCTGATATTCGGCGACCTCCTCGCCGATGACGAAGACGTCTGGGTCGCGCCGCATCTCCTCAGCCATGGCGTCGCGCAGCGCTTCGCGGACGGTCGTGGAGACCATTTCGGTTCCGGCCGGAAATTCCGGCGCGCGTTCGACGGCGGCTGCCGCGAGGACGGCGGGCGCCTTGGCGGCGTCTTTCGGCGCTTCGGCGGCGGGCGCGCCCGCGCCATTGCCGGATGCGGACGCCGGGGCAGCGGCCGGAGTTGCAGCGCTTGCGGCGTCTTCGCCCTCGGCGGCGAGCACGGCGATCGGCGTATTCACGGCGACATTGTCGGTGCCGCCCGGAATCAGTATTTTGGCGAGCGTACCTTCATCGACGGCTTCGACCTCCATCGTCGCCTTGTCGGTTTCGATCTCCGCGAGGATGTCGCCGGAGCGCACCACATCGCCTTCTTTTTTCAGCCATTTGGCAAGTTTGCCCTGTTCCATCGTCGGCGAAAGCGCGGGCATGAGAATGTTGGTCGCCATGGAAGTTCCCTAAACAAATCCTGCGCAAAACCTTGGCAACGAATCTCTGGCGAGCGATCCACGCCCTCGCGCTTAATACAGCACGTCCGTCCACAATTCAGCGGCGTCTGGCTCTGGATCTTGCGATGCGAAATCGACGGCCTCCGCGACGATCGCGCGGATCTCGCCGTCGATGGCTTTGAGTTCATCCTCGCCGATCTGAAGATCGCGCAGGAGGCGCGCGCGCACCTGTTCGATCGGATCATGTTCCTCGCGCATTTTCTGCACTTCTTCCTTCGAGCGATATTTCGCCGGATCGGACATGGAGTGGCCGCGGTAACGGTAAGTTTGCATTTCGAGGATGATCGGGCCATTGCCGCCGGCGCACCATTCGCGCGCGCGGACGACGGCGGACCGGACGGCGCGCACGTCCATGCCGTCGACCTGTTCGCCCGGAATGTTGAAGCTTTGGCCGCGCATGGCGAAATCGCGCTGGGCCGACGAGCGCTCGACCGAGGTGCCCATGGCGTACCGATTGTTCTCGACGATATAGACGACGGGCAGCTTCCACAGTTCGGCCATGTTGAAGCTTTCGTAGACCTGCCCCTGATTGGCTGCGCCGTCGCCGAAATAGGTGTAGGTCACAGCGCCATTGTCGCGGTAGCGGTTGGCGAAAGCGAGCCCGGTGCCGAGCGGCACCTGCGCTCCGACGATGCCGTGGCCGCCGTAGAAATGTTTCTCCTTTGAGAACATGTGCATCGAGCCGCCCTTGCCTTTCGACAAGCCGCCCCTGCGCCCGGTGAGTTCCGCCATGACGCCCTTCGGATCCATGCCGCAAGCAATCATGTGGCCGTGATCGCGATAGCTCGTGATTGTCTGGTCGCCCGGTTTGGCCGCCATCATGACGCCGGTGACGACGGCCTCCTGACCGATGTAAAGATGGCAGAATCCGCCGATGAGCCCCATGCCGTAGAGCTGTCCGGCCTTTTCCTCGAACCGGCGGATCAGCAGCATCCGGCGATAGGCGTCGAGCTCCTCTTCCGTCGTAAAGGATGGCGGCGTTTTCGCCTCGTTGGTCGGCTTCTCGCTAGGCGGGGAGAGAGCGGAGGCGGCTGAATTCATTGGGGCGGCTCCTGTGCGGGAAGCGGAGCGGACGGCGAGCGCGCGCGAAACTAGCGCAGCTCGCCGTAAAAAGCGAGCGCCGCCGCGCTCGAAAATAAGGCAGAAATTCTTTAGCCGATGTCCGAATTTCAATGCCGGATCTTTGCTGGATCGCCAGGAAAGCTTCGCCTGCGCCGCTCCAAGCCGGCGCCTCGGGCCGCCTACTCGGCCTTGGGCAGAAAAACGATGAGATCGTTCTTGTCGGCGCGCCCCAGCAAGGATCGTGTCTCCTCGTCGAGAAGATCGCGGTCGATGATGGCGCTATTCATCAGTTCGATCCTGTGGCGCCACAGCGCGCGATCTTCCTCGAGCTGGTGAAGTTGCGTCTGCAGGCCGGCGATCTTGAGCTGATATTCGTCCTGCGTCTTGAGGCCCCGCTCGCCATTAACGGCGTGCCAGACGAAATAGCCTCCGGCCGCGCCGGAGACGCTGTAAAGGCAGAGCGGAAACAGGATTGCGCGCAGGCGCCGGCGTACGACCATGACGCAACATTCGCCGATCTGCGTTAGCGATGTGTTAACGCGCCCTTCAAGAAGCGAGCAGCCAGGCGCCCAGTGCGATGCTGAAAAGGGTCAGGGGCAGCCCGACTTTCAGATAATCGAGAAAGGACAGTGCGACGCCCGCCCTCTTCGCGCGCTCGGCGACGATGAGATTGGCGATCGAGCCGACCAGCGTCAGATTTCCGGCGAGAGTCGAACTCATGGCGACGACGAGCCAAGCCTTCGCCGGATCGGGCGAGGCCGCGACGAAGGGCTTCAGGACGAGCACCGCCGGGACGTTGCTGACGAGATTGGATAGCGTCGCCGTGACGCCGGAGAGGATCCAGACGTCGGCGAGGTTGAAACGTCCGACCGCGGCGAGAACATCTGGCGTCAGAAGCGCCTTTTGCGCGCTGGCGACCACGATGAAAAGCCCTGCGAACATCAGCAAAAGGGAGCCGTCGAGCTCGGCGTAGATCCGTTTCGGATTGACCGAGCGGGTCACGAGAAGCAGCGACCCGCCGATGATCGCGGCCTCGGTGACCGGCGCGCCGGCAAAAAAGGCGATGATGACGCCGCTGGCGACGATCGCCGCCTTGCCGATCTGGCGCGGATGCCGGCGCGTGCGGGGGGCCTTCTCGGCTTCCGCGAAGGGCGTCGAGAATTCTCGGCGATGGAGGAGCGCGATGAGGCCGAAGGTCAAGGCGAGCGCGACGGCGGCGACCGGCGCCAGCCGCAGGGCGAATTCCGCATAGGGGATGCGCGAGGCGACGCCGATGATCATGTTTTGCGGGTTGCCGGTCAGCGTCGCGACGCTCCCGGCGTTCGAGGCCATCGCGACCGCGAGCAGATAGGGAACCGGGTCGCGCCGCAATCGTCGCGCGACGTCGATGACCAGCGGCGTCAGGGCGATGCAGATCGCGTCATTGACGAGAAAGGCCGACAGAAATCCGGTGACGGTCACGACCGCCGCCAGCAGCGTCAGCGGTCCTCCCGCGCGCTTGAGCGCGAATCCGCCGGCGAGTTCGAAAAAGCCGGAGATCCGCAATTGCGCAATGATGATCATCATGCCGATCAGCAGCGCGATGGTGTCGAGATCGATCGCCTTCAGCGCATCTTCGAAGCTGAGCGGGCCGAAGGCCATCATCAACCCGGCGCCGACAAGCGCGATGCCGGCGCGGTCGATGCGTAGGCCCGGCGCCCGTCCGACGGCGATTCCAGCCAGCGTGACGAGGAAAATCGCGCCCGTCGTGACGGCGCGCCAGTCGATTTGCGCCGCTGTCATAGCGCCTGCGCCGGTGGGCGTTTCGCTGCGTCGACGCAATTGAAACGAAAGGCGTCGAGCGAGGATTGGTTGCGCATGGGTTCGCCGCCGGAAGCTTAACTCGTCAAGTTCCAGCGGCGAGTAAGGTTCCTGGCTCCTGAAGGCCTGTCTTCCAATTTTATCGCGGTCCGGGCGGCGCCCCGCCGATCAGGCGAAGGCTTTCAGCGCCTTGCGGCCGGCGTATTTGGCCTGCGAGCCGAGTTCTTCTTCGATGCGGATCAGCTGGTTGTATTTCGCGATCCGGTCCGAGCGCGCCAGCGAGCCGGTCTTGATCTGCCCGCAATTGGTGGCGACGGCGAGATCGGCGATTGTCGAATCCTCGGTTTCCCCGGAGCGATGCGACATCACCGCCGTATAGCCAGCCCGCTGGGCCATATCGACGGCGGCGAGGGTTTCGCTGAGCGTGCCGATCTGGTTGACCTTGATGAGGATCGAATTGGCGACGCCCTTCTTGATGCCGTCGGCCAGGCGTTCGACATTTGTCACGAAAATATCGTCGCCGACGAGCTGGATCTTGCGCCCGAGGAGATCAGTCGTCGCCTTCCATCCTTCCCAATCATCCTCGGAATTGCCGTCCTCGATGGTCGCGATCGGATAGGCGCCGGCGAGCTTGGCGAGATATTGCGCCTGCTCTTGCGGCGAGCGGGTTACGCCCTCGCCGGAATAAACATAGGCGCCGTTCTTGAAGAACTCCGTCGCGGCGGCGTCGAGCCCGAGCGCGATGTCTGTCCCAGGCTTGAAGCCGGCGCTTTCGATCGCCTGCAAAATGAAATCGAGAGCGGCTTCGGCCGACGGCAGATTGGGCGCAAAGCCGCCTTCGTCGCCGACATTGGTGTTGTGCCCGGCTTTCTTGAGCGCGCCTTTCAGGGTGTGGAACACTTCCGAGCCCCAGCGCACCGCTTCCTTCAACGAAGTCGCGCCGACGGGAACGATCATGAACTCCTGAAAGTCGATCGGGTTGTCGGCATGCACGCCGCCATTGATGATGTTCATCATCGGAACGGGCAGAACATGCGCGCTGACGCCGCCGATGTAGCGGTAGAGCGGCAGCGCGGAGGCGTCCGCGGCGGCCTTGGCGACGGCGAGGGAAACGCCGAGAATGGCGTTGGCGCCCAGCTTCGCCTTGTTCGGCGTGCCGTCGAGATCGATCATGATGCTGTCGATCTTGCCCTGATCTTCCGCGTCGAGGCCGCTCAGGGCCTCGAAAAGGTCGCGGTTGACGCTTTCGACGGCTTTCAGAACGCCCTTGCCGCCGTAGCGCGCCTTGTCGCCATCGCGCAGTTCCACGGCCTCATGGGCGCCGGTCGAGGCGCCGGACGGCACCGCGGCGCGGCCATGCGAGCCGTCTTCCAAAGTCACGTCGACCTCGACGGTCGGATTGCCGCGGCTATCCAGGATCTCACGGGCGGCAATGTCGATGATCGCGGTCATGGCGGTTCCTCTTTCCATTGTCTCTATTGAGGCAAGTTCGATAGGCTTTTACGCCGAAGCTCGGCAGGACAAAAGGCCCCGGCGACGAACCCCGCTTGCATTTTTTTTTAGCCTTCATCCAAAATTTTTATCTGTCGGATTTCCATACGGTTCGAGATTTCAGAGGGCGGACGCGAATTCCGCAGTTCCCCTTAATCCTTTTGGGCTAACATTGCGTTCGCCCAGATGCGGTTTCAGACAGAGGGCCAAATGTCGGCGGGAAGAATCGCTTTCGCATCAATCGGCGCGCTTTGCGCCGCCTTGGCGGCTCCAGTCCGTGCGGACGACCGCGCGCCTGTTGAAGCTGCGCCCTTGCCGGTCGCGCGGCCCGCCGATCTCGCCGGCGCGCCGGCGCAAGATCCGGCTGGGGCTGAAAAAAAATATTCCGGCGAAAAGCTCGACGCCGATGACGCGGCCAGCCCGCGCGGCCGGTTTCGCGCGCTGTTGCGGCGCGAGACAGCGAAGACCGGCCTGCCCTTCGACATCGCCGACGCCGTCATGGCGATCGAAAGCGGCTATGATCCGGGCGTCGTCGGCACGGTCGGCGAGGTCGGCCTGATGCAGGTGCGGCCAGAGACCGCCGCGATGCTCGGCTTCGGCGGCGATGCGGCCGAGCTGGCCCGGCCCGAGATCAATGTGCGTTACGGCGTCGCCTATCTCGCCGAGGCTTGGCGGCTCGCCAATGGCGACGTCTGCCGCGCCCTGATGAAATATCGCGCCGGCCATGGCGAAGAGCAAATGTCGGCGCTGTCCGCCGCCTATTGCGGGCGGGCCCGCACGCATCTCGCCGCCGCTGGTTCGCCCTTCGCGGCGGCGGTTTCCGTGCCTGCGGTCGCCGATCCTGCGCTTGCTGGCGCGGCGGGAGCGCCGCGCGTGGCCCGCGCCCGCCTGCCGCGCATCCGGACGGCGGCGGTGAGCCGGGCGTTCTGGGCCGCGCAGGAGGCGCGCGTCGCAGCGATCACGCGACGAATCGAGGCGAAATGGCGGAGAATGGCGTCGCGCTGAGGCTTCGCCCTTCCCGATTGATCTTTTACGCGCTCCGGCCTAGGCCCTCGCTGAGCTAAATTGCGCCGCGCGGCCAAACGATCGCGCGGCGCTGGCGCTTACGCTGAGGCTGTTCGAATGGTCAAAACGCACACCGGCGCAAGCCTGCTCGGGCAAAGCGTCAAGGCGCCCGCCTCGCCCGAAGAGGCGATGCTTGAGCGCGTCCCCAATCCGCATGAGGACGCAAATTATCTTGCGCGCTTCACGGCGCCGGAATTCACCTCGCTCTGCCCGGTCACGGGCCAGCCCGATTTCGCGCTGCTCGTGATCGACTATGTCCCGGACAAATGGCTGGTCGAATCGAAGTCGTTGAAGCTCTATCTCGGCGCGTTCCGCAATCACGGCGCATTTCACGAGGATTGCACCTTGCGCATCGGCAAGGATCTCGTCGCAACGCTCAAGCCGCGCTGGCTCCGGATTGGCGGATATTGGTATCCGCGCGGCGGCATCCCGATCGACGTATTCTGGCAGACAGGCGAGCCGCCAGCCGGACTCTGGCTGCCCGATCAGGGCGTGCCGCCCTATCGCGGGCGGGGGTGAATCCGTTCCGGCTACACCAACCTTGATTGCCGCAGCGCCGCGGCGATGAAGCTGGCGAAGAGAGGATGCGGCTTAAACGGACGTGACTTCAGCTCGGGGTGGAACTGCACGCCGATAAACCACGGATGATCTTCGAGTTCTATGGTTTCCGGCAGCAGCCCGTCCGGCGAGAGCCCGGAGAAGATCAGGCCCTTTTCAGCCAGCCGCTCGCGATAGGCGGTGTTGACCTCGTAGCGATGGCGATGGCGCTCGGAGATTTCTGTCCCGCCGTAAATGGCGGCGATCTTGGAATCCGGGGCGAGTTCGGCGCGATAGGCGCCAAGCCGCATGGTGCCGCCAAGATCGCCCTCGGCGGCGCGGATCTGCAATTCATTGCCCTGCATCCATTCCGTCATCAGGCCGACGACGGGCTCGGATGTCGGCCCGAATTCCGTTGAGTTAGCCCCCGTGATGCCTGCAAGGGAGCGTGCGGCTTCGATCACCGCCATCTGCATGCCGAAGCAGATGCCGAAATAAGGCACGTTCCGCTCGCGCGCGAAGCGGGCGGCGAGGATCTTGCCCTCGGCGCCGCGCTGGCCGAAGCCGCCCGGAACGAGGATGCCATGGACATGGTCGAGATGGGGGGCCGGGTCGCTGCTCTCGAAGATCTCGGATTCGATCCAGTCGATCTTGACATGGATGCGGTTGGCGATGCCGCCATGGGTCAGGGCTTCGGTCAGCGACTTATAGGCGTCCTTGAGGCCGGTATATTTGCCGACGATGGCGATGGTCACCTCGCCTTCGGGATTGTGAATGCGGTCCATGACCGCGTTCCAGCGCGTCATGTCGGGCTTTGGCGCCGGCTCGATGCCGAAAGCCGCCAGAACTTCCTGATCGAGTCCGGCGGCGCGATAGGCGCGGGGGACGTCGTAGATCGAGGCGACGTCGCGCGCCTCGATCACGGCGCTCTCGCGCACGTTGCAGAAGAGGCCGAGCTTGCGGCGCTCCTCACGCGGGATCTCGCGGTCGGTGCGGCAGAGCAGGATATGGGGCTGAATGCCGATCGAGCGCAGCTCTTTGACGGAATGCTGCGTTGGTTTGGTCTTCAGCTCGCCGGCGCTGGGGATGAAGGGCAGCAGGGTCAGATGAATGTAAATCGCGTGCCCGCGCGGCAAATCATTGCCGAGCTGGCGGATCGCCTCGAAGAACGGCAGGCCCTCGATGTCGCCGACCGTGCCGCCGATCTCGACCAGCACGAAATCGACGCCGTCATTGCCGGCGAGGACGAAATCCTTGATCTCATTGGTCACATGCGGAATGACCTGCACGGTCGCGCCGAGATAGTCGCCGCGCCGCTCCTTGGCGATAATGTCCCGATAGATCCGGCCGGTGGTGACGTTGTCGTCGCGCATCGCCGGACGGCCGGTGAAGCGCTCGTAATGGCCAAGGTCGAGATCCGTCTCCGCGCCGTCGTCGGTGACGAACACCTCGCCGTGCTGGTAGGGGCTCATCGTGCCCGGATCGATGTTCAGATAGGGATCGAGCTTGCGCAGGCGGACAGTATAGCCGCGGGCCTGCAGCAAGGCCCCGAGAGCCGCTGAAGCCAAACCTTTGCCAAGCGATGAAACCACGCCGCCGGTGATGAAGATGTACCGCGCCATGGGCTTTGACCCTTATCCGAGTTTCGCCGGTTGGGGAAGCCAATTCGGGCGGTCCCTCCGTCCATCCACAGCTGCGACGGGCCCGGCGAAATCACGCCGGGCGCGCGGAGAATTTTTGAAAGGCGCCGCGCCGGGCGCCTTTTCGAACGTCGGAGCAGCCGGAAAATAGCCCGGCGGCGGGCGCGCCCGCGCGCTCATTCGGCACCGGATCAGCGTAAAATTATTCTATTTATCAGACCGTTCCGCCAATCGCCTGAGGCGACGCAGCAGGCGCCGTCGATGCGGCGCCTATCTGGCGGGCGGCGCGGCGGGCGGCGCCGCCTGGCGCTGATCCTCGATCTTTTTCAATTGATCGAGGAGATTGCCTCCGGCCGCAGGCGCCGGCGCCTGCCCGGCGGCGGGTTTCGCCGGCTCGACGCGCTGAAGGATCGACGAGGGCGCTTGGTTGAAGCGCGCGAGAACTGTGAGGCCAAGGCTCGTCGCAAAGAAGAGCGCGGCGAGGATGGCTGTCGCCCGAGTCAACACATTGGCCTGACCGCGACCCGTCATGAAGCCGCTGCCGCCGCCAACGCCGAGCGCCCCGCCTTCCGAGCGCTGGAGGAGCACGGTCACGACAAGCGCGACGACGATCATGAGATGAATGACGATCAAAACCGACTGCATCGATTATACTTTTCTCCATCCGCGCCGCCCTTGCCGTATCAAGGCAGCGCGACAAACGCCGTCGCGCCCGGCGCGAGGGAATTCCGACATTGTCGTTGAGGCGCGTTCATACACTGCCCCGGACCGAAAGGGCCAGCGAAAATCGCGTGCGGCGCATTTAAGGCTAACCCGCCATATGCAAATGGCGATAAACGCCGGCGATCGCCATGAAATCACGCGCTGCGAGGCTCGCGCCGCCGACGAGGGCGCCGTCGACGTCGGCGACGCTCATCAATTCGGCGGCGTTGCCAGGCTTCACCGATCCGCCATAGAGAAGCCGCATCTTATGGCCCATCCCCGGCAAATGCGCGTCGACGCGCTCGCGGATGAACCTGTGCATGCCGTGAATGTCATGCAAGGTGGGCGTCAGGCCGGTCCCGATCGCCCAGACCGGCTCATAGGCGATGACGAGGGATTCCGGGGTCGACGTGATGGGAATCGAACCGGCCAGTTGCGAAGCGACGATCGGCAAGGCGTCGCCGGCCTCGCGCTCGCCCCGGGTCTCGCCGACGCAGATGATCGCCGTCAGCCCGGCGCGGAAAGCCGCGTTCGCCTTGTCGCGGACGCTTTCGTCGCCCTCATTATGCCCCGAGCGGCGTTCCGAATGGCCGAGAATGACGTAGCTCGCCCCCGCATCCCGAAGCATTTCCGCGGAAATATCGCCGGTGAACGGGCCGCTCGGCTCGTTGTGACAGTGCTGGCCGCCAAGCTCGACCCCGGCGCCGGCGCAGATCGGAGCCGCGGCGGCGAGCAGGGTCGCAGGCAGGCAGAGGACGATCTCGGTCCCATTGGCGCCGCCGCTTGCGACCTCCGCGCAGATTTTTTCCGCTTCGACGAGATCCTTGCGAAGGCCGTGCATCTTCCAGTTTCCCGCAACGAGCGGGCGGCGGCCAGGCCGCGATGATCCATTCATGTTCAAAATGTTTCCGGCATGGTCAGAACGCGTCCGGCTTCCGCTCAAACGTCGAGCCGTTTGCAAGCGCAGTCGCACCTTCTTATAGTCCCGGCCGGATTTGTAAATGTTCGGCCGAAACCAGGCCGCGACGAAATTTCAGAAAGCCCCACCCGACATGCTGGAAGCAATGCGCGCCGCAACACAAGGCTGGATCGGCCGCACCATCATGGGAATCGTGATGGGCGTGATCATCCTGAGCTTCGCCATCTGGGGCATCCGCACCGATTTCAGCGGCTATGGGGCGAACAGCCTGGCGCAGGTCGGCGGCGAAGAGGTCAGCGTGGGCGCTTTCCGCGACGCCTATCAGAGTGAACTGCAGCGAATTCAGCGTCAGGCCAAACGCGCCATCACCAATGAAGAAGCGAAGCGATTCGGCCTCGATCGGCAGGTGCTCTCGCGTCTCATTTCCGATGCGGCGCTGAACCAGCAGGCCGACGTGCTGGGCCTCGCCGTCAGCGACCAGCAGGTCGCCGAGGCGATCGCCAGTGATCCGAGCTTCAAGGGGGCCGGCGGTCAGTTCGACCGCGCCCGCTTCGAGGAGCTTTTGCGCAACAATGGCCTCACGGAGAAGACCTTCGTGCGCGAGCAGCGCGGCCTCATTTTACGACATGAGCTGACCGATCCGCTGACAGCGGACCTGCAATTGCCGAAAGCCATGCTCGAGGCGATACATCGCTTTCAGGCCGAGGCGCGCAGCGTCGATTTTCTCATTCTGCCGGCCGCAAGCGCGGGGGCGGTCGCCGCGCCGCCCGAGGAGGAGCTGCGGAAATATTTCGAAGACCGTAAACTTGGCTATTCGGCCCCCGAATATCGGAGCCTCGTGTCCTTGACGGTGACGCCGGAGAGCGTCGCCAAGCCAGCGAGCGTATCCGACGCCGATGCGCAAAAGCGCTATGACGAGGTGAAGGGCGATAAGTTCGGCACGCCAGAGAAGCGCACAGTCGACCAGGTCCTCTTTTCCGATGAGGCCGCCGCCGACGCGGCCCGCGCCAAGCTCGACGCCGGCGCGAATTTCGAGGACATCGTCAAGGATCAAGGGGTGACCCCCAAGGATGTTTCGCTCGGAACGGTGACGCGGAGCCAATTGATCGACAAGGATGTCGCCGAGGTCGCCTTCGCGCTGCCGGTGAGCGCCGTCAGCGCTCCGCTCAAGACGCGCTTTGGCTATGTTCTGGTGCGCGTCTCCAAGATTGAGCCGTCGACTGCCAAGCCGTTTTCCGAGGTCGCCGACGAGATCAAGCGCGATATTGCGATCGCCCGCGCGCGGACCGAAATCGCGGGCCTCCATGATGCGATCGAGGACCAGCGCGCATCTGGCAAGTCTTTGCCGGAGGCGGCCAAGAGCGCCGGTTTGGAAGCGCGGTCGATCGCTGCGATCGACGCCGCCGGAAAGGATCCCGCTGGCGCGCCGGTCGCCGATCTGACCAATGGCAAGGCTCTGCTAAAAGCGGCCTTCGCTTCCGACGTCGGCGTCGACAATGAGACGCTTACGCTGCCCCAGGGCGGCTATCAATGGTTCGAGATCGCCAGAATCGAGAAGGCGCGGCCAAAGACCTTCGAGGAGGCGCGCGCCGAGGTCGAAAAGGCGTGGCGCGACGACGAAACAACGCGGCTGCTTGCGGCGAAAAGCGCCGATATTTCGAAGCGTCTCGAAGCTGGCGAAACGCTCGCCGCCATCGCCGCCGCTGAAGGCGGTCTTGAGGTGAAGCGCGCCGCTGACGTGAAGCGCAGCGGCGGCGGCGTTGACCTTCCCGCCAACGCCGTGGCGCAGGTCTTCAACGTTGGCGTCGGCGGCGTAGGCTCTGCACGTCTCGACGATGGCGGCCGGGTCGTTTTCAAGGTCGCCGATGCGGTCGTCCCGCCGGTCGATTTCGCCGATCCGAGCCTCGTCTCCATCGCGGGGGAAGTGAAAAAATCCTACGGCGACGATCTGCTGTCGCAATATCTGGCGAGCCTGCAGACCCAGCTCGGGGTCAAGGTCAACGCGCAGGCTCTCGCGGCCGCAACCGGCGGCGCTGCCGATGCTTACTGACGCGCCCCTCTCAAGCGAGGCCGCCGATTCGGCCTATGCCGCGAGCTATGCGGCCAATCAGCCTCGCCTCGTTTCGGCGCGCCTCATCGCCGATCTTGAGACGCCGGTCTCGGCCTTCCTGAAGCTTTCGGCCCGCCGCGAGGGACGCATTTTCCTGCTCGAATCGGTCGAGGGCGGCGCCGCGCGGGGGCGTTACTCGATGATCGGCCTCGACCCGGACATCGTTTGGCGCGCCTTCGGCGATCGCGCCGAAATCAACCGCGACGCGCTGACGAAAAAGGATTCGTTTTCGCCCTGCGCGGAGGCGCCGCTCGACTCCTTGCGCGCGCTGATCGCCGAGTCGCGCATCGAGATCGCCGAAGACATGCCGCCGATGGCGGCCGGCGTGTTCGGCTATCTTGGCTATGACATGGCGCGGCAGATGGAGAGCCTCGCCGCGGCCAAACCCGATCCGATCGGCGTGCCCGACGCGATGATGCTGCGGCCGACCGTCATGGTTGTCTTCGACGCCGTGCGCGAGGAGATCTTTGTCGTGACGCCGCTACGGCCCCTGCCCGGCGTCTCCTTCCGGGCCGCTTACGAACGCGCGCTGGAGCGCATCGAGGCGGTGACGGCGACGCTCGAGGGGCCGCTCGCGCATGAATCCATCGCCGCCGATCCGACGCTGACGGCCTTCGCGCCGGTTTCGAACACGAGCGAGAGCCGCTTCCACGAGATGGTCGAGCGCGCCAAGGATTATGTGCGCGCGGGCGATATTTTCCAGGTCGTGCTGTCGCAGCGCTTTTCGGCGCCCTTCGCCCTGCCCGCCTTCGCGCTTTATCGCGCCCTGCGGCGCGTCAACCCCTCGCCGTTCCTATGCTATCTCGATTTCGGGCCGTTCCAGATCGTCTGCTCCAGTCCCGAAATTCTCGTTCGCGTCCGCGACGGCAAGGTGACCATCCGTCCCATCGCCGGCACGCGCTGGCGCGGCAAGACGAAGGCCGAGGATGATGCGCTCGCCGCCGACCTGCTCGCCGACGAGAAGGAATGCGCCGAGCATCT
>Ga0182014_10001186_pt1 | contig 35210 bp, 35 predicted proteins | sample 612S2DmetaG_FD_120489 | JGI IMG/M metagenome (GOLD analysis project Ga0182014, IMG submission 120489) | Permafrost microbial communities from Stordalen Mire, Sweden - 612S2D metaG | ecosystem: Environmental > Terrestrial > Soil > Wetlands > Permafrost | place: Sweden: Stordalen | collected... | reverse complement strand
GAATCCCAATAATCTGTTCTTCACTGAATCGCTTCCGTTTCATCTTGGCTCCTCGTGGCTCCCGCCACTTTATTAGCCAAGACTCTCTTTGGAAACTGTCCAGTTTCAGGGGGCAAGGTCAACAGCGCCCTCGTAGTTGCCCATCGATGTTGCGGCCGCCTTTGTAGCGGCCTCCCCCTAAGAAGAAGGAATCGCAACTTGGGGACGGCGAGAGAGAGGAAATATAATATATCTAGTAAAGACTACCGAATAGACTGGACGGCAATGGGTTAAGGATGTCTTGCTGCATATCCGAAATAGTTTTGCAGGGCCAGCAAAATATGTCTTATCCGGGCGGACACGGAGAATCTGACAGCCGGCGCGGTTCACACCTACTGCTTGGCTTGACCGGTCTTGCGAGACGCTCCACAACACGACACAAGCCGGATTAGCATATGTTTGTGGGCATATAGGAGAATCCGCAACCAGTTCTTGTGGGTCATCGTCTCTGGAGATCCCCTAGCTCGGCAGACAAGCGATCGACAAACCGCTCGGTTTTGTTAGATCCGCGAGGGAATTGCCGCCCATCCGCAAGAGTAGTTAGATGAGTTTGGGCGAAGCTACATGCGTGTACGCTGTAAGGCTCACGGCTACAATGTAATAGAAGTGGTACAGGAGCATACATCGATTTGCGCTGGTTGCAAAAGGGTGCTCTTCTGCGCCGACATGGAGAATCTGACAGACAACGCGGTTCACACCTACTGCTTGACGCTTTGGCTTGCGCAAGACACCCAAATGGTCAATGCCACAGCCGACGCTACAGAGACGGCAAGCGGCGCGGTGGGCCGCCGGGCCCGCGAAAGAGTTTCGCGGCTACAACGGACGAAGATGGCGGACAAGATGGCAGACGAGATGGCGGACAAGGGGGGAGGCGGCACAATAGACGGCGGGCGGGAAACGACAGAGACCCTTCGACTGCGCTCCCCTCGACATGCTCAGGGTAAACCCTTCGACAGGCTCCCTTCGACGGCCTCAGGGTAAACAGGGCAGGGCGCCAACGGCCCGCGAAAGGGTTTCGCGGCTACAACACCCGGACCGCGCTCACCGAGCGCGGCTACAGCGGAAACGGGGACGGACCCCGACAAGGGATGTCGGGGCAGGGGGCGGCGTGGCGACGGCGGAAACGGCAACGGAGCGCGGGGACGCTCTTTTTTTTGACCGGGCGTGAAAATGGGCTGGACAGCGGGTATGCGATAGGGTATAGTCTGTAAGGTTGTTGTTTTGATCTTTGACATAAGGGGAAGAAGGGGGAGGGGGGAATGGAACCCTCACCCTGACCCTCTCCCTTGAAAGGTAGAGGGGAACGTGGGCAGCGACGAGGGTTCAGGAGACGCGTAGTTCACCCCGACCCCGACCTCGAAATCGGGGTAACCCTCCGATGTCGGGGCAGGGCGCTGTGGCTATAAGAAGGGGGTACCCCCCCCATATATGTAAAATGGCAGCGTTCTCCCCCGATCTCGCTGCCCTGCGGGCCTCGAAACGACGCGAGGCCTTCTCGGGGTTTCCCAAACCCCTCGAATTACCAAACGAAGCAAATTTTTCCGGGTGTTGGAGGATCTGGAGTGGCTTGAGGGACAATGTGTTAGGAACCAAAGTGTGCCATTTTGTCACTTGGCTTCGTTTTGCTAAAAATGGCTTCGTTTGGGGGGTTCCGGACACTAAAGAGGGGCTTTGGGATGAGGTAGAGCCAAGGTTGCGACCTAGTGCACGGCCACAGTTCATTTGACGGGCTGCCCCCCTCACCTTGATCCTTTGCGGCCAAAGCACGGCGAGGCCGCGTCTCGCTGACTCGGCCCCCCTCAAGGGGCGAGGAGGCGGACGGCTCGCCCCGAAACGGCCACGTGAAACGTGGTGAAATTTGGGGTAAAGAGTCGGGGTAAACTCGACGGTCGCCGGTCCGCGATTATGAATCGCGGCTACAACACCCGGACCGCGGTCTGCGCCCGCGACTACAACACCCGGACGGCAGGCGGCGCATACGAGCGGCGGGCGGACCCCTCGCCTTGATCCTTTGCGACCAGGGCACGGCAAGGTCGCCTCTCGTCGGACTCGGTTCCCCCCGGAGGGGAGAGGAGACGGAGCGCGGTTCCCTCGCCGTTCTTAAGGGAGAGGGTCAGGGTGAGGGTTCGTTTTCCAGCCGTGACGCACCCATCAAATCAGGTGCGTCGCAGCACTAGGGTCAACACCCCATATCATCCCGGCACTGTCTCCCGTATCTTGGCTGCATGAACCACCATCCAAAATGGTCAACCGTGAGATTGGCGGTCTTGTTGGGGGCAATGTCTGTCTTGCTTACGGGATGCGTTTTCTCGCGAGACCGCAGTGACGCTCGCAACCAAACGCCTCGCCAGGAGAATAAGAATCAGTCTGATCAGGCTCACCAGGACGACCGGGACTACCACTATGATGAGGGTCATCCGTGAGTAAACATCGAACATCCCCTGGCGCATCTCCAGACCGGTTGTCGGTGCCCTGAATTCCGTTGCCGCCGCCGGCGAAGGAACACGGGGGCAGGAAGCCGCCCGGTTTGCCACTCGACACCTTTCCCTCGCTCTAGCGTTGGCGTGGATGGATCGTCCTCGACTACACGCGCTGGGCTACGCTCTTCCCGTTCGCCCCACCGCTATGGCCGCCGCATTTCGCTTCATTTGTTCTTCGGAGGCCAGCGTAAGGCATACACCGAGGCCATAGCCTCTTGCGCAACGGTCAAGTTGAAAGGAGCAGCAGCCTGGGGTTTCACGCGACACAGCTTTTCCAGTCGGTTGCGGAGATTTTCGATTAGGAAAAATTTGGAGAGGAACTCGTAACCGTCAGCGGCGGAGGGTGCACGAGCCAATCCGTCTGAGATCAACAGAAACGGCACCTGAACCCCCACCTGCCGCTTCAACCAGTCGAGGAGTTCCAAGCCGTTGCCGTCCGGCAAATGATAATCGCAGACGATGGCCGCAAACGGTTCTTCCGTTAGAACAATGTTTCGCGCCTCGCGAAAACTGGCTGCCAGGGAAGGCGCGAACGACCATTCTTTCAGCACCCCGCCAAACCCCACCCTCATCAGCGCATCCTCGTCAACGACGAGTACCCTTCTATTGGGAACCGGTGAATTCTCGGTACGTTCCCCAGCATTTCCGATTGTGTCTTGTTCCATGCTTTTTGCCTCCTGTAGAGCATTCGCACATTCGGATTTGTTCTCTATAGGGTAAAACCCTACCCCCTCGGCAGTGTACAACCCCAGTCCCCCCAAGGGTAAACCCCTGCTTCTTTGGGAATGTGCGCTTTTTCGCGCCATAACGACTTCCATGCTACAGCGCTGGGTCTTCTATTGGCGAGGCACAGGCCATACGGCCGCGGCGAAAGGAACACAGGGACAGGATATCGGGCGCCTCGTGCATTTCGCACGAGGCACCTGTGTCTTTGTTGGGATGCAGTTGCTGACCGCCAGTGCGGTCAGGCTTTCCCGCCAAAACTCACGTAGTCGTCGAGATCGAGCAGGTCAGACCACGAGACAATGTCTTCCCGCTCCTTGCTGAACTTGGCCAGCATCCCGTTGAAATACTCTCGTGACTCCAAATCCGCCGGGCCGCGCTGGTCCTGGAGCGCGCTCCACTGGGCGATTTCCCACGGTTCGCGCTTGTTCCTGGAGTGGGCGGTGACCCAAATCAGAATCTCGCCGTCGCCTTTGCCGAGAGCCAATTGCTTTTTGAGGTCGTTGGCCTTGATGCCCACGAACTCGAAAAACCTCTGATCGAGTGGACAGGCGTAATGGTACTCGCCGTTCTTGCCGGCGAGTGTGGCGCGTCCCTTGTCGAGGCAGCGCGGGAGAATGGCGTAGCCACCCAGCCGCATGCGCGGGCTGCGCGGCGGACGTTGTGTCAGGTCAGGTGCATGGATGTTCTTGGATTTCATGGTTCCTCCGTGAGTTTCGATGCGCGGATCGAGTGTCTGGTTTCACGGATGCCTGGTATTCGATACCTGAGCCCTCGATCTCTTCACTTGCGCTCGTCTCGATGGCGGCGTTTGGTTGGTTTGTTGGGCGCCGCCGTGCGGGCGGCTGATGCGCGAAGTTGCATCACGAGCTCATCAATCCTGCGGTTGCGACCGCGGCAACATTTTGGTATGGAAAGCCATCAATGAACGCAGAGTCGGAATGCGTGGCAAGTTCCCTGTGGGTACGGTCGGCAGCGTGCTTCTGGTACTCGCCGTGAATTCACGCGCAAACGCCCCCAAACCAGTCGTGCTATGGCCCGAAGGCGCGCCGGGGGCTCTTGGCACGAATGACTGGGATGTGCCGGCGCTGACTCCGTATCTCGCCGATCCGAAAATTGCCACCGGCGCGGCCATGGTGATCTGCCCGGGGGGCGGTTACGGCCATCTTGCCAACCACGAAGGAAAAGATTGCGCGCTGTGGTTGAACGAGCATGGCGTGAGCGGTTTCGTTCTGAAGTACCGACTCGGTACCCACGGTTATCGCCATCCGCGGATGTTGGAAGACGCGGCGCGCGCGGTGCGATTGACGCGGTCACGGGCGAAAGAGTGGGGGATTAATCCGAAGCGGGTGGGGATCATGGGGTCATCCTCGGGCGGGCATCTCGCGGCGACGTTGCTGACACACTTCGACGCAGGCAAGGCGGACGCGACCGATCCCATCGAACGGAAAAGCTGCCGGCCGGACTTGGGCGTGCTCTGCTATGCCGTCATCACCATGGGGGAAAAGACGCATGCCGGCTCGAAGAAGTTTTTGCTCGGTGACAATCCCTCGCCCGAATTGGTGAGATTCCTCTCGAACGAGTTGCAGGTAACACCAGAGACGCCGCCGTGCTTTGTCTGGCACACGTATGAGGATACCACGGTGCCGGTCGAGAACAGCCTGATCTTTGCCGGGGCACTACGGAAGGCGGGCGTGCCGTTTGACCTGCATATCTACCAACGCGGAAAACACGGCATGGGCCTGGCGGACGGTCATCCATGGACCCGGGATTGTCTCTTCTGGCTCAAGTTACAGGGGTTCGTCAAGTGACCGGCCGTGCGTCATGCGAGAGGAGCCCAAGGGCTTCGAAGCGCAGGTACAATTCACGGCAGGCCCACGCATCGGTCGCTGCGTAGCAGAGTTGGTTCGGGGAGAGATTGGGGCGCGCCCAGTTCGACGTTTGCGGCCCTTTGGTGATGCGCCCGCCGAGGAACAACCCCGCCAGATTCCGCAGGCCCGTCTGTTCCATCCCGCGGCGTTTGGCGATGTCGCCGAGGTCCACCACATTGGCGGGCGTGAACGGGAAGAGCTTCTGCAGTTCCGCCAGATCACGCGTCAGGGCGATGCCGGCCTTGATGATCGTCGCATTCCCGAGCACATCGGCGAGCGCGTGCGAACAATCCAGCCGCGCGAGCTGAAAGAGGTGCACCGAGTGGCTCGTGGCGATCTGCACGAGGCTGGGCGCGTGCGACTTGCCCTTGCGAAACGACGGACGCGATTCCGTGTCGAACCCGACCACGCGCTCGGAGCGGATTTCCTGCACCGCGCGATGCAAATCCTCGTCCGTGGACGGGGACCGGATTGGACCACAATATCGAACGATAGGCAGCCCCATCAGTTCTTCATGCGGAATCGTACGTCGCGGTCCCGGCGGTGTACCGGGCGGTGTTGACGGATGGTCAGGAGTCAAGCTTGGCACGCTTTTTTGCGGTGTGATCACTTCATCAACCCAAGCAGTGTTTCGCCCATTTCGGCGGGCGTTTTGGCAACGGCGACGCCGCAGGATTCGAGCGCCTTGATTTTGTCGGCGGCGGACCCGCTGCCGCCGCTGATGATGGCCCCGGCGTGCCCCATGCGGCGGCCTTTCGGCGCGGTCGCGCCCGCGATAAACGCGGCGACGGGTTTGGTGAAGTTATCTTTGATCCAGCGCGCCGCCTCTTCTTCCGCGTTTCCGCCGATCTCGCCGATGACGATGACGGCTTCGGTTTGCGGGTCGGTCTCGAACATTTCGAGCAGATCGACGAAATCGAGTCCCTTGACCGGGTCGCCGCCGATGCCGATGCAGGTGGATTGCCCGATGCCGCGCGAGCTGAGTTGCCACACGGCCTCGTACGTGAGCGTGCCGCTCCGTGAGATGACCCCGACGGGGCCGGGTTTGTGGATGTAGCCGGGCATGATGCCGATTTTGCACGCGCCCGGTGTGATCACGCCGGGACAATTCGGGCCGATGAGCTTGACGACGGTCCCTTGCAGCGCGCGTTTTACGCGCACCATGTCAATGACAGGAATGCCTTCCGTGATGGCGACAATTAATTCGATGCCGGCATCCGCCGCCTCGAGAATCGCATCCGCGGCGAACGGCGCGGGCACGAAGATGCAGGAGACGTTGGCGGCGGTCTCGCGCACAGCCTCGCCCACGGTATTGAACACGGGGATCTTCTGCGAATCGAGTTGCACGACTTCGCCGCCGCGATCCGGGGTGACGCCGGCGACGAGTTTCGTCCCGTATTGGAGGCATTGCTCCGCATGGAATCTTCCGGCGGAGCCGGTGATGCCCTGAACGATCAACCGCGTATTGGCGTCGACCAGAATGCTCATGGACGCACGGAAGAATGCTTCTCGTGGACAACCGCCATCAATCCGGCGATGCGGAAGCTGGAGTTTTTCCACTGGAACGTCTCGACGGAGGTGTCGTGCAGCGCTTCCTCGTACTCCTGCAAAAACCCATCGATTTCGTTGTCCGGTATCTCGACCGCCAGCGGGCGGTCCACGTTTTCGTAATACAGATAGAGTTTCATGACCTAGGACTTTCGTTTGTGAATCATAATCTTGTTGCCGTCGGGGTCGCAAATCATCGCAAACCGGCACACCGGCGTGTCCATTATCTCCAGATGAATCTTCGCACCCCGGGCCTTCAGGCGTGACATCTCGGCATCGAGATCATCGACCTCCAATGCGACGCACGTTCCCTGTGGCGAGGGGTCCCAGCCGGGATATGAACCAATCCCCAAGGTGCCGGCGCCAATATCGTATTCGACCCCCTTGCCGCCGGCGGACTCCCGGGTGAACTTGAGCCCGAGAACGCCCTCGTAGAACGCGCGGGCGCGCGGGATGTCGGTCACGGGAATACCCGTTACTGCGATTTCAGTGATCATAATGTTTTTGAGGCGTGAACAATTTTCTGTGCCGCATCGGCCATGGAATCCGCGGGAATGATGGCCAGACCGCTTTCCTTGAGGATCTTCTTGCCCAGTTCGACGTTGGTGCCTTCGAGACGCACGACGAGCGGCACGCGGACGTTCACCTGCTTGACGGCGGTCAGAATGCCATTGGCAATCACGTCGCATTTCATGATGCCGCCGAAAATGTTGACCAGAACGCCGCGCACGTTCTTGTCGGCGCACAAGATCTTGAACGCCTCGGTGACCTGTTCGGTGCTCGCGCCGCCACCGACGTCGAGGAAGTTGGCGGGCGAGCCACCATAGAACTTGATGATGTCCATGGTGGCCATGGCCAGGCCTGCGCCGTTGACCATGCAGGCAATGGTGCCGTCGAGACCGATGTAATTGAGGCCGAACCTGCTCGCCTCGACCTCACGCGGGTCTTCCTCGTTGAGGTCGCGCATGGCCTGGATGTCCTTGTGGCGGTACAGGGCATTGTCGTCGAAATTCATCTTGGCATCGAGCGCGAAGACCCGGTCGCGCTGGTCGACGATCAGCGGGTTGATCTCGATGAGCGACGCGTCGGTCTCGATGAACGCCCGATAGACGTTGAGGATCAAATTCACCGTCGCCTGCAGATGGGGGCCGCCAAGACCGAGCGCGTAGGCAATCTTGCGCGCCTGGTACGGTTGCGCGCCGATGGCCGGGTCCACCGGTTCTTTCAGGATCTTCTCCGGGGACTTCGCTGCGACGGCTTCGATATCGACTCCGCCTTCGGTGCTGGCCAGAAACGACGGACGCGCCAGCGAACGGTCGATCAAAATGCTCAGGTAGAACTCGCGTTTCGGGATGCTGCCAGCTTCGATCAACACCTTGCGCACTTGTTTGCCAAGCGGACCGGTCTGGTGCGTGACCAACACTTTCCCGATGAGCTCGCGTGTCGCTTTTGCCGCTTCTTCGGGGGTCTTGACCATCTTGATGCCGCCGGCCTTGCCGCGGCCACCCGCATGAATCTGTGACTTGACGGCGATGACGTCGGTCGTTAGCGAGCGCGCGATCGATTCGGCTTCCTTGGGGGTGGACGCGACGCCGCCATCGGCGACGGGGACACCGTAGCGGCGAAAAATCTCCTTGGCTTGGTATTCGTGGATGTTCATAAACGGATTGGCTCCGGCTCACCGCTGGTCGATGTCGCCACGCACATTATGGGCCACCGCGATTCCTTCCAGACCTTTTGAAACAACCGTCATGCTTTTTTATCGCCCAGAGCCGTTGACCTGACTAGTGGAGGATGCCACGCGCTCACTGCTGCGCGTCTCACGCATCGCATGGTTAATCTATGGACGGTGGTGCGTAGCGTCAACGGAAAAGTCGAACGGTCGGGCCCGTTCACATAAAACGCTTCGGACGAGTCCATTTCCCTTGAAATCGGATGTCGTTTCGTGCGACGTTGCCCGTCGAAACAAGGAGGAATGGTTTTGCGTCGGTCGGTACGATCACTATCGCTCATCATCGGTGTTGCCATGCTCGCTCTAACGGGCAAGATATTGGCGCAACCGAGTGCTCTCAGGGCCTACCGTTTCGGCAACACGTACTATGTTCCGGTGAGCGATGTCGCCAGTTACTACGGACTCGGTCGTGATGATCGCGAGCTGGTGAATCGGGCCGAATTCAAGACCAGCTTCGGGCATCTGGAGGTGGAAGGGGACCGCCGCGACATACTGGTCAACGGCGTGACTCATTGGCTGTCGGCGCCAATCCTGGAGGCGCGAGGCCGACTCTGGATTTCCGAACTGGACATTCTCAAGACCCTGGATCCCGTGCTGCGGCCCGGACGATTGCGGAAGGCGGGAACGTCAATCCGCACCGTGGTCATCGACCCTGGCCATGGCGGCAGCGACCGGGGCACGCGCGGGCGTTTCAGTTTGGAAAAGGAGATGACGATCGACGTGGCCAAACGGGTCAATCGCGACCTGATCGGAAACGGTCTGCGCGTATTGCTGACACGCACGACGGACGAAACGGTCGCGTTGGAAGACCGTGTGGAATTTGCCCACATGAAGGGGGCCGACCTGTACGTGAGCATCCATTTTAATTCGGGAGGATCGGCCGAGGGGATCGAAACCTATTGCACGGCGCCGGCCGGGGCGAGTTCGACCGCGAACTTCAGCGGGAGCGGCGGCGACCGCGATACAGGCGGTGGCGACCGCGATACAGGCGGTGGCGACCGCAGCGCGGTGACCAACAATCGTTTTGACGGCCAGAATGTGTGGCTGGCACATTGCGCCCAGAGGTCGTTGCTGCAGGCCACGGGCGCGATGGATCGCGGGGTGCGGCGCTCGCGTTTCTACGTGCTTCGCTATGCCGACTGTCCCGCGATTCTCATCGAAGCCGGTTTTCTGTCGAGCCCGACGGAAGAAAGGCGCATCCTGCGCAGTGACTACCGCGACACGCTGGCCAGGGCCATTGCCGATGGGATTCTAACGTACAAGAAGACAGTGGACTCGCATTAGGTGGCATGGCGCTCATTTTACGCACGGCATTGCGCTTGCCGCCCGGCCAATTGGGTTTAAGAGTATCTTGTAGAGGAGGGAGACGTCATGAAACGAATTATCGCTGTCGTCCTGGTGATGCTGGCTTCCGCGTGCAGCTACAGCCATATCGGGCTGGCGATCGGGACATTCAGCCGCCCCACGCCGCCGGTTGGCGCCGGTTCGCTGGAAGGCCAGGCCGGTCCGCTGGTGTTGCAGATCAGCCGGCATCTTGACACGGTTGTTAGCGGACCTGACAGTGAAGAAGATCAAACGCTCATCCTGCAGGTGCATGGCTATTATCTCAACCAGCGACTGGCCATCCCCTCGGACAGCGTCATGCCTGAGTTCACCGCCACTCGGTTCGGACCGACTTCGAAGGGCGGGACCTTCAACGGCTACCTCATCATCAAAAAAATCACACCAGACAGGGTCGAGGCGTATCTCTATCTGGACGTCACCGCCAGTACTGCCTCCGGTAAGTACACGCAAACCGCCAAATACCGAGGCAACTATACGTTTCGACATGGCGACGAGGATACCGCACAGCCATCCCCCAATTGATTAGTAGGACCATCACGCAACCATCCTCAACGCATACATTGTCGTCTGCAGCGAGACGCCATGTTCAGTTCGGGTTCGGGGGGTTGTAGCGAGTCCGTCGGTTGCTTGAATGCCGTCCCGCCGTTGACACACCCGCATGTGCGTGATAGTTTTGCCCGCTCTTGGCGGGGCGAACATGACGGAAACCCAAGCTAACTATAAAGAAACGCTGAACCTTCCGCAGACGGACTTCCCGATGAAGGCCAATCTGCCGCAGCGCGAGCCCGAGATGTTGGCCCGCTGGGAGCAGAGCAAGCTCTACGAGAGAATCATGGCCGCCCGTCGTGACGCGCCGCTGTTCGTGCTGCATGACGGCCCGCCGTTTGCCAATGGCGATGTGCATATCGGAACCGCCCTCAACAAGATCCTCAAGGATGTCGTCGTCAAGTTCAAGACGATGCGCGGGTTTCGCGTGCCGTACGTGCCGGGCTGGGATTGTCACGGGTTGCCGATCGAATTCAAGGTCACGCAGGAAATGCGAAAGGCGGGCGATACCGCTTCGGATGCGGTGACGATCCGCAAGGCATGCGAGGCTTACGCGCACAAATATATCGACATCCAGCGCAAGCAATTCAAGCGGCTCGGTGTGCTGGGTGATTGGGATAATCCGTACCTGACGCTTGACAAGGGATATGAGGCCGACGAACTGCGCCTGTTCGCGGACATGGTGGAGAGCGGCTATGTTTATCGTGGCCAAAAACCCATTTACTGGTGCGCGACTTGTCGCACGGCACTGGCTGAAGCGGAAGTGGAATATGCCGACGAGGTTTCGCCGTCCGTGTATGTGAAGTTTGCCGTCAAAGGCCGCGACAAGGAGTTCGCGGTCATCTGGACCACAACCCCGTGGACATTACCCGCGAACCTCGCGATTGCGGTGAAACCCGATTTGACGTACGTGCGCGCGCGAACATCCGCGGGTGAAGTGTGGATTCTTGCGGAAGGTCTTGTGGAGCGGGTGGCGCAGGCGTGTGGCGTCGAACTGGTCGTGCAACAGAAAGTCCCGGGCAGCGAACTCGAGGGATTGGTGACGCGCCATTCATTCATGGAACGCGATTCGCCCATCATCCTGTCGCCCTACGTGACGTTGGAGCAGGGCACGGGGTTGGTGCATACCGCACCCGGGCACGGCGCTGAGGACTATGAGATTGGCCGGAAATACGGTCTCGAGGTACTGGCGCCTGTCGATGATGGCGGTGTATTCACGAAGGAAGCCGGACGATTCGCGGGTCAATTCGTATTCAAAGCCAATAGGTCCATTGTTGATCACCTGCAGGTGATCGGCGCGCTGGCCGGGCGCGCCGAGGTGAAGCATTCCTATCCACATTGCTGGCGCTGTAAGAATCCGATCATCTTCCGCGCGATGGAACAGTGGTTTGTCGCCCTTGACCATCGTGATTTGCGGCGTCGTGCGCTGGATGAAGTGCGCAAGGTGGCATGGGTGCCGAAATGGGGTCAGAACCGCATCGCGGGCATGATCGGGCAACGACCTGATTGGTGCATCTCGCGGCAACGCACATGGGGTGTGCCGATCCCGGCGTTCTATGACGCCCAAGGCCAGCCGATTCTCGATGCGCAGATTGTTCGCGGTGCTGCCGACCTGATCGAGAAGCAGGGGTCGAACGTGTGGTTTGAGAAATCCGCTTCCGATCTCTGGACGCTCTTGAAGCCCAAGGATTGGAAGGACGGCGAAGCTGTCACCAAATCCAACGACACGTTGGATGTGTGGATTGATTCGGGCTCGTCATCGCGCGCGGTGTTGATGCGGCGGCCGGAATTGAGCCATGGCGCAGGCCCAACACAACGCGAAGGGTGGCAAGCGGACATGTATTTCGAAGGCAGCGACCAGCATCGCGGCTGGTTCCAGTCTTCGCTCATGCTTTCGCTCGCAGGCAACGGAGTCGCCCCGTTCAAAACAGTAGCGACCCACGGTTTTATTGTGGTGCATGTCGAAGAGACAGGCCGCAAGCAGAAGATCTCGAAGTCGGCAGGCAAGCCGGCAAACTCCGAAGGTTATGTGAAGAGGTTCGGAGCCGATGTATTGCGGCTGTGGGTGGTCTCGGAGGACTATCAGGGGGATGTTCCGCTCTCCGATGAAATCTTCGAGCGCATCTCCGAGACGTATCGCAAGGTTCGCAACACGCTACGCATCCTGCTGGCGAACATTCATGATTTTGATCCCGCGAAACATGCGGTGCCGCACGAGAAACTGGCGGAGATTGATCGGTGGTTGGTGTCCCGGCTGCAGGCGCTGGTTGCCGATGTGACCGACGCATATGAGAGCCTGGAATTCCACCGCGTGTACCATTTGGTGAACGCCTTCTGCGCGGTGGAAATCTCGTCATTTTACGTTGACGTAATGAAAGACCCGTTGTATACGCTTGCGCCCGATTCGGCGGACAGGCGCTCGGCGCAGACCGCGATTTTTGAGACGGTGGCGACGCTGGCGAAGTTGATCGCGCCCGTCATGCCGTTTACCGCGGACGAAGTGTGGGGTTTCCTGCCGGGGCGCGAGACGGAGTCGGTGCACCTGGCGAAGTTCCCCGCGGCGGATGCCGGGCGGCGCGACGCGGAACTCGAGGCGCGCTGGGAGCGGTTGTTGATCGTGCGCCGGGTGGCGTCGCTGGAATTGGAAAAGGCGCGGCAGGCGGGGCAGATCGGCAAATCGCTCGAAGCACAGGTGGAAATCGAGCCGGATAGCGGGGCCACCTACGGGTTGCTGAAAGCGCTCGGGCCGACGCTGGAAGCCGTGTTGATTGTGTCACAGGTTCGTGTGGGCCAACCAACGGGCAGCGACCTGCGCGTGAAGGTCAGCCGGGCGACGGGAGTGAAGTGTGTGCGTTGCTGGCGGTGGACGGAGGACGTCGGGATGGACGCCGCGCATCCCGGGTTGTGCGGGCGCTGTACGGACGTGGTCAAAGCGCTGGCGTGAAAATTGCGGCAGGATGGGAAAACTTTATGAAGAAGCAGTACAAGAAGGCCGGGTCGGGTAAACCAAAAGTCAGTTCAGGGAAGGGAACAATGGGGATGGCCAAAACGGGTCAGAAATCCAAAGTTGAGGCGGTGGCCAAACCGAAGGCAACGCGGGTCCAAGCGAACCAGGCGAAAGCAGAAGCCGCCGTTGCGGAAGCGGAGTTGAACCGACCGCCAAAGACGTTGAAGCTTTCCAAGGAAGACGCGACCAAGTTCAGGAAGTTGCTGCTCGATTTGCGCGATCATCTGATCGACGGCGTCAGTTTCCTCGCCAGTGATAATCTCAAGCGCTCGCACCGTGATGCCTCCGGCGAATTGAGCGGGTACAGCCTGCACATGGCCGACGCGGGCACGGACAATTTCGACCGCGAGTTTGCGCTGAGCCTCGTTTCCAACGAGCAGGAAGCCCTGTATGAAATCGAAGAAGCCCTGAAGCGGCTTGACCAAAACACCTACGGGATCTGCGGCAATTGCGAAAAGCCCATTCTGAAGGCGCGGCTGGAGGCCGTGCCCTTCGCGCGGTTGTGCGTGCACTGCCAGTCCACGGTAGAAAAAGATCCCCGCCGGCCCGTCGCGCAAGGACCGATGTTCACCGAGTCCGCGGAGGAAGAGGGCGGCGAGGCAGAGGAGGCCGAGGAGTAGGACGCGAGGCGCCCCTATGCAATGGGTCGCACTTATCGCCGTCGCGATTGCCGCACTCGACCAGTTCACCAAGTGGGTCGTTGTGCGCTTTATCAGCCCGGAAGAGACTCGCGTTGTCATCGCGGGCTTCTTCAGTCTTGTCAACTGGCGCAATACCGGTGCCGCATGGGGTATCTTTCAGCATTATAATCTGCTGCTAACGGTGGTCTCGCTGTTGACGGTGCTCGTGCTCTGGTTGTTCCGTCATTCCTTCTCGCTGGGGCGTCCGGGCCCGCGCCTGGCCCTCGGTCTGATTGCGGGGGGGATCGTCGGCAACCTGATCGACCGCGTTCGCGTCGGCTCCGTGATCGACTTTCTCTACTTCTCCATCGGGCGGTATCACTGGCCGGCGTTCAACGTCGCCGACAGCTCGATCTGTGTCGGTGTGGGATTGTACATCATCCTGTCGTGGCGGGCGGGTGGTTCCACGGAAAAACACCACGCCGCGATCTCCTCGTAGGGAGCGCTCGTCGCGCCCTACAAATCATACGTAGTCCGCTTCCGTCGGTCGAACCTGGCCAACTGGCGGCAGCCACTTCGCTTCAGAAAAGTTTCGACCTCCGCGAGCTTCAATCCAACCTGATCGGGCGCGTGCGCGTCGGAGTTGACGGTCAGCGGGATGCCAAGCGCCAGTGCTTGTTCGGCGATTGGCAGGGCCGGATACGGCTGCGGTACGGGGAGTTCGGGATGTCGATAGCCGGACGTGTTGATCTCCATGCTGATGTCCGCTGCCTTGATCTCCTCCAACGTGCGCGTGATATCCTCGGCCTCGCGCTCGCCGGGCAGGCAACCCGAGCGTTTGGTCACGTCAAAGTGGGCGACGATGTCGCACAGGCCGTTCCGTACCATCCGCCGCATCAGATCGAAATAGCGCGCGTAGAGCTTGTGCGGGTCTCCGTTGTAATTGCGCGGCCAGGAGCTCTCGCGGCATTCCTTGTCGAGGAAGTGGATCGAGCCGATCACGTAATCCCACGGATATTTGGCCAGTTGTTGTTCCAGGTAGTCTTCGAGCCCCTCGATGTAATCCATTTCCAACCCGAGCATCACATCGATCTTGCCCCGGTAACGGAATCGCAGGTCGGTCACGCGTTCGACGTAGTAGTCGATTTCCGCCTCGTTCATGCGCACGTTGGCGCTGCGGCCGCCGGGGAGGGGATTGTGGTCGGAAAACCCGATTTCGCGCAGGCCGAGTTCGATCCCGCGCTCGATGTAATCTTCCATCGGCCCCGCAGCGTGTTTGCACAACGGCGTGTGCAGGTGATAGTCGCACTGGATGGACATGGCCGTTGACTGTACCGGCGGAGCGCCGCGTTGACAATGACTTTGGCGGCTTCTACTATGCGCGCCGCATGGAAACCCCCATCGTCTTCGAGTCCAAGGGTCAACAGGTTGTCGGCATCCTGCATGTGCCCGAGGGACGTGGTCGTTTTCCCGCCGCGCTATTGCTCCACGGCTTCACCGGCACAAGGGTCGAGCCTCACCGCATGTTCGTGAAGATCTCCCGCGCGCTGGCCGAGCATGGTATTGCCAGTTTGCGGTTCGATTTCCGCGGATCGGGCGACAGCGCCGGTGATTTCGAAGACATGACGATCCGCTCGGAGGTGGTGGATTCCATCGAAGCGATCCGATTTCTGGCGCAACACAAGCGTGTCAACTCGCGGTGCCTGGCTCTCATCGGCATGAGCATGGGCGGCGCGGTCGCGGCGCATGTCGTCGCCCGCGAGAAACGCCGCATCAAATCGCTGGTGCTTCTGGCGCCGGTGGCCGAAGGCGAGGGGATTCTGGACGAGTTGTCGACACCCGACGCCGTTTCCTCGCTGGCGGAGACGGGCATCACGGATCACGACGGCAATCTGGTGGGGGTCGCGTTCATCCGCCAATTCGCCGAAATGAAGCCGCTGCGCGAGGTGGTGAAATGCCAGTGCCCCGTGCTGCTGATTCATGGATCGAAAGACCAGACTGTCCCCGCTCACCACACCGACCTGTACGAGCATGCGCTGCAAACTCACAAGCGCGTCGTCAAAAAAGTCATTATCCCCAGCGCCGACCACACCTTCAACAAGCACATCTGGGAATCCCGCGTCATCACCGAAACCGTCGACTGGTTCGGCGAGACGATGTGACAGGGTTGCCCGAGCGCGACTTACGACCCTTGGGGAAGTTCGTCCTCCGTCATCGCGAACCATAACGAGTCCGCCCATTCGCCGTCGATGAAGCGATCGCGCAGACACTCGGCTTCGTTTCGCATACGAAGCTTTGTGAACAGGCGCACCGCAGCCTCATTCCGACTGTCGCATGTGGCGACCACTCGATGCAGCCCAATGTCTCGCAGGCAAAACGAAAGCATTCCGTGAAAGGCTTCAAGACCGAGCCCCTGGCGCTTGAACTCGTTATTGATCTGGATTCCAAGAGACGCTTGCTGACGATGTGAGTCGACATACCTCATCCACGCCACGCCGATCAGTTTCTGGCTGTCTCGAAGCACGATTCCGAGAGTGAGCTGGCCCGAGGTGTCCGACAGTTTGTCCTTCGCCACCCGCTCCAGCCAGAGCTTGACCTCGGTTTCGTCCATGGGAGGGCGTTCTTCGTACCGAAAGGTTTCCAGGTCCGACAGGATTTCGAGCACGTCTGAAAAATCTTCCAATTGCAACCTGCGCAGGATCAATCGAGGTGTTTCGATCGGGAGCGGCAGGGCGGAGCTTCCCTGGTCGCCACTCCGTGGGACGATGACATCCTCGCCACAGAATGGGCAGGGTTGCGCGCTGCCGGCGCAGTCCTCCATGTACTCCACGGAATTGCCGCACTTCGGGCAGGAAAAAGTGATGTAGGTTTGCTCGTCCACGTTCCGCTCCAGCTGGTCTCGATTGTTCATGATGCCCAAGAACCGATGGTTGGGTCAAGTGCGTATCCTGTGGCGGGCAGGCTTTCGAGTGTGCTAAATTTACTCCCTGTGTCCTTCGAACTGGTCAGTAAATACAAGCCGCGCGGGGACCAGCCCCAGGCGATCAAGGTGTTGACCGAATCGCTGCGGGCGGGCAACCGTTACCAGACGCTCCTCGGCGTCACCGGCAGCGGCAAGACATTCACGATGGCCAATGTCATCCAGCAATTAGACCGGCCTACGCTCGTGATCTCGCATAACAAGACGCTGGCCGCCCAACTGTTCAGCGAGTTCAAGCAGTTCTTCCCGCACAACGCGGTCGAGTATTTCGTCAGCTACTACGATTACTACCAGCCCGAAGCCTACATCCCGCAGACCGACACGTACATCGAGAAGGACGCCAGCATCAACGAGCAGATCGAGAAGCTGCGGCTCTCGGCCACGAGTTCGCTCTTGTCGCGGCGCGACGTGATCGTCGTCGCCAGCGTCTCGTGCATCTACGGATTGGGGTCGCCCGAGGACTACTTTGAAATGATGGCGCTGCTGACGGTCGGCAATGAAATGTCGCGCGACGATCTCCTGCGCAAGCTGGTCGACATGCAGTACAACCGCAACGACGTCGAATTCACCCGCGGCAACTTTCGCGTGCGCGGCGACACGGTGGAGGTTTGCCCGAGCTACACCGAGGATGCGGTGCGCGTCGAGTTTTTTGGCGACCGTGTCGAGCAGATCACGCGGTTTGAGCCGCTCACCGGGCACAAGATCGAATCGGTCAACACCTTCTCCATCTATCCTGCCAAGCATTGGGTCATGCCGTACTCGAAAATCGCCCGGGCGCTCGATGCGATCAAGGCCGAGATGAAAGAGCGCGTCGCGTGGTTCGAGTCGCAAAACAAACTCGTCGAAGCCCAGCGGATTCACTCGCGCACCACGTACGACCTCGAAATGCTCAAGGAGATGGGCTTTTGCGGGGGCATCGAGAATTACTCGCGCCACTTGAGCAACCGCGCGGCGGGGGAGCGGCCATTCACGCTCATGGATTTCTTCCCGAAGGATTACCTGCTGCTCATCGACGAATCGCACGTGACCGTGCCACAAGTCGGCGGGATGTACGCCGGTGACCGCTCGCGCAAGACCACGCTGGTCGAACACGGATTCCGCCTGCCATCGGCGCTGGACAATCGGCCCCTGAACGCGACGGAGTTCGATAGCCTGATTGGGCAATGCGTTTATATGTCCGCCACGCCGGGGTCATACGAACTGGAGCGTAGCGCGGTGGTTGCCGAGCAGATTATCCGTCCGACCGGCCTCGTGGATCCACCGGTAACCGTGAAGCCACTCAAAGGCCAGATCGACGATCTGATCGAGCAAAGCCGCGCCCGCGCCGAGAAACACGAACGTGTCCTTGTGACCACGCTGACCAAACGCACCGCTGAGGACCTGGCGGACTATTTGCGCGAAGTCGGCATCCGCGTGAAATACCTGCACAGCGAAATCGACACCATCGAGCGCGTGGAGGTGTTGCGCGGCCTGCGGGCCGCCGATTTTGATGTATTGGTCGGGATCAATCTGCTGCGCGAGGGCCTCGATCTACCCGAGGTGTCGCTCGTGGCCATTCTCGACGCCGACAAGGAAGGCTTCCTGCGCAGCGCCACGTCGCTCATCCAGACCGCAGGCCGCGCCGCCCGCCACATCAACGCTGAAGTCATCCTCTACGCCGACGTGATGACCGATTCGATCAAGAAGTTCATTGCGACGACGGACTATCGCCGCGGCAAACAGCTCGCATACAATCAGGAGCACAACATCACGCCCAAGAGCGTGAAACGTGAATTGCAGCTCAGCCTTGCCGAATTGACGAAGGCGCGTGAGGTGGAGGCCTCGGTAGTCCGCGAAGCGCCCGGCGGATACCGTACCGCTGAGTTGCTCCGTGAATTGGAAGAAGAGATGCTGGAAGCAGCCGAGAACCTCCAGTTTGAAAAGGCCGCCATCCTGCGCGACCAGATTGCCGAGTTGAAGCAGGAAGGCAGGTCGGAGCGCGAGGGGGCGCCTCCCATAAAGCGGCAGGTGAAATACGACCGCAAGTTGAAGGTGAATGTGGTAAAGAAAGCCCGGCCAGCGAGGACCCGATGATTACTCTCCCACGAGAATTCATCCAGAACATAGTGCGCGCGGCGCTCGCCGAGGACATCGGCGCGGGTGACATCACGACCGAAGCCGCGATCCCCGCCGACCAGCGCGCGGAAGCCTATATCGTCGCCAAGGAGCCCTGTGTCGTGGCGGGCTTGCCGTTGGTGGAAGCGGTGTTTGCGCAAATCGACACGGCGGTTATCGTCAAGTTGTTGGTTGGGGAAGGTGACCCTGTGGAGCAGGGGACGCGAGTGTGTGTCCTCACCGGCCCCGCTCGGGGAATCCTGACCGGCGAGCGCACGGCGCTGAACTTCCTGCAGCGGCTTTCCGGAATCGCGACGCTTACGCGTCAGTTTGTTGATGAGATCGAAGGCACGAAGGCCAAAATTCTGGACACGCGCAAGACCACGCCCACGTTGCGTGTGTTGGAGAAATACGCGGTAGCGGTCGGCGGGGGCACCAATCACCGCATGGGTCTCTACGATGCCGTCATGATCAAGGACAATCACCGCGTCATTCTCGCCCGGCTCGGTCCAAAGGCCCTTGGTGATGCCGTCGCGGCGGCGCGCAAGAATCATCCGACGGCCCCCATCATCGTTGAAGCCGACACGTTGGAGCAGGTCGAAGAAGCGCTGGCCACCGGCGCCAACCACATTCTATTGGACAATATGACGCCAGACGAGCTTCGCGAAGCCGTCGCACTCGTGGCCGGCCGCGCCAAGACGGAAGCCAGCGGCGGCGTCACGCTCCATACCGTCCGCGCCATCGCCCAAACCGGAGTCGATTACATCTCGGTCGGTGCTCTCACGCATTCGGCGCGAGCGGTGGATTGTTCGCTGGAGATGTTGAACGAGCTCCAATAGCATGAAAGATCACGTGGCATTTCGATGCGAACGAAATGGATAGATAGACTGCCCGACTACTTGGATGAATCGATATTCGCCGAACTTTGTCGGATCGCAAAGTCTTTGGGCAGACCGCTCACTATGGACGACCTCAAGTCCGCTAGGGTGTCGTATGGCTTGCTGAAGAAGCGATACGGTGGTCTGCGGCAGGCATTGAAGTTAGCTGGACAAGACGCCCCTGAATTCCATAGGAGCGTTCGAGATGAGGATCTGCTGCGAGAACTCGAACGTGTGTGGGATTCAGTTCTTGCAAAGGAAGGCCGACGCCCGTTTAAGGATGACCTGTCCAGGTATGGAGCGAAGTATTCGTATGGGCCTTATTACCGCAGGTGGGGTTCTTGGATAAGGGCGTGCGAGGCAGTTCTGGAATGGTCGGACAAGAAGGCAATATTGGGTGAGCAACTAACGAGCGCGGAGCCGGGTATTCCAAGGAGTCCTCGCAAAAAAACAAAACGAGCCATCCCTCTCCGGCTTCGGTACGAAATCCTCAAGCGGGATAATTTCAGATGTACCAATTGTGGGCGAAGCCCATCGAATACACCTAGCCTTATACTCCATGTCGATCATTTCACTGCGGAGTCAAGAGACGGTCCGACTACGAAGGAGAATCTCCGCACTCTATGCGATGACTGCAACTTGGGAAAGGGTGACTTGGACGAAGGGCCTACACGCGCATAGTTTTTTCTCGTCTTGCGATGCAAACAAGCACGGCAATCTTGGAGGCGTTTTATCAGGCGGCGGGGCAGTTCGTGCGGGCCGATGATCTGGGACGGCAATTGAAACTGCCCACGACGGCGGTGACGACGGAGATTGCGGAACTGGAAAAGCTGGGGTACACAATCGAGTCGCATCCGCATTTCGGTTATCGCCTGCTCGGCATTCCCGATCGCCTGACGGCGGACGACATCAAGGCCCGGCTGAAGACGAAGTTGATCGGCTCGGAGATTTTGGTGTTCGAAGAGACGGCATCGACGAACGATGTGGTCGAGCATCTCGCGAAATCAGGAGCGGGCGAAGGATTGGTGGTGTTTGCGGAATCGCAAACACGCGGACGGGGTCGACGCGGCCGCGCGTGGGCGTCGCCCCGTGGGAAGGGGCTGTGGTTCTCCGTGTTGCTGCGACCGCCGCTACCGCCGTCGGCGGCCAGCCGCATTACCGTGGCGGCGAGCGTGGCCGTGACGCGGGCGATTCGCGAGGTGTGCCGCGTGGATGCGCGCATCAAATGGCCCAACGACGTGATTATTGGTGACAAGAAACTGGGGGGAATCCTGACGGAGTTACGGGTGGAAGCCGACGAAATTCTGATGGCGATTCTCGGCGTTGGCATTGATGTGAATTGTGAGCAGGATGATTTCCTGAACGATCTGGCCCAGGTTGCGACGTCGCTCAAGCTGGAGACGGGAAGCGCCCAGGATCGCGTCGCATTGGCGGCACGAGTACTGATGGCGTTGAATGAGTACTATCAGTTGGCCCTGACGGATTTTGAAGCAGTCGCGGACGAATGGGCAAAGCTGTGCACGACGCTGGGCCGGCAAATTGTGGTGACACTGGGCCAGCGCCGCATCGAAGGCTTCGCGCAGGCGCTGGACAGCGATGGCGCGCTGCTCGTACGGTGCGACAGCGGACAAATGGAACGAATCCTCGGCGGCGATTTGGTGGTGGAACGCGCATGAAGAGCGACCGTCCGTTTTTGTTGGTCAACATCAACAACACGAACACCAGTTTCGCGCTGGCGAATTCCCGGCGCATCCTGCGTGTTGTGAAAGTGCCGACGGCATCGGTGCGGGAAATCCCATTCGTGGGAGCCGGCGTTTTCGGGATCGTGTTGTCGTCCGTCGTGCCGGCGGTGGCGAAACGCGTGCGGCGCATGCTGCCGATGCGGCCGCTGGTGGTCAGCGCGGACATCGATCTTGGGATCGGCGTGCGTTACCCACGCAAGAAACAAATCGGGGCGGACCGACTTGCCAACGCCGTTGCCGTTGTCGAACTGCATGGAGCGCCCGCGATCGTGGTCGATTTCGGGACGGCGGTCACGTTCGACATCGTGAACGCGCGTAGCGAATACGTGGGCGGTGTGATCGCGCCGGGCCTGGCATCGGTCACAGAATATCTTTACCAACGCACCGCATTGCTGCCGCGCATCACACTCGCCGAACCGAAATCCGTTATCGGCAAGAGCACGGTCGACGCGATGCGGGTGGGCGCCGTGATTGGGTACCGCGGACTGGTGAAAGAGATTCTCCACGCCCTGAAACGCGAGCCCGGCATGAAGCGGGCGGTCATCGTGGCGACGGGCGGCTATGGCGACCTCATGGCGAGGAAGATTCCTGAGATCGAGCGCGTAAATCCGTTGTTGACCCTGGAAGGTCTGCGGTTTATCTACCTGCGCAACCGGCGCGTCTGAAAGCGGCCTCCGGCTTGTCACCATGAACCGAATCGATGCGAAGTTTCGCGAGTTGCGCGCCACCGGGCAAAAGGGCTTTGTCGCGTACATCTGCGCGGGCGATCCGAATTTGCGAGCGACAGCGCAACTGGCCCGCGCGTTCGAGCGCGTGGGTGTGGACGTGCTGGAATTGGGCGTGCCGTTCAGCGATCCGCTCGCGGATGGCGTGGTGAACCAGTTGGCGGCCGAACGGGCCTTACGCGGCGGGACGACGTTGCGCGGGGTGCTGAAGACGGTGACATCCCTGCGGCGCGGTGGTCTTCGAGTCCCGATTGTTTTCTACGTGTACTACAACGTCCTGCACCACTATGGCCTGAAGGAGTTCGTGCGCGATGCGGCAATTGCGGGCGTGGATGGCGCGCTGGCGTTGGACCTGCCGCCGGAAGAGGCCGGCACGTATGGGACGGCCATGAAGCGAGCAGGTCTGCATCCGATTTATCTCGTTGCGCCGACGACACCGTCAGAGCGCATCGGTAAAATCGCGCGACACGCCAGCGGGTTCATTTACTACGTGTCGCGCGAAGGTGTGACCGGCATGCAGAAGAGGCTTGCGCCCGCTGTCACAAGTCATGTGGCAATGATTCGGAGACATTCAAAGCTGCCGGTGGCGATCGGCTTTGGAATCTCGAATCCATCGCAAGCGCGAGCGGCGGCGCGAGCGGCGGATGCGGTGGTCGTCGGCAGTGCGATTGTGAACCAGATTGCGAAGCACGGTAAGAACCGCCAGATGGCGCCGAAGGTGGCGCGTTTCGTCGGCGCGATGGTTCGCGGTGTGAGGAGGGTGAGGTAACATGAACTGGGCCGTCATCATGGCCGGTGGGTACGGTGAACGTTTCTGGCCGAAGAGTCGACGCAAGCATCCGAAGCAGTTGCTGCCGATCGTCGGCGACAAGACGATGATTCAACAGACGGTCGAGCGTGTGCATCCGCTGGTGGGCGACGCGCGGATCGTTGTGGTGACCAACCACGAGCAGGCGCCGTTGGTGCGCAAGCAGCTTCCGCGGGTCAAGCACGTGATTGGCGAGCCGATCGGGCGGAACACCGCGCCGTGCATCGGGTTGGCGGCGGCCATCATCGGCGCGCGGGATCCCGACGCGGTGATGGCGGTCCTGCCGGCGGATTCCTACATTCGTGATACGGAAGGCTATCGGCGTGTCGTCGGCGACGCGTTGAAAATGGCGGCTGCGCAGGCAGTTCTGCTGACCATCGGGATCAAGCCGACGTCACCACACACGGGCTATGGATACATCGAGCTGGGCGAGGAGCTTTCGACAAGACTCGCAACGAAGTTCTGGAAGGCGCGGCGGTTTGTCGAAAAGCCGGACCGCAAGACCGCGGAGGAGTTTCTCGCCAGTGGCGACTATCGTTGGAACGCCGGAATGTTCGTCTGGTCGTTCCGCGCAGTGGCGGAAGCGTATCGCAAGTATCAACCCGCGATGTGGGAAGCGTGTTTGAGAATTCAGGCAACGGCGGGCGCGAAAACCTTCGCGCGTGTTCTGGCGCGCGAATATCCGAAGATGGAAAGGATTTCGGTCGATTACGCTGTCATGGAGAAAGCGGACAATGTCGTGGTGGCCAACGGTGATTTTGACTGGGACGACGTGGGCGATTGGCCGGCGATTGGCCGTCACTATGAGAAGGACGGCAGCGGAAACGTCGCGCGCGGTGAATTCGTCGGGCTCGACGCTTCGGATTGTATTGTCGTGGGCGACAGCAAGCACCTCGTCGCGGCGGTCGGCGTGCGGGATTTGGTGATCGTGCACACGCCGGATGCCACGCTGGTGTGCCACAAGAATGACGCACAAAAGGTGCGGGAGATCGTCAAGAAGCTCGCGGCGGAAAAGAAGTACAAGCGATTGTTGTGACGGGATGCGTGTCCTCGGCGTCGATTATGGTCACAAGCGGATCGGGCTGGCGCTCAGCGATGAGAGCGGCACGATCGCGCAGCCGCTCGATTACATTGATGGCGGGGCGATAGCGACAGTCAGCCGCGAGTTGGCGCAGCTTTGTGTCGACCGCGAGGTTGGCAAGATTGTGGTGGGTGTCCCCTTGCGGCTGGATGGAAAGCCGAGCGAACAGACGGAGCGGACGCTGGCGTTCATTGCGGGATTGCGGCGGGCGACGACGATTCCCGTAGTGCCATGGGACGAGCGGTTGACGAGCGTGCAGGCCGAGCGCGCGTTGCTGGAAGGAAACGTGCGGCGCAGCGAGCGCAAGCTGAAGATCGACAAACTGGCCGCGCAAATCATGTTGCAGAGTTACCTCGATGCCACGAACCAGCCTCCAGCCGAAACGTAGGCATTTCAAACTGACCATCGCGTATGACGGGACGAATTACGCGGGTTGGCAGTTGCAACCGAACGGCAGCACGGTCCAGGAGTTTGTCGAGGGCGCATTGGCGAAGATGGCGGGCGGCGCGGTGCGCGTCCATGGTTCGGGCCGCACGGACGCAGGAGTCCATGCGAAGGCGCAGGTCGCCAACTGCTCATTCAGCACTCGATTGACGACAGCGACGCTCGATCGAGCGCTGAACGCCAATCTTCCCGTGGACATTCGCGTACAGCGAGTGCAGGAGGTGGACGCGCGATTTCACGCTCGGTTTTCGGCGAAGGGGAAGGAATACCGTTACCAGATCGACTGCGGGGCGGTCGCCGATCCTTTCTTGCGCGCCTATGCGTGGCACCACCCGAGGCCGTTGAATGTTACGGCGATGCGCCAGGCAGCGCGACTGTTGAAGGGGCGTCACGATTTTGCGGCGTTGTCGGCGAATCCCATGCGGCCGGTGGAAACGACCGTGCGGACGGTGTCGAGGTTATCGGTAACGAAGCGCGGAAGTCTGTTGACCATCGCGGTTGTTGCCGATGGGTTCCTCTACAAAATGGTCCGGTCGATTGTCGGCGCTTTGGTGAAGGTCGGCGAGGGCCGGATCACGGTCGAACAACTGCAGAAGTTGGTGAAGGCGAAGAAACGCAGCGCGCTGGTTGAAACCGCGCCGGCGCATGGCCTGTTTCTCTGGCGGGTGTTTTACTGAGATGAATGTCGTCCTCGTTGAACCGGAGATACCGCCGAACACAGGAAACGTGGCGCGGCTGTGCGCGGCGACGCAGGCGACGCTGCATCTGGTCGGACCACTCGGCTTTCGTCTCGACGACAAGACGCTGAAGCGGGCGGGCATGGATTATTGGGAGCATGTGACGTGGAAGTACTGGGAGTCGCTGGATGCGTTACGGAGTGAAGCGTCGAAAGAGGCCAGGTTCTACTACGTCACTACGAAATCGAAGCGGCCATACACGCAGCCGCGTTATCAGTGGGGAGATTATCTGGTCTTTGGGCGCGAGACGGCGGGATTGCCGAAGGCACTGCTCGACGCGAATGCCGACACCACCATTACGATCCCGATGTTCAACGCCCACGCGCGCAGTTTGAATCTGGCTACGGCCGTGGCCGTTGTGTTGTACGAAGCGGTGCGGCAGGTGAAGGGATTCTAAGCCAGCTTGTCATGGCGGGTGCGCGGCACAGGCGTCATCACTTGTTCTTCTCTTGCGACGAACCCTTTTGGAGGTTGTTTAACAAGCCGCCGATGGCTTCGCCGGCGCCCTGAAGAGCCTGACCGGCCTGGTTGGTCACATTAGTGAGGTTCTTCTTCAAGTCATTCGTATTGATGCCGATGTCGGGCAGATGCACCTGGCCCAAAACGGTGAGAAGCACGAGTCGCGAAATATCCGTGGAATCGGTGATATTGTTGTAGGTGCGATCGAGGTTGAGTTTGATGTCGCGCTCGGATGGCTTGGGACGGCTGTAATCCTTGATAGTGACCGTGCCGACATGGATCCGCAGCTTGTCCACGGCGTATTTGGTGGAACTGGTGCTACCCGCCGGCGACACGACGCCTTTGAGCTTCTGGACGTTTGAGTCCGTCTTGTGTTTGACGATGACGAGTTGCTTGATGTTGATGAGCATGTCATTCACATGCGGCGCGCCGCTGAACATCGAGCCGAGTCGGTAATCAATGTAGAGCTCCGGCATGTCCACGAACATCGGCTCGGTGAACTCCGGTGGATTCATCAGCTTGAGGTCATGCACGTCGACTTTGCTGGAAAACAACTCCAAATCGACGGAGCCAATGGTCAACGGAAAGCCGGTGATTTTCTTGGCGCCATATTCGACGGATACGCGCGCGATCAAGTTCCGCGCGAAAAACGCGATGGCGACCAGCACGATCAGAGTGGCAATGACTCCCCAAAGGAGCTTCTTCATGAAGCGCTTATTAGCCCAAATTGCCACGGCAATCAAGCGAGCATGATCGATCAGGCCCGGTTCACGACGGCATGAATGTCACGGAGCGTTTGCAGCAGCCTCTTGACTTCGCGCAACGGCAACTGGTTGGCGGCATCGCTGAGGGCGCGGTCGGGGTTGGGATGGGCCTCCAGGAAGATGCCGTCGCAGCCGGCGGCAACGGCGGAGCGCGCCAAGACCAGGGCCATGCGGCGATCCCCGCCGGTGAACCTGCCGCCCTGTCCACCGCCGGGCATCTGGACGCTATGCGTGGCGTCGAACACAACGGGCCAACCGAACTCGCGCATGATCGCCAGGGAACGCATGTCGGCGACGAGGTTGTTGTATCCGAACGACGAGCCGCGCTCGGTGAGCAGGATATTGCGTCCGCCGACGGCGGTGATTTTGTCGATGACGTTGCGCATGTCCCATGGCGCGAGAAACTGGCCCTTCTTCACGTTGAGGCAGCGCTTCGTGCGGGCGGCCGCCTGGATCAAATCCGTCTGGCGGCAGAGGAACGCGGGGATTTGCAGCACGTCGGCGACTTCGGCCACCGGTTTGCAGTGGGCGATTTCGTGGACGTCCGTGAGAATTGGCAGTCCAAACAGGCGCTTGACCTTGGCCAGAACCGCAAGCCCGCGCTTCAGGCCCGGCCCGCGAAAACTGTCGCGCGCGGTTCGATTGGCCTTGTCATAGCTCGCTTTGAAGATGAGCGGCAAACCGAGGTGATCGCAAATCTCCGCCAACGCTTCGGCGGTTTGCATGACCATCTTTTCATTCTCGATGACGCACGGCCCGGCGATGACAAACAGCGGCGCGCGATTGCTTCCGAGAGTGAGCTTGCCAACGCGGATAGTGTTCATGATTCCTTTTGTTTCAGCGCCGCTTCGATGAAGCCGCGGAAGAGAGGGTGAGGCTTATTGGGGTTGGAAAGGAATTCGGGTTGAAACTGGCAGGCAATGAACCAAGGGTGGTCGCGCAGTCCGATGAGTTCGACAAGGTGCTGTTTTGTGTAACGGCCCGCGACGATCAGGCTCGATTTCATGAACTGGCCGCGGTTTTCGAGTAACGTGCCCAGCGAGGCCGCCAAAAGCCTTTTACCGAGCGAACTGATTACGCCGCCAGTGACGAAGACGTATTTCATGCCCGACTCTTCAGAATCTCCTCGACCAACTCGATGTCCTCGGGTCGATCCACGCCGATGGAATCGTGGGGCGTGATCCACACCTTGATCGAGAAACCGTTTTCCAGGGCGCGCAACTGTTCCAGCTTCTCGGTTTTTTCAAGTTCGCTCTGGGGCAGTTGCACGAACTTCAACAGGAACTCGCGCCGAAACGCGTAGATCCCGAGGTGCTTGTAGAATTTCGCCAGCTTCAACCACTCCAGCGCGTCGCTGGTCTTCGCATCGCGCACGAACGGCACCCGACTGCGGGTAAAGTACAGCGCCGCGCCGTTTTGCGCGAGCGCGACTTTCACGACGTTGGGATTATCGAGATTGGCGGCGGATTCGAGTTTGCGCGCCAGGGTGCCCATGACGCATTTCGGGTCGGCCTGCATCCCGGTGACGAGCTGATCGATCATCTCCGGGCGCATCAACGGCTCGTCGCCCTGGATGTTCAACACCAGGTCGCAATCGTACGCGCGGGCGACCTCGGCGACGCGATCCGTGCCGGTGGCGCAGTCGGGTGAGGTGAGTGTGGCGTCGCCGCCAAAGGCCTCGACGGCTTCGAGGATGCGGGTGTCTTCGGTGGCGACGATGACCTTGTCGAGCCGTTCGGCTTTGGCCGCCTGCTCGTAGACGCGTTGCACGAGTGACCTGCCCGCGATCGTCGCCAACGGCTTGCCCGGAAACCGGTGCGCCCCGAAGCGCGCGGGAATGACCCCCAACGTTCGGACCTTCATGCCGTACCACCTGGATTCATCGGGCGCAGTGTAGCAGACCGGCGGTCGGTGACAAGCGTTGCCGCCAGCGGTCGTGCGCGAAATACCCCGGTTGTAGCTGCCGGTGCGGGCAATCGCAATATGATTGGGCTTGTAACCGGGCCATCGGTGGGGGTATGATCTGTGGGGGGTGGTCATGAAGGGTACAAAGGGAAAACGGATTGGGTGGCTCGGGCTTCTGCTCGCGCTTGCAGTCGTTCCCTGTGCGCGTGCGGTGCTACTTGAAGCAACGGGCGATCCTTCCTACAACACGAATGCGGCGACCGGCTCCCTGACCAACAGCGGCTGGCAATATGAAGGACAATGGGGCAACTTTCTCGGGACGCCGATCGCGCCGACGTTTTTTCTGGCGGCGCAGCACGTCGGCGGTTTGCCTGGCGACCAGTTTATATTTAACGGATTCACCTACACGACGGTGACAAACTTTGATGATCCGAGTACCGATCTGCGGATCTGGCAGGTGGGCGAGACGTTTCCCTATTATGCGCCTCTGTATACGGCGTCGAGCGAAGTGGGCAAGACGTGCGTGGTCATCGGCCGGGGCTGGGACCGCGGCGCCGCGGTCATTGTGGGCGGGGCGACCAATGGGTGGCAGTGGGGAAGCAATTATGGCGTTGAGCGCTGGGGGGAGAACACGGTCTCGAGCATTTACACCTGGTCCCCTTACGGAGATCATTTGCTCGCCACGTTTGATCGGCATGGAATAACCAACGAATGCACGTTGACCGTGTATGATTCCAGCGGCGGGATGTTCATTGAGGATGGGACAACGTGGAAGCTCGCGGGGATTCATCACGCCATAAGTACTTGCTTTGTCAGCACGAATGGCGTTGACGGTTCTGGCTTTAACGCCTCGATTGTGGACTACGGGGGGCTATACATCGGGGAGGACGGCGACTGGACGCTGGTGACGAACCAAGTGCAAGATATCCCCTCGTATTTCATCAGCACCCGAGTCTCGGCGCGCGTGTCATGGATCAACAGCATTCTTGACGCTTCGCCCACAGCCGTTTTCAGCGCCAGTCCCACCAACGGGGTCACACCCTTGACCGTGACTTTCACGGACAGTTCCACCGGCCCGATTACAAATCGGCTCTGGGATTTCGGAGATGGCGGCACGGCCAGCTTCTCTGTGGCAACCAATCCGACCCACACGTACTCGAACGCTGGCACTTACAGCGTGACGCTGGTGGTCAGCGGTGCGGGCGGGTCCGGCACCAACACCGTGGCGAACTTGATTAGTGTCTATGACCGGTTCGCGTGGTGGCAGCTCAACTACTTCGGCAGCACCAACAATAGTCCGAACACCGGACCGGGCGGGGATTACACCGGCACCGGGATGAGCAACACCAACAAATTCCTGGCGGGCTTCAACCCCACCAACTCGGCGGCGTACCTGCACGTTATCAGCGTTGCCGCCACGAATACGACGGACATAAACGTGATGTATCTGGGGGCCAATGGCGACAGCACCTGGTCGCCGGGCATCGCATCCCGCACGAACGTGCTGGAATGCTCCACCGGCGCCGCGGACGGAAGTTACAACGGGAGTTTCCTGCCCGTGCCCTTCGCTGGCGCGACCAACATCCTCAGCGGCGGGACCGGAACCGGCATCGTGACCAACATGGTCGATCCTGGCGGCGCGACCAACACGCCGTCGCGGTACTACCGGGTGCGCGTGCTGCTGCCATAAACACTCCTTGGAGGAGTGCCGCCGTGAGGATCGCCTCGCCATGGGAGCCAGGCCCGGATGCGGCAAGCGGGCCGCCCCGACCTTGGAATTGAGGCAATGCGGCACGCCTTTATTTACCCAAGGACGGAGTGAGGCTAATTATCGGGAGGGCGATAATTTTGCTGGAGGCGGCGTGGGAGTTGTGCTACTCTCGGGCGGTTTTGGTTCTTTGATATAGAGGAGAGGGAATGGATTAACGCTCAACGTTCAACATTCAACAAGGGGCGACGGCACGACGGCCACCTTGCAGGGGCAGCCCTACCGACGACGGTGGCCGGTCCGCGTACACGGTACGCGGCTACAAGGGGAACCGTTCGACAATCCGCCTTCGCCAAGGCTGTGGCGGACAAGGCTCAGGGTAAGCCCTTCGACATTGCTCAGGACAGGCAGGGCAGGGGGGCCACGCAAAACATAAAAAGGGTAAAACAAAGCCAATGTTTTGGACTGTTAGCGGTTGTGGATTAGGTTGAGGGACAAGGTGTTAGAAGTTCAAGTGTGCCATTTTGTCGCTTGGCTTTGTTTTGCTAAAATTGGCTTTGTTTGGGGGTTTTTGCTCTTCCATTTCGGGATAAATGCCGAATTTCCGGCTCGCGATCGTCGGCTGACGGGTCGTGAGTCAGTGGCTTTGGACTTCGCGGTGGCGGAAGCAGGTGACGAGGTGGTCGTTGACCAATCCGGCGGCTTGCATGAACGCGTAGCAGATGGTCGAGCCGCAGAAGGTGAACCCGCGGCGTTTCATGTCCTTGCTCATGGCATCGGATTCTTTCGACGTGGCGGGGATATGGTTGAGAGACTGGAGGCGATTGACCAACGGCCTACCGCCGACGAATTGCCAGATGTAGCGGTCGAACGAGCCGAACTCATCGCGGACCTGGAGGAACGCGCGGGCGTTGATGACCGCGGAGCGGACTTTGAGGCGGTTGCGGACGATGCCGGGGTTCTGCAGGAGTTTGGCGAGGCGGTGGTCGGTGTAGCGCGCCACTTTCTCGGGGTTGAAATTGTCGAAGGCGCTGCGGTAGTTCTCGCGTTTCAACAAGACGGTTCGCCAACTCAGGCCGGCCTGCGCGGCATCGAGGACGAGGAATTCGAAGAGCTTGCGGTCGTCGTGCAGCGGCACGCCCCATTCGGTATCGTGATACTCCGTCATCAGCGGATGATCAAGACACCAATTGCAACGAATCGAATTGTCGGTCCTCGCCATGACAAATGAATGATGGAGGGTAGAGATTCGCCTTGCGGAACGCAAGAATGACTGTCGCGCACGTTGCATTCGACATGAGATTGATTGCCGAAAGAGAGACCGGAGGACCGCAAGCACGGAGGCTCACGCCACCAGTCGGCCCTGCGATTTTTCCTCGACAAACCGCGTGTTTCCAGCTAAATACGGCGGTCATAAGGAGGTGGAATTCCCACCATGACAAAGAAGGCGTTGGGCAGGGGACTGGATGCACTCATCAATGGCGGAGTCGTTCACAGCGTGGTGATCGAACCGCCCCATGTCGAAGTCGCGATCGCGCCGCCCGGACCGACCACGACCGTGGCGCAGCCGTTGGGTGCGGCTCCGCCCACTGGGAACGCCAGTGGCGTCCGCCACCTTGGCATCGACACCATCGAACGCAGTCCGTTTCAGCCGCGCGCCGAATTTGACCCCGAACAACTCCACGAACTGGCCGATTCCATCAAACAACGTGGTGTGATCCAACCATTGTTGGTGAGACCGTTGAGTGGCGCTGGAGACACTCGCCGCTACGAGTTGATTGCCGGGGAACGCCGTTGGCGCGCCGCGCGCGAAGCCGGGTTGACGACCATTCCGGTGATCGTCCGCGAGGCCAGCGACGAGGAAGCGCTGGAGATTGCGCTCATTGAAAACCTGCAGCGCGAAGACCTCAACGCGATTGAAGAGGCGCGGGCCTACGACCAGCTTGCCACGCAGTTCAAACTCACCCAGGAACAGATTGCCGAAAAGGTGGGCCGCAGTCGGGCGGCGGTGGCCAATTCGACGCGTCTGCTCGGTTTGCCGACGGAAGTGCAATCGTGGGTTGCCGGTGACCGGCTCAGCGTCGGCCACGCCAAGGCGATTCTGGGTCTGCCCAGTCCCACCGAGCAACGGCTTGTGGCGGAACGGGTGCTCAAGCGGAGCCTCACCGTGCGCGAGACGGAGCAACTTGTGGAGCAACTCAAGGGCGAGGGGAAGGTGCGTTCGCGCGTCCTGACCGCGACGGTGAAATCGGCGCACGTTCTGGCCATCGAAGAGCGGTTGCAGCAGAAGTTTGGCACGCACGTCAATGTTCATCATGGCAAGAAGAAAGGCCGCATCGAGATCGAGTACTACGGCAATGACGATCTGGCGCGGTTGCTGGATATCCTCGGCATTGACAACCTGTAGCGGCGCTCTATGAGCGCCGAAATGGACGAACGCGACCGGCAGCACCGGGCCAAACGCTACGAGGCGATCCACAACGGAATCTTCGTTGTGGAGACCGTTTATACCATCCTGTTGCTGCTCGCTTTTCTCTTTTGGGAAGGCTCAGACTCACTGGCCGATTTTGCGCGGTCGAAATCGTCCAACCCATGGATTTATGTGGCGATTTACGGGGCGGTTCTCGTGGTCGCGACGAAGCTCCTCTTCCTGCCGCTGAATTTCTTTGGTGATTATTACCTCGAACACCGGTTTGGCCTTTCGAATGAGACGTTTGGCGCGTGGGCGTTCGATGAATTGAAGACGCTGGGACTGAATCTGGCGCTCAGCGTGGTGATCCTGGACGTCTTGTACTTTTTCCTGCGGCACGCCGGGCAATGGTGGTGGGTTGGCGCGGGGTTTTTCTTCCTGCTGTTCGGGGTGGTCATGTCGGCGCTGTTTCCCGTGCTGATCTTGCCGCTGTTCTACAAGCTGCAGCCGCTGGAGAATGAATCCCTGCGGCTGAAGCTCACGGCACTGGCCCAACGCGTCGGCGCGAAGGTGCTCGGGGTCTACCGGATGGACATGAGCGAGAAGACGAAGAAGGCCAACGCGGCGTTTGCGGGGCTGGGCAGCACGAAGCGGATCATCCTCGGCGACACGCTTCTGGACAAATTTGCGGAGGACGAGATCGAAGTGGTCATGGCGCACGAGATGGCGCATTACAAGCATGGTGACATCACGAAAATGATCGCTTGGGGAGCGATGACAACGTTTATCGGGTTGAAAGTCGCCGACATCGGGTTGAACTGGGGCATGCACCACGTATTTCAATTCAGCAACCTGTGGGACATCGAGGCGTTCCCCTTGTTGGCCTTGTGCCTGTTTGTGTTTGGGCTGGTGGTGATGCCGCTCAACAACGCCTTCTCGCGCTCGCGGGAATGGAAAGCCGACGCCGCGGCGCTGGAACTCACGGCGAATCGCGACGCGTTCATTCGCGCCATGCGCAAGCTGGCCGAGCAAAACCTCGCGGATCTGTCGCCGCATCCGGCGGTGGAATTCCTGTTGCACGATCACCCCTCGCTGGCGCGACGCATCGCTTGGGCCGAACAATGGCAAGCAAACTGATCGTTGGAGTCGCTTTGCTGCTGGTGGCCGGCTGCGGCGGGTCGCCGGCGCCCCAAGCCATCCCGTGGCAACAGTGCAACGGCGAACGCGCCTATGAACATGTAGCCAAACTCGTCGGCTACGGCCCGCGTCCGAGCGGGAGCGAAGCGTTGGGACGCGCCGCCTCGTATATCACCACGCAGTTACAGGATTACGGATTGACAGCCGACGAACAGGTGTTTGTGGCGCAAACGCCGTACGGCACAAAACAGTTTCGCAACGTTATTGCCAGGACGCGTGTCCAGCAGGGCGGGCCGAATCGCGTGATTATCATCGCGTCACACTACGACACGAAACTCTTCACCAACGTCACGTTCGTCGGCGCGAACGACGGCGGTTCGAGCACGGGCACCTTGCTGGAGATCGCGCGCGTGGCCGCTGACCAGCCGAACCTGTGGTTTGTGTTCTTCGACGGGGAAGAGGCGATGGTGCAGTTCAGTGACACGGACGGGCTGTGGGGGAGCAAGTTCTTTGTCGACAATCTCAAGCGCAAGGACCAGGTGAAGGACATCAAAGCGATGATCTTGCTCGACATGGTCGGCGATAAAAACCTGAAGGTCACGGTTGCGGGGACGATTGGGCAGAAGGTGTTCGACGCGGCGCGCGCGGCGGGTTTCCGGGACTATTTCAACTACGGGGTCAATGCGATTCTCGATGACCACGTGCCGTTCGAGCGGGCGGGGATCCCGGCGGTTGACCTCATTGATGCCGATCTCATCAAATTCGACCATGGAAATCCGCCAGGCCCCCGAGAATACTGGCATACAGAGAGAGACACGCTCGACAAGATCGGACCGCATAGCCTTGAGATTGTCGGCCAAACCACCCTGCGGTTGATCGAACTCCTGGAAAATCAACCGACTGGCCATTGATTCAGCCGGCGGACGTCCTTCCGTGAACACCGTGCGCCGCACCGCCATTCGCCTCCTGGAAGGACATTTACGAGACGATGGAAAAAATCACCGACCGCCTGGAGGACGTGGCCAACGTTCTGCAGGGTGTCATCGTCAAGATGAGCTAATAAGATACTTGGAGGTACGAGACGCTAGCGCTCTCGTGCTCTGGCTGACGACAACTCCTCTCAGCTAATCCGTGCATATCGCGCTCGCGTATCACGGCGCTTAAACTCAAGCCTAACAATGCACATTGACCACCATAGAACTGGGTATGCGGCTAAACCAAGCAATGGCCGGAACCAACCCTCCTTCGGTACAGCTTTAAGAAAGATCTCTATGAAAAGCGGCAGGATGAACACGTGGATGAGGAGGCCGACTGACCTTGCCCCCTGAAACTGGACAGTTTCCAAAGAGAGTCTTGGCTAATAAAGTGGCGGGAGCCACGAGGAGCCAAGATGAAACGGAAGCGATTCAGTGAAGAACAGATTATTGG
>Ga0182014_10001184_pt1 | contig 35259 bp, 27 predicted proteins | sample 612S2DmetaG_FD_120489 | JGI IMG/M metagenome (GOLD analysis project Ga0182014, IMG submission 120489) | Permafrost microbial communities from Stordalen Mire, Sweden - 612S2D metaG | ecosystem: Environmental > Terrestrial > Soil > Wetlands > Permafrost | place: Sweden: Stordalen | collected... | reverse complement strand
CCCGACCCACACCACCCGACCCACACCACCCGACCCACACCACCCGACCCACACCACCCGACCACACCACCCGGGAGATCCCATGACCGACACCGCACGCACCCCCAAGCCGGTCCGCTCGAGCGGCACCTTCACCCTCGGCGCAGGCTCGACCGGGGCGACCACCGTCCACCGCCTCGGCTACGGCGCCATGCAGATCACCGGGCCGGGGATCTGGGACGAGCCGGCCGACCGGGCGGCCTGCATCGCCGTGCTCCGGCGTGCCGTGGAGCTGGGCGTCGACTTCATCGACACCGCCGACTCCTACGGTCCGGAGGTCAGCGAGCGGCTCATCTTCGAGGCGCTCCACCCCTACCCGGAGGGTCTCGTGATCGCCACCAAGGCCGGCTTGACCCGCCAGGGCCCGGGCCAGTGGCTGCCCGTCGGTCGGCCCGAGTACCTCCGCCAGCAGTGCGAGCTCAGCCTCCGCCGGCTCGGCGTCGAGCGCATCGACCTGTTCCAGCTCCACCGCATCGACCCCAAGGTGCCGGCCGACGAGCAGTTCGGCCTCCTCGCCGACCTCGTGTCCGAGGGCAAGGTGGCCCACGTGGGCCTCTCCCAGGTCAGCGTGGACGAGATCGAGGCGGGACGCAGGGTCGTTCCCGTGGTGTCGGTGCAGAACCTCTTCAACCTGACCAACCGCTCGTCCGCCGACGTACTGGCGCACTGCGAGGCGGAGGGGATCGGATTCATCCCGTGGTTCCCGGTGGCGTCGGGCGCGCTGACCGGACCGGACACCGCCATGGGCTCCGTCGTGTCCGAGACGGGGGCCACACCGACCCAGGTGGCGCTGGCCTGGCTACTCCACCGTTCGCCCGTGATGCTGCCCATCCCGGGCACGAAGTCGGTCGACCACGTCGAGGAGAACTGCGAGGCGGCCACGCTGCAGCTCACGGATGCCCAGATGGCCGTGCTGAACGAGATCCACGACGCCAGCTGAGCCTGGACGGCAGGCGGCCCGTCCCCTTCCGCCGACACCCCCGCCGACCTCCCTACCGGGCCCCGAACACCACCGGTGCCGACTTCACGCCGGCGATGACCGGCGAGGCGGTGCGGACGACGTCACCTACGGGGGCGATCGAGCCGAACCGCTCGAGTAGCTCCTCGAGGAGGATGCGGCCCTCCACCCTGGCCAGCACGGCCCCGATGCAGAAGTGGGCGCCGAACCCGAATGCGACGTGCGGGTTCGGGTCGCGTCCGCAGTCGAACGTGTCGGCGGTGGGCCCGAACGCGGCCTCGTCGCGGTTGGCCGAGGCGTAGAGCATGAGCACCGGGTCGTTTGCGCCGAGGGTCCGGCCGCCGAGCTCCACCTCCCGGGTCGTCGTGCGCATGAAGGCCACCACCGGGGTGGTCCACCGCAGCATCTCCTCCACGGCCAGCGGCAGGGCCCGGTTGACCCCGTCCGCCGCACGGCCGGCCAGCGACTGCCACTGGCCCGGGTGCCCGGCGAAGCCCACGAGCCCGCCCGACATCATGTTGCGGGTCGTCTCGTTGCCGGCCACCAGCAGCTGCACCAGGAACATGCCGAGCTCGGCGTCGGTCAGCCGGTCGCCGTCCACCTCGGCGGCGCCCAGCTCGCTGATGATGTCGTCGCGCGGCGACACCCGCCGGTCGGCGGCCGCCTCCAGCAGGTACGTCACCATCTCCATGCTCAGCTGGTTGCGCTCCTCCTCCGGCCAGTCCGTGGCCCCGGGGATGACCGCCTCCGACCACCGGAAGAACCGCGGCCACTCCTCCTCGGGGACACCGAGCAGGTCGCTGATGACCTGGAGCGGAAGCGGGACGGCGAGGTCGGACACGATGTCGACCGGCACCCCGGGCTCGATGCGCTCCACCAGGGCCCGGGCGCGGGCGCGGATCCCCGGCTCGAGGGCACGCATGTAGCTCGGGCGGAACCCGGGCTGGACCAGCGTCCGGTACCGGGTGTGGTCCGGTGGGTCGGTGTGCATCATGGTCGGCGGCGTGGCGTACTCGGCACCTATCTCGAAGGTCATGATCCCCTTCGACGAGCAGAACGTGCCCGGGTCGCGCGACACCTCGACCACTTCGTCGTGTCGGCTGACCATCCACAGCCCGAGTGTGTCGTTCCGGGCGACGGGCGCCTCGGCCCGCAGCCGGGCGTACAGGGGGAACGGGTCCCCGGCGTAGACGGCGGGGTCCAGGAGCGGGTCGGTCAGGGCGGTCTCGTCGACGCTGCCCACGGGGTGCGCGGTCATCCGGAGACGGCCCCGCCGCGGCGGACGTCCTCGTCGAGCTCGAATCGGGTCATGCGGCTCCCTCCCGTGGTGGTGCACCTGGTGGTGCGCAGTGCCTCCTTCGGCCCCGCGCCCGGCATCGGTCAGTCTGCCGGAACCTCACGACGTGTGCCATTGCCCGCCGGAGCCCCACCCTGTGCCAGCGGAGCTGTCCGTCAGCCGGTGGACATGCCCACGATGCCTGCACCCGACACGACACCGATTCCCGGCAGCGAGCCGCTGTAGCGTGCATCGCCTTCGCTGAAGACCCCGCCGTCCGAGGCCACGAACCAGTAACCCCCGCTGTCCGGGGTGGCCGAGATGCCGACGATCGGCCGGGCAAGGTGGAGATTGCCGGTGGAGCCGAAGTACGGGGCGTCGAAGGCGAAGACACCGCCGTCCGCCGCCACCTCCCAGTAGCCGCCGGTGACCGGGTCCACCGCCAGCCCGACGACCGGCCGGTTGAGCGGCACGCCACCCATCGAGCCGTGGAACGTGGCGTCCCCGTAGGCATAGACACCGCCGTCGGAGGCCACCAGATAGAACCCGCGGCCGCCGGCCGATGCGGCGATGCCCACCATGTTGTCCACGTGCACGCCGTAGGAGCCGAGCGACGGGAACGACGGCGCCCCGCCGAACGACCACACCGTCCCGTCCGCTCCCGCCACCCAGTAGCCACCGGACGGGCATGCGGCGATGCCCACCACGTCGCTTACCGCCGCCACCGAGGGCACGGCTCCAGCGAACCGGGCGTCACCGAACGCGAACACTCCCCCGTCGCGTGCGACGAACCAGTAGCCGCCGCCGTCAGGGGTCGAGGCCATGGAGACGATCGGCTGATCGAGTCGGATCGCGCCCGTGGACCCGTGGAAGCCCGCTCCCCCGAAGGCGAACACCCCACCGTCCGCCCCGGTGAGCCAGTACCCGACCGTGCCGCCGCGCGGCCCGCTGGTCGTTCCCCCGCCCGGCTCGGTGGTCGTGGTCGTGGTCGTGGTCGATGACGAGTTCGGCGACGTGGCGCTGGTGGAGGTCGGTGTCGACGTCGTCGAGGTGGTCGGCGAGGGCGCCGCAGTCGTCGTGGTGGTCGACGGGGTCGACCACGGTGGAAGGCCGATGTCGGCACCGCTGCCGTACGCCGTGATGTCGGACACCGCGGTGGTGTAGGACGATCCCGGCGAGTTGACGTACCCGTCGTCCATCAGCCCCCAGGCGAACAGGCCCTCGGACGTCAGCGTGCTGAGCTCGGACTTCGTCCACATGTGCGACTCGAAGGTCGCCATGGCCGAGGTCTCGCACGCGGTGGTGCCGCCCCACAGTTTGAAGTGGGAGATCATCACGGGCTTGCCGAGGGCGCCGAGCTGGGCGACCGACTCCTTGACCTGGCTCTCGAGCGCCGGCTCGTCGGAGCACGACTGCATCTCCTGGACCGCCAGGAAATCCGAGGCGGCGATGGCCGCGGTGTACGCCGACAGGTCACGCACCGGGTCGGCAGTGGTCCAGTCGTACCCACCGAAGCCGAGGGCCACCTTGGCCTGGGAGTAGGCGGCGTGGATCACCTTGACCGCCGACACGTACGCATCGAGCAGCTGTGCCTGGTACGAGGGATCGGACGAGTAGGTCTCGAACTCGGAAAACAGCACGACGTAGAGCGGACCGTGCTGCGGCCCGTTGCCCGCGAAGGTGGTGACCAGGCTGGCGATGTCCGACTGGAACTGCGCGCTGATGGCGTAGGACGGATCGTTGGCCAGCCACACGACGAGCTCCTGGGCCCGTCCCGAAGCGTAGATCTGGGACATCTGGGAGGTGTTCCGATACCCCGTCATCCAGCCGAGGTCTCCGGGCCCGTTGTACCAGGACGTGACCATGTTGATCGGTGCGGCGCCGTACAATGGCGTGGCCTCGGCCCCCGACACCTCGTCGCCCATCCCGAAGATCAGGCGGGGCGTCGATGCGGCGGATGCGGCGCTGCCGCCCAGTCCGGCAGCGAGTGGGACGCCGGTCACCAGCAACCCGACCACCATCGTCAGTGCGCCTGCGACTACCGCCGCGCGGAGATGTCGACCGTGCCCCACAGCCAGGTATCGGCCACTTGGACGCACTCCTTGAGTCGGACCGGATCCGCCGGGGCCTCCGATGCACGTCGGGATGGACCACGCCGACCGGGCGGGACCGCATCACCCAGCTTCCCCGGTCGCCCAGGTCCAGGTCAGGCGGTGGCCTTCCCGTCGGACCCGACCAGCCCTACCGAACCAGCCGGATCAGGTCGCAATGATCGACGTGCCCGACACGGCGTGCGTATCGGTGATCGCCCCGGTGCCACCGCTGAACCCGATGAGCACATTCGGGCCGACCGTGACCGCCTGGGTGAGTAGTACGTTCCCGTCCATCATCACGGTGAGGATGCCATCGTCGAGTGTCACCGTGAACGTGTGGGTCGCCCGCAGACTGGCCACGACATTCGCCGTCGACAGCCAATTGAGCGTGTCGGGCACGGACGATGAGACCGGACCGTTGGAGATCCCCACGAAATTGCCCGATGGATACCCCGCGACGAGGTACGTGTCGACACAGACGGCGATGGCCTTGATACCCGAGAACCCGAGCCCGCCCCCGTAGTAGCCGGTTGCGGTGGGTGCGGTGGACGGGTCCGCTAGCACGAGTGCCATACCGTCTGCGCCCTGGGCGCCACCGCCGCCGATGGTGGTGGTGAATGTCGCTTTCAGGTCGTCCGAGCTGACCGGCGTCGGCCAGAATGCCGTGCCGCCCTGATAGCCGGGGCTCGTCGTGGTGAGCTGCGTCGCGCCACCGGACTGCACCGTCGAGCCGTTGAGGTCCCATCCCCCGGCAATCGGATCACCGATGGCCACAGGCACCTCGGGGGCTGCAGTGACCGTGACCCCGCTGACTGCATGGGTGTCCGTCAGGGCCCCGGTTCCGCCCGAGAACCCGAGCAGAACGTCGCCGCCGACCGTCACGGCCTTCGAGAAGAGCAGGGTGCCGTCCATCGTCACGTTGAGCGTTCCGCTGGCGAGCGTCACCGTGAAGGTGTGGGTGGCCCGCAACGACGCAACGGCGGTGTCACTCGCCAGCCAATTCAGGTCGTCCGGGGCCGACGGTGTGATCGGTCCGTTCGTGACGCCCACGAAGTTGGCCGAGGGATTGACCCCGTTCTGAAACGTGTCGAGCGCCACGGCCACGCCCTGGATGCCCGAGAACCCGAGGCCCCCGCCGCTCGCCCCGACCGCGGTCGCCGAGGTCGAGTCGTCGGCCAGCACCAGGGACATCCCGTCGGCACCTGATGCACCGCCGGCGCCGATCGCCGTGGTGAAGGTGACCGACAGGTTCGAAGCGCTCAGCGCTGTGGGCCAGAACGCGGTGCCCGCCTGAAACTTCGACCCCGCCTGCGTCAGCTGCAGCGTCCCGCCGGAGAGCACCGAGGAACCGTTGAGCGTCCACCCACCGGCCGTCGGGTCGCCGACGATGGCGTCCGTACCGCCGGCCGAGATCGTGACCCCGCTGACGACCTGCGCGGCCCCGGTCGCCCCGGTGGATCCGGTGAACCCCAGGAGCACGTTGGGCGAGGCCGTGACGGCCCTGGCGAGCACCTGGGTGCCGTTCACGTAGACAGTCATCACACTCGACGAGAGCGTGACCCGCACGGTAACCGCTGCGTGGAGGTCGGGCACGGCGGTCGAGGTGGCCAGGAAGTGCAATCGGCTCGGGGCCTTCGGCTGCGTGCCGTTGGAGATCCCGACGAAGTTCTTGGGCGACCCACCGGGCACCCGCACGGTGGAGAGGACCACGGCGAGGCCTGGTAGACCTCCGAAGCCGAAGTCCAGCGCCTTGCCGCCGACGGCTGTGGGGGACACGGTCGAGCTGGCCAGCACGAGCGCATTGCCGTCGCCACTGGATTCCTTCCCGGAAATTGTGGACGTGTAGGTCACGTCGAGACCTGACGAGGCGACAGGCGCAGGGGCGAACGACGACCCCGTCGCTGACTTGGACGCGGAGGTGAGCTGGAGCGAGCCCCCGGAAAGGGCAGCCGATCCGTTACGTTGCCAGCCTGTGGCGCCCGGGTCGCCGAGCATCCCCGTCCCCGTGAACTGCACGGTCCGGACTCCCTGGCCGTCGCTCGCCGTGATCACCCAACCGTCAGTGGTGGCCCCGACCTTGGACGGGTCGAACGTGACCGACTCGGTGAATGACTGACCGGGTTGCATGGTCGTTCCCTCGGGCAGGGTGGTCGTCGCGGTGAAGGGCCCGAGCACCGGTGGCTTGGACTTGGAAATCGTCAAATTGCTCCCGCCGGTATTCGTCAACGTGAACGTCTTGATGACCGGCGTCCCGACCAGGGTCGAACCGAAGTTCGTCGACATCGGGGTGATCTGCAGGTTGGCGGGCGAATCGGAGCTCCCGGTGACGGCCACGTCCACAGTGCCGCCGTTGCTTGCCATGATGACGTTGTCGGTGAAGGTCCCGTTGACGGTGGGCGCGAAGTCGACGTTCACCACGACCTGTTGCCCGGGTTGCAGGACGGTGCCCGCCGCGGGTGCGCCGGTCACTGAGAACGGGGCGCTCGGCAACGTCACGCTGCTGATCGTCAACGGTTGGGAGCCGTTGTTGGCGAAGGACACGGATTGCGACGATTCCTGACCCGGTGGTATCCCGCCGAAACTGACACCGAGCGTGGACGAAGTCAGGTTCGGTCCGGCCACCTGGCCTTCGCCGGTGAGGCTGATGACAGTTGTCCCCTGTCCGCTCGTGTTGATCGTCAGGGAGCCGCCGTCCGCCCCCGCCTGCGTCGGGGTGAACGTGACGGGCACGGTCATCGTGGAACCGGCCGTGAGGCTGGCCGGCAGGGTCTTGCTCGGGGTGCCGGCGCTGAACGGTCCGGTCGTCGTGATGGCGGTGATCGTCGCCGTCGACGATGCCGTCAGGGTCACGGTCTGGGTCGATGACTGTCCGACGACGGTCGCAGGAAAGACCGGAACCGGAGCCGTGACCGGGCTGGACACCGGGGCGCCGAAGCCTTCCACGGCTCCGGTACGGGTGCCCACGTAGATCCGGTTTCCGGCAACTCCCGGCGGGTTGAACTTGGACGCCGTACCCACCGGAGCACTCCAGACGAGCTGCATCGTGCCGTTGACCGGCACCGGATCGTACGCCCGCAGCTGTGCTCCCACGCCCGTCCCGTCGGGTGACCAGACGGTCCACAGGAGTGCCGAGCCGGAGGTGGTGCCATTCGAGGTCACTACCGGAGCTGATGTCCCGAAGCCGAATGCGTCAGCAGACGTACCGACGAGGTTGAGCGACGGCTTGCCCGAACCGTCGAGGCCGTACTGGTACGCGTCGAGCAGCCCTTCCGAGCCACCGGCCGACACGGAACCCGAGGCGGTCGGGATGTAGACATAGCCCCCGTCTCCCGGCCACACAGCGGGGCTCGACCACACGCCGCCATTGGGCCCGTAGCGTGCAAGTACTCCGTCCGTCCCGTTGGCACCCTGCGCATATCCGCCGAGGTTGTCGCGATTGAGGAGGTAGACGTACCCCTCCTTACCCACCTCGACGGCCAGATGGGGATACGCGGCCGTGCCGAAATAGGTGCTCGGGAGCGCGATGGGGCTCCCCGAGCCGAAGTCGAGGTCGTTGTCATCGAGGGTGAGTGCGTCATACGGTTCGAAGAAGTCCGTGGCCTTGAGGGTCCCGTTCGGCTGCACGGCCACTCGGGCCACCGACTCGGCGAGATTGGCCGGAGGTGTCTTGCCGGGAGTGGGGGTCGTGTTGGTCCCACCGTTGCCGGTGGCGAACATGATCTGGCCCGAGCCGTCGGACACCAGCCCGCCGCCGGACATCCAGATGCCGGCTCCGTTGGCGCCGGTCGTGGCGTCAGTCGTGAACATCGTCGTCAGCGCGCCCGCCTCGGAGACACCGGCGATCCAGCCCGTCCACGGCGGCTCGTCGCAGTGGGCGCCGAAGGCCGCGTAGACCACGCCGTTCATGAGCAGCAGGCCCGGGCGCTGGAGCTCGTAGGTCGGATTGAAGGTGAACGAGGAATTGTTCTGTGCGGTTCCCGCGATCTGGACGGGGAACCCGGGCTCCTCGGCCCCGTTGGCCGCCAGGTTCAGCGCATGCATGTAGTCGGCCTGGGGACCGGAATCGCCCGAGATGTACTCGTCGTCCACCAGGTACTCAGTGTTCGTGGCCTGGTCGACCACCGGCGTCCCGGTGATGCCCATGGTCGGGGCGAGGTCGGCACAGCCGATCGCGCTGGCCAGCGGAGGCGACCCGAACTGTCGCGTCCACAGGATCGCACCCGACACCGGGTCGAGTCCGTAGGCGTAGTTGTTCTCCGTGTCGACCAGTAGCTGGCCGTCGTCCACGAGTGGTTGGCCATAGACCGCACCGTTGACGCTGGTATCGAACAGCTGTCCGAACGTGCCCCCGGACACCAGGGCGGGACTGAGGTTCGTCTCGTCGGGATACCAACCGGTCCGCTCGTTGTCACCGTCGCGGGTGGCCGCGGTCGGCTCACTCGTCGCGGCGGTCAGCGTGGCGTTGTGCCGCAGGTCGTGCAGCGCCACATGGTTGCCGGCGGCTCCCGTCGTCGCCACGGCCACGACCGACGTCGCAGCGATGACGCAGGCGCCGATCCGAAGGAACCGTCCCACCGGGCCGGGCGTGGCCCGCCCTCCACCCATCATCCGTCGGCCCATTGTGCCTTTGCTCCTCTCGACCGCCTGCCTCGGGACGACACATCCACAGCTCTAGCCGGCACCGACCCGGGGCGGCCGCGGCGATCCGCCACTGCGATAGTCAAGCGCCCCGAAACACGGGGTGCCAGTCGGCAACCACGTGGCGTGACATCCCAGCTCAACCCGTGCCCACCGTCGCGGAAGTCGTCGCTCGGCCCACCGCTGTCGGTAGCGTGCCACTGGGGCACGTCCCGAGGAGCCGGCTGTCCAGCAGGATGTTCCCGAGGGCCGCCCAGGCATCGCCGTAGTAGTTGTCGCCCCTGGCTCCGGCGACGGCGTCGGCCAACAGCACGGATCCTGTCGCGGTGTCCCCTGCACTGTCCGCACCCGCCGCCGCAGCCACGAGACCGAGCCCGTTGGTCGCTGCCAGCTGGACCTGTCCGGTCAAGGAGTAGGCGATGTCCGCACCCTGGTCGGCCAGGCCGTGCTGTACGAGCCATGCCCAAGCGGCCAGGCGGGAACCGGCGGCCGTGCAGTCGGCTGCCATCCACACCGGGGTCCGCTGCGCGTCCAACCCGTACGACGCCACGTCGGGCACGCGGTTCGCTGGTGAGCCCCCGGGAGCCGGGGCCGGCGACACGACTCCCCCTGCCGTCAACGATGCCCAGTCGGGTGGCAGGGGCGACGACGGACCGCTCTGGATCTGCGCCACCAGGTCCCGGCTGTTCCCGGCCAGCACTGTCCACCGGGAGTCCCCGGTCGCTCGGGCCAATGCCTCCATCGCCTCGGTGCACAGATAGCTGGGGTTCACCACGTAGGGGGCGGTGCGGGCCCATGGACCGGCCACCAGCTCGAGCCTGCCCCCGGCCGTGACCGTCTCCTCCGACAGGATCGAATCGGCAACCCTGATCCCCGCCTGGCCGTAGGCGGGCGTGTCGAACCGGGAAGAGGCGCGCACCAGTGCCCACGCCGTCTCGAGGTCGGCGTCGGTCGCCGGTGCCAGATTCGTCACCCTACCGTCGTCCCACCGGTAGGAGAACAGTCCGTCGGGACGCTGCAGATTTGCCTCTTCCCAGTGCCAGACCGACGCGAACCGGTCGGACTCGCCCGTGGCCAGGGCGAGCAGGAGCGCGTAGGCCTGGCCTTCACTGACCGTGTCGCCGCCCTGGTCGTATCGGACCACCCGTCCGTCGGGGGCCACGTAGCGCGTGAGGAACGCGGCTGCGGGTGCGGTGACGGCCGTCACCGGCGGTGGGCCGGGGATCGTGCTCGTGGGCGTCGACACGACCGGGCGCCGGGCGCCCGCCACGGTCAGCGCAACGATCCCGCCGATCACCAGCACGAGCACGAGGAGCGCCACCAGCATCCGCCTCGTCGCACCACGGCGTCGGTTGCGACGCGTGGCGAGCACCTCGGCACCCGACTGCTCCGACACATCGGCGGCACGTTCGTCCACGGGTACCCCGGTGGTCATCGGACCCCGCCCCCGGCTCCCGCCGGCTGTCCGTCCTCGTCCCGTCCCCGCACGGGATCCGTGTCGACGACGCCGGTCTCGACGGCCGCCTCCACCTCGATCGACGGCACCTCCTGCGGCACAGGGAGCTGATGGCGGGCCACCGGGCGATAGCCCACGAGGGCCGACCAGATGCCGATGGTCAGCACCGTCACGTGCAGGAGGGCGAAGGCGACATTGTTGGCGATGGCGGCTGTCAGCCCTTGGGAGAGCCCGTAGAAGGAGGCGGTCACCAGTAGGAGGATCATGGCCAGCGCCGGGATGACGGCTCCCGGCTGTGGGCCCGTCGCGCCCCGTTTGGCGGTCACGACGAAGGTGCCGGTCCGCCTGAAGACGACGAACACCGTGGCCACGATCTGGATCCAGAAGTTGGCGATCAGGAGTGCGAAGGCGTCGAAGGTGTACGCCCCGGCACCAGCCACGGCCACTGCGACCAGGCTCACGCCGAAGTACGGGGCGAAGTGCAGCAGGAACTGGGCCGCCGTGGCACTGGCCAGGGGTTGGGCACCGGTGAAGATCCGGACGGCCGGGATCGTCATGTAGAGGGCGAACGTCCAGCCGGACAGGAAGAACAGGGACGAGAAGAGGTACTGCATGCGCAGGCGTGCGGGCAGGTCGGAGGTGATGATCGCGGGGATGGCCGACAGGCAACCGCGGGCCCACCGCTGCTGCTGACTGACATAGGAGCGCATGTCCTCCGGTCCCAGGCCCTGGGCCAGCACCTTGTTGACGTAGACGGAGCGCCAACCCCGCTCGTGCAGGCGCAGCGAGAGCTCGAAGTCCTCGGTCAGCGAGTGCTCGGGGAAGCCTCCGGCCTCGTCGAGTGCCGCCCTGCGGAACACGAAGTTGGTGCCGCAGCAGAACATGGCCCCCAAGCCGTCCTTGCCGCGGGCGATCCCCCCGAAGAAGAGCGCCTGCTGCGACGACGCCGCGGCGGTCAGACGGTCCACGTGGTCGTTGGCGTAGTGCTGCGGCGTCTGGACGAACGCCACCTCCGCGTCGTCCATCCACCCCATGGTTCCCTCCAGGAAACCCGGCGCGGGCACGTGGTCGCAGTCGAAGACGGCCACGAACGGCGCCGTCGTCCTGTCGAGGGCGTAGTTGAGGTTGCCGGCCTTGGCACCGGTGTGCTCAGGACGGTGGATGTACCGGGCGCCGTAGCGGGCGGCCAACTCCTCGAGCTCGGGCCGCCCGGCGTCGTCGAGCAGATGGACCGCCACTTGTCCGCCACGGATGCGCGTCGCCGCGGCGACCGTGGGTCCCACCACGTCGAGGGGCTCGTTGTAGACCGGAATGAGCACGTCGACGTCCGGCATGCCGGCTGCGGGCAGCGGGACGTCGGGGCGGTCCCTGCCGTGCCAACACGTCCACCAGAAGCCGATGGCCTGGAAGAGGTTGAACACCTCGGCGGCCACCAGGAGCCCGTACAGCACGGGATTGCCCACCCGCTCGGGGCGGAGCAGCCAGACGAAGTACCAGAGCGAGAGGAGCACGCTCAGCGGAACGAGGACCCGCAGCCGCCGGTCGACGGTGCGCCAGTCCTCGGCCGTCCGGGCCACCACAGGCAGGGTACGCAGGTCCGGCACGTCCGACATGGCCGGGTCCGCGGGCAGCGACCGGTCCGAACCGGAATCGTCGACGGTCACTTGTACACCCGGACCCGGACGTTCGGGAAGGAGCGGTCCTCGATCAGCACCCCGTAGGCCCCGAGTTCGTCGATGGCGCTCGTGACCGCCGCCTGATCGGTCGTCCCGTCCATCAGGCTGGGACTCGTGATCAGGAAGACCCTGTGGCCGTCGGACGGCAGCGGCGGGTCGGCACTGAGCGACCGGGCGTGGAGACCCGGGCCGTAGTAACCGACGACCGACCAGAGGTCACTGGGCCGGAAGTACACGATGTCACCCGGGCGGGCCTGTGCGTCGACCAGGTGGACCGCCTCGCGGAAGTCATAGCGGCGCGGGTTGGTGGACGACGTCTGTTGGTCGACGAGGCCCACGCACAGGACGACCACGAGGGCGAGCGTGACGATCACCGTGACCCGCTGACTCACCACGACGGCGGTCACGGCTCGGGCTGTCAGAAGGAACAGGACGGGGACGATCGTGGACATGTAGCGGATCTCGAAGAGGTTCGACTTGAGCATGCCGAGCGCGAACATCAGTGCGATCGGGGTGACCACGGCACCCACGAGGTAGAACGACACCGGCCGCGGCCGCCGGCCGAGCAGCCCCAGCGCGATCAGCATCCCGACGGGCCAAAGCGCGACCATCGTGGCCATCGCCGCATCGGAGTGGTAGCCGATGAAGCCCCAGGCGACGTTGGTCAGGACCGAGTAGATGCCGATGCTGCCCGAGTCGGCACCCTTGACGGTCACGCCGAACGCCTGGCCGGTGGACTGGTGCACACTGAATTGCTGGTGCGCCAGCGCCGCCAGTGGGACGAGGGTGGCCAGGATGATCACGGCGCTCACCACCCAGGCCAGGGCGAGCGGGCCGGCTGACCGGTGCCTCCGCCAGCGGACGACGAGCACGACCACGAAGACCGCCTGCTGGAACGCGACCTGCCAGAGTCCGAAGTACTGGGTCCAGGCCAGTCCGGCGGTGCATACCGTATAGACGATCCACGGCCACCAGCCGCCCCAACCGCCCCAGCCCGACTGCGCGATGGCGGGACCGTCGAGGCCGACCCCGCTCCTACGGAGGATGCGGAGCTGCGCCCACAGCGCGCACACGCCGAGCACCATGAGCAGCATGTACATCCTGGTCTCCTGCGAGTACCAGACCAGCAGCGGGGCGAAGGCGACCAGGACGGCCGTCACGGCCCCGGTGCGCCGGTCGTAGGCCTCCTTGCCGAGAAGGTAGGCGAGCGGGATGATCGTCACTCCGAGGATGATCGACGGGAGCCGGATGGCGAACTCGCCGAAGCCGATGGCCCTCCCCGACAGCCACAGGATGGTGAAGTAGAGGGGCGGATGCACGTCGGTGGTGGCCTGTGTGTGCAGCATCGCCCCGTACGGGAGCCGGGCGTCATGGACGCTGATGGCCTCGTCGAGCCAGATCCCCCTCGGTACGAGTAGGCGGAGGACGGTGCCGACGACCACGGCCCCGAGCACCACGAGGGAGGTCGGCTGGAGGAGTAAGGTGGCCAGCGGACCGCGGCGGCGTGTGGGCGCGGGCTCTAGTACGGACCGATCGCCCTCCGTTTCGCGTGGCCCTCCGCTGTCGGAGCGGTCTGTCGGAGCGGCACCGGTCGCGGGGTCCTGGAGGAGGTCGTAGGTCACAGGGCCTCGTCCAACGCGTCAGTACCGACCTCTGCGCCGGGCGATACGCCCGCCACCTCCGGGCCTGGTCGATCGGGACCTCCGCACTGCGACATGGCCGCCCCCGAACCCCCCGGCCCATCGTCGCGGATCGAGTCGCCAGGAGCCTCCGCGCTGCGGACCACGTCGTGTCCGTCCGTGGCATCCATCGAAGCGTCAGGTGACACCAGGTCGGCGGGGCGCGCCACCGTGATGCGCACCGCCGGATCCCGGACCACCCGGTCCGGCAGACCGGCCCGGCGGAGTGCGTCAGGGGCGTGCTCGGTGTCCGTGCCGCGCAGGAGCACGACCTGGCCGTCGCTTCCGACGAACATGCGGTCAGTCGGTCGGAACCGGAGCACCACGTCCTCCGGGATGAGGTCGAACGGGATCATGGCCACCGACGAGAGGTCCGACCGCGACCGCCGTTCGTCCCGCGGGTGGGCGAGCCGACCCTCCTCGGCCAGGAGGATCCGGCTGACCTGCTGCGCCATCTCCTCCCACGTGAACCGGGCGACCCAGCGCTGTGCGCGGACCCCGATCTGGTCGGCGAAGGCGCGGTCCTCCAGGCTCCGGAGTAGCGCGGCGACTTCCGGTGCGAGCGGCGTGCCCTCGTCGATGAGCCATCCCGTGTCGCCGTGGCGGATGGCGTCCTGGAGGCCGGGCCGCCGATAGGCGAGGACGGGCACGCCCTGGGCGTTGGCCTCCACGACCCCCGGTCCCCACCCTTCGCTCTCGGATGCGGTGACACTGAGCCAGGCGGAGCGGATCACCTCGTCCCGGGCCTCGGGCTCCAGGGCACCGTGGACCATCACTGCCGAACCGAGCGCCAGACGTTCGACGGTGGCCTCCAGGTCGGACCGCATGGGACCGTCCCCCAGCAGGTGCAGATCGAGGTCGGGGAACTCCCGGAGCAGCGCCGGCATCGCTTCGAGGAGCATGTCGATCCGCTTCTGGGGCACGAGCCGACCGATACAGACCAGGCGCGGGCGGGCGGTGCGGGCCCGGGTGCCCGGTGCCTCCGCACTCACCGCGTGGCATCCGGGGGGCACGACGAAGATCTCGCCCTTCAGCCGGATGAGTCGACGGGCTCCCGTGCGGGTGGACGGCGACACCGCCACGACCGCCCGGTCGCCGTACAGCGAGCGGGTGGCCGTGCTCTCGAGCCACTGCCCCACACGCGCCTGCGCCGGACCGAAGTAATGGTGGAAGAGTCCGCGGTGGATCTGGTGGAGGAGGAGGAGGACCGGCGTGCGGGGACCGACGGCCAGGGGGGCGAAGAACGGGATGCCGTTCTGGGAGTCGATCACCGCCCGCACCGACCGACGGTGGACCACCAGCCAGACGAAGGTCCAGAGGTACACGGTGTAGCGGCCGCCCCGGCGGCGGACGGTGAACCCGTTGCGCTCCTCCGTGGACGCAAGTTCCGGTGACGCCGAGGTCAGCAGGACCACGTTCCACTCGCGGCCGGCGAACCATCTGGCCAGTTCCTCGCACACGGTCTCGGCCCCGCCGGACTTCGGATGGGACTCGTCCCGCCAGTTGGTGATCACCAGGCGTGAGCGGGAACCGCGCCGCCACTTACCGGGTCGGACCACGGTCACGCTCCGGCGGCGGGTATGGCCCGGAGGGACCGGTGGACGGCCAGGAGCTCCTGGAAGGAGCGGAGCCCGTCAGCGAAGGGTCGGAAGGTGGATCCGTCGCTGTGGGTCCACTTGACCGGGAGTTCGATGGCCTGCAGGCCGGCCCGACGCACCCGCGCCAGCAGCTCGACGTCGAAGGCGAAGCCGTCCAACGACGTTGCCTCGAACAGGCTGCGGGCGGCCTCGGCGTGGAAGAGTTTGAATCCGCACTGGGTGTCGGACACCGGGCCCGTCAGCCGGGTCGCCATGGCGTGGAAGGCGAAGCTCCCCGCCCGGCGGAGCGGCGGCTGGCGGACGACGTAGTCGGCGCCTGCGCACTTGCGGGAGCCGATGACGACCTCCCACCCGGCAGCCAGGAGGTCGAGGCCCTCGAGCAGCGCACCGGGCGGCGTGGATTGGTCGGCGTCGCAGTACCCGACGAATGCAGCGGTCGAGCTCCGGACACCGGCCCTGATGGCTGCGCCCTTGCCACGGGTCTGGCAGCTGATGAGCTCTACAGGGATGTCGGCCGCCGCGCTCCGGTCGACGACATCGGCGGTCGAGTCGACGCACCCGTTGTCGACGACGATGAACCGGACAGCGAGCGATGCGTCAGTCGCCACCCGGTGGAGCTCATCCACCGTGGCCCCGATGCGGGCCTCCTCGTTGAGCGCAGGGATGACGAGGTCGAGGTCGGCGACCGGGAGGGCGCCGACTGAGTGCTTCCTGCTCGCAGTGACTACGCCCATCAGGTGCTCAGCCTCCTCGTCGTGATCTGTGCGTCGCGTGCTCCGCTCACCGACCGTATGGGCGCCCAATGTCACGCACGTTTCGGAGTCATGTACACCTTGTGAACCGATTGCCGGGCGCCTGACCGGCGAGCACTAAGAGCATCACGCAGACGCAACGCCGTACGCAAGGAGACTCACGCAGAAAGTTCATATCGTTCCGCTCCGCGGTCGACTCGGCGCGGCGCCGGGCCTCACCAATGCCCATCGCGGGGACGGAAGTCGCACCGACCACTGGGCGGGTGAAGGGGTCTCTGCCTCGTGGCAACCGGCTGGTGTACCGCCTCACCCCTGGTCACCGCCGATGCGCGGCGGTCCCGGCTATGCGTAGGGACCGATGCGCTGATCCGGGTTGGTGTCGACCTCGACCTGACCGTGCACCGACACGTACGACGTCCACTCGGAACCCGTCCACCAGCGGTAGTGGAACCGCCCGCTCGGGTCGGGATGCCACGCCGGGGGCGAGTCCTCGTGTCCGGCTGCGGCACCGTGGCCCGGGGCCGCCCCGGCACCGACGACGCTGGAAGCACCAGGAGCTCCACCGCCGGCAGGCCCGCCCGCTGTCGGCACGTCGCGCGACCCCCCGTCCGCCCGGCGCGGGTAGGCCGGGAAGTCACTACCCGAGGCACGGGCGGGCTCTGCGGCGGCAGGTGTCGCTCCCTCCATGGGGACGTACGGCGCCTGCGCGGCCCGACGGACCTCGGCACGGTGGGCGATGAACCACAGGATCAGTGCGAGCAGGAGACTCAGGAACCAGATGGCCGCCCACCCCACCGAGGGCAGGCCCCAGGGGGTTCGACCGAGGTTCCGGCGGTCCGATTCGGCCAGGAAATAGCCGAGGAACGCCTGGGCGACGGCGAAGATGAGGAGGAGGACCAACTGTGATCCGCTGACATTCAGCACACCTCCAGGTTACGCCGTCAACGGAGGTGCCTCCGGATCGCCGCCCGGGACCCCGAGATCCAGGGATTTCCCCACCCCCACCGCTGCTGCCGAGGAATGGCCACCGACGTCCCCGGCCCAGACGCCGCGCCGGTGCCGGGCGCCATGCCGCTGCCGCCGACGGACGCCATGCCGACGGTCGCCGCACGCGCCGTTGGCACCGCAACAGCCCCGGACGGCGCCCCCGCTCCGAGCGACCCGCCCGGACGGCGCCCGATGACCCGGACCCTGGTGGCCGTCGGGAGCGTCGTCATGCTGGCCGGCGTCCTGTTCGGCTACGACCAGGGGGTCATCTCCGGTGCCCTCGACGGCATCAAGAAGGACTTCAACGTCAGCACCTTCCTCCTGGAGGTCATCACCAGCTGGGTGACCCTCAGGGCCATGGGCGGCGACCGAGGCGGTCGGCCAGGGCGCCCGCCACCAGCGCGCCGTGGCCTGGGTCGACCGCTCCGGGCGCAAGCCCCTGCTGTTCATCGGCACGAAGGGGATGGGCCTCATCACCCTGGTGGCGCTGGTGGTCTTCATCGCCTGCTTCGCCTTCTCGCTCGGACCGATCGCGTGGACGATCATCAACGAGATCTTCCCCTCCCGCGTCAGGGGCGAGGCGGTGGCCGTCGCCACGGCGGCCAACTGGTTCGCCGCCTAGGCCGGATCCTCAGGAGCCGTCGAGATCCCTGATCTCCTGGAGTGCACGGCTCGCCAGTTGGCGGGTGATCGCCCAGTGGCGCTGGATGTCACCCGCGGACATGCCTTCGGACACGCCGAGGGCGATGAGCCGCAGCCGCGCCCTGTGGCGCAACCGCTCGTAGGCACTCAGCGAGTCCGTCAGCTGGGGCCGGAGCGTCTGCGAGCGCACCTCCTCCAGGACCGGCGCCATCCGCTGGCCGACCCGGATCCGGTCGATGATCAGCCGACAGGCCGCCTCGTGCTCCTCGAGATCCGAGCGGAGGGTGACCGCCGCCGCCAGCAACCGCTCCATCTCGTCGAGTGCCCGGTCCCGCACAGCACCGTCGTCCGCCACGACCGACTCAGGTTCCATGCACCATGTTCGCACCGGGGTGCCCTGCCGGTCCACGGGACGTCGAGATCGGCTCCCTGTCGACACCGCTGACACGCCTCAGCCGGACCCGGGACACCCCGACACCCCGACGCCCCGACACCCCGACACAGGGGCACCGCCCACCAGGCGGAGGTCAGACGGGTCGCTCCCCCGCGATGCTGGCCCGTTCCATGACCCGCCGCTGCGGCCAGTAGTCGCTCGATGCGTAGTGCTGCACGGACCGGTTGACCCAGAAGGCGACCGAGTGCTCCTCCCACCGGAAGCGGCACTGGTACTCCACCGTCTCGGCCTCGCGGGCCAGACGGTCGACGAGGGCGTCGGACTCGTCCCGGTCGACGCCCACGATGTGGTCGACGAAGAACCGGTTCACGTAGATGAGCTTGCGGCCGGTGGCCGGGTGGGTGCGGACCACCGGGTGCTCGACCGGCGGGTACTGCTCCCGCATGGCGGCCCGGTCCTGCTCCTTCACCGTATGGCCGAAGACCTTGGAGAAGTCGTGCACGGCCACGAGGTCGTCGATGCGGTCGCGCAGCTCCGGCTCGAGACCGTCGTAGGCGGCGCACATGTCGGCGAACAGGGTGTCGCCACCGACCGGCGGGATCGCGACGGCATGCAGCACCGCACCGAGGGACGGGCACGCCCGCCACGACACGTCGGAGTGCCAGCCGTTCTCGTAGCCGCCGACGGTCGCCTCCTTCTCGAATCGGACCAGCTCCGGTTGGTCGGGATTCGCCGGGATGAACGGGTGCACCTCGAGGTCGCCGAAACGTTGGGCGAACTCCACGTGCTGGGCAGGCGTGAGCGGTTGGTCGCGGAAGAACAGGACCTTGAACGCGTGGAGCGCCGTGCACAGTTCGGCCACTGCCGCGTCCTGCAGCGGACGGCACAGGTCGAGGCCCTCGACCTCGGCTCCGAGGGTGGCCTCCTGCTGGCGGACGTCGAAGTGCTCGAAGGTCAGCTCGCCCAGTCGGTCACGCTCGGCGGCCAGATGCGACAGCGGCCCGACCTGCACGCCCCAGGGCTCGATGGTGACCCGTCGGGCCGACAGGCCGGAATACGCGTCACGGCCCTGGCCATCCACGCCCGCCTCGTCCGAACGTTCCTCCACGTCGGCCATCACGAACCTTCCCCAGGGCTCCGGCAGCACCGATCGGGTGCCGACCTCACCCACGCTACCGAGTCCCCGTCCCCGCCTACGTGCGGACCAAGGGCCGGCCCGGTACCACGGGCCCGTCGTCGTCGCTCCGGGTTGCGGGCGACTCCGACACCGGCCATCCTGCGGGGGAACCCGGCGCGGTCCGCCGCCCCGTCGACCACGGTTGCAGCAGCGCCCGATCCCCACGGAGTCCCCATGCACGTCATCCCAGCATTCGGCAACCATCTCCCGGTGAAGGTCCGCTTCGGCCAAGGCATCGCCTCGACCCTCCCCGACGTCCTGGCCGAGTTGGGTGCCGAGCGGGTCCTCCTGATGGTCGACGAGGGCATCGAGCAGTTCAACCCGGTGGCTGCGGTCCTGCTGGGTGAGCTCCTCGGCGCACCCGGGCTGACCGTCACCCGCTTCGACAAGCCTCCGACGGAGCCCACCATCGACATGGTCGACGACGCCACGCGGGCACTGGTCGGCTCCGGGGCGACCGCCGTCGTCGCCCTGGGCGGCGGATCGGTCATCGACACGGCCAAGGCCGCACGGTTGTGCGCCCAGCTCGACTGCAACTTCCGCGACTTCCTGGCCGCCGCTCCCACCTACCCCGTGCCGGAGGTGGCGTTGGTGGCCATCCCGACCAGTGCCGGCACCGGTTCCGAGGTGTCAGGCGGGTCCGTGGTGTCCGACCCCGAGGCCGGCCGCAAGAACGGGATCGCCAACGCCAATCTGCGGGCCCAGGTGGCCCTGGTGGACCCGCTGCTCACCCACTCCATGCCCCCCACCATGACGGCCAACACGGGGATCGACGCCCTGGCACAGGCGATCGCCGCGGTGGTGGCCAAGGTGCGCACCCCCATCGGCGACGCCATCGCCCTCGAGGCGGTGCGGATGATGACCCCCGCCCTGGTCGCCGCCCATCGGGACGGCACCGATACGGCCGCCCGCTCGGCCATGTCGTGCGGGTCGATGATGGCCGGTCTGGCCATGAACATCTCCGACTGCACGGCGGAGCACTCGCTCGGCCAGGCCATCGGCGGGGTCAAGCACGTCCCGCACGGCCTCACCATCGGCCTGGTGCTGGCCGAGACCCTGGAGCGCGAGCGGACCCACGTACCCGAGCTCCTGGAGCGGGTGGCCGATGCCATGGGCGAGCCGGACGATGGGTCAGGGGACGGCAGTCGTGCCGTGCGCGCGGTCCGGCGGATCCTGGCCGAGCTCGAGTTCCCGGTGCTCGGGAGCCTCGGCTTCGTCGACGCCGACCTCGACGAGCTGGCCGACCTCGCCCTGGCCGACTACTTCATCACCATGTCGCCCGTGCCGTGGACCAAGGACGAGGTGGTGGGCGCGTTCAGTTCGGCCCTCGCCGTCGGGTCACGCACGGCCTGAGCGGGGGATCCGGGTGCGATCCCCCGCACGGACAGCACGGGTACCCGACTGATCAGGAACAGCTGGGCCGCCGCCCCTGCTTCGCCCCTCGCCGTGCCCGCCCGCTACCGTGTCGGCGACACCCGACCCGGATGCAGATGAGCAACGCCGCATCCGGGCCCTGGACGCCACGGGAAGGAGCGACGTGCCCGAAGGACTCTCGCCGAGTGAGGTCGGCAAGGAGATCGCCGAGCACCACGCCCACACCGTCGCGAACGGCGACAACGAGGACAGCCCGTTCTCGAGGAGATTGACGGTCGTCGAGGCCGCGCTCCTGGCGGTCGTGGCGGTGCTGGCGGCCTACTCGGGGTTCGCGTCCGCGAAGTGGGGCACGGAGTCCTCGTTGCGGCTCGCCAAGGCCAACACCGAGCGGAACCTGGCGAGCCGCGCCGAACTGCAGGGGCTGTCCACGAAGAACTTCGACGGCCTCGCGTTCAACGCCTGGTTCAGCGCGTACCTGTCCGGCAACCAGGTCGGGATGCAGGTGGCCGAGCACCGCTTCCGTCCCCAGTTCGACGTCGCCTTCAAGGCCTGGATGGCCACCGATCCCTTCACCGACCCGGATGCCCCCAAGGGACCCACGTACATGCCGCAGTACGTTCAGCCGGGCCAGGCGGCGTCGAACGAGCTCGACGCGGAGGCGACGGCCGCCTACGCCGAGGGGGTGGCGGCCGGCGGGCACTCGGACGACTATGTGCGTACCACCGTCTTCCTGGCCACCGTCCTCTTCCTGGTGGGGATCTCGGGCCACTTCCGCGTCCGGGCGGCCCGGATCGGCCTCATCGCGGTCGGTGGTGTGATCCTGCTGACGTCGATCATCTTCCTGATCGACCTGCCCAAGCCGTTCTTCTGATCGCCCCGCACAAGCCGCACTGCTGATCCGGCGGGGCTGATCCGGCCTGGCCACCGTCAGTCCAGCAACGTCGGGTCGGCGCGCAGCTCGGCCCGCACGGCGGCCTCGAAGAAGCCGTGGAACCCTTCGGCATCGCTTGCCGCCATCCGCTCGAGGAACGCGGCCGGCAGGACCGTGTCGCCCGATGCGCCAGCCGCCCGGACGTGCCACGCGCCGCGGCACCGCTGCTCCAGTGCCACGGCACGCTGGTGGACGGCCCGCGCCGAGTTGCCGACCACGAACACACCGTGGCCGGCCAGCAGGGCGGCGGTGGCGTCGCCCATCGCCTCTACCGCACGGCCCGCCGAGCCGGCGTCGTTGACCGGGCCCGAGTACTCGTCGACCAGCACGAGCCGGCCGCCGCCGAGCGCCGACGACTGGTCGAGGATCGCCGGTACCTCGGCCATGTCGGCCCACACGGTGCCGAAACGGGGGTGGCTGTGGGCGGCCCAGCCGATGTCGGGCCGGCGCCGGTGGAGTTCCAGGTGGAGCGGGATCCCGAGAGGGACCGGCCACTCACCCTCGACGACCTCGCCCTCGAGGGTGATGCGCAGCACGTGCTCGGGCCGGACCTCCTGCCAGGTGAGCAGCCACGGGTTGCACAACAGCGTGCCGTCGCCGAGGTTGGCGGTGATGTGCCCGGCCAGGTGGTCGTCGTAGCCTTCGCGCCACAGCACCCGGGCCAGAAGGGCCAGCTCCTGGCGGGCGGTCAGCTCCGGCATCAGCCGGTCGGGTTTCGGCGTGAACGTGGTCATGGCAGTACCTCGTCGGGTAGCGGGTGACGGAACAGGGCTGCGGCATTGCCACTGCAGATGGCCCGTACCTCGTCGTCAGGAAGGTGTCCCCAGCACGACCGCAGGACGTCCTGGGTGTCGGGCCAGGTGCCGTCGCCGTGGGGGTAGTCGGTCTCCACCATGATGTTCCCCACCCCGATGCGGTGCCTGGTGTCGATCGTCGACGGGTCGTCGAGCGTGCAGAACCAGAAGTTGCGACTCAGTACGTCCGCCGGTCGGGTGTCCCACCCGAGGCCGTAGCCGGACCTGTCGACCACGTTGTCGAGGCGGTCGAGCAGCATCGCCACCCAGCCGATGCCGCCCTCGCTCATTGCGATGGCGAGGTCCGGATGACGGAGGGGGTGGCCCGACCACAGCCACTCGGCGCAGGCCGTCAGCGACAGTTGACCGAACAGGGTGGCGCCGATCTGGAGTGCCGGTGCACCGGGCGGGATCGGTGGCATGCCCGAGCTGCCCACGTGGAGGCAGACCACCGTCGAGGTCTCGACGCACGCTTCGAGGATCGGGTCCCAGTGGTCCGTGTCCCACAAGCTCGGCAGGTCGACGGCGTGGGGTCGTTCGGGCAGGGCGACGGCCTTGAAGCCCCTGGCCGCGTTGCGCCGGATCTCGGCGGCCGCCTCGGCCGAGTCGGACAGCTGGGCGATGCCCAGCGGGATGATCCGGTCCGGATGGACCGACGCCCACTCCTCGTACAGCCAGTCGTTCCAGGCCCGCACGCATGCTGCACCGAGTGCCCGGTCCTCGGCGGCGAAGAACACCCGACCGCAGAACCCGGAGATCTGCGAGGGGAAATTGAGCGAGGCCCAGACTCCGTTGACGTCCATGTCGGCGACCCGGGCATCGACGTCGTAGCAGCCGGGCCGCATCTGCTCGAAGCGGAAGGGCTCGAGTCGCACGCCGTCCGGGCGCCGGCCGGCGACGGCGTTCATCCCGACCTGCGAGTACCGGCCTCCCTCGAACTCCCACACCTGGTGGCCGTCGGCAGTCTCGACGATGCGCGGGGCACGGTCGGCGAAGGTGGCCGGCAGCCGGCCCTCGAAGGTGTGGGCCGGCTCGACCACGTGGTCGTCCACGGAGATGACCGTCGCCCACTGCTCGCGCGCCGTCGGCTCGGGCAGGAACAGGTCCGGGTCGAGCACGTGCGTCACCCGTGCCCCGCCGACGGCCCCGGGACAGGCTGCACCGCGGTCACGCGGCGTGTGGACGCGGTGCCAGTGGGTCGGGCGGGGGCTGCCTGCATCTGCGTCATGGTCCTTCCCGCTGGAGTGGCTCCGGTGGACCGTTCCCGGTAGCCGGCACGGTGTCGTGCTCTGTCTAGCGCACGCGTTCCGCAGCTGCGCAGCACCTGCGGCCGGGGGCGCAACGCATGCCGGTCCCGCCCCTTGACGAGGTGTCCACGGTGTCTACCATGGGCCCATGGCGACGACTACCGCTACCCGCGCACAGACCTACCGGGCATCGTGGACCGAGGCGCCGGCGACCGGACTCGGGCGGTATGCCGCCCGCAAGTCCCGCACCTCGGCGTTCCGGACGTCCGACGGCATGACCAGGGAACTCCTTCGACCGATCCTCGACTAACGGGGACGGCGGGATGCCCGCCACGGGGGCGATCGCCCGGACGGCGGTTGACGTCCGCGCCGGGGCCCGGACCCGCATGGCGGCCATCACCCACTCGGTGGTGATCGTCGTGATGATCCTGGCCGCCTCCCCCGTCTCAGTCGCGTGCCCCTTGCCGCGCTTGGCGCCGTGCTGCTCATGACCGCGGTCCGCATGGTCGACCACGTTCGGGTGTTCGTCGTCGTCCGGTCCCACGTCTCCGAGGCCGTCGTCCTCATCGCCACCGCGGTCGTCACGGTGGCCATCGACCTCGTCACCGCCATCGAGGTCGTCCTGGGCGATGTGGGAGCGGCGTAGGCGGAGCGGTCCAGTGCCACCAGGCTCGGCCGGCTGCCTTCTGCTAGGAAACCCACAATGGCGCTGACCGGGTCGACGACTCCCCAGCTCGAACACGTGGCCCCGCCTCAGGCGGCCGCCACCCCGGAGGAACGCGCCGACCACGGTCGCGTCATCGGCCCATCGCTCCTCGTCGTTGCCGGCTACGCAGTCATCGGCGTCCTCGCCTTCCGGCCGGTTGCCGCTGCATTCTCCAGCCGGCTCAACGGCCCGCCCCAGGGTGACACCATCCTGTTCGCCTGGTTCATCGGGTGGGTTCCCCACGCGCTGTTCCACGGTCTCGACCCGCTGTTCAGCCATGCCATCCTCGTGCCGCACGGCGTGAACCTGCTCGTGAACACGTCGAGCCCGTTGCTCGGACTCCTGACCGCCCCGGTGACGGTCCTGTTCGGGCCGGTGGTCTCCACGAACGTGCTCACGTTGGCGGCAATGCCGGTCTCGGCCACCGCAGCGTTCGTCGTCCTGCGGGTGTGGAAGGTGTGGCTTCCGGCAGCGGCGCTCGGCGGCCTGCTCTACGGGTTCTCGCCCTACATGGTCGGCGAGAGCATCGCCCACCCCGAGTTCACATTCGTGCCGCTCCCGCCGTTCATCGTGCTGGTGACCGTCCTCGTCTTCCAGCGGAAGGGGTCGCCTCGTACGCTCGGCATCGCCCTCGGACTCCTGGTGACGGGACAGTTCCTCATCTCCCAGGAGGTCCTGGCCACGGTGGCCTTGCTCGTGATGGCCGGGGTCGTGCTCGTCGCGGTGCGGCATCCTGACGGGGTGGCCGACATGGCGCGGGCCGCCTGGCGTCCGACGGCCGTGGCGGCGCTCGTCGGTGCGGTGCTGCTGGCGTATCCGTTGTGGCTGATGCTCGCCGGGCCGCAGCACTATGCCGGGACGCCGTGGCCGGTGGGCAACAGGTACCACAACGATCTCCTCAGTCTCATCGCACCCGGGCCGATGCAGGCCGTACCGCTGTGGCTGCGGTCGCTCGGCACGAGGCTGATCATCGTGGCGCCCGCCGAGACCGGCGGTTACGTCGGCATCCCCCTACTGGTGGCCACGGCCGTCCTCGCCTGGCGGTCGCGACGGCGCCCGCGCATGCAGCTGGCCATCGCCCTGCTCGTGTTCGCCGTGCTCCTGTCGCTCGGGACCCACCTGTCCGTCGATGGTCACGCCACGGCCGTCCCCCTGCCCTTCCTCCTGCTCGGTCACTTCCCGGTGTTTTCCGACATCCTCCCGAGTCGCTTCTCCCTCGAGATCGGCGCACTGCTGGCCGCAACCCTGGCGTTCGGCGTCGACGACCTGCGCCGCCCCGCGACGCGGAGTGACCGTCAGCCGCGCCGCGCCGACCGAACCGACTGTCCGGGTCGCGTGGCGGTGCTCGGCGTAATCGTCGTGGCCCTGGTGGCGGTGGTCACGCTGCTTCCCGAGTGGCCCTACCCGACCCAGTCAGCCGTCGGACTGCCGGTCGGAGTGCGGACGGGCATCCCCTCGGGCGACCCGGTCGCCATCACGTACCCGTTCGTCACCAAGTACCGCACCCTGCCGGAGATCTGGCAGGCCGAGGACGGCTACCGGTTCCGCCTCCTCGGCGGCTACGTGCTGCACCCGGATGCATCGGGAACCGCCACGATCTTCCCGGGGCCGATGGTCCCGGCCGACCTGCAGCGGTACCTCCTCCACGAGCAGAGCTCCGTCGTCATCGGCTCCGGCCCACCGGTCACCACGCCCACGGCTGCAGCTACGAAGGACGCCCTAGCGCGCAACGACGTGCGCCTGGTACTGGTCGACGACACGGAGCCCAACAGCGACTGGGTCATCGCGGTCTTCATGGAGGCGCTCGGTCCGCCCACCATCGCCACCGGGTCGGTCACCGCCTGGATGAGCCGCGCCGGACCGCTCTGACGCACCTCGAGCGGTCCAGCTCCACGGCAAGGTACTCAGTCGGCGACGACGGTGACCGGCAACGAGGCGAACGACCGGATCAGATTGTTGTGCTTGCGCACCGTCGGAGCGCACAGCTCGAACCGTTCGACGCGCGCCGCCAGGGCGCTGAGGACCGCCGTCGCCTCCAGTCGGGCAAGGCCCATGCCGACGCAGGCGTGCTCCCCGTGGCCGAAGCCGACGTGGCCGGCGCTGGTCCGGGTGATGTCGAACTCCTCCGGACCATCCCACCGGCGCTCGTCCCGGTTGGCCGACGCGAAGCTCACGAGGACCCGGGCCCCGGCGGGGACCGTCACCCCGGCGATGTCGACGGTGCGGGTGGCGACCCGGGTGAAACAGCTGATCGGACTCTCCAGCCGGAGGACCTCGTTGAACGCCTGCTTCACCCGGTCCCGTTGACGTCGGAGCACGTCCCACTGTTCCGGGTGCGTGGCGAACAGCCAGATGGCATTGGCGAGCGCGGCGGTGGTCGTGTCGAGTGACGGGCCGAGGTAGCCGATGAACATCATCGGGCACTGCCCGGCGTCGATCTCCCCCCGCTCGGCAGCCGCGAGGATGCCCGCTCCCGTCGACCCGTCGGGGAGGTCGGAGGCTGCGACCTTCTGGGCGAAGTCGGCCATCTCGTGGATACCGGCGCCTGCTGCCAGCGCCCGGTCGTTCAGCGGGCCGAGCCCGTCGAACGTCGCACCGGCCCAGTCGAGCAGGTGCTCGCGTCCGGCCTGAGGCCAGCCGAGCAGGTCCGGCACCCACGTGGTGGGGAGTACCTCGGCGACGTCGGTCACGGCGTCGACCTCCCGGCGCGCCACCACCCGGTCGGCGAGCGCTGCCGCACGGGCATGCGCTTCCTGGCGGAGCTCGGCGAGCGCTTTGGGGGTGAGCGGGCGCCCGATGACGGTGCGGAGCCGGTCGTGCTCGACGCCGTCGCTCATCAGCGTCGTGCCCCGACCGCCCTCATTGATGAACTCGTTGAGGCCCACGCCCTCGCCGGAGCAGAACGCGCGCCCGTCGGCCAGCACGGCCCGGACGACCTCGTACCGGGTCACGGCGTAGACCTGGCGCGCTTCCAGCCAGACGACAGGTCCGAGGTCACGGAGTGTCCGGAGGTGACCATAGGGATCGTCCAGCGCGTCGTCCGTGAACAGATCGGCCTCGTACGTGGGGATCATGTGGTCGCTCCCCACGGCGATCCGGCACGGAGGGGCACGCCGGCGTCCTGTCCGTCCGGGAACACAGGTGACACGACCATCGGCCCGGCGGTCTGCACGGAAGGTCACTCTACGTCGGAACGACTTCCGTGAGCCGATGCCATGATCTGCTCCGTCCCGGTACGCCGCGGACCAGCGAGCGGCAACGGCGAGCGGCGGATCAGCCCGCCCCGAGAGGAGTGCCGACTACTCGTTCGGTCCCTCCGGCACCAGGCGGAAGCCGCACGGCGTGGACAGCTGCCGTCCTCGGGCGACCCCTCGGCATGGGTAGCGTTGCCACGTGACCCGATGGATCGACGCCCACAGGTTCCGGTACTGGCTGCTGACCGCCGTGGTCGTCCTCGCAGTGATCCTCCCGGTGTGGGCGTCGGGACACCGACCGATGTGGCCGGTCGCGGCCTCGACGGTCGTCGTGGTCGGTGTCGGCGCCGTGCTCGTCCCGCGGCTCCCCCGCCTGCGTTCGTGGTCCCAGCATCGCCACCACTGACCTGAACAACGCCACTGCATGAAGGTCGGTCCTCGGAACGCCTCCGCAGGGCACCAGCGTGGGGACGGAGGGAGTCGAACCCTCACTCGGGGCGGTTTAAGCGCCCTGCCTCTGCCAATTGGGCTACGTCCCCCTGCCGGACGACTGTAGGACCACGCCGCCCGGACGCCGCGCACCGGAGCCCGGGCACCGGTCGCCCACGCAGGGCCCAGACATCTCGCCCGATCACGAGCTCACCCGACCCGGTGCCCCGGTAACGGTCCGACCACGGCATCCACCGCCGCGAGTTCGACACCCCGCGGATCGTCGACCCGGTGGACGATCCCCGTCGCACCGGGCCACGGGCCGAGCACTGTCGTCGGACGGACCTCGGGGTCCCACGTCTCCCATGTCCCGCCGGCAGCGCCGGCAGCGCCGGCAGCGCCGGCGCCGGGAAGTCCGCACTCGGGCACGCCGGACCGGGCGAAACTCGCCCACGCACGACCCATCTGCGCCGACAGGGTGAACGCGTCGTCGCTGCCGCCGGAGAAGGCCTGGACCACCGGGTTCTTGAGGGTACCGAAGACGAATGGGATCTCGAGGGCGTGGCAGGACCCCAGCACGCCCTCGAAGGCCGGTGACTCCCAAGTGAACAGATACGCGAACGTACCGATCCCGGGGTCGGCCGCCGCAGCATGGGCACTGGCGAACCGGGCGGTCCCCACCCGGAACACGACCTCGGTGGAGATGGCCGACCACAGGTCCCGGGGCGCCGTCGACTCACCACGCTCCGCCCGCGCCGCCAGCACGGCGGACACCGCCCGGTGGGCAGCCTCGTCGTCCGGGGTCACACGGCGCACCCAGTGCCGCAGGCCGTCCATCGTGAGGCTCATCAGCTTGGGACTGCCGAGGACGAAGAAGGCGGACTCGTCCCGGTTCGTCCCGATCAGCAGGGGGATCGACGAGGCGGACCCCCCGGCCACCGCCACCTCGGGCGGCAACGGCAGCAGACCGCCGTCGACGACCGGTGTCATCAGGAGCCCGGCATCGGACCCCCCGTCGCCATCGGTGTAGTCCGCGCCCGCGGCAACCAGTCGCTCGGCGGGCACGGAGACAAGGGCCTCGCGGGTGCACGCCACCCCCAGGTGGTCGGCCAGCCGTTCGGCACGGTCCGCCGCCGCCTCCAGCGAGCACGTGAACGGCGGCCCACTCTCGACGACCGCACGGTGGAAGAGTCCGGCCGCGACCGGCACGGCCAGGAGCGCGGACACACTCATACCTCCGGCGGACTCGCCGAACACGGTGACGTTGCCAGGGTCGCCCCCGAACCCCTCGATGTGGTCGCGCACCCACGTGAGGGCCGCCACCTGGTCGGCCAGTCCCCAGTTGCCCGAGCCTGCCCACTCCCGGCCGTCGAGCCAGGGCTGGCCCGGGTCGTCGAGCACCGGATGGGCCAGGAAGCCCAGCAGTCCGAGGCGGTAGTTGATGGTGACGACGACCACGTCCTCGGACCGGGCGAGTTCGCCACCCCGGTAGAGGCCGGACGACCCCGTCCCGGTCATGAACGATCCGCCGTGGATCCACACCATGACCGGGCGGTGGCCGCTGTCGAGCCCGGGCGTCCACACGTTCAGATTGAGACAGTCCTCCGAGGACTCTGGCGGCTCACCCCCACCACTGAGGGCCTGGTCCATGAATCCCATGGCCTGCGGAGCCACCGGACCGAACCGGTCGCACTCGCGGACGCCCGCCCAGGGCTCCGGCGGTGCCGGAGGGCGCCAACGGCGCTCCCCCGCAGGGGATGCGGCGTACGGGATCCCGGAAAATGACCAGGCACCCCCACGCTCCACCCCGCGCACACGGCCGCCCCGCACCTCCACCACTCCGTCCACGACGACGACCTCCAGTTCCGGGTGCAACCTGCCGATGCACTGAGCAACCTACCCAGCGGTGGGTCCGAGCGGCATGCCCGGGCCCGTCCGGTCGCTCCGGAGACCCGATGACACCTCACAGACACCCTTCGTCCACCCAACGTCCATCTGCGCCGACGGTAGCCGTGACCTGGAATTCTCCTTCCGTCCTGCCATTGTCCGACACCCGTCCGGGCAGTACCGTTCCGGGGTGGCCACAATGACGACCGGACGACGCCCCCAACGGGCCATGAGCCACCGCGCCCGGCGTCCGGGCCGCCCGCGATGGGTGACCGCCGTCACACTGGCGGCCGTCGTGGCCACCGGGCTCGCCACCGCCACCGTGGGCCGGGCGGGTGCCGCCGGCACGTCCGCCACGACGACGACGGCCCCGGCAGCGGCGGGCTCCACGACTACGACCACGTCGCCCACCCAGGGGCAGATCACCGCGGGCGAGGCCCAGATCGCGGCCCTCGAAACCCAGATCGCGCAGCAGCAGGCCTCGCTCGACCAGGCGACCGAGGGTTATGACCGCTCCATCGTCCTCGTGGACGCCACCAGGTCCGCGCTGGCGGCCACCAGCGCGTCACTGACCGCCGAGCGGGCGAAGCTCGCCGCGGCAAAGTCGGTGCTCCGCAACGAAGTGATCCAGGCCTACATCGACGGAACCGCCTCCGAGGCGGTCGCACGGCTGTTCGCCGCACCCAGCGGCAGCACGCAGACCCGCAACCTCTACGAGCACCTGGGCCTGGGGGACCTGACCCAGGAGGTGGCCACGGTCCAGTCCGGTCAGCGGGCACTGTCGGCCACCCAGGCCAAGCTCCAGTCCGAGGAACAGAGCCAGCAGGCCCAGACCGCCGCCGCCGATCGCGCCGCCCAGCAGGCATCGGCCGCGGCCGCCCTGTCCCAGGCCACCCTGGCCCAGGTCAAGGGCACGTTGGCCCAGGAGATCGCCCAGCAGGCCGCCCAGCAGGCCGCCACCGCAGCAGCTGCCGCTGCGAGCGCCACGACCGCCGCCGGCAAGCAGGCCGCCGCCGCACAGGCGTCGCAGGCGGCCCAGGTGGCCAGTACCGTCAGCGGTGGCAGCGCCGCAGCGACCAGCGCCAACCAGTCGGCCAACCAGGCCGGCGGGGGGACTCCGGTGTCGAGCGACGGCCACAACGCCGCCGGACTCGCCGCCGTGCACGCGGCGATGCACTACTTCGGGGTGCCCTACGTGTGGGGCGGAGCGAGCTCCGCCGGCCTCGACTGCTCCGGGCTGACCATGCTCGCATGGGCGGCCGCCGGTGTCTCCCTCCCCCACTCGGCAGCCCTGCAGTACTCCGAGAACCCGCACGTGAGCCTCACCGCACTGCAGCCTGGCGACCTGCTCTTCTACGATCTCGACGGGACGGGCATCGACCACGTGGTGATGTACGTCGGCCCCACCCTCGACGGTCAGCCCACGCCCTACGGGTCGGGCACCATCATCCAGGCCGCCCACACCGGCACCGTGGTCACGTTCGACCCGCTCTGGTACTTCGGGCTGGTCGGTGCCGCACGCCCCTGAACGGGCCCCCGGCGGGCGCTGGCCCGCCGTAGCGCGCGTTGACACGGCGGGCGGCAGACTGGACGGTCGATGACCCTCCAGCTGACCATCGTGATGCCCGCCTATAACGAGGCCCACCGGCTCGCCGAAGGGATGCGCCGACTGGACGCCGCCGTGTCGGCCGGGGCCGTGGACCTCGACCGCACCGAGGTCCTGGTCGTCGACGACGGCAGCACCGACGAGACGGCGGCGGTGGCCGACAAGCTGCTGGCCGCCCTACCCCACCACCGGGTCATCCGCCTGCCGTTCAACCAGGGCAAGGGGGCTGCCGTACGGGCCGGGGTGGCCGCCTCCCGGGCGGAGTACACGGCCTACATGGACGCCGACATGGCCATCGACCCGCTCGCCGTTCCGCTGCTCCTCGACGGACTCGGGCACGACGACGTGGCCATCGGCTGCCGGGCCAGACGCGACTCCATGGTCGAGACGACCTACCTCGTCCGCAGCCTCATGGGGCGGCTCTTCAACGAGCTGGTGACCGCCGGCACCGGCCTCGGGCTGAAGGACACCCAGTGCGGGTTCAAGGCCTTCCGGACCCCGGCCGCACGGCTGCTCTTCCACCTCGTGCGCATCGACCGGTTCGCGTTCGACGTCGAGGTCCTGGCCCGGGCACGCCGCCTCGGGCTCGGGATCACCGAGGTGCCGGTGCACTGGAAGCATGTCGAGGGCAGCACCGTGCACCCGATCCACGACTCGTGGAGCATGGTGGCCGACGTCTACCGATCGCGTCGTGGCCGGCTGGCCGGACCACCCGTTCCCTCGGTCTCGGTCCGGCCACCCACCGGCGCCCTCGACCCCGAGGACCTGGCGCGCCGGGTGGGTGCCCTCATCGACCCGATCCTCGACGGGGCACCGGTGCCCGTCGTGCGGGATGCCGCAGGCGTCACCGTGCTCTTCGCCATGGTCGACCCGGCCGACGTCGCTCGGGCCAACACGGCCCTCCGCGACGGCCTGGGGGACGCCGAGGCGACCCGGCGGCCCCTCGGACTCGACGACCTGGTGGCACTCGGGTCGCTCGGCGGCCGGCTGACGCCCGGCACGCCGTCCGGCCCGCACAGCTAGGGGTTCCGGACCCACACCGCCGGGGTACGCTTCACCGCGTGAGCGCGGACGACGGTGACACGGGAACGGTACGTCCGGCGGGGCACCCGGATGACGCCGACCTGATCGAGGCCATCGTGGAGCACGCCGAGGCCGAGAGCCACGCTGCCGGCACCGGAACGGTCGGCCGAGCCGCCGGGCCCACTCCCGCCCTGTCCGGGGCGACCGTCTCCTATCTCCCTGTGGCCACCCGACGCTACGGAGCGGTCGACGCGGAAGTCGACGACGCCCGACGCTCCGACGTCAACGAGTGGGGTCGGTCGGAGCGCATGCGCTCCGTCGTGCGCCGGCTCTACGGCCCGATGTACAAGTACTGGTTCCGGGTCGAGTGGGACGGCCTGGACAAGATCCCGTCGGACGGCGGTGCACTCCTGATCGCCAACCACGCGGGCGCCATCCCCTCGGACGCGCCGGCCATCATGCACGGCATCGAGACCGAGCTCGGCCGCCCCGTCTACGGGCTCGCCGACTACTTCTTCCGGACCATCCCGATGGTGGGGACCCTGTGGTCCCGGACCGGCGGCGTGCCCGCCCACCCGGACAACGCCTACCGGCTGCTCCACGACCAGCAGCAACTGGCCATGGTGTTCCCCGAGGGGACCAAGGCGACGTCCAAGACCTACTCCGACCGCTACCGCCTCCGCCGGTTCGGCCGTGGCGGCTTCGTGGAGATCGCCATGCGTGCCGGCGTCCCGGTGATCCCGATCGCCGTGGTGGGCGCCGAGGAGTCGATGCCGATCCTGTTCCGCCTCCCCCGGGTGGCGAAGGCCCTGAACCTCCCGTACTTCCCGGTGACCGCGAACTCGCTCCTGCTCGGGCCGCTCGGCTACGTCACCTACTTCCCGTCCAAGTTCAAGCTGCGGGTACTCGACCCGGTCACGTTCGACGTCGAGCCCGGCCTGGAGCGCTACTCCCGCAGCCGGGTCATGGACGAGGCCGAGAAGATCCGGGCCACGATGCAGGACGCCCTCCACGACATGCTGCGCGAGCGCCGCAGCGTCTGGTTCGGCTGAGCCGATGGGCCGACGCGTACTCGTCACCGGACTCGACACCTTCTGGGGCGGCCGCATGGCCCAGGCACTGGAGGGCAAGCCGGACGTCGAGATGATCCTCGGCCTGGGCACCAAGGAGCCGAAGGTGCCGCTCGAGCGCACCGAGTTCGTGCGGTCGGACCAGAAGTACTCGATCCTCAGCCGGATCGTCCGGGCCACCCAGGTCGACACCATCGTCCACACGTTCCTCGAGACCAACTCGTCCGCCGTCAGCAACCGTGTGCTCCACGAGATCAACGTCATCGGCACCCTCAACCTGCTGGCCGCGGCGGGAGCCGCGGGGGCGTCGGTCCGTAAGGTCATCGTGAAGTCCTCGACCCACGTCTACGGTGCCGCCGAGCAGGACCCGACATGGTTCCGGGAGGAGGACGTCCGCACGGGGCCCGTCCGGACCCGCCTCGAGCGCTCGCTCCTCGAGGTCGAGTCGCTGGTGCGGGACTTCGCTGAGGACAACCCCCACCTGGCGGTGACGGTGCTGCGCTTCGCCAACGTCCTCGGCACCGACATCATCACCCCCATCAGCTACAACCTGCGCAAGCGCGTGCTGCCCTGCATCGCCGGCTTCGACCCGCTCGTGCAGTTCGTCGAGGAGGACGACGTGGTGCGGGCCCTCGAGTTCGTGACCGCCAACCGCGTGCCCGGCGTGTTCAACGTGGCCGGTGAGGGCAAGCTGCCGTGGAGCGAGGTGGCGTCGATCGGCGGTGCCCACCTCCTGCCGTTGCCGCCGTTCCGCCCCCGCCTGTTCGCCGCCCCCTTCGAGCGGGTCGGCGCCATCCGGTTCCCTCCTGAGCTCGAGGGGTTGATCCGCTTCGGTCGTGGGGTCGATACGTCCAAGCTGCGCGAGGCCGGCTTCGAGTACCGCTACTCCAGCGCCGGCACCATCCGCAGCTTCGCCCAGGCCAACAACCTGCGCCGTGCCACCGGAGGGTCGGGCGAGGAGTACCGCTACGAGCAGGACGTCGAGCAGTTCTTCCGCCACTCCCCCACGGTGGTGCGGGGCGTCGACACCTGAGCCGTCGCGTCGGTCGCGGCCCCGTCAGCCACCAGGTGCGACGACCGGCACGGCGCCCGACACCGACAGCTTGCGGAGGTAGAGCGACCGGCTGTTGGGATAGCCCACGGCGTCCGGCGCCCAGGCGTCGAAGGCGATCCACAGCACACCCGAGGCGTCGACGAACACGGACTCCCCTCCGGGGCCCTTCATCCCGGCGTCGCTCGCCAGGATCGGGCCCGGCAGCTTGGTGCACGGACCGACGGGCCCGACGCACGTCGCGACACCCACGGCGTAGTCCGCCGTCTTCCACGAATTCCCCGAGTAGAAGAGGAGATACCGCCCTCCGACCATGACCATGTCGGGGGCCTCGATGACGCCCCCCTCCCACGACTGGTCGGGCACCAGCAGCTGGGTGGGCGTGGTGGCCGGGGCGAACGCCGTGCCCGCGGCGTCGAGTTGCTGCGACCAGATGGCCGACGTCCCCCCACCGCCGTTCGACTTCCACACCAGGTACGGGGTGCCCGTCGCGTCCGTGAACAGTGACGGGTCGATCGAGCCGCCCAGGTTCGGCTGGCACTCGACCGGCCCGGTCGAGCTGTCAGCGAAGGGGCCCTGGGG
>Ga0182014_10001182_pt1 | contig 35265 bp, 33 predicted proteins | sample 612S2DmetaG_FD_120489 | JGI IMG/M metagenome (GOLD analysis project Ga0182014, IMG submission 120489) | Permafrost microbial communities from Stordalen Mire, Sweden - 612S2D metaG | ecosystem: Environmental > Terrestrial > Soil > Wetlands > Permafrost | place: Sweden: Stordalen | collected... | reverse complement strand
TGGGCCAGCACCAGGGGGTCGATCAGTTCATGGGAGCTGGCCCGCTCCTCCAGGTTCTCCTCGCCGACCCAGGCGTCGAAGGCCTGCCAGAGCTGCTTCTGGTCGGCCCCCTCGGCCAGCCTTCCGGCCCGCTCCAGGGCGCTGCGAATTCGCTGCTGGATGGTGTCACCCGCCCTCAGCAGGGTCCCGGCCGCCGCTTTCTCGAAGTAGAGCCGCCAAAGCTCCAGCAACCGCGCCAGCTCGGTGATCGGCTTGGGGTGATCCTCCACCCTCAGATCGATCATCCGATCGTCGAAACCGCCGTAGCCGCCGTGTCGGCGCGCGATCAGAATGGCGGCGGACTGTCTGCCCCGGCGGTCACCGCCGGCCAGGTCCGCGGCCGCCAGGGCCGCCATCAGGCGGTCGACCAATTGACCGGTGGAGGCCTCGAAGGTGGTGAGCAGGGCGTCCACCACCTCGGGACCGGTGAGGATGTTGCCCTGGCAGGCGCATCCCTTGCCGGTCCGGCCGCCGGCCCACTCGTGGCACTCGGATCCGGTGTAGGTGGCGGCCGTGCCGTGGCGGTCCACCACTCCGACCTGGCGGTGCTCTCGGCCCTCGTCGTCCCCGGTCAGGGCCTCGACCACCTCGCTGGCCGGGCGCCCCGCCGCCAGCAGTTCCATACCCTGAGTCTTGTAGCTGGGGTTGGCCAGCGCCTGGGTGGCGATCGCCCCCAGGTCGGCCGCCGCGGCCGGCACGGCGCTGCCAACCGCCAGGAACTTGGAGGCCACCGCCACTCCCCAATCGGTTCCGTCGGTGGCGGCGATCGAGAAGGTCGCGATCCGGGCGGCTCGTGGCACGTCCTGCCTCACGACTGGCAGGATAGCGGGTTGAGATGGCCTCCAGTGATCCCGTCGACGAGCCAGTTGGTGCTGCCGGCGACCCCCCCTCCCCACCGCTGCTCGAGCTCTTCGAGTACATCCCGCAGCGCGCCCTGGTGGTCGTTGCCCACCCTGACGATGGTGAGTTCCTGGCTGGCGCGGTGCTGTCAGCCTGGTGCCGGCAGGGTTGCCGAGCGGCGGTCTGTGTGGTCACCGATGGGGATGCTGGCAGCGACGACCCCTCGATCCCCGCGGGTGAGCTGAGCCGGGTCCGCCTCCAGGAGCAGCGGCTGGCCTCGGCCCATCTGGGCGTCTCCGAGGTGCGTTGCCTGGGACACGCCGACGGCACGCTGGAGAACACGCTCGCGGTGCGCCGGGACCTGGTCCGGATGATCCGCGAGTTGCGGCCCGAGGCCCTGATCACCATGGACCCGGGCAACCGCTGGTTCGGCCGTGGTTACCTCAACCACCCCGACCATCGCGCCGCTGGCGAAGCCGCCCTGGACGCGGCGTTCCCTAGCGCCCGCGACGCTCGGACCTTCCCCGAGCTGCTCCGGGACGAGGGCCTCCAGCCCCACAAGGTGCGCTTCGTCTTTCTCGGCGCCACCCCGTCGCCGGACATCGCCGTGCCCTTCGAACCGATCGACCTTGGCAACAAGCTGGCGGCCCTGGGGGAGCATCGGAGCCAGTTCGAGGTGGGCGACATGCGTCATGAGGTGGAGCGGGAGGCACGCCGGGGTGGGGCCCGAGCGGGCGTCGAGTTGGCCGAGTGCTACCGGCTCTTCGACCTGGTCCCGAATCCCTCCCAGCGGGGCTACGGCCGGGCGCCGACACCCGGCCCTAGCCCCGAGCGGCTGCCCAGGCCCAAGGCTCCGGCCAGCCAGTGGGGTTGAGCTGGAGCTCAGCCCCTGGTCTTGGGCCGCCGGGTAGAGGAGGGCTTGGCCCCCTCCTTGCGCCGCGGTCCCCGGCGTCTCACCGTGGGGTCCGGGTCAGCCTCTGGTCGGGTGGCTCGGAGCACCTCGGCGCTCACCTCGGCCCCGATCTCGGCGGCGCGGTTCACCACGGTCACCGTGACCGAGGCGGCCGCCCCGACCGGGCCACCCCGATCCGACTGCTGGCGCAGCCAGCTTCCCGCCGCAGAGACCATCTGAGGCCAGTCGAGGCCTAGCGAGCCCAAGCCGCGTTCGGGCCTTCGGCTGGCCCCTCTCTCCCTCATCGCCACCAGTTTGGTGTCCGAGGCTCTGGGGGGAGCTTCTGGTGCAGCACGGTGGCCACCACCAGCCCCGCCGCCACCGCCGCCGCCAAGGCCCCGGCCACCATCAGGTAGCTGAAGCCGGCCGCCACCACGGCGCCTACCACCGCCAGCAGGACAGCGGGCACGCCCAGCCTTCCGCCGACCTCCCGCAGGCGGGCCGACCCGTCACGTTCCGAGGGCTCCTCCGGGCCTTCCTCGGGGAGCTCGTCCTTCGAAAGCGCCGCCCACCAGGTCGGCGGCACCGAGGACCCAGAATCGGGTGATTGCTGATCAGGTCGGCGATGCGGGTCAGAGCCGTGAGGCATCTTCAGCACCTGCTGATCTTCGGTGTCGCCCCAAGGGCGATTTAGGCCAGCCTAGGATAGCATCCGCTGAACCGTGACCCGGGCCGGAAATCCACCCCCCTGCGCACCCCGCCCGAGCCTCGCTCGAGGCCCCCGGCTGCGCCTCCTGCACCGGCAGATCCTGGGGTGCCGGCGCTGCCAGGAGGCGGGCCTGCTGGACCGCGCCGCACCCATCCTCCCGGCGCCGCTGCCGGTCCGGGTGGTTCTGGTGGGCCAGGCCCCCGGCCGGGTGGAGCAGTCGGCGGGCCGGCCCTTCAGCGGGCGGGGCGGCCGCGCCCTCTTTCGCTGGCTGGCCGAGGCCGGGCTGGGCGGGGAGGAGGAGGCCCGCCGTTCGATCTACCTCACCTCGATCACCAAGTGCTTCCCTGGGCCAGCCAGCTCCGGGTCCGGGGATCGCCGGCCCAGTCCTGCCGAGGTGGAGCTGTGCCGGGGACACCTGGACCGCCAGCTCGAGCTGCTCTCGCCCTGGCTGGTCTTGGCCGTGGGGCAGATGGCGGTGGAACGGTTCTTGGGCGCGGTGCCGATGCACCTCACCGTGGGGCGGCTCTTCTCCGCAGTTGGGGTCGAGCTGGAGCCCTCGGCCGTGCCGGCGGCCGCCGAGCGACCCCTGGTGCTGCCACTGCCCCACCCCTCCGGGGCCAGCCGATGGCTCAACTCCGAGGCGAATCGAGCCCTGCTGGCGAGGGCCTTGAGGACGCTCGAGGCACTGCTGGGGGCGCCCCCGGGAGCGTGAGTTCGACTCTCCAACTTTGGGTATACTCGCGACGCGATCGTGGGTGGGATTGACGATTTGGACGTTGTCGGTGCGCCCACCGCGCCCGTTCCTGGAGAGGGATCCCCGGCCGCCTCGGATCTGGCGGGCCCGGAGGAGGAGGTCGCGGTGGAGGTCAAGCCGACGTCGGCGCGCTCGGCCGACGACATCCTGGAGCTGATCCTCACCCCAACCCCGAGGGCCAGCCCGGCCGAGCAGGCGGAGCAGGCCCTGCGGCGGCCCAAGGCGCTGGTCTACGTGGCCATGAGCAACCGAACCTTCTTCTGGCGCCAGCAGCTCACCAAGTTCGTGCTCGACGAGGGCCGGGTCCCGATCACCCCGTTCATGATGTTCGACTACTACCTCCTCCACACCGTGCCCAAGGAGCTGGTCCGGGAGGCCATGAACAACCTGATCGCCCGCTGCGAGGAGATGTGGGTGTTCGGGCCGCTGTCGCTGGGGCTCAAGGTGCAGGTGGGGATCGCCAAGCGGATGCGCAAGCCGGTCCGCTACTTCGACATCAGCGAACTGCCGTACCGGGTGGTGGGGATCCCGGAGTCGACCGTGCCCGACGAGCGCTGAGCCAACCGGGGAGGGCTGCTCCGGAGTAGGACGGCGGCCGGAGCGGTGAGCTGGGTCAGGCCGCGGCGCCCCTGCGGCTCCGCCTCAGAGGCGCCGCACCAGGTCTCGCTCCAGGCTCTCCCGGGCGGCCGTGACCGCCGCCTGCAGGCTCCAGCCGGCCAAGCCCTGCTCCAGCTGCCGGGCCAGCGCGTAGCAGGCCTTGGTCGCCCGGAGCGCGTCGCCGGGGTCGACGCCAGGAGGCGGCTGGAGCTCGGTGAGAGGCATCCCCCGCGACCAGTTGTAGACGTATTCCACGTGGTCCATGGAGGGGGAGCGACTCTCGGCCAGCCCCCATTCCTGCTCGGTCTCGGCCAGCTCCCTCTGGGCCGCGCGCAGCCGCCGAGCCGCTCGCTCCAGCCTCGCGGTGGGCATCCGGCGCCGGCCCTGTTGGCGGTCGGGGTTGCGGTCCTCGGCGGCCAGCATCACCAGGGTGGCGCACAGCTCCTCGGATGACATCTGGTCCATCCAGCCCTCGGCCACGGCCTGGGAAACCAGCACCGTGTTCTCACCGTAGACCGCCGCCGCCAGCAACCCCAGCCGGGTGGGCCGGTCTTCAACCAGGTAGCCGAGCTGGCCCAGCACCGAGCGGTAGGCGTGCAGCTGGGTGCGGTACTCGTGCTCTCGCTCCCGGGCCAGGGCCTCGGCTCCCTCCAGCGCCTCCTCGATCTCCCTCATCTCCTGGCGGCAGCCTTGGTGATCGGGGAGGATGGGACAGCCCGGGCAGGGCGAGGAACTGAGCCGCTTCTCCTCCTGGCGAACGATCCGGCGCAGCCGCTCCAGCCGTCCGCCCGGGTCCTGGGTGCCCTCCCCGAAGCGCCCCCGGCGCCGGTCGCGGAAGTGCTGGCGGCGCAGCTGGCGGGTCTCCGCCCGGTCCTCCTCCAGGGCTCGGCGGGCCCCCAGGAACTGGCTCAGGGTGCGCTCGGTGCAGGGGACCCGGGGGTGGTGAAAGCGGCGCCTGCGGAGGTCCTCCAGCCTGGCCTCCAGGTTGGGACGGCGCTGGCGCAGGCTGTCCAGGGCCCGCACCCGCTGGTACTGGCCGAACGACTGCTCCAGCAGCTCCTCGGCCTCGTCGGGGGTGTGGCGGCGGAGCAGGTTGAGGGTCATGTTGTAGGTGGGGGCGAACTTGGACTCCACCGCCATGTCGTTGCCCAGCAGGGTTTCGCAGATCACCCCCAGGTCCACCTCGGGGTCGCGCAGGATCACCCCGTGGCCGATGGGGTCGATCCCCCGCCGCCCGGCCCGCCCCAGGAGCTGGGTCAGCTGGCCGCTGCGAAGCGGCGCGAAGCCCCGGCCATCGAACTTCGTGAACGTGGAGATAACGCAGGCCCGCGCCGGCATGTTCAGCCCCAGGGCGAGGGTCTCGGTGGCGAAGACCACCCGGAGCAGCCCGGCTTGGAACAGTCCCTCGACCGTCTCCTTCACGTAGGGCAGGAGCCCGGCATGGTGCATGGCGATGCCTCGCCGGAGCAGGTCCATGGAGAGGGCCCGGCTGTAGAGCTCGGCCTCCTCGGGGTCGTCCACCGCCGCCAGCCGCTCAGCCAGAAAGTCGTCGATCTGGAATTTCTGCTGGAGTGAGGTGAAGTCCACCCGGTGGGTGCTGCAGCGGGCCAGCGCCTCTCGGCAGCCGCGTCGGGAGAAGATGAAGTAGATGGCCGGGAGCATGTCCTGCTCGGCCAGCTGATCCAGGATCCGGAGCAGGTCATTCTCCGAGGCCCAGGCCAGCCGGTTGCCGGGCATCCGTTGCTCCCCGCTGCGCTCCTCCTGGGCCAGCTCCAGGGTGCGGTGGTCCAGCCGCCCCTCCCGGTCCAGCAGGGGCAGGAGCCGGTTGCGGATCCCCAGCCAGGTGCGCAGCTCCACCGGGCGCTCCTGGCGCAGCACCACCGCCATCTCACCTCGGCGATCTGTCATCCAGGCCGCCACCTCGTCGACGTTGGTGATGGTGGCGGAGAGCCCGACGAGCTTGATGTGGGCGGGGGCCTGGATGATCACCTCCTCCCAGACCGTCCCCCGGGGATACTCGTCGATGTAGTGGATCTCGTCCAGCACCACCCAGGCGACCCGCTCCAGCGAGGTCGGGTCGTCGTAGATCAGGTTGCGCAGGATCTCGGTGGTCATCACCACCACCGGGGCAAAGGGCCGGATGGAGGTCTCCCCGGTGACCAGCCCCACGTTGGCTTCCCCATAGCGGCGGCAGAGGTCGCCGAACTTCTGGTTCGAGAGCGCCTTGAGCGGCGAGGTGTAGAGGACCCGCTGGGCCCCGCTCCCCAGGGGGTCCCGGAGGCAGCGCCAGATGGCCCACTCGGCCACCACGGTCTTGCCGCTGGAGGTGGGGGCGCTGACCAGCACGCCCCGGTGGTGCTCCAGCGCCGCGATCGCCTGGCGCTGGAAGGGATCAAGTCGGAAGGGGAGCGAGCGCTCGAACTCCTCCAGCTGTGCCTCGGAGTCCTCGTGTGGGCTCAACTCGGGGCGGCCGGGGGTTGGTCCAGATCCAGCGCCGAGCCGCCGGCGGGGCGGTGGGAGAGCCACCAGGCCGAGAGCAGCATCGGCACCCCCAGCAGCAGCACCCCCAACGAGGTCAGCTGGGCCTGCTTGAGGCCCAAGAAGATCACCGGGACGTTGACCGGGTTGCGAAGGAAGAAGAGGCCGAATTGGGTCAGTGGGTAGAGGATGAAGTAGGCGATCCCGACCCAGCCGTCGGGCACCCCGCGCCGCCGCATCCAGACCAGGAAACCCAGCACCAGCAGGATCACCAGGGCCTCGTATGCGGCCACCGGCTGGTAGCCGACCCCCAGCTCCGGGGCGAAGCTGTGGGGATTGCTGTAGGCGGTGGCCCAGGGCAGGTTGGAGCGGTAGCCGAGGATGTCCCCGTTGATGATGTTGCCGATCCTTCCGATCGGCTGTCCCACCGCCGCGAAGAGGACGCCGGCGTCGAGCAGGACCCAGAAGTTGACCTTCATCCGCCAGGCCAGGAAGAGCAGGGTGGCGCTGGCCAGGAAGATGGCCCCGAAGAATGCCATCCCCCCCTGCCAGACCGCGAAGGTCTCCAGGGGGTGGGTGAAGTAGTAGGCGGCGCCGGACTGGAGGTCGAAGAAGAGCCGTCCCCCGATCAGTCCCATGACGATCGTCCAGAAGCTGATCGCTCCCAGCTTGGCCCGGGGGATGCCGTGGCGCCCCGCGTAGGGGAGGGCCACCTCGAGGGCGACCAGGATCGCCACCGCGTAGCCCACCCCGTACCAGTGGATGGCCAGAGGTCCGAGGTGGAAGACCGGGTCGATCCCAATCTTGATCACCGCGACCAGAGGGGTCACGTCTGGATCAGCTCGATGTCCTGCCGGGTCAGCAGCGCCTCACCCCGGCCGCCGTCCTCGGCCACCCAGTTGGCCACCTTGTTGAGCACCTGGTCGGCGTGGCGGCGATCGTTGCTGACGCAGGCCACTCCTATCACCGCCAGCTGCCAGGAGTCGAGGCTCTCCACCTCGGCCGCCGCCACGTTGAAGGTGCGCTGGACCCTCCGGGTGAGCGAGCTGACCACCTGACGCTTGTCCTTGAGGGAATGGCTCTGGGGCAGGTGCAGGGTGAGCACCAGGCTGCCGATTACCACCGGGCTAGTGTAGGTCCCGGCTGGATTCCGGCTCAGCCCACCTGGCGCAGCATCTGCACCGCCACGTTCTCCCGGCGCTCCTGTCCCACCGTGGTGGTGGGGCCGTGCCCGGGGTAGACCACGGTGTTCTCGGGCAGGGTCAGCAGTCGGGAGAGGACGCTGACCACCTGCCTGGACAGATCGACGTCGGGGAGGTCGGTTCGTCCCAGGTTGCCGGCCAGCAGCGTGTCGCCGGTGAAGAGGTGGTTGGCCACCTTGAAGCAGAGACTGCCGGGGCTGTGCCCGGGGGTGGCGATCACCTCCACCTCGAAATCGCCGAACTGGAGCCGGTCGGCGTCGCTGAGGTAGCGGTCGGCGGAGCGCAGGTAGCCCTTGGCGTCGAGCAGGCTGAGGGCGGTGGCACCGCCCACCTGGGCCTTGACCTCGTCCTTGGCGCTGGCGTGGTTGCGGTGGCCGTGGCTGCAGAGCAGGTGGCGCACGGTGAGCCCCTGGCACTGGGCGACGATCTTGTCGGCGTCGGCCCCGGGATCAATCACGACCGCCTCCTTGCTCCGCGCGCAGGCGACCACATAACAGTTGCTCGGCGCGGTGCCGCTGACGCGGACCCGGGCGATCTGGAGCCGTGGACGGGCAGTCTCGGAGGTCAGCCGCTGACCTCGCGCTGCTCGCTGAGCTTCTGGCGGAGCGCCTCGAGTTGCTCGAATTCTTCCATCGCCGGCTTGGGCAACCGCTGGTAGGAGTGGGGGAACTTGGCGTGCTGGAGTGCCGCCAGGAGCAGCTCGACCTCGCCGCTGGTGAGCCGGTAGAGATGTCCCTGGGGCATGGTGTTGCTGGCGAACTCGGCCAGCAGCGCCGCGGTCCTGGGGCCTGGCTCAGCCCAGGACTCGGGGAGCTCCTCGGACTCCGCTCCGGCGGAGGGTCGCAGCAGCGACTCCGAATCCACGGGGCGCTTTCGCTGGGGCACCCTGGTGGGTTCGAAGAGCTGGCCCGAACCGCTCAGGCTGGCGCGCTTGAATGCCATCTCAGCCCTCCCGACCGACCAGTACCTTCTCCGCCAGCTGACGGTAGGCCGAGGCCCCGTCCGAGTCGGTGGCGTACTGGAGGATTGACTGGCCCACCAGCGGACATTCGGCGAAGCGGATGCTGTCCCCGACCTGGAAGGGGTAGACCAGGTCCCCGAAGTGGGACTGGACGTCGTTGAGGACCTCGTTGGCGTGGACGGTGCGCCCCTTGTGGATGGTGGGCAGGATTCCGGCGATGTGCAGACTGGGGTTGAGCTTGACCCGCACCCGTTCAATGGTCCGCTGCAGCTGCTCCATACCCTTCAGCCCAAAGTACTCGCATTGCAGCGGAATGATCACCGCGGTGGCGGCCACCAGGGCGTTGAGGCAGAGCAGCCCCAATGAGGGTGGGCAGTCGATGACCACGAACTCGTACTCGGGCAGAATCGGGGTCAGCTTCTCTAGCAGCACGGACTCCCGGCCGATCTCGGTCACCAGTTGGAGCTCGGCCCCGGCCAGCTCCACGTTGGAAGGGAGGAAGTCCACCCCCACCCCGGGGGAGTGGAGCCGCACATCGGCGGCGGAGACCTGATGCTCGCAGAGCATGTCGTAGACCGTGAGGCGGAGCTCATCCGGCTTGGCCACGCCCATGTTCACGGTGAGGTGGCCCTGGGGGTCGAGGTCAACCGCCAGCACCAGCTTCCCCCGCTCGACCAGGGCGCTCGCCAGGTTCACCGCGGTGGTGGTCTTGCCCACGCCTCCCTTCTGGTTGGCGATGGCGAGGATCTGGGCGCCCGCTCGCTGGTGGTTGTTGGAGGACATGGGGGGGATCTCGGCTCGGAGCCAGGTCACGAGAAGTGCGAGAACTATTGGCCTGTCGGTGGCCTGCCGGTATCATATGGCGGCCCATCACGCCTCCGGGCGGGAAGCAGCGGTATCCGAGCGAACTGCCCGGATCTTGCGATCCCGAGCAGCCTCCTGGGACGGCCCACCTGCCTCTCCCACTCCAGCTCGCCCACCCACGAGGAGACCGCCGGACTTGGCCGAACTCAGCGAAATCCCGAAGTCCAAGATTCAGGCTGCGGAGGAGGCCGTCCAGCTGGCCCTGGCCAGCCGCTGGGAGGAGGCCCTGGCCGTCAACGACCAGCTCATGGAGCGGTTCGGGCCCGACGCGGAGACCTGCAACCGCAGGGGCAAGGCGCTCCTGGAGCTGGGCCGTCTCGACCAGGCGCTGGCCGCCTATCAGGAGACGCTCCGGCTCCACCCCCACAACCAGATAGCCGCCCGGCAGGCAGCCAAGGTGAGGGAGTTGCGCGACGCCGCCGAGGCGGTGGCTCCGGTCTCAGCCTCGGTTGACGTCAACGTCTTCACCGACGAGCCCGGCAAGACCGCCGTCACCAGGCTGGTCCTGGCCAGCGGGATCGCACCGGCCACGGTCGCCCCTGGCGACCCCGTCACGGTCGAGGTGGGTGATGAAGCGGTGGCGGTGCGGACCCTGCGAGGGCAGGACCTGGGCGGGGTGGAACCCCGGCTCTCCCAGCGGATCCTTCGGCTCAGCAAGAGGGGCAACCGGTACGCCGGAGCGGTCACCCACGTGGATGGCAGCGGGGTCCAGGTGATCCTCCGAGAGGTCTACCAGGCGCCGGAGCTGGCCGGTACCAACTCCTTCCCGGTGCGCAAGGTCGGGGGGATGAACTACCGGCCCTACGCCAAGGAGGCTGTGCTCGTCCGCGACGAGGAACGGCCGCTCGCCGCGGACGACGAGGATGAGCCGGCCGAGTCGGGGGCGGTCGAGATCGCCGACGAGCTGGAGGGGGAGTTGGGCCAGTTCGAGGATCCCGCCGAGGAGGCCGAGCCCGCCGAGCTCGACGATGACATCCGGCCCGAGGACGAGTACTGAGCTCCTGACCTCCTGCGGTCGCTGCCGAGCCAGCTGGCGCGGCCCCGGAAGCTCAGTACTGCACCGTGCGCATGCTCCCGATTCGCTTGAAACCGACCCTCTCGTAGACCCCAATGGCGGTGTGGTTGAAGTCGTTGACGAACAGCGTCACCGACTGGGTCTCCTTGAGCAACTGGTGGCAGAGAGTGGTCATGCCCCTGGTCGCCCGCCCCTGCCGCCGCAGCCCGGGGTCGGTCCAGACCCCCTGGATCTGAACCGCCTCCGCGGTGACCGATGAACAGTCTGCCTTGAAGGCGACCCGGTCCCCTTCCATCCAGACGTACATCCGGCCGCGGCGGATGAGGCTGAGGACGCGCTCCCGCCAACCCGAGGGATCGACCACCAGCGGATCCATGCCGACCTCCCCCAGGTGCATCTCGGCCCCCACCATGACCATCTGCTCGAGCTCGTCGACGCGGGCCCGCCGCAGCGGCGGAGGGTCGGTCAGGGCTGGGGCTACCGAGCCCAGGTCAACGGCGTAATGGGGCTGTTCCGCTCGAAGCAAGCGTACCGGCGGCAGCCAGGGCGCCAGCAGCGCCTGCAGCTCAGCCACCTGGTCGCTGGGCCCCACGATCAACTGGACCCAGGACGCCTGGGGCTTGAGCGCTGCGGCCAGCGGCGCCAGGTCTCTGGGGTCGGGCACCCAGGGCACCACCAGCGGCCCCTGCATCACCACCCCGTGGATGCGCCGGTCGGGACCGTGTTCCACTCCGAGCAGGGCGCCCTGGCGCAGGGCCCCCTGGCGGATCTCGCTGCGCAGGAAGACCGTCTCCAGGGGGTGCTCCTCCAGGAAGGCCTCCACCCGGGGTGCGTCGGAAGCCCAGAGCTGCCGGGCCCGCGGGTCGTGGTGCCTCCCCCTCCGAAGCATTGCGGGATTATCGAGCTTGGCTGAGGGTCGGGCGGTGGCGCGGTCATGGTGAAGCCCCACCGCAGCGCCGCCGGCGCGCAATGCTGATCCTCCGCATGCAGTTCGACGTCGGCGGGCGTCCTGGGCGTGACGTGCGCAGAATGTCAACGCTGGTGACTGAATCGCAGCCCGGCGCGCTCCGCGGGAGATGATCGGGTACCGGCCGGAGCGCGACCCCGCCATTCCGCTGGTCCGGCCGCGTCCGCGGTTGGTGACGCTGCTGGCGAGCGGCGTGGGGCGCTAGCGGAGGGCCTGCCGGGAGGCGCTGCGGCGCGATGGCTTCGGGGACCTGCCCAGTTCCGGCCGCTGGGTGCTGGGAGCGCTGGCTTCAGGCCCGGCGACAGTCGGCCGGCTTGCCGGCCGGCTCGGCACCAGCCGGCGGGGGTTGAGCCGCGTGGTCGACACCATGGCCGAGCGTGGCTATGCCTCCCGCGGTCGGGGCCCCGGGGACCGCCGCCCCGACCGGGCTCGCGACGCCCTGCGGGCGATCTTCGGGGAGGGGCGGGGGGGCCAGGCGCACATGCCGCGATCCTGGGGCGGTCGAGCCGACGCCGGCTCACTCCCCCTGGCGCGGTGCCTCAGGAATCAGCCCGGCGGCGTAGCGGAAGTCCGCGAAGTAGGCGTGGGCGACCCGGTCGATCATCTCGGGGATCAGCTGGGGCTCGCGTCCCAGGTAGCGGGCGGTGCTGATCAGCTGGTCGACCAGATCGCGGGGCTGGCAGCCCCGCAGGGGGCGGTTGGCGGCCACGTAGTGGGTGGCGAGCAGGTAGTCGACCGCCTCTTCGCTGTAGCTGATGCCGCGCGCCGCGCAGACCTGGCGGAAGATCACCCGGAAGTCGTCCGGGCTGGGGTCGGGAACCAGCGACTTGTAACGGACCCGGCGCAGGAACGCCTCGTCCACCAGCTCTGACGGGTCGAGGTTGGTGGAGAGCAGCAGCAAGGTGGCGTAGGGGACTCCGACCGTGGTCCCGGCCCTCGCGATGTTGAGGTAGTCGATTCCGGTCTCCAGGGGAACGATCAGGCGGTTGAGGATCTCCCGCGGGGAGATGACCTGCCGGCCGAAGTCGTCGACGTGGAAAATTCCCCCGTTGGCCTTGACCTGAAGCGGGGCCTCGTAGAAGCCTAGGGCGCGGTCGAAAGCCGGCTCCAGCTGCTGGGCTCGGAGCTCGCCGCCGGTGCGGACCATCGGGCGGTAGACCAACGTCCAGCGCCGATCGTGGGGGACCGGCGGCCCCTCCACCCGGCGATGGTGAACCGGGTCGAAGACCCGCACCACCTCGCCGTGCACGTAGAGCGCGTGGGGGATGAAGATGGGGTTGCCCAACACCGCGGCGCAGGCCTCGGCGATCGTGCTCTTGCCGTTCCCGGGTGGCCCGTACAGGAAAAGGGCCTGGCGGGCGGTCAGGGCGGTGCCCACCACGTCGACCACTCGAGCGGGGAGGACCAGGTCGCCCAGGGCCTGCGCCAGAGCGGCGGCCGCCACCACTCCCACCTCGGCCACCAACTCCCGCGCGCTGGCCACGTAGTCCCCGATGGGGACCGGGGCCGGACCGGCGTACTGGCTCAGCTGGAGCGACTCCCGGGTTCGCTCCCGGCCCGAGGCGGTGAGGGTGTACTCCATCCCCTCGGCGAACAACTCCTGGTCGCGGAGGGCTACGCGGGCACCGGTGGTCCCCAAGAAGCCCTCCTTGGTCAGGAAGGCCATCCCTTCGGCAGTGAGCCTCCAGGGGAGGCAGGCGGCGGCGGCCAGGTCCCGGCCCAGCATGTCGCCGTTGAAGTAGAGAATCTTGAGGAGGAGGTCGCAGACGAACGAGAAGGGAAGTCCGAGCTCCGCCATCGACCGGGGTGCGGGTGGGCAGAACTCGCTCCGCTGGCCAGCGCTGGCCCGGGCCCGTGGGTGGACAGCCCCAGCGCTCCCCACGCGGGGCAGCGGCACCGGGGGCGGCGGGGCACCTCGATCGACGGACTCAACACTCATCAGCTGGCCTCTCCTGGGAATCTAACGGGTGGAGAGCACCTGCGGTACTTCCAACTCGGCTTCCGGGCCGATCGCCGGCCTGGGAACATCGGCGATTGTCTCCCCCCCCGGCTCCGGGCTCGGATCGGTGCCTCGCGGGCGAGGCGACTCTCGGCCCTGCGACCAGTCGGCCCTGTGTAGTGGATCTGGAGCGGCAGCCCTGGAAGCCGGCTTCAGCCGCGGCCAACCCCTGGAGGTGGCGGTGAAGGTCAGCGTCACGTCCCTCCACCTGCTGCTGGAACACGATGCCGCGGGTACTGCCGGGCCGGCGGCGTGACCACCAGCACTCCCCCCTCGGGCGTGAGCGCCCAGCCCTGCTCTCACCGGCGCCGGGCCACCCTGAGGAAGCTCCGAGAGGCCGGTACCCGTGTGTGGGGGCTCAGCTTGCACCTGGCGTGCTCCGACCGGTGGCCAGGGTGCTCATCGAGGCCGACCCGCAGGGGGAGAGGAGCGGCGCCTCAATCCCCGACCCGCACCACCATCTTGCCGAGGTTGGTGCCGCGCATCATGCCCAGGAAGGCCTCCACCATGTTCTCGATTCCGGCCACCACGGTCTCGTCGGCCACGGTCGTGCCGGCCAGGATGCCGCCGCCGACCTCGCTGAGGAACTCGGCCTCCCGGTCCAGATGGTCGCCCACGAGGAATCCCTCCAAGCGCAGCCGCTTGCCCACCGCCAGGGTCAGATTGCGCGGGCCAGGTGGAGCCGATTCCGCGTTGTAGCTGGAGATGGAGCCACACATGGCGACTCTGCCGTGCGGCCTCAGGACCGCCAGGGCGGCCTCCAGGTGATCCCCGCCCACGTTGTCGAAGTAGACGTCGATCCCCCGCTCCCCGGCCGCCGCGGTCAGCAACGCGGTGATATCGCCATCGTGGTAGTTGAAGGCGGTGTCGTAGCCCAGATCTCTGGTCAGGTGTTCCACCTTGGCAGCGGAGCCGGCACTGCCGATGACCAGACCCGCGCCCCTGGACCTGGCCAGCTGGCCGACCATGCTCCCGACCGCACCGGCGGCTGCGGAGACGAACACAGACTCCCCCGGCTGGAAGTGAGCGATGTCGAGGAGGCCCACGTACGCGGTGAGGCCCGGCATCCCCAGGGCACCGAGGTAGGCGGAGGCGGGCACGCCCGGAAGCGGCTGGATCTGGCGGAAGGCGGCCGGGGGCCCGACCGCGAATTCGCGCCACCCGAGCCGGTGGAGTACGGTGTCGCCGGGTGCCAGGATGGCGCCGGGAGAGGCGGACACGACCTTTCCAACCGCTCCACCGTCCATCACATGGCCGAGCTGGAACGGAGGCGAATAGGACCTGGCATCACTCATCCGGCCGCGCATGTAGGGGTCGACCGAGAGGAACTGGTTGCGGACCACCACGTCCTCCGGAGCCGCCTCCACCTCCTTGGTCACGAGTTCGAAGTTGTCCGCCACCGGCCATCCCCTGGGGCGGGTGATCAGGTGGATTTCGCGCCCGGTCGTGGTTAGATTCATGGTGACCATTGTGCGGCCGCTCCGGCGCCCTGAGGCGGGCGGGCCGCACCGAGCGGAGCAGCTGGCCAACCTGATTCCGATGGGGTGGGGCCTGCCAGGCCTGCGGCACCGGCCAGGTTCGGGCGGTGGCTGCCCCCCCGAGGTCCGGGCCGGCTTGTCACGCCGACGCATAAATATGCAATCATGCCGCGATGGCCTGGAGGGAGAAGCGACTGCGGGTTTCGCTGGCCGGCGCCACCGGTTACGCCGGTGCCGGCTGTCTGCGGCTGCTCAGCGGCCACCCGGCGGTGGAGTTGACGGAGATCGCGTCCCGCAGTCAGCCGGGGAGGGTCCATGCCGATGTCTACCCGGGCTCGGAGTGCCACATGGAGATGGTCGAGTCCGTCGACGGGGCTGGCTGCGATGTGGTCATCAGTGCTCTGCCCCACGGCGAGGCGGCCCGTTCGACGCCCGCGTGGCTGGCTGGGGGCGCGGTGGTGCTGGATGTGTCGGCCGACTTTCGGCTCAGCTCCGCGGCCAGCTTCCAGCGCTGGTACGGGAGCTCCCACCCCAGCCCCGAGCTCCTGGCCGAGGCGGTCCTGGCCCTGCCCGAGCTCCGTCCCGCGCAGATCCTGAACGCGCGGATCCTGGCGCTGCCGGGATGCTTTTCCACGGCGGCGATCCTGGCCTGCGGGCCCGCGGCCGCCCGCCGTCTGGTCGAGCCTGAGGTGGTGATCGACGGCAAGACCGGGGTGAGCGGCGCCGGCCGCGGCGCCGGGACCGAATACCTCTTCAGCGAGCTTGACGAGTCGGTGAAGCCGTACGCCGTGGGCGGGCACCGCCACCAGCCGGAGATGGAGCAGGTTCTGGGTGAGCTCTTTGGGAGCCCCTTCGCGGTCACCTTCGTGCCCCACCTGGTCCCCATGACCCGCGGCATCGAGGTCACCTGCTACCTGCGGCTGCGCCCGGGGGTCACGCTGGACCAGCTCCGAGCCGAGTACCGCAGCCAGTACCGGGATCAGCCCTTCGTGCGCGTCTCCGACGGCCCCGTTCCCAGCAAGCAGACCAGCCACACCAACCTCTGCTGGATCAGCCTGGCTCAGCAGGGTCCCCACCTGGTGGTCGCGGCGGTCCTGGACAACCTCGGTCGGGGGGCCTCCTCCCAGGCCATCCAGGTGATGAACATGCGCTTCGGCCTGGAGCCGACGGCGGGAATCGCGAGCCTCCCGCAATGGCCGTGAGAGCGGGCCAGGCGGCGAGTGCGGCCCCCAGCGGGGTCACCGCGGCCAGCGGGTTCCGGGCTGGGACCGCCGGCGCCGACGTGCGCGGCGACGGAGGGTCCCGACCCGACGTTGCCATCCTGGCCAGCCAGACGACCGCCGCCGCGGCGGGGGTGTTCACCAGCAACCGGGTCAAGGCCGCCCCAGTGGTGGTCAGTCAGATCCACCTCAAGCGGGGGCTTGCCCGGGCGGTGGTGGTCAACAGCGGCAACGCCAACGCCTGCACCGGCTCCCGCGGCCTGGCCGATGCACTCCGGATGGCTCAGACCACGGCCGACGTGGTCGACTGTGCCCCGAGTGAGGTGTTGGTGGCCTCCACCGGGGTCATCGGGAGACCGCTGCCAATCGAGCGGGTCCGGGCGGCGATCATCGCCGCCGGGCGGGGGCTGGATCGCGGCCAGGGCCGCCTGGCCGCCGAGGCGATCATGACCACCGACACCCATCCCAAGGAGGCCGAGGCCCGCTTTGAGGTGGGTGGGGTGGTCCACACGGTGGGGGGCATGGCCAAGGGGTCGGGCATGATCCATCCCGAGATGGCAACCCTGCTGGCCTTCGTGACCACCGACGCCAGGGTCTCGCCGGTGCTGCTCGCGCAGCTGCTTCGAGCCGGGGCCCGGTCCAGCTTCAACACCATCAGCGTCGACGGGGACACCAGCACTAACGACTCCTGCCTGGTCCTGGCCAACGGGGCCGCCGGGGGGCCCGAGCTGGACGCGGGGAGCCCCGGAGCCGAGCTCCTGACGGCGGCCCTGGGCCAGATCCTGCAGGGGCTGGCCGAGCAGGTCGTAGCCGACGGCGAGGGTGCCACCAAGACCTTCGAGGTCCGGGTCTGCGGCGCCCTCGACGAGCGCCAGGCCCGGATGGCCGCGCGCACCGTCACCAGCTCGCCTCTGGTCAAGACGGCGATCCACGGGGGGGACCCCAACTGGGGCAGGATCCTGGCCGCGGTGGGGCGCAGTGGGGCTGAGCTGGCCCTGGATCGCTGCCGGCTGGCCATCGGCGGCTACGAGATGTTCGCCATGGGTCGGGTGACGGAGGCGCCTCTGGAGCAGGTGGCCCAGGCGCTAGGCCAGCCCAGGATTGCCATCGAGATCGACCTCGGGCTCGGCGACGGGGAGGCGACCGCCCTGGGCTGTGACCTCAGCCCGGAATACGTGAGGATCAACGCTGACTACTCAACCTGACCTCGCCGGTCACCTGGACCAGGCGGCCGCGCTGCGGCGCGCCGAGATCCTGGTCGAGGCGATCCCCTTCATCCGCCGCTTCCAGGACCAGTTCGTGGTGGTCAAGCTGGGTGGGTCTGCCATGGACGAGGGCTTGGCCCGGGAGACGGTGCTCCAGGACCTGGTGCTGCTGCGCTTCGTGGGAATGCGACCGGTGCTGGTCCACGGCGGCGGCAACGAGATCACCGCCATGGCCGGTGCCCTGGGGCTGGAGACGCAGTTCGTGGACGGCCTCCGGGTCACGGATGACAAGACCATGGAGGTGGCCAGGATGGTCCTCACTGGCAAGATCAATCCTGATCTGGTGGTCGCGATCCACCGCTTGGGAGGTCGGGCCATGGGGCTCTCCGGCGCGGACGGCCCCACCCTCCTGGTGCGGCGCCAGCTGGGCGCCAACGGCGAGGACCTGGGCCGGGTCGGCGAGGTGGATGAGGTGAACCCCGGTCCGGTCCTGACGATCGCGGAGGGGGGGATGATCCCGGTGGTCGCCTCGGTTGGGCTCGGCTACGACGGCCTCGCCTACAACGTCAACGCCGACGCTGTGGCGGCGGCCTTGGCTCAGGAGCTGCACGCTGGCAAGCTGCTCCTGCTCACCGATGTCCCTGGCGTCATGGACAGGGGCGGTGCCTTCCAGAGCCGGCTCACGGTGGAGGAGGCCGAGGCGCTGGGCCGGGACGGCTCCGCCTCCGACGGGATGATCCCCAAGCTCAAGGCCGCCTGCGGGGCGGCGCGCTCCGGGGTCACCGTGCACATCATTGATGGCCGCCAGCCTCACTCGCTCCTGCTCGAGCTCCTGACGGAGGCGGGGGTGGGGACGATGATCGACCCGGTCGTTGCCGATGGCTGAGCCGGGCCGGCTCCCGGTGCGGGCCCGGGCCGACGCGGTCATGCTCCCGACCTACAACCGGGTGCCCGTGACCCTGGTCAGGGGTTCCGGCTGCTACGTCGAGACCGACGACGGCCGGTGGCTCCTGGACCTGGTCGGGGGGATCGCGGTCAACGTCCTGGGTCACTGCCATCCGGAGGTGGTGGCGGCCGCCGCCGAGCAGCTCCAGCGCCTGATTCACACCAGCAACCTCTACTTCACCGAGCCCCAGCTGGAGCTGGCCGAGGCACTGACCGCCACCGCCTTCCCCTCCCGGGTCTTCCTCTGCAACAGCGGCGCCGAGGCCAACGAGGCGGCGATCAAGGTGGCCCGCAAGTGGGGCCAGCTCAACCGGGATGGCGCCTACCACATCCTCACCCTCGAGGGAGCGTTCCACGGCCGCACCCTGGCCACTCTCGCGGCCACCGGCAACGCTCACTACAGCGATCCCTTCAGGCCGCTCCCGGACGGCTTCCGGCAGATCCGAAAGGGGGACCTGGGGGTGGTGGAAGCGGCCCTGGCGGATCCGTTGCGTCCGGCGGTGGCGGTGCTGGTGGAGCCGATCCAGGGGGAGAGCGGTGTCTTCGTCCTCGGGGACGACTACCTCCGCCAGCTGCGCGCTCTCTGCGACCGCTACCGGGCCCTGCTCATCGTGGACGAGGTCCAGTGCGGGATGGGCCGCTCGGGCACCATGTGGGCCCACGAGCAGGCCGGCATCCGGCCCGACATGATGACCGTGGCCAAGGGGATAGCCGGGGGACTTCCGCTAGGGGCTGTCCTGGTCGGGGAACGCGCCGACGTCCTGGTGCCCGGGGATCATGGCAGCACCTTCGGGGGGAACCCGGTGGCCTGCGCGGCGGCCTGTGCTGTGCTCAAGGTGATCCAGCGGGAGCACCTGCCCGAGCGGGCGGCGGGGATCGGGGGGCGGCTGAGCTCCGAGCTCCAGGGGCTGGCTAGGGACGGTCTCCCGATCGCGGAGGTCCGTGGCCGAGGGCTCCTGGTGGGCATCGGGCTCAGCCAGCCCCTGGCTCAGGAGACCGCCCGGATCGCCCTCGACGAGGGGATCCTCGTCAATCCGATCGGTGGCCGGACCATACGGATCGCCCCCGCTCTGACCATCGGGGAAGAGGAGGCCGCGCTGGCGGTGGCCGGCATGGGGCGGGCCCTGGCGCGGGCCCAGCAGGCTGGTGCCGGCATATGAGCGCACCGATGGGCCGAGCCTCTCGCCAGTCGGTGATCCTGGAGCTGCTCCGGAGCCATCCGGTGCAGAGCCAGGCCCAGCTGGCGGAGGAGCTGCACCGGCGCCGCATCGCCGTGACCCAGGCGACCATCAGCCGCGACCTGCGCCAGCTGCGGGTGGCCCGAGTCACGGCGCCGGAAGGACCGCGATACCTGCCCCCTGCCGATGTCTCGGACGCCGAGGCCCAGCTTCAGGTGCTGCTGGCTAGCCACCTGAGCCACCTCGAGGTGGTCGGCACGATCCTGGTGCTGCGGACTCCCGCCGGGGGAGCCCAGATGGTGGCGGCCGCCGTCGACGCCCTGGCGCTGCCCGAGATCGCCGGCACCGTCGCCGGGGACGACACCGTCTTCGTGCTGGCCCGCACCCGCGGCGGCGCCGGGGCGGTAGAGCGGCGGCTCCGGGAGGCCCGCGAGCGCGGCCGCCGATGGGGCTGACCGCCGCCGCCCGGCCCCCGTTCTGAAACCTGGAGGTGGATTGTGACTGAGTCGAGCCGGCCGCGCTGCGTTCTCGCCTTCTCCGGCGGCCTGGACACCACCGTGGCGGTTCACTGGCTGACTCGCTCTCGAGGATTCGAGGTGGTGACGCTCTCCGCCGACCTGGGGGATACCTCGGACCCCGAGCTGCTCCAGCGCCGCGCCCTCGGGGCGGGAGCGGTTGCCGCCCACGTGGTGGACGCCAAGCAGCTGTTCCTCACCAACTTCGTCTGGCCCACTCTCCAGGCGGGAGCGCTCTACCAGGGGGTCTACCCGCTGGCCACCGCGCTGGGGCGCCCGCTGATCGCCCGGCTGCTGGTGGAGGTGGCCCGTGAGGTGGGGGCCTCGGCAGTGGCCCACGGCTGCACCGCCAAGGGCAACGACCAGGTGCGATTCGACGTGGCGGTCGGCGCGCTGGCACCGGGCATGGAGGTGGTGGCGCCCCTGCGAGAGTGGAGGACGGGGCGGAGCGAAGAGATCGTCTACGCCGCCGAGCACCACCTGGACGTCACCGCGACCGGGGAGAGTCCCTACAGCATCGACGCCAACCTCTGGGGTCGGAGCGTCGAGACCGGGGTGCTGGAAGATCCCTGGATCGAGCCCCCCAGGGACGCCTTCGCCTGGACCAGTGACCCCGGGGACGCCCCCAGTTCCGGCACCGAGCTGGAGCTCGGCTTCGAGCGGGGGATTCCGACCAGGCTCGATGGCGAGGAGCTGGATCCGGTGGTCCTGGTGACCCGGCTCAACCAGCTCGCCGGGGAGCACGGGGTGGGGCGGATCGACCACGTCGAGGACCGCCTGGTGGGGATCAAGTCCCGCGAGTTGTACGAGGCCCCGGCAGCGGTGGTGCTCGACACTGCCCACCGGGCCCTCGAGTCGCTGACGATCTCCCGGGACGTTCTCCGCTTCAAGCGCCTGGTCGCGGATGAGTGGGCCCAGCTCACCTACGACGGCCTCTGGTTCTCGGCGCTGCGCCAGAGCCTGGGCACCTTCGTCGCCTCCACCCAGCAGTTCGTCGACGGGGATGTCCGGCTGCGGCTGCGCCAGGGGTCGATCCAACTGCTGGGGCGGCGCAGTGCCCGTTCCCTGTACCGCCGCGACCTTGCCACCTACGAGCTGGCCGGGGACAACTTCCAGCATGAGGTTGCGGCGGGCTTCCTGACCATCTTCGGGCTGCCGTTGCGAACCCAGGCGGCGGTCCAGGGCAACCTCTGGGAGGGGTCCCGGCCGCTGCTTGCCTCGATGCCGAGGAGGATTGCTGAGGGCCGGACCGACCTGGCGGCGAGCGAAGGTGCCGGGCCGCACTGACCGGGGGCGACGCCCGGCTGCGGGAACACCATCCAAGGCCTGGGAGGGCAGGCTGCCCGGTGGCTCCGAGCCTGCGCTGGAGGAGTTCAGCAGCTCCCTGGCCGGGGACCGGCAGATGGCAGCCCAGGACATCGCTGGCTCGCGCGCCCACGCGCGCGGGCTGGAGCGGGCGGGACTGATCGATCAGCGGAGCCTGCGCGCGATTGAGCGTGGGCTGGCCAAGGTCTCCCGGGAGCTGGCCCAGGGCGATTTCGCCTTCCTGCCGGTGGATGAGGACATCCACATGGCGGTGGAGCGGCGGCTGACCGAGCTGGTGGGGGAGCCGGGACAGCGGCTCCACACCGGGCGCAGCCGCAACGACCAGGTGGTGCTCGACCTGCGGCTCTGGTGCCGGGCGGCCACCTGCGAGCTGGTGGAGGGCGTGGCCGAGCTTCAGGGGGTGCTGCTCCGCCGGGCTCGCCAGAACCGGGAGGCTCTGCTGCCCGGCTACACACATCTGCAGCGGGCCCAGCCGGTCCACCTGGCTCACCATCTCCTGGCCTACTTCGCCATGCTGGATCGGGACCAGGGCCGGCTCCAGGACGCCGACCGCCGGACCGACTCCTCACCCCTGGGCGCGGCGGCCCTGGCCGGGACAACTCTGGCGGTGGACCGCGGCCGGGTGGCCCGGGAGCTGGGTTTCAGTGCGGTCTCCAGCAACAGCCTCGACGCGGTCTCGGACCGAGACTTCGTGGCCGAGCTGACCTTCACCTGCGCGCTGATCGCGGTCCACCTCTCGCGGCTGGCCGAGGATCTGGTCATCTGGAACAGCCGGGAGTTCTCCTTCGTGACCCTGCCCGACAGCTGGGCCACCGGCTCCAGCCTGATGCCCCAGAAGAAGAACCCGGACGTCCTGGAGCTCGTTCGGGGCAGGGCGGGAAGGCCGATCGCGGCCCTGGTCGGGGTGCTCACCGTGCTCAAAGGACTGCCAATGAGCTACGACCGCGACCTCCAGGAGGATCGCCAGCACCTCTTCCCGGCGGTGACCTCGGTGAAGGAGAGCCTCACCGTGTTGAGCGGCCTGCTGGCGGCCATCCGCTTCAACTCCAAGGCCATGGCCAGCTCGGCTGCGGACCCGGAGCTGATGGCGACCGACCTCGCCGAGCAGCTGGTTCGGACCGGGGTACCCTTCCGGCTCGCCCACAGCAGGGTGGCCGCGATGGTCCGCGAGGCCGAGACCAGGCGGGTGCCGATGGACCAGCTGGTCCGGGAGTCCTGGCGGCGGCTGGGCCTCGGGTCCGAGGCGGAGGCGCGGGCGCTCCTCGACCCCCGGGGCTCGCTGGCACTGCGGGACCAGCCCGGCTCGCCTGGGCCCGGGCCCACCGCGGCCGGGCTCGCCGACGCCGCCCGCGCCGTCACCCGGCACCGGAACTGGGCTAGGGCGGTGCGACGGCGCCTGCCCGCCTGAAGGTGGCGAACCTCACGGCCTTGGGGCGAAGGGCGGCGGCCCGGTAACACCCGGCCCGGAGGACGCGGCCAGATCCCTCCTGGCGCCGCGGTCGCGCAGGCCGCTCGAGCGGCGCCGCCGAGCTGGTCACCCCGGCCGCTTGCGGCCGAGCAGTCCGGTCAGATCGTCGTGGGCCCGGCTCGCGGCCGCCCCCAGCTCTTCTCGCTGGGCGGGAATGTGCCGGGCCTTCGGCCGGCGACTAGGCCGGGGTCTGTGGTCTGCATCCGCGGGCGTCGCGCCAGGGTTCGGTCTCGGCGTCAGTCCTCCGGGTCGGGGTCCGGGAGCGGCTCGGAGAAGTTACCCAGCAGTGAGAGACTGCCCTCTTCCCAGGAGAAGATCGCACCGCAGCCGGGGCACTCCAGGTCCGCGCCCGGTTCGTGGTCCTCAGGCGGGCGCAGGGAGGCGCTGCAGGCAGGACAGCGCAGCGTGGCCGGCGGTGCGTACCCGGTGTCGCGGGCGCGGGCGCGGGCGGCGGCCGCTAGGTCGATGGCGATCGCGGCGCACTCGGCGCAGCGGAAGGCCGCCTCGCCATCCCGATGCTCCAGGTAGTGCCCGCTTTCGTCCACGAAGACCGCGGCGCCCAGCAGCTCGAACCGACCGCCGCGGCAACCCGATGGGCAGACCAGGTGACGCCTGGTCGGGGTGCCCAACTGTCAGCCCTCTCCGGAGGTGAAGTTGGGCCGCTGCCAACCGCCGGGGCCCTCACCAGCTTTGAGGAGTTCCTCGAACAGCTCGTCGAGATCCGCCTGAGTGAACAGGTCGGCCACCCGGGTCCGGAGCTTGGCCGCGCCGTCACAGCCTTTGATGGCCCAGGCCACGAACTTGCGGCTGAGTCGCACCCCGCGCCGCTCGCCGTGGTAGGTGGCCAGGGTGTCCCAGTGGCGCTTGGCCAGCCGAAGCCGCTCGTCGAAACTGGGCTCCGGCCCCGGCTCGCCCCGCTCCAGCTGGTGCACGGCCCGCTCCAGGAAGTTCCAGTCTCCCAGCATGCCCCGGGCCACCACCACCCCGTCCACCGCTCCGGCGCGAATCCGCTCCTCGATCAGCCGGGTGTCGCGGACATCACCGGAGCCCAGCACCGGGATGTGGTCCACCGCCTCCTTGACCCTGGCGATCTGGTCCCAGTCGGCGACCCCCGTGTACTTCTGACAGCGGGTGCGGCCATGGACCGTGACCGCCGCGGCACCGACCGCCTCCAGGGCCCGGGCCAGCTCCGGTGCGTTGATGGATGGCTGGTCCCAGCCCAGCCGCATCTTGGCGGTGACCGGGACGCCGACCGCCTCGACCATCGCTGCCACCACCGCCGCAGCCTGGTCGATCTGCCGCGCCAGGGCCGCTCCCGACCCCAGCCGGACCACCTTGGGCACCGGACAGCCCAGGTTGACGTCGACCATCTGGGCCCCCTGGGCGATGCATATCTGGGCCGCGTCCGCCATCATCCGGGGGTCGTTGCCCACCAGTTGGGCGGCCACCGGGCTCTCCTCGGGCCCGAGGTCGAGCAGCCGTTTGGCGACCTCCCCCGGGGCGCGGACCAGGGCCGCCGCAGCCGTCATCTCGGTGCAGGTGAGCCCTGCCCCCAACTCCCTGGCGAGGGCCCGGAAGGGACGGTCAGTGATCCCCACCATGGGCGCGATGAAGATTGGCGTGGACAGTTCCATCGGCCCGATCCTGAGGGCCAACCGGCGCTTGGTCGGCTTGGGGGCGGTGCTGGCGGTCAAGGAAGCTTCACTCTCCAGTGCGGTTGGGCGCAGGGCCCGGGGAACGTCACCAAGCAGTGGCAGCCGAGCCCATGATGGCCCAAATGGCGCCGGGCCGGGAGCTTCCCCTCCCTAGAGGTGGCTCAACACCAGGAGCAGCAGCCCGATCCCGCCGAGGGCCATCGCCGCCGTCCCGGCGAGGCAGCAGCCAGCGGGCAGGAGGCAGCAGCCGGTGGGCAGCAGGCAGCAGCCCTCCCGTATCGGGAAGGCGCGGCGGAAGCCATACCGGCGTGCGTAGCGAGGAGGCACGTCCTCATGATCCCACCTGCTGGCCCCGCCGCGGGGCTGGGGCGGCGGCGGGCGGGATTATAGTCGGCACGACCGAGTCACCGCCCGAGTTCCGCCGAGGGAGCCCCATGCTGCTCGCCATCGACGTCGGCAACTCCAACCTGACCCTGGGGATATTCGTCGGCGAGGAGCTCCGAACCCACGGCCGCTTCGCCACCAGGATTGATGCCACCCCGGACGAGCTCGGGGGCCAGCTGCTGACCTTCCTCAGCCAGCGGAAGCTGGCCGAGCGGATCGAGGCGATCGCGGTCAGCACCGTGGTCCCCAGCCTCAGCCAGCCGCTGGCGGAGATGGCCAGGAGCTACTTCGGGGTGGAGGCAATGCTGGTGGGCCCCGGGACCCGGACCGGCATCGAGATCCACTACGACCCTCCCCGGGACGTGGGTGCCGACCGGATCGCCACGGCGGTGGGGGTCTTCCACCGCTACGGCGGGCCGGCCATCATGGTCAGTTTCGGCACCGCCACCGTCTTCGACGCCATCGACGACCAGGGCAGCTACCTGGGGGGCGCCATTGCCCCCGGGTTGCAGCTCTCGGTCGACGGGCTCTTCGCCAGGGCGGCCCGCCTCCCCAGGGTGGACCTGGTGGCGCCTCCCCGGGTACTGGGCCGGACCACGGTCACCTCGATGCAAGCCGGAATTATGTATGGGGCGGCAGCCCAGGCGGAGGGCATGATTGCCCGGATCCGGGAGGAGGTCCCCGGCCAGCCCAAGGTGGTCGCCACCGGGGGGCTGGCCCCACTGGTGTCCCCGCTGGTGCGGGGGGTGGACGTCGTCGACCCGCTGGTCTTGCTGGAGGGGCTACGCGTGCTGGAAGTTCTCAACCGGGGCCACAGCTGAGCCCGGGGCAAAAAAAAGGGCGTCCCCCGAAAGGGACGCCCCGAGAGGGGGGGGCGATGTTGAAGACTCCTGGAAGCGATCTCAGTGAGCCACTGCTAGCCTAGCACCGAAAATGGGGGCAGGCAAATTCCGAAGTGATGAAGGAACCAACACGGTATTGTGGCGGTCGGCCGTGCCCCCGACGCTGACGGCGCCGCCGACCGACCGTCTCATCTGATTTCCGGGGAGCCGCCGGGGCTGGCAGGGGCGAGGCTTCGAGCGGCCCGGGAGCCGCATCCCTCGCCAACCGCTGCTGCGGGCTTGCCCGGAGGTCGTCCGGCCGCTAGACTCCCATTTCCTAGCCGCTGCCGGGAGTCACCGGTGCGAGACGCGGTAGTTGCGCCGGTGCAGACCGGCGAGGAGCGAGAGGAAACGATGCAAGAGAAGCCGGTACTCCTTACCCAAGCGGGTCTTGCGAAGTTGCGCGAGGAGCTGAGCCATCTGGTCAACAAGCGGCGGCCGGAGATCGCCCAGCGGATCAAGATGGCCAAGGAATTCGGCGACCTGACGGAGAACGCCGAGTACGAGGACGCCAAGAACGAGCAGGGTTTCGTCGAGGGACGCATCCTCACCCTGGAGCAGATGATCCGCAACGCCAGCATCATCGAGACCGATGAGCACACCGACGGATCGGTGCAGCTGGGCTCGTCGGTGAAGGTCAAGGACGACTTCGGGGAGATGACGTACACCATCGTGGGACCGGCCGAGGCCGATGCCGGGTCGGGCCGGATCTCCCTGGAGTCGCCGGTTGGCAAGGCGCTTCTGGGCCGCCGCCCCGGCGAGGAGATCAGCGTGGAGACGCCGGGAGGCTCCCGCCAGGTCCAGATCCTCAAGGTGGCGTGACCCAGCCACCGCCAACAGGCGGTAGGGCGCTCGCCGAGGTCATGGGCGAGCGCAGGCGGAAGGCCGAGCGGCTGAGGCAGTCGGGAATCCTTCCCTGGGGCACGGACTTCCAGCCCAGCCTCAGTAGCGCCGAGGCCGCTCGCCGGGCGCCCGCGGAGCCCGGCCAGCTGGGGGAGCACGCCAGCGTGGCCGGGAGGATCCTCCGACTGCGCTCCTCGGGGGGGATCGCCTTCGCCGACTGCAGCGACGAGAGCGGGAGCATCCAGCTGATGGCCGCCCGGGAGGACGGGGACGGCACCCTGGTGGAGCAGATGGAGCAGCTCGACCACGGCGACATCGTGGGGGCCGAGGGGAGACTGACCCGCACCCGCCGCGGGGAGCCGTCAGTGCGTCTGGAGCGGCTCACCATCCTGGCCAAGGCGCTGCGTCCGCCTGCCGCCAAGCACCGGGGAGTGGTCGACGTCGAGCAGCGCTATCGACGCCGCTACCTGGATCTGCTCTCCGATCCGTCCCGGCGGGAGATCTTCCGGCAGCGCACCGAGGTCATCCGGTCGCTGCGCCGGGTGCTCGATGGACGCGGCTTCATGGAGGTGGAGACCCCGATTCTCCAGCCGATCCCGGGTGGGGGCGAGGCGCGGCCGTTCGGCACCCACTACAACTCCCTCGACGCTGACTTCTATCTCCGGATCGCCCTCGAGCTTCACCTGAAGCGGCTCCTGGTGGCCGGCTTCGAGCGTGTCTATGAGATCGGCCGGACCTTTCGCAACGAGGGCCTCTCTCCTCGGCACAACCCCGAGTTCACCCTGCTGGAGGCCTACCAGGCCTACGGCAACCTCGACTCCATGCGCGAGCTCTGTCAGGCGCTGGTTCAAGCTGCGGCGGAGGTCACGCGGCCGGGTGCGGGGGTGCCGTCCCAACAGGTGGGGATCTCGCTCGATCCCCCCTACCCCTCCCGGTCCATGGTCGACCTGGTCAGGCAGCACACCGGGTTGGACCCGGATCGGCTCTGGGGTGACCCTGAGCGGTTCCGGCAGGAGGCTGCGCGGCTCCATGTCGAGCTCGCTGGCGAGCTCTCCTCGGGCCTGGTGCTGTTCGCTGTCCACGACCAGCTGGTGGTGCCTCAACTCTCGGGCCCGGTGTTTGTCACCGACTACCCGATCGAGGTCTCGCCTCTGGCCCGGGTGGGGCGGGACCCCCGGTTCGTGGAGCGGTTCGAACTGGTGGTGGCGGGTCGGGAGCTGGCCAACGCCTTCTCCGAGCTCAACGACCCGCTGGAACAGCGACGGCGCATGGAGGAGCAGGCGCGGCTCCGGGCCGCCGGGGACGTCGAAGCCCATGCCTTCGACGAAGACTTCGTCCAGGCTCTTGAGCATGGGATGCCACCGGCCGGGGGGATCGGCATCGGAGTCGACCGGCTGGTGATGCTGGTGACAGGGGCCCAGAGCATCCGGGACGTGCTGCTCTTCCCGGCGCTGCGCCCGATCAGGGGCGGCGAGGCGCCTGACCCCCAGACCTGCTCCCCCACCCCGCCCGTCTAACCTTGGGCTGATGCTGGCGCTCAACTTCATCCGCGAGAATCCGGAGCTCGTCCGGGACGGCGCCCGGCGCAAGGGCGAGCCGGCCCCGGTGGACGAGATCCTCGAGCTTGACCGGGAGCACCGCCGGCTCCTGGGGGAGGAGGAGGCTGCCCGGGGCGAGATGAACGCCCGCTCAGCCACGCGAGATTCTGGGGAGTCGGCCCGGGGGCGGGCGGAGCTGGGCCGTCTCAAGGTGACGATCCAGGAGCTGCAGCAGCGGCGCAAGCTGGTTCAGGTGCAGCTGGAGCAGCAGCTCCTGCTGGTGCCCAATCTGCCCCACGACTCGGTCCCCGACGGCGCCTCGGACGAGGAGAACGTGGTGGTGCGGAGCTGGGGCGAGCCACCTCGGTTCGACTTTATCCCGAGGACCCACTACGAACTCGGCGAGGCCCTGGGGATCTTTGACTTCGAGCGTGCCGTCAAGATCGCCGGCAGCCGCTTCGCCGTGCTCAGAGGAGCGGGCGCCAGGCTGGAACGGGCGCTCAGCTGGCTGATGCTGGACCTCGCCACCAAGGAGCACGGCTACACCGAGGTCTCGCCCCCCTACCTGGTCAGCCGGGACTGCATGATCGGCACCGGCAACCTGCCCAAGTTCGAGGAAGACGCGTTCCACGTGGTTGAGGGTGACCGTTTCCTCATCCCGACCGCCGAGGTGCCGGTGACCAACCTCTACCGGGACGAGATCCTCGCCGCCGAACAGCTCCCCATCCGGCACGTGGCCTTCACCCCCTGCTGGCGGAGTGAGGCGGGGGCACCGGGGAAGGACACTCGGGGCTACCTCCGGCTGCACCAGTTCTCCAAGGTGGAGCTGGTGAAGTTCGTCAGGCCCGAGGGTTCGCTGGAGGAGCTGGAATCGCTGGTCGCCGATGCCGAGTCGGTGCTCCAGGCCCTGGGGCTGCCCTACCGGGTCCGCCTGATGTGCGCCGGGGACATGGGCTTCGCCCAGTGGAAGAAGTACGACCTGGACGCCTGGGCGCCGGGCCTCGGCCGCTTCCTCGAGGTCTCCTCATGCTCGGTATTCGGAGACTTCCAGGCCCGCCGGGCGGGGATCCGCTTCCGGGCCGGCCAGGCCAAGCCGGAGTTCGTTCACACCCTCAACGGCAGTGCTCTGGCGCTGCCCCGAACCTTCGACTGCCTCCTCGAGACCTACCAGACGGAACGCGGCACCGTAGAACTTCCCAAGGTGCTCTGGCCTTACCTCGGAGGGTTGACCGAGATCTCCTGAGCGCCCGACGCTCGACGAGGGGAGTCGCCGGGTGGCACGGGGAGTGACGGTGTCTCAGCCCGACTCGGAGCGGGGGGATGTCAGGAGCTGAGCTGCGCCCTCGTCGCGCGGGAGCGATCCTGGCCGAGACCCGCTTTCTGGTCTTCGCCGCTGGCCAGGGGGTCTCGGCGATAGGGGACGGCGTCTATCTGGTGGCGCTGGCCTGGACCGCCCTCAACCTTACCCACTCGGCCGTCTACCTGGGCCTGCTGCTGACCACCAGCGCCCTGCCGCGGGCCATCCTGATGCTGGCCGGGGGGGTCTTGGTGGATCGCTGGGGGGCCCGCCGGGTGATCTTGGGCAGCGACCTCAGCCGGGCCGTGCTGGTCTCTGGACTGGCCGCGCTGCTGCTGCTGGGCCACGGTTCCATCGCCGCCCTCTTCGTCGTCGCGGGGGCCTTCGGGGTCTTCGACGCCCTCTTCTACCCGGCCACCACCGCGATCGTCCCGGTGCTGGTCAGCCCGGAGCAGCTCTCCGCTGCCAACGGGGTCTGGCAGGTGGTTGTGCAGGGGTCGGTGATGGTGGGTCCGCCGCTGGGCGGGGCGATCGTGGGCCTGTTCGGTCCCGGCCTAGCGTTCGCCACCGACGGAGCGAGCTTTCTGGTGGCGTTCGGCGCTCTGCTGGCGATTCGCGCCGGCCTGCTGTCCTCCCCGGCAGTCGGCCAAGCCCTTGCCCCGGGGACGAGCAGTTTCCGCAGCGAGCTGGCGTCGGGTATCCGGGCAGCCCTGGCCGACCCGTTCCTGCGGGCCCTGCTCCCTCTGGTGGCAGCGATCAACCTGGCGGTCGGCGGTCCCCTCGATGTCGGGTTTCCCCTCCTCGCTCGGGCCCAGCACTGGGGCGTGGGAGGCTACGGGCTGCTCTTCGGCGGCCTCGGAGCGGGGCTGCTGCTGGGAGGGCTGGCGATGGGTGCCGGCCTGAGGTTTCCCCGCCCAGGCGTCAGCGTGGTGGGAATGGCCGCGGCCGGCGGGCTCCTGATGGCGCCTTTGGGGGTGACTCGGTCGCTCGGGCTGGCGGTGGTCATCTCTGGCGTCATCGGTGGCCTCGCCGCCGTCGCCAACGTCTCCATCATTACCCTGATTCAGGCCAAGGCCCCGCCGCACCTGCTGGGCCGGCTCTCCAGCGTCCTGATGTTCTCCAGCGTGAGCCTGACGCCGGCCTCCTATGCCATCTCCGGCGGTGTGGCGCGGGCCATCGGGGTCGGCGGGCTGTTCCTGGCCGGGGCGGCCCTGCTGGTGGCGGTGGCCGTGGTGGCCCTGGTCTCGCCTGCCATCCGAGGCGAGCGGACCGCAGGTCCCATCTCAGAATGAGGGGCCCGGTCCCGCTCCACCGGACCTGCCGCCGGAAGCGGGAGCCGGCCTGATCCGCGGCCGCCGGGAGAACCAGCCGGGGCTGAGACAATGTGCCCTCGTGAGGGGGTTCCGATAGCGATGACGGCGACGAGGACATTCCGGCTGGTGGCGGAGGTCAGCAGCGATGACCCGAGCCGGCTGAGAGCTGTGCTGGAGGAGTTCATCGGTGGCCCGGTGCTGCCGGAGCCCCGTGGCTATCGAGTGGAGGGGACCGTGCTCGGCGACAGTGCCCGCGACCTCAACCGGCAGCTGCTCACAGCCCTGCGCAGGGTGGAGCGCCGCACCCGACTGCGCTCTGCGTGGACCGCCGATGGGGTGACGGAGCGTTTCTTCGACTACGCCTCCAGGGGGTCCCGCCCGGCCGATTGATTCCCGGGCCGGGCCCGGTGAGCGGGGCTGGCGACCTCACCAGGCTTGGCAAGGCGCACTCACCGAGTGCCTCCGCCCAGGGTGCAGGCTCAGCCTGACGAGTCGGTGCTGGACTGTGGAATCGTCACTCGCCGGCGCTCCGCTTCCGGGTCTGCTACCGTGACTTCCCGTGGGAGCATTGCTAGCGCTGGTAGTAATCGTGCTGGTGGTGCTGGGCCTGGCCCGGGCTACCATCCGGGTGGTCCAGCAGGGACAGAAGGGGGTCGTGAAGCGGCTGGGCCGTTTCCACGTGACCCACAATCCAGGGCTGGTGTTCATGCTCCCGATCATGGACAGCATGATCCGCGTCGACATGCGTGAGGTGCCCCGCCGCGGTGACAAGCAGGACGTGATCACCAAGGACAACGTCGCGGTGGGGGTGAGCGCCACCATCTTCCACCAGGTGATCGACGTCAACAAGGCCCTCTTCGAGGTCCAGGACTATCAGGTGGCCATCGATCAGATCAGCCGCACCGCGCTGCGAGCCGTCTTCGGAACGATGAGCTTGGACGAAGCACTCTCGGAGCGGCAGCGGATCAACGCCGACCTGGCAGCTCACATCGCTGACGCCACTGAGAAGTGGGGGGTGAGGGTCAACCGGATCGAGGTTCTGGACATCATCCCGCCGACCAACATCCTGCGGGCGATGGAGGAGCAGAAGGAGGCCGACCAGCACAAGCGCTCGGTGATCCTCCAGTCTGAAGGCGACAAGCAGGCGGCCATCAACCAGGCCGAGGGCGAGGCTCAGGCCAACATCACCAGGGCCACCGCGCAGCGGCAGGCGACGGTCCTGGCCGCTGAGGGTCGCAAGCAGGCCCAGATTCTGGAGGCCGAGGGCAACCAGGAGGCCCAGAGGCTCGACGCCCTGGGTGAGGCCGCTGCCATCGGGGCCGTCTTCGATGCCATCCACCAGGGCCAGGCGACCCCGGACGTCCTCGCCTTCTGGCAGCTCAAGAACTTGGCCAGGCTGGCCGAAAGCTCCAACTCCAAGTTGGTGGTCCCGGCCGACTTCGCCGGACTGATGGGCGCCGCCAAAGCGCTCGTGATGGCGACCGAGTCGGAACCCGACCCCAGCTCCGCTCCCGGCGTCGCCAAGGACAAAGCGGTGCCGGCGGCACCGGCGCAGCCGACCCCGACCCGGGCGGTGCCCGGTGGGGTCAGACGCGCCAGGAGCCGGTAGGCGCGGGGCGGTCGACTCAAGGTCCGGGGTGAGGGCCGGCCGTGATCAATGGCATCGAGGGCATGGTGGGTGAGGAGGCCGTGGTCTCCGTCGCCATACCGGGCAGGATCCACCTGGGTGCGGTCCGGGCCCGCGGCGAGGAGTGGCCCGCGCTCAGCGCCGCCGGTGACCCGATCCCCGCGGGCGTGATCGTGCTGGTCCTGGAGGTGCGGGGAGGCCACCTGATAGTCACCCCGAGCGAGGCTTAGGGCCCCAGAGGGAACCGGGTCGGCTGTGGCGGCGTTCGGGCAGGCTGCAGAGCAAGAGGCCGCTGGCTTGTGCTGGTTCCAGGGCCGTGGCTGGGATCCAGGGGCGGGCCCGGTGGAGGGCCGATAGTCCCGGTTGGTGGGGAACAATGACGGCACGGCCGGCGCCGGCGAGCCGGGGTGGCGCCAGCTGCCACGAAGAGGTGGCAGCCCTAGGCGCTCTCCGAGGCCAGTTGCCTGCCAGCGGATCCTCACCGGTCCGGCCCAACAGCCGCTGTCGCCCTGACGGTAGATCGCTATTCTCATCTGGCCGTGGCGACGTACCAGGAGGAGGCCACTGTCGGCGATGAGGCCCTAGAGGAGGCGACTCCGCCTTGCCTCCGGTCCGCTGCCAGGCCTGCTTCTGTGGGCCAAAAGGCCCGCGGACCAGGACCATTGATCTCGGCGCCACTCTCGGAGGGATGGCAGAGCGGTTGATTGCGGCGGTCTTGAAAACCGCTGGGGCCGCAAGGCTCTCGGGGGTTCGAATCCCTCTCCCTCCGCCATTTGGAGGGGGTATAGCGTAGAGCACGGAAGTAGCACACTCTGGTCACCCACGTGGGCCGGGTCACCCCACCAACCGCCGCTTGGCTGAGAGGTGGTCCCTACCGTCACGCAGCCTGACGGTCGCGAGGGCCATCGCCACCACCCGCTCCTCCGGCCAGGGCGCCAGCTGGTTGGGTATCCGCGGTCGGCGCCGCTCCTTCCCCTCAGGATCTCCAGCCCCTGGCGCTCCACCAGCGGCCCCTAGCGGTAGTACCAGGAGCGGTGGTGCCACAACTCCCGGCACGCTCTCGCCACCCCAACCTCGCGGGCCCTGGTGAAGAGCCGCTTCCGATGGCGGAAGATCAGGCCATCACTAGTCACGGCGGTCCCCTCCTTCAGGACTTGAACACCCGAAGGATGGGCCGCCGTCCCTTTCCCTGCGAACCCCCTCAGCGGCGCACGCGTCTACAGAGCTTGTGAGCCGTTCACCCTAAAGGTCTCTCACTGGCACTGGCCACTGACATTCCCAACTTCCCCTGAGGAGTCGAGCCGCCATCGTCGTCAAGCGCCATCCGCTAGTGCGTCTGCCCAGGTGTAGGAATATGGCTGAGGGTTAGTGGTGGCTATAAAGATCACGGAGCAAGATAGAGTTGGATAACCATTATAGCTCCAAGGAACGCAAGCCGCACCCATTTGAATCGTGTAGCCGGTGTAGTCGCTCGTATTCCATTGCATTAGGATGTTCTCACGGTGACCCCAGCATCCACTGGTATTGCCAGGTACAGCATTGCCGCCGGCGACGTTGATCTCCGTGGCGTAACGATCGTTATACATGTATTGGAAGTCATCGTAGACGGTATTGCCGCCACCGGCCCAATTAGAAGCAAAAGAGTCGTTGGAATTGGGGTCGTTCGGGTCTGTGGCAGCTGTTGCGCCCTGATTGGCATAGCTGTCGGCCTGTGCGGTCAACCCTCAAATCGGCGGCAAATCCCGTAGTACGCGCTCCTCGTTGACTAGGATGAATTGCTGCTGGTCATAGGGTAGACTCCAAAAGTTAGTGGGGAGTGTCATAGTGGATAGTCCCTCTGCCACTTCAGCGTTGTCAACGGCAATGATTGAGTCGGTTTCACATTCACTTGAAGTCCAACCATAATAATCGCAGTATTTGTAGGTTGCGGTGTCTAATGCTGAGTCATTGTTGGCTGGATTACCGACATCGAAGGGAGTGGGCGTGGGGGCGGCTTGAGGTGTCCGACGGACAATCGTAAACGTAAACATAGGCGAAGTTACAACACGCCTACTCCCGACCACGCGTAGCTGTGCTACATAAGAATAAGTGCCCGCAGACAATCCTTGGGTATTCTCCTCCCAGGTCACATATACATTGTTGAGATTGTCGGGCGTGCCCCAATCCGTTCCCGACTGATAGGTGGGATTACTCCCCGTCTGCAATATCCGCACATAGGCGTTCACATCACATCCAGTTACCACCTTATATTTGAATTGCATGCCAGCATAAAGCGGTGAAGGCACGTTAGCTGTCAGCTGCAGCGCCCCGCAACCAGTCGACTGTGTAGTCTGACTAGCATAAACTACTACACTGGCCATGCCAGCCAGCAGCGCCAAGCTAACTACAGCAGCCCAAATCTGGGCAGTGCGCGACCAGCGCGGCGGTGACCTGGGCGGCTGGCTATCACTCGACGCGGTGATCGGCGCCTCTACAACTAAGGCCGACGTGGCAGTGGCTGGAGCATCCACAATGTCCTCGGCCTGCCCGTCACCCGAGATAGAGGGACTTGGAGTCTCCGTGGGCTGACTCACTGTCATCGCCGGGGACGAGCCCTTGTCAATAGTTGTGGAAACTTCCTCCAGGCGAATGACGCCTTTGGGGTGAGTTACGCGGCCTGATCCTCCTGTGTGGGCTGGACGAGGTGGAGCCTCCCGTCGACGAAGCGGTGGCCGGCGAGCAGCAGCGTGAGCTGGTTGGGAGCGTTGATGGTCCGCCAGTTGGTCGACAGCCGGCAGACGAGCTTGAAGACCAGGTAGAGCGCGTTCTCGCGGACGCGCATCCGCTTGGTCCCGTTGGTGCGCAGCTTCACGCCGTCGAACACGGACTCGATCGGGTTGGACGTCTTCAGATGCTGCCAGTGCTCCTGGGGGAAGTCGTAGAAGGCGACCATGGCCTCCCAGTCGCGCTCCAGGTGAGGGGACCCCAGTAGCTGGTCCAGGTCGTATGTGGGTCACTGGATGGTAGCCGGAGACCACTGGCTAGCGTACTGAGCGGGCGGAAGCCACTTCAAGGCGCTGTGTGGTCTGTAAGTGT
>Ga0182014_10001181_pt1 | contig 35277 bp, 29 predicted proteins | sample 612S2DmetaG_FD_120489 | JGI IMG/M metagenome (GOLD analysis project Ga0182014, IMG submission 120489) | Permafrost microbial communities from Stordalen Mire, Sweden - 612S2D metaG | ecosystem: Environmental > Terrestrial > Soil > Wetlands > Permafrost | place: Sweden: Stordalen | collected... | reverse complement strand
ATCGTCTGGGATGCGCCTGATCGTGGGCAACTCACGTTTCATGAGACGCCGATACGAGACCGATGCCTATGGTCTATCGAATCAAAACGGGTTGGTCATCCGGTCTATTTTTGGGATAGGCTCCTAGTCAAGACCGGTACCCTGATCGAATACTCTGACTCCTACGGCCGGGCTATCGCCGTCCCCTTCCTGCTGAGGTCCAGATCCGCCCGAGTCGTCGTCTCCGAGCACTCGGAGCACAGGTGGGTGCCCTCCGGGTCCCTCGGTCGGTACCGGAAGGTACCGGCGCTAGATCGTGCCCTCGTCATCTTCGGACTGCACACGGGCCCCTAGCGCATCCCTTGATTTCGGGCAGCCGAGCATCAATGATTCTGGTTCTGTTGAGTCTTCGGGTGATGCCCGAGGCTGTTAACCATCAGGTGATGGCCGTCACTCAACTTGCTGGCATCGACTCTGAGGATTACCGTCCGCGTCGGGTTCCCCCTCATCGCTTCACCTGCCAGCCCTTTCTCCGTCGCCACAAGATCAGCTTGTTGCGAGCGACCCTGTGGCTTTGGACGGGAACTCGCGAACCTTGCAAGTCCCCTCTTGGATAGATTGAGGGCCGCGTTAACGTCCCTGTCCATCCATGTCTTACAGGTCTGACACCACAGCATCCTCTGATGCGCGACATCACCCTTCACAGGGCTGTGAGTCCTCTCCCCACACGCCGAGCACTCGGAGGAGGAGCCGTAGGTATCAGACCTGGTAAGCGGAATAGTGGTCAACCCTTTCCACGCGGCCTTGTATTCGAGCATCTTCTTGACCTTCCAGTGCGGCCACGAGTTCAATCGGAACCGATAGTCCTCGCCCTGACCGTTCCTTCTGCGATACATTCTCCTGATGCCGGTGAGGTCTTCGAGAGCGAGCGCCGCGCCATTCCTTGAGGCTGTATCAACGATGAAGTTCGTAGTCGCGTGGAGCATCTGGTCTGTCCTGTTGTGACATCGCTTCCAGTATTTGCGAGCAAGCTGCCTCCTGATTCTAATATCGTTCCTCTTGAACGACCCGACGATCTCCCTCGTCGTCTGCCGAATCTTCACGGCCTTCGCCATGTCCACCTGATTCACACCATCCTTGTCTCCAAATGTGAGGTTTTTCTCATTCCGGTCCACGCCATACACTTTCTTGACTGACGCGGCTTCGACCTCCTCCGAGTAGCAGAACGAGAGATTGTCTGGTGTTATCGTGAGACGCCTCGTATTTTTCCCTTCGAGAGTTTCAGTGACGTGAGGATTGAGCTGGACATCGAAGTATCTGTCTCGCGCCAGAGGTATGAACAGCCTGCCCTTCATGGTGACGAAGAACCCTGAGACTATGCAGACTTTGTCCTTCAAAGGCTTCAGATGTTTCGTCTCAGCCTCCCGATTCTCAGATTTCGTCCTGCTCGCCACGACCTCACATGCTCGTCCAATCGCCGCTGTCTTGTAGCACGAAGGCAGCTTCACATCCTTGAGTGTCCGATAGAACTCTTTCATCCCCTTCCTGTTGTCGATCCCGTGTTCCTGAGCGTAGTTGACAGCGTTGTAGATCAGAGTCAGGCATTCTCCGAGGAGACCTCGTAGTCCCTCCCCATCAATTGACAGAGAGACAGACTTTGTAGCTCGCAATGACTAATCATACGAGTATGGGATATAACCGCCGCCCGAGGGGTTAACAGGCGAACCCATCACCCAAGGAGTTAACAGAAGCATGATTCTTCACACTTATAACGAATAAGGGGCTGGGCAGGTTCATGCAGATGGCCAACTCACAGCTCAAGTGGTTGTACTTCTTTGACGAGGGCGTCACCGATCGGAAGCTGCTCGGTGGCAAGGGCGCGGGGCTATGCGAGATGACCTCCTTTGGGCTCCCGATACCGCCCGGATTCGTCATCACGACCAGCGTCTGCGAGGAGTTCTACCGCAACGGCCAGATCCTCCCGACGGGCCTGATGGGCTCCGTCCTGGAGGCGATGGCCTCGCTCGAGGCCCGGACGGGGAAGAAGTTCGGGGACGCGACCAACCCTCTGCTGGTCTCTGTCCGCTCCGGGTCTCCCATATCAATGCCGGGCATGATGGACACCATCCTCAACCTCGGCCTGAACGACCTCGTCGTTGAGGGCCTCGCGAACATCACCGGGGACAGGAGGTTCGCCTATGACACTTACAGGAGGTTCATCCAGCTCTTCGGGAAGATAGTCCTGGATGTCGACGAGGACGAGTTCTCGAAGCTGCTCGACGGCGAGAAGAAGAGGCGCGGCGCGATGCAGGACAGCGACCTCGACGCCGAGTCTGTGGTGAGGGTCGCCGAGGCCTACAAGGACCTCCTCCGCAGGGAGGGGAAGCCGCTCCCCCAGGAGCCGGCGAAGCAGCTCGAGCTGGCGATAGTGGCGGTCTTCAGAAGCTGGAACGGGAAGCGGGCGATCGAGTACAGGAAGCAGTACCGCATAACGCCTGACCTCGCGCGGGGGACCGCCGTCACGATAGTCACCATGGTCTTCGGGAACCTGGGGAACGACAGCGCCACGGGCGTGCTCTTCACCCGCGACCCGTCCACGGGGAGCCCCGGCCTCTACGGCGACTATCTGACGAATGCGCAGGGCGAGGACGTGGTCGCGGGCATAAGGACTCCCAAGCCCATCGCAGACCTAAAGGTCGAGATGCCAGGGGTCTTCCCGAACCTCGAGCGCATATCTCAGAAGCTCGAGAGCCACTACAGGGAGCCGCAGGACATCGAGTTCACCATAGAGAGACAGAAGCTCTTCCTCCTGCAGACGAGGGCGGCCAAGATGGGCCCGATGGGGGCGGTGAGGGCCGCCGTCGACATGGTCCACGAGGGAGTGATCTCGAAACAGGAAGCTCTCCTTAGGATCTCCCCCGAGCAACTGGAGCTGCTGCTTCATCCTCACGTCGACGCGAGCAACAAGATCGCGCCGGTCGCAGTGGGTGTGCCGGCGGCTCCGGGAGCGGCTTCAGGTAAGGTGGTCTTCGATGCCGATACCGCTGTCGCATGGACCAAGAACGGAGAGAAGGTGATCCTCGTAAGAGAGGAGACCAAGCCCGAGGACGTACACGGGTTCTTCGTCGCACAGGGGATACTTACCAGCAGGGGGGGAAAGACGTCCCACGCAGCCGTGGTGGCGAGAGGGATCGGGAAACCCTGCATCGTCGGCTGCGCGTCCCTGAGCATCTACCCACAGAGCAGGCTCCTCAGAGTCGACGGGACCACGATTACGCAGGGCGAGACAATCACCATCGACGGTTCGACCGGGAACGTCTACCCGGGCACCGTCCCGCTCCTCCAGCCAGAGCTGAAGGATGAGGTCTTCGAGCTGCTGACGTGGGCCGACGAGACCAAGAAGCTGGGGATCTGGGCGAACGCAGACACCCCCGAAGCGGCCGCGCGGGCGCGCAAGATGGGTGCCGAGGGGATCGGTCTGGCGAGGACCGAGAGGATGTTCAACGCGGAAGAGAGGCTCCCGCTCGTCGTCGCGATGATAATGGCCTCCAGCGAGGAAGAGAGGAGATCGTTCCTCGAGAAGCTCAGGCCGCTGCAGAAGGAGGACGTCAAGATGATCTTGAAGGAGATGCACGGCCTTCCGGTCATCATCAGGCTCCTGGACCCTCCGCTTCACGAGTTCCTCCCTCGCTTCGAGGACCTGCTCGAGCAGGTGAAGAAGCTGGAGCGGTACGGGGACGAGAAGCAGCTGATGGAAGCCAAGAGGATGCTGGACAAGGCGAGGCAGCTCTCGGAGGCGAACCCGATGCTCGGCCACAGGGGCGTCAGGCTCGGGCTTACCCATCCGGAAATCTATGAGATGCAGATGACCGCGGTGATGGAGGCGACGGCGGAGCTTGTCAAGGAGGGTGTCAACGTCAAGCCGAAGATCATGACGCCGCAGGTCGCCGCCTATCAGGAGGTCAAGCTGGTCCGGGAACAGTTCGAGACGATACGAGCCCGCGTTGAAGCTGAGCAGGGGGTAAAGCTAGACATCAAGTTCGGGACGATGATCGAGACCGTGAGGGCCACCCTCGATGCCGATGAGATAGCAAAGTATGCTGAGTTCTTCTCCTTCGGCACCAACGACCTTAGCCAGGCCACGTTCAGCTTCAGCAGGGAGGACGCCGAAGCAAAGTTCCTGCCGTTCTACCTTGAGAAGGGGGTCCTCGCCGACAATCCGTTCGAGACCCTCGACGACAAGGGCGTCGGCAGCCTGGTCCGGATGGCCGTCGAATCGGGCAGGAAGACGAGGCCCGACCTCGAGGTGGGGATATGCGGAGAGCACGGGGGCGACCCGCGCTCGATTTACCTCTGCCACAAGGCGGGGCTCGACTACGTCTCGGCCTCGGCCTTCAGGATCCCGGTAGCCAGGCTCGCGGCTGCGAGGATAGCCCTTCTCGACAAGGCCAACACCTGAACATCAAACTTCTTCTCAACTTTATAACGGCTCCACGGGGTCGCGAGATTGATGAGGTTCAAGATAGCGCTCGCCCAGGTCTCAGCGTCCGAGCGGAAGAGGGACAACCTGAAGAAGGGCGTCGAGCTCATCCGGACCGCCTCCGAGAGGGGCGCCGAACTGATCGTCCTGCCTGAGCAGTTCATGGCCTACGCGCCCATCGACGCGCCGGCTTCGAGGTACGTTGGGCTCGCGGAGGACGTCAGCGGGGACTTTGTCACGGGCCTAGCAGCGGAGGCAAGGAAGTGTACGGTCCATGTGGTCGCGGGGATCCTAGAGAAATCTGCCATTAAGGACAAGGTGTACAACACGGTGGTGATGATTGGGCCGGACGGTAGGGTCATCTCCACCCACAGGAAGCTCCAACTCTTCGACTCATTCGGCTACAATGAGTCGAGCAGGTTCGAGCCTGCCTCTGCGCTCGAGGGCGCATTCAAGACCCGGCTGGGGAGGATGGGGATGATGACCTGTTACGAGCTTCGCTTCCCTGAGATGGCACGGATACTGGCCCTCCAGGGCGCGAAGGTGATAATCGTCCCTACCGCCTGGTTGGCCGGCCGGATGAAGGAAGAGCATCTCCACGTACTGGCGAAGGCCAGGGCCCTCGAGAACACCGTCTTCGTGGCGGTTGCTTCTCAGACGGGGCGCATCTTCACCGGGCGGAGCCTAGTGGTGGACCCCTTCGGCGTCTCGATATGCGACGCCGGCGAGGAGGAGGGCCTTGCGGTGACCGAGATAGACACGGACAGGGTCGCTCGGGTCAGGAAGAAGCTCCCGAGCCTCGAGCACACCAGGAGGGACATCTATTCCCGCTTCTCGCCGGTCCCTTGAGGATTGGCTCGCGCGGTCGCGGGTCTCCTGTCGCGGTAAATCCTGCTGAGAGTAAAGCCGCTGGGGAACCTCTCGCTGTCGATGACGTCCATGAGTTTGGAGAGTCAGGGTGAGACGCCAGTCGCACATATTCCGATTGTGAAATCCGTGGTCGTGCTCTCCGTCCTGTTCAGTCCCGACCTTTCCCTTTGCCTTGGATTGACGAGGGCCCAAAACGGGGGCTCGACGGGATATCACACATGTTGTTTGATAAGCGTTTTTCCAGATTCAGAGGTCGAATTTGGAATGAATTTGGAGCAAGGATTATAACCGAAACACCGCATTTCTTGCACATCTTTCGCGTGTAACTGAATGGACCCTAGTACAAAGAGAGGTTTTCTGGTCGGCATGCTCGGCGGGGCGATAGCCCTGGGCGTATCGTTCCTGATCAGGATTGCCGCCGGCGGCGTCTTCCTGCCCGAACTCGCTGCGCAGGCCCTCTTCAGCCTGACCCCGGGGGCGATAGAGTCGAAGGCGGTCGAGACGCTTCAGAGCCTTGCGAAGTACTCCGCGTTCACCGCTGCCGTGGGCGCCAACGTCGTGGTCTATGGCGTCCTCGGCGCCCTCCTCTTCAGGACCAAGAGCATCTCGGAGGGTTCCAGCCGGCTCGAGAGGTTCGTGTCATACTCGCTGCTCCCGTACCTGGTCCTGGCGGCCGTGGGGATCGCTCTTCTGTTTACGACGGCTATTCAGTCGTCGCCGGTCTCGCTTCCCGGCCTTCTCGTCTCGATGGTCCCGCCCCAACTCGCTTTTGGGGCCACGCTGGCCTATCTGAAGGGGGATGCGAAGCCGACCGACCTCTGCCAGGTGGTCAAACCTCCGAAGGGGACCAAGTTCGACCGGAGGCGGCGCCTCTTCATAAGGGCCGGAGTAGCGTCGGCCGTCGGAGCTGCGATACTCGTCTACGGCGTAGGGTTCCTGCTCAGGCCCTCCAACACCTCGACCGTCCAGGCGAGCCCCAACGCGCTCATTTCGCAGAACGTGACTGCCAATGGAAACTTCTACCGGGTCGACGTGAACATCTTCCCCCCCTCGGTCGACTCTTCGACCTGGAACCTGAAGGTCTTCGGCCTCGTCAGCACGGAGCTCAACCTCAACCTCGCCCAGCTGCAGCAGATGGCTGTCGTGGAGCAGTACAACACGCTCGAATGCGTCAGCAACACGATTGGGGGCGACCTGATAAGCACGGCCCAGTGGACGGGCGTCAAGCTCAAGGACATACTGAACATGGCAGGAGTGCAGTCCTCGGCCGACTACGTGGTCTTCCGCGCTGTCGACGGCTACGACGTCGGGATACCGCTGGACACGGCGATGCTGGACGCGACGCTCCTGGCCTACGAGATGAACGGCTCCCCTCTCCCCACGGACCACGGATCCCCGCTCAGGGCGATCGTACCCGGTCTCTACGGGATGATGAACTGCAAGTGGATCGTGAGCATCGAGGCGGTCAGCGGGACTTACCAGGGGTACTGGCAGGTGAGGGGCTGGGAGAACGACGCCCACTATCAGACAGGGTCTGAGATAGCGATACCCGGAGACGCCCAGGTCACCCAGAGGTTCGGGATCAACGGCTCGAGCAACGTGAGCCTCGGTATCGTCCCGGTCGCAGGAGTTGCCTACGCGGGGAACAGGGGAGTCTCAAAGGTGGAGATCAGCGCCGACGGGGGCAACACCTGGACCACGGCATCGCTGACCGACCCTCTCTCGGACTACACGTGGATCTTCTGGTCTGCGCAATGGAACCCGCCCGCGACCGGAAACTACCAGATCATGGTCAGAGCGACCGACGGCACCGGGACCGTACAGACGGCCACCGTGTCCGGACCCTTCCCCAACGGGGCGACGGGCTATCATGTGGTCGACATCTCGGTGCTCCCTCCTTCGACGACCACGCAGTCGACGACATGAGGGGGCTTCTGGGCTGCACCTCGATTCGACATTTCTCGGGAACCCAGACCTGAGAGTTCCCGACCGCAGATTCCTCGACCTCTTCACGGCTGCGCTCACGAGGATACCTCCCGGGACACCTCCTCTTAGAAGCGTGCATAGTGTGTACCTGAAGAGGCGAGGGAGGCTGCCGGGTCTTGTCGGTCTGACGAGGTGGGGTGCGCTCTCCTATGGGACCGGGACTCGGGGCACGAGCAGGACGGCCGGCAGGGGCAGACAGACCATAACCTTCTACACAGTGCTGCTTAGTCAGCTCTCCGAGGCGGCGGCCATCGGCGTCATCGCGCACGAGCTGGCCCACGCGTGGCTCAACGAGCACGTCTCTCCTGAGGAATCCGAGGCGCGGGAACGAGAGGCCGACCGACTGGCGCGCCGGCGGGGGTTCGGAAGGGAGCTGGATGCGCTGGACGTCGAGACCGAACCGGTCTGACGGCTGCACTACTGCTATCTCAGCGAGCGCTTCTTCATGAACATAGGCCCGTACTTCTCTGCGAGGACGCCAAGGAGCTCCGCCGTATGATTGCTGACGATGTGATTCAGGAACTCCATTATCATCTCGCCCCTTGCGGAGGGGTCTGCGTCGAAGGCCCTGTCCGCCAGGTCGGTGCACGTCTCGCAGTCCGAGATCGGCTTGCTCTCGGCCAGCGCCCTGAGCACTTCGAGCTGGCTGTCAAGGTGCCTGTTGACCGACTTGAGCCTCTCCTGCGGGTCCAGGGTCCTCAGCAGGTTGACCCTATCGTCGTGGCTCAGTGCGGGAGACATGGCGCACAGGTCTGAGAGCTCCGACGGCGTCTTTGCATTCTTGAGGAGCGAGAGTATCTCCTGAGGAATCTCGGGGAGGATTTCGCCGAGCTCCGAGATTTGGCTCTGAACCCTCTGCACCAGGTTGGGTCCTTCGGCGTCCTCTTCGGCCTCCTCCACCCTCTCAACCCGCACGACCTGCTCTGAATCGAGTCCCCGAGGGTTTGTTACCCTGACGCGCCAGAGGCCCTTCAGGTTGACCCGCACGCCGCCCTGGGTCGTCTCGCTGTGCGTGAGGAGAGACAGAGTCCCGATTCCCTCGCTCGTGCGTTCGAAGTCCGAAGGAACGAAGGCCACGAGGTGGTTCTCCCTCAGTGCCCGAAGCACAGCGTCGGCGCTCCTCTTCTCTGTGATCGGCAGCGTGACCTCCATGTGGGGGAACAGGACGACGTCCTGCGAGAATACGATGGGGACTGTCTGGCTCTCCCCCGGGAGCTCTGCGCCTTCTGACATGCTGGATTGCTTTTGCGCCGCGGGGTGATATTTCAACGTGTCCTCATAGTCGTCCCCAGACTGGAGACGGACTCCTCGAACGTCCTTCTGTCGGGTCGCGCAGCCGTTCCTACCGATTGGCACCATCCTCCGGCGAGTGGTGGGCGCGGGTAGTACGCCTCAATCTTAAGAGGCGCATTGCTCGCCCCTATCCGCGTGGAAAGCCCCTCTCCAGCCCTCCAAAAGCTCCGTTATGGTCTGCGGAGGTACCTCTCGATAAAGTCTGCAGGCTCGGCTCAGTTCTCGCCCGACGACCGGTCGATCGCGTTCCTGTCAGATGTGACCGGCAGCCCTCAGCTCTGGTCCGTGTCTATGGACGAAGGAGCGTGGCCGCAGCAGCTCACGCTCGGAGAGAAGAGAGTCGGGTTCCTGAGCTACGCGAAGAAGAGTGAGATGATAGCGTTCGGTCTCGACGAAGGCGGGGACGAGCGGTTCCAGATCCACCTGCTCGAGGACGGCGGCGAGAAGATCACCGAACTCACCAAGAACCCTGGCGTAGTCCACAACTGGGGAGGCTGGTCCCCGGATGAGAAGTCGGTCTGCTTCTCCTCCAACGCGAGGGATCGCTCCTTCTTCGACATATACACCCAGTCGCTCACTGCTGAATTCCCGGAGCTCGTCTACGCCCACGACGGAAACAACTACCCCGTGGCCTGGTCACCTGACTCCTCGTCAATCCTATTCTCTAGGATGCTCGGCCCCTTCAACCATGAGCTCTATCTCCTCAGTTTGAAGGACCGAGCGGTCCGTCTGCTGACCCCGCACGAGGGCGACGCCAGCTATACCTCGGCCGACTTCGACGCTTCCGGCCGGTACGTGTTCTGCATCACCGACCAGGCAAGGGAGTTCCCAGGGCTCGCGCGGATCGACTCGGAGGACGGATCCCTGGGCTATCTGTACAACGAGGACTGGGAGATCGAGGGATTGTCGCTCTCCCAGAAGGACGGGGCGCTCGCGTTCACGGTGAACGAGGACGGCTACTCCCGCCTCATGGTCTGGAAGCCGGGCGATCCGGCGCCTCACCGGGTAGCACTTCCAAAGTCGGTGGTCGGAGGGCTCTCATGGTCGAACCGGGGAGACAAGCTGGCCTTCACCCTCTCCTCCTCCCAGATGAACCCGGACGTCTGGATTCTCGACGTCGCGGCCGACGCGTTCAGGCGTCTGACCAAGAGTTCGACGAGCGGAGTTTCCCGATCGAGCTTCACTGAGGCGCAGTTGCTGCGTTACAAGTCGTTCGATGGTCTCTCGGTCCCGGCGTTCCTCTACAACCCGAACGAAGAGGGTCCGCGACCCCTCCTGCTCTATCTGCACGGGGGTCCCGAGAGCCAGTTCCGGCCCGGGTTCAGCCCACTCATCCAGTACTTCGTGAAGCTCGGCTTCGCCGTGATCGCCCCGAACTTCAGAGGGAGCACGGGGTACGGCAGGACGTTCACCCACCTCGATGACGTGCGGAAGAGGATGGACACGGTGAAGGATTCGATTGGCGCTGTCACCGAGGCGGAGAGGTTGGTCGACGTCGACCCTGAGAGGGTGGTCGCGTGGGGCGGTTCCTACGGAGGTTTCATGGTCCTCGCTTGCCTGTACGCCTATCCTGACCTCTGGGCCGCAGGGGTCGACATCGTGGGGATCTCTAACTTCGTGACCTTCCTGAAGAACACGGGACCCTGGCGCCGTAAGCTCAGGATAGCCGAGTACGGCGACCCCGAGAAGGACGGGGAGTTCCTCGAGTCGATCTCGCCCAACAACAACGCCCACCTGATCAGGGCGCCGCTCTTCATGATCCACGGCAGGAACGACCCGCGGGTCCCGATAGGTGAGGCGGGCCAGATCATGCAGACCTTGCAGAAGCTCGGGAGGGAGTCCCACCTAATCGCCTTCGACGACGAGGGGCACGGCCTCGTCAAGCTGAGCAACAGGATAGAGGGTTATTCGTCGGCTCTTGGGTTCGTTATGTACAACGTCAGCGCCGAGCGCCGAGATCCTTCTCCATCGCCTTCGCAAGGTTGACCCAGAGCACCGAGTCCTCCCTAGCATACTGTCTCGACAGCGCGGCGATCTTCCCCGGGGAGGGTTTCTTGGCCGACCTCTCCACTTGTGCCCCGGTGAAGTCGAGGCGTGACCTGTTCTTGCCCTCGGCGACGAACTGATAGACGAACTGGGAGTGTTTCATCGGACCTGCGAGGCGCGTATTCGTCAGCATGAGCAGCTCAGGGAACATCCTGACCAGCCTCTTCTTTCTGGTCGTGCGTCCGTCTGAGAAGTACGTGTCGTACAGGACGAGGGTGTCGCTGTCTACCCTCTCTATCTCCCGCTTCCCTTGGAACCCCATCAGGCTCAGGTCGTCCTCGTCGTAGTCGGTCGCCCAGTCATAGGCCGCCTGGACGGAGAATTGGAAACTCTGGCTGAACTTGTAGTGCACTGTATAGTAGTGCATCGGACACAGTCGGGGCCGCCTGGAAATATGAGTCTTATGGTCGAGAGGTTCGGCTACTCAAGAGAACCGCGCTCTTCCGCGGGAATTTTCTCGGGTCGGCCCTAGCGGGCTTCCTCGACCCTCTTGAGGACCTGGAGACAGGTCAGGGTGATCCACTTGCTGGGTGCTCCCTCCTCCTCCAGCGCGAGCGGGGTCACTCCCTTCCGAAGCCTGTATCCTGCCCCCGTCCCGAGGTCCGGATGCAGCCTCTCCAAAACCCATGTCCCGTCGGGGCGCCTCTTCTCCTTTAGGAGCGTGAGGGCAAAATCCAGCCTCTTGTCGTCAGCGTACCCCAGTTTCGTCATAACGTCCAGGCCCACTAGAATGTCGTAGTAGTAGTGAACGGGGTAGTGAAACCGGTACCACGGGGCGTAGCGGCGTGCCCCCTGCCTGTGCAGTTCTTTCTGCAGGTAGAATTCGACGCCTCGCTCGACCGACCGCTTGATGCGGCGGGTCCAGAGGGACTTCGGGAAGACGGCGAACGCGCTCAGCCCTTCCCAGCAGTCCAGGGTTCCCTTCCCGAACGCCTTCTCGTAGAAGGAGTGCCACCCGCCGTCTTCCATCTGGTTCTCGACCAGCCAGTCGAAGGCGGCCGTGACCTTCGGGTCCTGCATGTATCCGCACAGCGAGAGCGTCCTCGCGAGGTTGCCCGTGAGGCATAGCTCGCTCCTCTTCCAGTCGCTCGACGGTGTATCGAACCCTCCGTCGGGCCTGGAGTATTCCGCGAGGAAGAACTCGCAGGGCCTGCGGACCCTCTCGTCTTTGGCGGTCATCCCGAGGTCCGCTAGGACGATCAGGTTCCAGATCGTCGCGGTGTACTTGGGTCGATAGAGGTTGTCCCTCGATTCCCAGAACCCCTGGGGCTTCTGCTTACGGAGGATTCCAGCGGCCCATCCCCTCTCGGATATCGCTGCCCGAGCCCGGCGAACTTCTTCGCTCTCTTCGCCCTTACCTAGTAGACTAACGAGCGCGCCGTAGCGCGAGGCTGGTTCCTCGGGTTCGAGGAGCCACTCCATGACCTCTGACTCACCTGCCCTCGGTGCATCCGGGGCTTTCATTACTGGGGAACGATCTTCGCCGTGCCCGTATAACAGTTCTGCACCTAGCTCCCTTCCTTGGAGGGGGGTCGCGTCTGACACGATTTTCCTGGATGGGTTCTTCTCACTGGCCGGAAGCTTAAGAATCGGGAACACCGTCGTCTCTCGTTGTCCAGTCCGAGATTCTGGCTCGGCGCAATCGCGATGGGCTTCGTGCTGGCCGTCTCATGGGGGCTGTATTTTGTGGTCATCAACGCGGTAGGCTTTGACCCCGGCCTGACGGTGGGGTTCGTCGTCGTGACGGTCGCAACCGTCGCGCTATTTGCGGCCCTCGAACTGCTAATGAGGCGAAGACGCGCCAGCTCCGTCAACGAGATACGGCCCTGACCGGGCTCGACATTCCGTGAATCCGTCCCGAAGAAGACCTTGGAGCCATCACAAAGCCCCCATCCCAATCCCAGGGTCCAGAAAGGAGAATGCGGGGGGTGGGATTCGAACCCACGAACCCCTAAGGGACGGGGTCCTAAGCCCCGCGCCGTTGGCCAGGCTGGGCGACCCCCGCACTGTCGCACCAACCGCCTAGGATTCGCTATAATGGCTTTCGCGGTCCGGTCCCAGGAGGCCGGGCGTGCTCTAATCTTCACGCCACTTGAAGAACCGCACTGCAAGGACAAAGATGACCGCCGACAGCACCGCGAGCACAGCTATGTCCGTGAGGGCCGCCGCATCGTTCCCGTAGATCATCACGTTGTTCAGGCCTTGGATCACGTAGAAGAGGGGAAGCACGTGGGCGATGTTCTGAAGATAGGCGGGCATCGTGCTGACCGGGAAGAAGGTCCCGGAGAGGAACATCATGGGGAAGGTTATGAGGTTGCCGACGACCGCGGCAGACTCGACGCTCGTGGAGACGGTACCAACGAGCATCCCGAGGGACACGAACATGAACGGCCCGAGCAGGAGGAACGGTATGACCCACGGGGTGAATGTGATGTGAGCGCCGAAGGCGAAGATGCCGAACGCCGACATCAGGAGGAAGGAGATTATCGTCATTATCATGTAGAAGCCTATCTTCGCGAGGAGCCAGTCCGTCTTGGTCAGCGGCGTGAGCGAGAGCTGCTTGAAGATCTTGTCGCGCTTGTACTGCGCGCTGATGTTGACGAGGGCGAACATCGGGCTGACCAGAATCGCGAACCCTATCATCCCTGGGATGAGGAAGTCGATGTACGTGTACGAGGAAGACGCTATCGTGGTCCTCTGGACACCGAGTACCGAAGTCCCGTTTGCCCTCTGAAGGTTGAAAGCGTTCAGGACCCCGCTCGTGATCCCAAAGACGCCCTGGCTGGTTGAGGACGACGGATTCCAGAATTCTGTCACGTTGACCGGGATTCCGGCCGCATAGTCCGCCGTGAAGCTCGGTGGGACCACTATCCCGTCCGATGACGACTGCGAAAGGAGGTACTGCGAGAAGTTCTGGGATGTAGGTACGAGCGTGACCTGCAACGCTCCCGTCTCGTTGAGCACCTGAAGGAATTGAAGCCCGGCGGGCCCGTTGTCCTGATTCTGAGCGTACACGGTGGCGGGGGAGCCGCTCCCGGAGAAGATCGCCCCGAAGAGCAGGATAAGGATGACCGGGAACGCAAGGCCGAAGAACAGGCCTATCCTGCTGCGGGTGTAGCTCCGTCCGAAGTTCAGGAGGTCGGCTCTGATCCTCTTTGCGGCTCCCATCTAGTTCACCGGGGCCTCCTGGCCTCCCTCGGTCATCCTTGAGCCGACGAGCTTCACGAAGACGTCTTCGAGGCTGTCGTTGCGCACCGTCACGTCGCTCCAGTTCATCCCCGACCGGGCTATCGCCTCCAGCACTGTCAGCGTGTCCTCCTTCTTCCTGAGGACGACGGTCACCGAGTTGTCAGAGTAGCTTACCTCGAAGCCGGTCTGCTTCTTCAGGTATGTCGCCAGTTCCGAGTCGCCGTGCACCCTGATTCTCTCTCCCGATCCGTACTCCAGGATTATCTCCTTGGGCGTTCCCGCCGTGATTATCACGCCCTTGTTCATTATGGCGACCCTGTCCGCCAGCTCCTCCGCCTCCTCGAGGTAGTGCGTCGTGAGCAGGACGCTAATGCCCTCATGCTGGAGGTTCCTGATTACCTCCCACACGGCCCTCCGTGCCTGGGGGTCGAGCCCTGTCGTGGGCTCATCCAGGAAGACGAGGTCGGGTTCGTTCACCAGAGAGAGTGCGAGCCCCATCTTCTGCTTCTGGCCCCCGGAGAGCTTCATGAAGCGGCTCGATGCCGATTCCTCGAGGATGACCTTTCGGAGGATCTCGTCTGCGTCGACCTTCACGTCGAAGAGGCTCGCGTAGTAGTTCACGGCCTCCCTCGGGGTGATGTAGGGGAGAAAGGTGAACCCCTGGGGGATTACTCCTATGCGCTTGTGAAGGGCCTCCCCATCCTTCCAGGGATCGAGCCCCAGCACCTTGACGTCGCCACCGTCCCTTTCCCTGAGCCCCTCAAGTATCTCTATCGTGGTGGTCTTTCCGGCCCCGTTTGGCCCGAGCAGCGAGAAGACCTCTCCCTCCTTCACGTCGAAGGAGATCGAGTTGACCGCCTGCAGGCTGCCATAGGCCTTCTTCAGGGAGGAGACTTCGATGGCGGCCAAGTGGGACTCAAGGCGACCGGTAGGCGTTTATAAATCGTGTCAGCGAATTGATTCGCTGTTCTGGAGCCGAACCGTTAATAGACAACCGGCGCGGCTGAGGTTCCAGGATGGACGGATCCAGACCCGCGCAAGACATACTGGGGGTGATTGGGCACACTCCTCTCGTACGCCTCGGGAGGATTGGCAGGGAGGTGGAGCCCAGCCTGCTCGCCAAGCTCGAGTTCATGAACCCCGGGGGATCGGTGAAGGACCGGATCGCAGTGTTTCTGGTTAGGGACGCCGAAGCTAAGGGGCTGCTAAGGGAAGGGGGTACGATAATCGAGCCGACGTCCGGGAACACCGGGTTCGGGCTCGCGATGCTAGCGGCAGTGCGAGGGTACAAGACGATTTTCACCATGCCGGACAAGGTGAGCGAGGAGAAGCGGGCCATCCTCCGGGCGCTCGGTGCTGAGGTTATAGTGACGCCCACCAGCGCACCGCACGACTCGCCAGAGAACTACGTCAATGTGGCCCGGCGCCTCAGCCGCGAGATAAGCGGTTCCTACATGCCGGACCAATACTCCAATCTGGGCAACCCTGAGGCGCACTACGCGACGACGGGCCCCGAGATATGGGAGCAGACCGGCGGGAGTATCGACGCCTTCGTCGCCTGTGTAGGGACCGGAGGCACGATTTCCGGAGCGGGCCGGTTCCTGAAGGAGAGGAGTAAGGAGGTGCGCGTAGTCGGAATCGAGCCTGAGGGCTCTATCTACCACAACCTGAAGTATGGCACGGAGTTCCCACTCCACCAGTACGCCGTCGAGGGGATCGGGGAGGACTTCCTCCCTGCAACCTACGACCCGACCGTGGTCGACGAGATGATCCAGATCTCCGACCGCGAGATGTCTGCAATGACGCGCAGGCTCGCCAGGGAGGAGGGGATATTCGCAGGAGGGTCGTCAGGCGCCGCGGTCGCCGGCGCGCTGAAGTTCGCAGCGGAGAACAGAGGACTGAAGTCGATCGTCGTCATCCTTCCGGACGGCGGGAGGGGATACGTCAGCAAGCTCTTCAACGACGAGTGGCTGAAGTCCCAGGGCCTCGATTGACCGCTCACCCTTAAAGCCCTCCTCCCTGCCGCGATTCGTATGCGCTTCGCGACCAAGGCAGTCCATTCGGGAAACGAGCCGGACCGGGAGACCGGTGCCGTGGCCCCGCCGATCTTCACCGCTTCCACCTTCGCACAGGACGGCGTCGGCAAGCCGAGGGGGTATGAGTACTCCCGCAGCGGCAACCCGACCAGGGAGAGGCTCGAGAGGGCCGTGGCCGAGCTCGAGCACGGTAAGCACGGGCTCGCCTTCTCGTCAGGGCTCGGCGCGACCGCGACCGTCGGCTCCCTGCTCAAGAAGGGGGACCACGTCCTCATCTGTAACGACGTCTACGGGGGCACCTTCAGGATCTTCAACAGCGTCTTCGCCAACTACGGGATCAGCTTCAGCAAGGTAGACGCACGCGACCCTGACTCGCTCGCCAGGGCGGTTCGTCCCAGCACGCGGATGGTCTGGATGGAATCCCCGACCAACCCGCTCATGGTCGTCCTCGACATCCGGGCGGTCGCGAAGATCGCGCGGGAGAAGGGGCTGATACTGACGGTCGACAACACCTTCGCGTCCCCGTACCTGCAGAACCCACTCAAGCTCGGTGCGACCATCGTCCTGCACAGTACGACCAAGTACATCTCCGGGCACAGCGACATGGTCGGCGGCGCGCTGGCCGTCTCCGACGAGGACCTCTACGGGAGGCTGAAGTTCCTCCAGAACGCCATAGGTGCGGTCCCCAGCCCCTTCGACTGCTATCTTGCCCTGAGGGGAATGAGGACGCTTCATCTCCGGATGGAACAGCATTCGAGGAACGCCCAGGCGATAGCCGAATTGCTCGAGGGCAGTGGGCGTGCGACGAGCGTCTTCTACCCGTTCCTGGAGTCGTCCCCCACCTACCGCCTCGCCAAGAGGCAGATGTCTCTCGGTGGAGGAATGCTGTCCTTCAGGATCAAGGGAGGCTACAGGGCTGCGAGCCGGTTCCTCGAGTCGCTCCGAGTCTTCGTCCTGGCGGAGAGCCTGGGGGGGGTCGAGTCACTCGCCGAGCTTCCCGCGAGGATGACCCACTTCTCGATCCCGAAAGTGGAAAGGGGACGGCTGGGAATCACAGACGACCTCATCCGACTCTCGGTCGGGATCGAGGACCCTCTGGACCTGGCCGACGACGTCAGGCGTGCCCTCGACCGCGCCGCATCAGCCTGAGCATCTCAATCTAGCGTTGGGCCAGGGTGATCGGGCAAATATGGGACGTCGACGGTGCCCCGTCGATCGCGCCAGCGTTCAATGCGGTCGGATAGCGTTCCTCAGTGCCCCTTCAGGGCGGCCTTCTTCTTCTCTTCGTACTCCTTGAGCTTCTTCCGCTTGACCTCGGCCCTCTTAGCGTCGTACTGACCGATAGGGGCGTCGGCCTCTACGTAGCCGTGGGCTATCGTTATGACGTTCTTGACAAGATTCCGGGTCTTCTCGTCGCTCTTGGAGACGACGACCTGAAGGTTCCTCCTGTCGAGGATCTTGAAGTCCGGGACCTTCTCGAGCTTCTTCAGCTCGTCCACGGCGTTTTCCATGGCATACTCGTTCCCGAACAGGCCGCGAACCTCCCAATCTCCAGGCATGCGACAGCGCGACTCCTGAGGGGATAAAAACCTTAGAGCAGGGCCCGACCGAGACTAATCTGTATATACCTCCCAGGGCTCGGAAAACTTGTGCAGGGACACAACGACTTTGCCTCTGTCTTAGGCTGGATTGACTCTCCGAAGGGTAGGGCGGAGGTCTATGATCTGAAGGAGCTTGGCGCAGAGGGCGCCGACCTCGGGACGCTACCGTACTCAATCCGAGTCTTGGTCGAGAACGCGCTGCGCCACTCGGGAAGGGTCGATGGTGCCAACGAGGCAGTCCACCGGCTTCTCGAGTGGCCGAAGAGCGTCAACTCCGGTCTGCCGTTCATGCCGTACCGCGTCCTGCTACAGGACTACACGGGCGTCCCGCTCATCGTGGACCTGGCGGCGATGAGAGACGCAATGAAGAGGAACGGCGGCGACCCCAAGAGGGTCAACTCCGTCGTCCCCATGGACCTGATCATAGACCACTCGGTCCAGGTCGATGGCTGGGGGGACGAGGTCGCGTTCAGCTATAACGTGAGCAGAGAGTACGAACGGAACTCGGAGCGGTACTCGCTCCTGAAGTGGGCGCAGGGCTCCTTCGAGAACCTCCGGGTCTTCCCCCCTGGGAAGGGGATCTGCCACCAGGTCAACCTGGAGTTCCTCTCGACCGTGGTCGCGCTCCAGGAGCGCGGAGGGAGGCTCACAGCCCTTCCTGACACCGTCGTCGGGACCGACTCCCACACAACTATGGTGAACGGACTGGGTGTGCTCGGCTGGGGGGTGGGTGGCATCGAGGCAGAAGCTGTAATGCTCGGCGAGCCATACCACATGCCTATCCCACGGGCGGTCGGGGTGAAGCTAATCGGACAGCTGCGGGAAGGAGCTACGACTACGGACATCGTGTTGACCGTGACCGAACTCCTGAGGGCGCGGAATGTCGTGGACGCCTTCGTGGAGTACTTCGGTGAGGGCTACCAGCACCTCTCCGTACCAGACAGGGCGACTCTCGGGAACATGTCCCCTGAGTACGGCGCCACCGTCGGCTACTCGCCGGTGGACTCTACGACGCTCCGCTACCTGCTGGACACGGGGCGGGACCCGGCCTATGTGAAGTTCGTCGAGGAGTACTGCAGGCGCCAGGGGCTCTTCGCGCAACCCGCAGAGAATGAACCGAGATACTCGGAGGTGCTCGTCGTCGACCTCTCCCAGATCGAGCCGTGCGTCGCCGGTCCGAGAAACCCGGAGGAGAGGCGACTCCTCAGTTCGATGCCTGCCTACTCGAGGGCGTATGTGGCGGAGCGCAGGCGGGCGCTGGCGTCGCCCTCTTCCGTCACCTCGGCCTCCGCTTCCGGTGGGCAGACTCTGGTGAGCCCGACGACCAAGGCCCGCGGCCCGGACGAAGTCGATGACGGCTCGGTGATCATCGCGGCCATCACAAGTTGCACCAACACCTCGAATCCGACGGTCATGATCGGCGCCGGACTGATCGCCAAGAAGGCGGTCCTGCGAGGCCTCTCCCCGAAGTCCTTCGTAAAGTGCAGTCTCGCTCCTGGCTCCACCGTGGTGAAGGACTATCTCGAGGGTTCCGGACTCCTGACATACCTTGACCAGCTCGGGTTCAACCTCGTCGGCTACGGGTGCATGACGTGCATAGGGAACAGCGGCCCGCTCGATCCTGATGTGGAGAGCGCGATCAAGCAGCGGGACCTTTACACGGTCGCCGTCCTGAGCGGGAATCGGAACTTCGACGGCAGGATCCACCCCCTCGCCAAGGGATCATTCCTGATGTCGCCGATGCTGGTGGTCGGTTACGCCCTGGCGGGGCGGATAGATTTCGACTTCAGCGAGCCCCTGGGCCTGGACCCTGAGGGCAAGCCGGTCTTCCTGAAGGACCTCTGGCCGACCCTACGGGAGATTAAGGAGATCGCGGCAAACTCCCTGAACAGCGAGCTGTACAGGAAGAGGTACGCCGACGCACTGACCGGCGACCCCACCTGGGTGGGACTTCCCGGCGGCTCGGGAGACACTTTCGAATGGGACGACTCCTCTACCTACGTCAGGGAGCCGCCTTGGTTCCAGGAAGGGGCAGACCTCGAGAAGAAGGACATCCTCGGAGCGAGGGTCCTAGCCGTATTCGAGGACAAGATTACCACTGATCATATCTCTCCGGCCGGATCGATCGCCTTCGACAGCCCGGCGGCCCAGTACCTGATCAAGCACGGTGTCGACATGGTCCACTTCAGCAGCTACGGCAGCCGAAGGGGGAACCACGAAGTGATGGTCCGCGGTGGCTTTGCCAACACGAGGCTCCGGAACCTGCTCGCGGATGGAAAGGAGGGCGGGTTCACCAAGTTCCTGCCGACAGGCGAAGTCGTGCCGATTTACGAAGCGTCCGTGAAGTACGCAGGAGCTGTTCCGCTGATAATCCTCGCCGGGAAGCAGTACGGGTCGGGTAGCTCGAGGGACTGGGCCGCCAAGGCTCCCAAGCTCCTCGGAGTGAAGGCGGTGATCGCCGAGAGCTTCGAGAGGATTCACAGGAGCAACCTCGTGGCCATGGCTGTCCTTCCGCTCGAGTTCTCACCCGGGGAGGGCCGCCTGAAGCTCGGCCTCAAGGGGGACGAGGTGTTCTCGATAACGGGTCTGGCGGCTCTAGCGCCCGGCTCGACGCTCGAGGTGACTGCGACCTCCGCCCGGGGCGAGACGCGGTTCAAGGTCAGGGCCAGGATTGACAACGAGGCAGAGATGGGATACTACGCGAGCGGAGGGGTGCTGCCCTTCGTCCTCAGGCGGGTCCTGTCCTCCGCAGCCTGACCCTATGATACCCGGGGACTCGACGTCAGCGTCGATGCCGTAAAATAGCGGGCTGGAGATACCCATGGAGTGACTCTTAGCCAACAGGGCCTCGGTCTAAGCAAGGAAAAACTGCTGAAGATGTACACCTCGATGATGAGGATAAGGAAGTTCGAGGAGAAGATTATCAGCTTCTACACGCTCGGGAAACTCGCATCGTTCCCCCATGCGTACATCGGTGAGGAGGCGGTGGGGGTCGGCGTAACCGCCAACCTCCGGGACGACGACTGGATTACCAGCACCCACAGGGCCGAGGGGCACGTTCTCGCCAAGGGGTCGGACACCAACCGAGTCATGGCCGAGCTCTTCGGGAAGGCCACGGGTATCTCGTCGGGGAAGGGTGGCTCGATGCACTTCGGAGACAAGTCCAAGGGGTTGCTCGGCGCGACCGGCATCGTGAGCTCTGGCATCCCCATAGCCACCGGAGCTGGACTCTCCTCCCAGGTGAGACACACCGACCAGGTGGCCGTGTCTTTCTTCGGCGACGGCGCCGTTCCCAGCGGCGCGTTCCACGAGAGCATAAACCTCGCCGCGACATGGAACCTCCCGGTGATTTTCGTCTGCGAGAACAACCTGTACTCAACGTGGACGCCATTCTCGAGCGTCTCCAAGAACACTGAAGTCGCAAGCAGGGCCGCAGGCTACTCGATCCCCGGCGTGGCGGTCGACGGGATGGATGTCCTGGCGATGTACAACGCGGCCAACGAGGCGGTCACCAGGGCCAGGAACGGCGGGGGACCGACCCTGATCGAGGCCAAAACCTACCGCTTCGGGGGCCACTACATAGGCGACCCCGACATCAGGACGAAGGAGGAGAAGGCCGAATGGCTCAAGCGCGACCCGATCAAGATGCTCGCCGACCACATAGTCGGGGCAGGCGTCGCGACCCAGGACGAGCTGAAGGCGATCGACCAAAAGCTCGAGGCCGAGATAAGCAGCGCCGTCGAGTTCGCGGAGAAGAGCCCCTTTCCCGCGGAGAGCGACGCGCTCAAGGACATTTACTATGAGAATCCCAACGCGGACTGGACAGAGCCTGCCAAGAGCGAGCTCGGAAGCCGCGTGATAAGCATGCGCGAGGCGATAAACGAGGCGATGCGGGAGGAGCTGACCCGCGACCCCACCACCATCATCTACGGGCAGGGCTACATGGGCAAGCGTGGCGGTCCGTTCCAGGTCGGGAAGGGGCTGCAGGACCTCTATGGGAAAGAGCGGGTGAGGGATGCGCCGATCTCCGAGCTCACCCTCGTGGGCGTGGGGCTGGGCGCGGCCATGACGGGTCTCAGGCCGATCGTGGAGATACAGTTCGTCGACTTCACCACCCTGGCTAGCGACCAGATCGTCAATCACGCTGCCAAGGCGCACTACATGTTCGGAGGCCAGTATAAGGTCCCGCTGACGATCAGGACCGCGACCGGCGCCGAGGGGTCCTCGGCGGCGCACCACTCACAGTCCCTTGAGGCGTGGTACATGCACATCCCTGGGCTGAAGGTCGTCATCCCATCGACCCCCTACGACGCGAAGGGTCTGCTCAAGGCGACCATAAGGAACGACAATCCCACGCTCTTCCTCGAGACCAAGAGCCTCTACCCGCTGAAGGGACCGGTGCCAGAGAAGGACTACACCATCCCTCTGGGCAAGGCCGATATCAAGCACGAGGGCCGGGACGTCACGATAGTCACCTGGGGGAAGATGGTCCACGAGTCTCTCAAGGTGGCACAGAGGCTGGAGGCAGAAGGGATAGGGGTCGAGGTCGTCGACGTCAGGACGCTATCGCCGTTGGACAAGCGGACGATCATCGAGTCGGTCAAGAAGACCGGGAGAGTGGTCGTGGCCCACGAGGAGAACAAGACCGCCGGAGCCGGCGCCGAGATCTCGGCGATCATCTCCGAGGAGGCGTTCTCCTACCTCAAAGGCCCGATCATGAGGGTCGCGACGCCGGACGCGATATTCCCCTACAGCCCGCCGCTCGAGAAGTTCATCTTCCCCAACGACACGAAGATAGAGGCGGCCGTGAGGGCCGTCCTGGCTTCGGGGAAGTAGGTGTAGCGAGAATGACAGAAGTCCAAGTTCTGCTGCCGAAGGCCGACCCGAGTATGACGGAAGGCAAGGTCATGGAGTGGTCGAAGAAGGAAGGGGAGAGGGTGGAGGTGGGCGACGCGCTCGTGATGATCGAGACCGAGAAGGTGGAGTACCCGGTCGAAGCGGCCGTGGCGGGAGTCCTGAAGAAGGTGCTCGCCCAGCCCGGAGAGACCGTCGCCGTCGCCCAAGTGATAGCGGTAATCGAGACCGAGGGCTGAAGGCCCTCCGGTCTATCCGCCAGCCCCCATCTTCCGTAGTGCTGCCTCAGCCACCTGCGGGTTCAGGACGTTCACCGGATACTTGGGCTTCCGGCCGTGGAATATGTCCAGGATGGACTGTGCGATCAGGACAGATGTGTGCCTGCCCGTCTCGAGGGTGATGGCCGCGTCGTGGGGCGTGAACAGCACGTTCTCGAGCTGTAGGAGCGGATCCTGTGGCTCCGGAGGCTGCTTCAACAGGACGTCCAGCGCCGCGCCGGCGATCTTCCTCTCTGAGAGCGCCCTGTAGAGCGCCCCCTGATCTACCACCCTCCCCCTTGCCACGTTTATCAGGTAGCTGCTCGGTTTCATCAGTGAAAGCTCCCTCTCACCAATCATCCCCTCGGTCTCGCCGTTGAGCGGCACGCAGAGAACCACATAGTCCGACTGGCGCAGGAGGTCGTCGAGAGGCACAACGGTCGCCTGGGCGGCCTTCACGCGCTCGGGCCTCAGGTGCGAGTTCTCGTGCGTCAGCACCTTCATCTCAAAGCCCTTCCTCGCGACGTCCGCCACCGCCGCCCCTATCCCCCCGAGCCCGACTATCCCTATGGACTTCCCGAATATCTCGTGGTGTCCGACCTTCGCGAAGTCCTTCCACTTCCCGGTCCTCACGGACCTGTCTGCCACCGCGATGTCCCGGGTGATCCCGAGGATGAACATGAACACGTGCTCGGCGACGGTCTTGGAGAGGGTGTCGAGGACGTTCGTGACCACCACACCCTTCTCGCTTGCGGTTGCGATGTCGATGTTGTCGACCCCTATCCCGCCCCGGGATATCAGTTCGAGGCTGTCAGCGGCGAGCAGCACCCTCCTCGTGAGGCGGGGCGCCCCCAGGAGTATGGCGTTGAAGCCCTTGATGCGCCCCACAAGCTCGTCCTCGGTCAGGAGGTGGGTCGCCACCTCAACCTCCATCTCCGTCCTCAGAAGGTCAAGGCCGTCCGAGTGCGGAGGCGGGATGTCCCCCATCGCTACTAGGATTCTCTTCATGATCAGCTGCCCTCACCAGTCTAGTGGGGGGCGGAGGCCGGGGAAGGAGCGGTCTGCGGGACGGCGACGTGGTACTTCACCGCCACGGCGACGACGCGGTCCCACGTCTTGTCCTCGACGTTTATGCCGTCTGCCATCCTCTTCCTGGTCTCTCTCATCTCGGGGTCTCCCGGGATGAGGACCTCCTTCACGCCGTCAGCGGGCGGGGAAGCACGTATGGTCTTGATCATCTTGTCCACGTTCGACTTGAACTCGTCGACATCGCTGAAGAACTCAATGTTGATCGCTTGGGCGAAGACGCCGTTCGAGCCCGCGAAGACGTCGAGGATGCCCGCGCCGGAGAGCGCGGCCCCGACAGATTCCATGAGGAGGTTGAGGGCGTACCCCTTCGACTCGCCGAAGGTGAGAAGCGCTCCCCCGTTGTAGAGGTCTGCGGGGTTGTCGGTGGGCTTCCCCTCTGAATTGAGGACCCAGCCGAACGGGATCTTCTCCCCGCGGGCGTTCTTGACCCTGATCTTGCCCTCCGCCGACATCGAGGTCGCGAAGTCGGCAACGATGGGAGGCTCGGTCTTGGCGGGGATCGCGAAGCTCATCGGGCTGGTGGAGAGTATCCTCGCCTTCCCGCCCCACGGCGCCACGATGGGCCCGAACGCCTTGACCATCAGCAGCCCGATCATCCCGTTCTCTGCCGCCAGGATCGGGTACTCGGCTATGCGGCCCGCGTGGTTGCAGTTGAAGACCGAGACCGTCCCGATTCCGTACTCCCTAGCCTTCTTCATGGCGAGCTCCATCGCCATCTTCGCCGCGACCTGGCCATAGCCCAGCCCTGCGTCGACCGTCGCCATCGCTCCCCTGTCCCTCACAATCTTGGGGGCGACGTTGGGGTGCATCCGGCCCTCCTCGACCATCTGGACGTAGTCGGGTATCCTGATGATCCCGTGCGAGTCAACTCCGGCCAGGTTCGCCTTGACCAGATATTCGGCTACGAGATCCGCCTCTTCGGGTTTGCTTCCGGAGGCGATGAAGATGTCCTTGACAAAGTCCTTGAGATTTCGATGCGAAATCAGGGGCACAAGCCCGAGATTTGTGAGGTTAGTATATAGTAATTTTGAGGACTCGATCCCTCCGTCTCGGCGGGACGCGACCGCGCCCGGGATCCCACACGCACGACCCCGGCCCGCGAATCTTCCCTAGGTAAGACCCACTGGGGGCGAATTCCGCAGCCATATTTTTAAGCGGAGGCGGGTCTCCGCGGACGATTGTCCCTAATCATCAAGGACGTACAGGTTGAGACAGTACAGTCCACCACGGAGTGGACCTTCGTAAGGGTCTATGCGGGCAAGGACTACGGGACAGGAGAGGCTACGGCCGCACCGGGCCTGAAGGCCTCTGAACCGACGCTCAGGAAGCTTCTGGTGGGCGAGGACGCGATGAAGCTCAACAGGATCGAGGAGAAGCTGAGACACGCCTCCCTCTTCGCGGGCTCTTCGTTCTATCCGCTGATATCGGCGACCAACATCGCCCTCTACGACCTCATCGGCAAGAAGGTCAACCTCCCGGTCTGGCGCCTCTTGGGCGGAGACAGGGACGAGATCCGGGTCTACGTCGACCTGCACGCAGGAGAGGAGTTCGGCGCAACGAACGCGCTCCTGACACCCGTCAAGCTCGACTCTACGGGGAAGAGGGCCATGGTGGGAGAGTCCGCCCTCTCCGACCATCCGGTCATGGGGAGGCTCGCCAGGGAGGAGTTTGGCGACCTTTTCACGCCCGAGGCGTACTCTCGCGCCGCCAAGCGGGCCGTGAAGGAGGGGTATCAGATGATTAAATTCGACCTTGACATCCCGACCCCGTACACCGACGCCTTCAACAAGAGGAGCGGCCAGGTGACCCTGAAAGAGGCAGACTACATGGCCGAGATAGTCGCGGCGGTCCGGGGCACCATAGGCGACGACGTCGAGTTGATGGTCGACCTTCACTGGCGCTACGACCTGAACTCCTCGCTGAGGATCTGCAAGGGCCTCGAGCCCTTCAGACTGCATTGGGTGGAAGACCTCACCCCTGCGACAAGGTCCGTAGGGAACATCGACGAGCTCGGCATGCTAACCTCGCTCTGTCCGATTCCGATTGCCACGGGGGAGAATCTCTACACCGTCTCCGAGTTCAAGGACCTACTCAACACTGGAGTCAGGGTCTGGACTCCTGACATCTGCAAGACGGGCGGGATCACGGAAGCGAGGAGGATCATGGAGCTCGCGTCGATGTACGACATCGAGGTCTCGCCCCACAACGTCACGACGCCTATAGGCACCGTGGCCTCGGCCCACGCGGCGTCCATATCGAACACTTTCGGCGCCTTGGAGTTCCACTCGCACGGGTTCGGGTTCTGGTATGAGATGATACGGTCCAAGAAGTCGCCGATCGACCGCGGTTTCGTCAGGCTCACGGAGGAGCCTGGCCTCGGAGTCGAGCTGGACGAGAGGGTCATGGCCAAGTACTGGCCCGACTTTGAACTATAGCGCCCGGAAACGCTTATTTCGTGTAGGCCGCGAAGGCCCTCCCTACTTGAAGAACCTCGTAAAGGCGAAGATCAAGAAGGGCGAAGTATCCATAGGAACGACGATTTCAATAGGTCACCCCGACATCGCCGAGACGCTCGGCCAGCTCGGTTACGACTGGATGCTCATCGACACAGAGCACGCGCCCCTGGAGGTCGGGACCGTCCAGATGCTCATGCAGGCCATGAGGTTCTCAAGCACGGTCCCGATAGTCCGCGTCGCCTGGAACGACATGGTGTTGATCAAGAGGGCACTTGACATCGGCGCCTACGGAATCATCGTCCCCTGGGTGAACACCAAGGAAGAGGCTGAGCGTGCGGTCCAGGCCATCAAGTATCCGCCTGTAGGCCTCAGGGGATTCGGGCCGAGGAGGGCCTCCCTTGTGGACCCCGACTACATGAAGACCGCTCAGGACGAGATCATCCTGGGGGTCCAGATCGAGACCAAGAAGGCCATCGACAACCTCGACGAGATCCTCTCGGTAAAGGGGATTGACGCCGCGGTGGTCGGGCCTGCCGACCTCTCGTTGTCGCTCGGAATGCTGATGCAGTACGACAACCCTAGGTTCAACGCGGCCCTCGACAAGGTCGCAGCCGCCGCGAAGAGGCACCACGTGGCCGCCGGATTCCTTGCGGTCGACGACGTCGAGAGGCGTGTGAAGCAGGGGTTCAACTGGCTTAACGTGCAGGCGGACCTCGTCTTCCTGAAGAACGGCGGTCAGACCGCGCTCGACGAGGCAAGGAAGGCGGCGAAGCGCGCAAAGGCATAGACGAGAAGCTCTTCAGCAGGTCCGGTACACGGCCCTCGCCATCCTTCTTCGGACTCGCGGTCATGATAGGCGGAGGCCAGAAGCACGGGGTCAAGTTGCGAGAACTGTAACGTTCCGTCAACTTTCTTGATGATTCAGCCGATTAATTAATGCCTTTGTGCTAATTACCATCGAATGACTAAATCCTTAAATATTATTCATATGTTATAACGCTCCTTGGCTGATTCCAAGAAGTCAACCTCGAAGGCAAAGACAACTAAGGGCGAAAGTAACAGCGGTGTACTGAATTCAAAAATCTCCAGACGAGCGGCTGTCGGCACCGGCGCAGCGGTAGGCGCGGCCGTAGCTGGCTTGGTCATCGGCGGCGCCGGTGGCTATCTGGCTCATGGCTCCGGCGGAACGAACACGGTCACTTCCACGAGCACGACGACCGTTGGCAGTGGAGGCTCGACAGTCACAGACACCGTCACCAATACGGTGACATCGACCGTTGCCAGCGGCAGCGGCCCCTATACGGGGAGCATCGTCGTCCAGACACTCGCCGGAGGCGGAGACGCCTGGGCGAAGTACGTGGCTGATCAGTACAACAGCACCCACCCCGGCGCCAACGTCACCACTAACCCGATTGCCCAGTGCAACATGAACGCTTACTCCATCACGGCGGTCCAGTCTGGCCCTCCCCCGGACATCGTCTATAACTCGACCCTCCCTGCGTTCAACGCCCAGATCGTTACGCCTGGGTACGCACTCCCGCTCGACAACTATGTGTCGACCTACGGCTGGGCGAACGAGACGCTAGGCACCTTCGCGGCGTATGGATACGTGAACAACCACTGGTACTGGTTCACCGAGGGGTCGATTTACTATGGCAACCTCTACTACAACAAGGACCTATTCACCAAGATGAACATCCCGGAGCCCACGGACATGGCAAGCCTCCTCTCTGCGGGGAAGACTCTCACCGCGGCAGGAATCTACCCAGTGGCCCACGGCTACCAGACCCAGCCTGAATGGTTCATGAACACCTTCTCTGACTGGCTGATGAACCACATCCCCATCGCAGAGTACACCCAGTTCTCGACCAACTATGGGTCCGGTCTCTACTCGTCAAGCTTCGCGAGCAGGCCTCTGAAGTTCACCGACCAGCCCGTGATGGACATCTGGAACTACCTCCAGACGGTGGGCCAGCAGCTCCTCGCTCCAGGGACCACGGCGATGACCGATGGCACGGCGGCGGGTCTGTTCGCCACAGAGAAAGCAGGCATGTATTGGGTCGGGTCCTGGGGCGCGGGCACCCTGGAGGGAATCGTGAACAAGGCGTTCACGTACGACTTCCAGCCGCTACCGCTCTTCACACCAGGCTTCGCCAATACTGCGACCACTCCACCCAACCCGCTCTACGTAGTCGGCTTCCCGCTCCCCTACTTCGTACTCCACAACACCAAGAGCCCGGCTCTGGCGGCAGACTACCTCAACTCGATGCTCAGCCCGCTCGCTCAGATTGCGAACTTCAACGGGGTCCCGAACGGTTCCGGCAGCTTCGTGGCCTGCACAGGAGGCGACTATCCGATCATACCCCTCGGATCTTCTATTACGAGCGACCCGTACCTGCAGAAGTCCCTCGATCTCAACGGGAGCCTGACGGGCGTCCCCTCCCTCGCAGCCGCTGTCGACACCGCGCTCCACAACCCAATCGAATCCGCGATAGGTAGTGTGCTCTCCGGCTCGCTGACGCCAGCTGCAGCAGCGGCGCAGGTGGAGCAGCTCGCCGTCACGCTCAACCAGAGCGGGGCGACGACCACCTCCACTTCAGCCTAGAGCTAGGAAGCTAGCTTGTGGACAAAGGTCAATCCCTCCGGGTCCCGGAGACGGGGGACCCGCTCGGATTGACCGCATCCTTCTTTCTGAAAAGAGCCGAGATTGAGCAGGGGAAAGCATTGAGTTGACAGAAACGAGACCCTCCAGGCTGTCAAGCGTCAGAAGATGGTTCTCGGAGCCGTTCAAGTTCAAGCCCACGATGCTCTTCCTCATCCCGCCGATCTTCTTCGCCTTCGTGTTCATCCTCTACCCCCTCTCGGAGGTGATCTACCTGAGCTTCACCAGCTACAGCGGGTTCATCGCTCCCGTCTGGATAGGGCTCTCCAACTACAAAGTGCTCCTCAGCGATCCGATCTTGAGCATCTCCCTCGTCAACAACATCATCTGGGTTCTGGTATTCCTCGTAGTGTGCAACTTCCTCGGGCTGATGCTGGCTGGGTCGATAGACATCATGGGGAATAAGCTCAGCTCCTTCTTCAGGATCGTCCTCTACGTCTCGGTCCTGCTGCCGACGGTCGCGGTCAGCTACCTCTTCCTCGCCCTGTACAGCCCCGAAATAGGCCTCATCGACGCCCTGTTCAGGGACCTCGGCCTGAATGCCCTCGCCACGACTGACTTCCTCGGCAACCCCAGCCTGACCCTGTACGCTGTGCTTGGGTCCAGCATCTGGCAGTACGCCGCGTTCCCGATGCTCATCTTCATCGCGGCGTTCGCGAGCATAAATCCCTCGCTGTACGAGGCTGCCATCGTCGACGGCGCCAACCAATGGCAGATCTTCTGGAGGATCAAGATCCCGATCATCCGGCCGGTCATAGTCACGATGCTCGCCCTGACCTACATCTGGAACTCCCAGCCCTTCAGCCAGATATACACCATGACGAAGGGAGGTCCCGGGAACTCCTCCCAGGTGCTGGTCAGCTACCTCTTTGAGGCGGCATACTCGGAACTCAGGATCGGCTACGGGTCAGCCATTGCGATCGTCATCTTCCTGATTATCTTCCCTGTGGCTGTGATCTTCTTCAGGACCTTCGAGAAGTGAGAGCATGAGCCAGAAACAAGCCGGCCGCAAGCCGATCAACGTCGGCAGGATTCCATCATATCTCTTCGTCGGTGTCTGGGCGGCAACCGAGATCTACGTCCTCCTCTGGGCGGTCATGGGGTCGTTCAGGTCGACGGCCCAGCTGGATCAGAACCCGTTCGGAATCCCCACGTCGATCAACTTCAACGCCTACTACGACGACCTCACCGGAGGCGGTGAGCTCCACGTCCCGCTGGGCTCCTTCCTGGTCCACTCCGGAATCGTCGTCTTCGGAGCGCTAGCAGTCATCCTCCTAGTGTCCATCCCCGCGGGCTACGCGATCTCCAAGAGGAGCCGGCTGAACACTCTCATCTTCTATCTGATGCTTGCGATGATCGCGATTCCTCCGGCCGCGCTCCTGATACCAGAGGTCTTCCTGGTGAGGGACCTTGGGCTCCTCAACAACTTCGTCGGGCTGATCCTTCCATACATCGCGTTCAACATACCGTTCTCCATAGTGCTCGCGCGCGCCTTCTTCAGGTCGTTTCCGAAGGACCTCGAGGAGGCGGGTCGCATAGACGGACTTGGCGAACTCGGGGTCTTCAGGAGGATAGTCCTACCGATGTCCTCTATCGTCGTAGTCGTTCTGCTCATAGTCAACTTCCCAGCGCTCTGGAACGAGCTGCTGTACACGCTGATAATTCTGTCCACAAACTCCGTGAAGACGGCCCAGCCCGGGCTGCTGCTCTATCAGGGGTCGTACTACGTGTCGTGGAGCAACGTATTCGCGGGAATCATACTCGTGTCCCTCCCGATGCTGATCTTCTACATCATATTTCAGAGATACATACTGAAGGCCCAGTTCATAGGCGCCATCAAGGGGTAGATTCCCGTCCGTTCTGTGTCGCCACAGACCGGCAAGGAGACGGGAGAGTGGGATTGGTCTGGCTCCTCGGCCGAAGGGATCCACGGCCGCGTTATCTCCGGCCCTGCCTCTCCCCGTGAATTCCCTTAGTGCTCTGCCGTGAAGGCAACCATATCTCTGTCGTGTAGACAGACTCGCTTGGTTCTCCCGGGCTTGACCTGGTGGGGTGCAGTTCGGGCCACCGCTGGCCAGGATTGGTACGCTAGACTCCGGACCGCCATCGGCGGCGCTGCCTCAAGCCCGCAACCTATGAGACGGCGGTGCCGTTGTAGATTACATACTGGCCGTTGGTGAGGAAGACGACGCCGCCGACTGCCGTGCCCGCTCCTGCGGGCTGCCCTTCTGACGACGAGCCGCAGGTCACCTTCCCTGTCGACTGGTTAGGCCCGAGCTGATCTGCGAAGGAGAAAGTCCCCGGATACGTGGTTCCTCCATAGGTCAGGTTGCATGTGCCCGCGGCGGTCGCCGTCGAGTTCCCGCCGTTCAGGACGTAGATGAAACACCCCTCACCCCCCGGAGAGCCGTAGGTCAGACCGAATCCGCAAGAAACGCCCCCGGCGACGAAGCCTGGCGCAGGACCGGCTACGCTCTGCACGACTGAAGTAGTGCTCGATGTGCTCTGAATGATGGTCTTGGTTATGGGTCCGTTAAAGAAAAAGTAATATCCCGATACAGGCACTACGACAATTACAATAACTATCAATAATGCGAAGCCGTTGGTTATTCCAACTCTGCTCTCGACACGCAAACTTGCTGGCAGAAGAGCTCACGGGTTATATAAATTGATTGCAGAAGGTTTCGTCCGAGCGCTATGAAAGACCGACACTAATGGTCGGCTCGAGCTGCCGTGGTCTCTTCTGCGATCAACCCGCGAATTGGTCGTTCTTCACGCTCCCATAACTCCGGGGCCAAGAGCGGATTCGGTCTGTGAGGGAACGCCGCGATCGGGACAAATCGTTCTGTAAATCCTTAAAATCCGTGCCGGGCTCACTGCCCAGATGAACCGTCACAAGGTCGCGATAACGTCGCCCTCTTTCCCCCCGGAGATTGAGCGGGAGATTCTGAAGGACGTCGCAGAGGTCGTGATAACCGATAAGGACATTACAACCGAGGACGGTCTACTAGCCTTCGCGGGCGACGCGAGCGCGCTCATGCTAGGGTCGCTTGAGCCTGTCACAAAGCGGGTGATAGACAAGATGCCGAACCTCAAGGTCCTCGCTCGGTACGGGATCGGATTGGACAACGTGGACATCGCCGCGGCAACCCAGAGGAGTGTGGTGGTGACCAACGACCCGGACTACGCGCTCGAGGAGGTGGCCGACCACGCCTTCACGCTCTCCCTATCCCTCACAAGAAGGATCGTGAAGATAGACCGGATGATGAGGCAGGGCAAGTCCGGACACGAGATCAAGAAAGCCGTCGAGCCGATACACGCCAACTCCTCGCTCACCTTCGGCCTCTTGGGCCTCGGGAACATCGCCAGGCGCGTCGCGACGAGAGCGAAGGCGCTCGGGTTCCGCGTGGTCTCCTTCGACCCGTGGGTGCCACGAGCCGAGTTCGGTCTGATCGGCGTCGAGAGGATGGGGACGGTCGAGGACCTCCTCAAGGAGTCGGACGTTATCTCTGTGCACGTGCCCCTCGGTCCCAAGACACGGCACATGCTGAGCCTCAGGGAGTTCGGGCTCATGAAGAAGAGCGCGTTCATCGTCAACACGAGCAGGGGGCCCGTGATAGACCAGGCTGCGCTCTACGACGCCCTCAAGGCAGGGACGATAGCGGGGGCCGGCCTCGACGTCTTCGAGTTCGAGCCGCTGCCTGCGAACGACCCCCTTCGGGAACTGGACAATGTAGTCATCACGCCTCATCTGGCATGGTACAGCGAAGAGTCTCACAAGCGGGTGCGGGTCGATATCTCGCACGCAGTCCACGACGTCCTCACGGGGAAGCGGCCTGAGTTCGTCGCGAATCCCGAGGTCTACGCCGCCAAACAAGGGGCGTAGCTTCTAACGGAGGGTTGGTGGTCCTGACAGCGAGGAGAAGGGACCTTCGGTTCGGATTCCAGGGGATCTCGTATCCTGACGTGGACGCGACCCTCGCCTGGGCCCGACAGGCTGACGAGGCCGGGTTCGACTTCGTCGCCCTCCCAGACCACCTGTTCCACCCGAAGTCTGACGTCTTCCTCTCGAAGGGCGCGTGGGATGTAGACGCTGTCCTCGGCGCAACAGCGGTGACGACTAGACGGATCAGGATGATGCCCGCCGTCACGGACACGGTGAGGAGGCACCCCGCGACCACGGCGCACTTCATCTCCACGCTCGACAGGCTCAGCCATGGCAGGGCGATGCTGGGGATCGGGGCTGGCGAGCTCTTCAACTTCCAACCACTCGGCGACGTCGTGTGGGAGCGCCCCGTCAAGCGGCTGAGGGAGGCCCTTAAGGTCATCAGGGCTCTCTGGTCCGCCACCAGGGAGCAGCCCGCGAACTTCGAGGGCGAGTTCTTCAGCCTGAAGAACGCCTGGCTCGGCCTCCTGCCCGTCCAGACTCCCCATCCTCCGATTTACATCGGGGGTTACGGCCCCAAGATGAAGGCGCTTGTGGCGGAGGAGGGCGACGGCTGGCTCCCGTGGCTCGAGACCCCGGAGACATACAGGAGAGCCTCCGACCACATCTCGTCAGAGCCACTGAAGCATGGAAGGGACCCGGAGGAGATCGACCGGGCCGTCGAGGTCTTCACTGCCATAACAAAGGACGAGACGGAGATCTCGCGCATCGCAGAGAGGGCCTCGATAGGCATGTCACTGAGGCAGGACCTCCTAAGGCGGATGGGCTACCAGGCTCTCGCTGACGAATCGGTCGACGTCCTCAAGGCAGAGTTCCGTGACGAGGACTGGCGCAGGATTAACTCCGTCGCAGGTCGCATTCCCAAGGAAGCGATCAGGAGCGTCATCGTCAGCGGCACTCCGGACCAGGCGATAGGCCGGCTCGAGGAGTATAGGAAGGCGGGTGTGAAGAGCGTCGTCCTGATCTCGCCCACCGACCTGATCTACCAGAACATAGCGGCGTACCGGGACGAGATCATTCCCTACTTCACGGGCCAGGACCGCTGATAGCGAGGCTCTCGTTCCTCGCGGTCACGAAGATACTCTAGGGCGATCTAGCGGGCGGTCTCGGAGAGTTTCTCGGAGCTCTCGAGTATCTCGACTACCTTCCTCAGGAATTCTGCTGCGGTGAACCCGTCCACGACCCTGTGGTCGAAGGTCAGGCTGAATGTGATCCTCGGCCTTATCTCCACGGCGTCGCCGACAGCGACCGGCTTCTTCACAATCCTGCCCACGCCGAGTATCCCCACCTGCGGCGGGTTGATGATCGGCGTGAACGAGTCGACCGCCGTCATCCCCAGGTTCGTTATGGTGAAGGTCCCGCTGGTGACTTCCTTCAGGGTGAGCTTCCCCGCCCTCCCCCTCGCGGCCATGTCCTTCATCGCGGTCACGACTCCGACGAGGTCGGTGGTGTCGGCGTTCCTTACGACCGGCACGATGAGCCCGCGCTCGGTGGCGACCGCGACCCCGATGTTCACCTCATCGATCAGCTTGATTCCATCGTCCTCGAGGGCCGAGTTCATCATGGGGAACTCCCGTAGGCCCCTCGCGACGGCCTTGACGAGGATATCCGTGTAGGTCAGGCGAACTCCTGCCTTCGCCTCCACCTCCGGTAGCCTGGCCTCTCTGAGCTTCACCATCTCGGACGCGTCGGCCTCGAAGACCAGCGTGACCTGGGCCATGGTGTTGAGGCTCGAGTTGAGCCTCTTGCCGATGATCCTCCTCGTCTCAGAGAGCGGCACGACCTCCCTCACCCTGAGGCCCGTCTGGGTCTTGCTCTTTGCCTCGAGTATGAAGGCCTTGACATCTTCTTCGGTGATCATCCCGTCCGATCCGGTCCCCTTGACGCGGGCGAGGTCTGTCCCCTTCTCCGCCGCAAGGCGCTTCGCCTCCGGGGTCGCGCGCACCTCACTAGTCCCGACGGGCTGAGGCTGTGCCATCCGGACCTCCGCCGTCGGTGCCGCGGATGCCGGTGCCTGCGACGAGGGCACCGGGACGGTCTCGCCTGGCTGCCCTATGTAGGCGATGACCTGTCCCACGAGGACGGTCGACTTCGCGGGGCTGACGATCTTCAGGAGCGTGCCGGATGCGGGGGCCGCGACATCGGCCGTGACCTGCTCAGTCTCGAAGAGGGCCAGCTTCTCTCCCTTCTCCACGCCCTCCCCTTCACTCTTGAACCACCTGACCATCGTCCCTTTGGTCATCGTCAGTCCCATCTTTGGCATCAGAACCTCGGTCGGCACTCTGGTCCGCCCACTTGAGGGGGCTCAAGATAAACCTGAACCTCGTCACGAAACCCTAAATCAAGAACCGCGCATTATCGCGGTCCTGCACGAGTGTCCAACAACTCTCAGCCGGGCGGCTGGTCGTCGTCGACGAGTCCCACCCGAGGTGCAGCGTGACGACGGAGATCGTGGCGCTCGTTGCGACGAGAGCCCTCGAGTATCTTGACGCACCCATGAGGATGGTCACGGGAGGGCATATGCCTGTCCCGT